>ERZ842401.2511-NODE-2511-length-24462-cov-5.039292_pt1 | contig 24462 bp, 23 predicted proteins | sample MGYA00521270_ERZ842401 | MGnify/ENA primary metagenome ERZ842401 (study PRJEB31892, sample SAMEA3878208) | bioreactor metagenome | biome: Moose rumen | place: Sweden | collected 2011-10 | study: EMG produced TPA metagenomics assembly of the PRJEB12797 data set... | reverse complement strand
CTATCAAGGTATTCCTGACCTTCCTTATCGAGCTTACAGTACTCTTCAATCTGCTGTGGATTCATGTGGCTGTTGTATACGCCGCGTTTTCTCTGTATCTCAAAGGCTGTGGCAATCTGTGCCTTCATTGTTTCGATGGACATTTTGCGTGTGTCTTTTTCATCCTTTTCAACAAAAGTCTTGATTTCAACACGGTCCAGAAGCGGGTCAGAGAACTTTTTCCAGTACAAATCGATTGATTTTGCGCTGTCGAGGCAGATTTTATCGTGGCTTCCGTAGCAACCGCACGGACACGGATTTGTGGCCATGGCAAGCTGGAAGTTTGCAGGGTATACGGTTGAACGTCCCGCACGGCTCAATGTAATCTGCTGGGTTTCAAGCGGAACTCTGAGCATCTGAAGAACTGACGAACGGAACTCGGCGGTTTCATCAAGGAAGAGAGTGCCATTGTGGGCAAGGGATATTTCGCCAGGGCGGCAGTTAGGACCTCCTCCACAGATTCCTTCGATTGATGCTGTCTGGTGAGGCATACGGAACGGAGGAATATGGATATCCCTGTTAGGAGAATCGAGGCCCGCGATGCTTGCGATACGGCGAGGAGTGATAACTTCTTCCTCCGTGAGTTTTGGTGTAAGGGCAGGCATGAGGCTCTGCATGAGCATTGTCTTTCCGCATCCAGGGGCACCTGTTGCAAGAATGTTGTGTTTTCCTGCTACGGCAACTTCAATAGCGCGGATAGTTTCAAAGTGTCCGCCCATTGGAAGTGAGTCGAGAGTTTCCTTGTCGAGATAGTCTTCATTGAACTCAACGGTATCGTTTTTATAAAGCTGCGGTGTTGTCGGATGGAAAGCATTCTTTTCATGAAGCTTTTCATTAGCTTCCTTGAGGTTATCTACCGCAAGAATCTTAATACCGTGGATGTCTTTCAGAAGTTCTGCTGTGGCCGGGTCACACACGACATTTGTAATGCCGTAAGCACGGGCAGAATTGACTGCTGCTACAGCTCCGCGTACCGGACGGATTCCGCCTGAAAGCTCAAGTTCACCAAGGGCAAGAACCGGTTCATCAATAGGATAGTTCTGAGTCTTTCCAAGGATACTCAAGGCCATACTCAAATCAAGCGGTGAATCTTTCTTCAGATCCGCAGGGCTTAATGACTGAAGCACCCGTTCTGCAGGGAACTCAAGGCCAGAATTGCTGAAGGCATAGCGGATTCTTTCATGTGTTTCCTTTACGGTTCCGTCTGAAATACCCACGATGTCGTAAGCCGGTATTCCACGTCTCAAATCCGTCTCAACCTGAACGATAGCTCCTTCATATCCGAAAGGAGAGAAGGTGTATACATTCAGTTCCTTGGGCTCTTCAGCTTCTTCAAGCATCTCTGCCTGCTTTTCGATTGCCTCAGCTTCACTTGTAGCCCCAAGCCGTTCAAGATGTGTAAGGTATTCTTCGATGGTTCCTGACTTTTCAGGAGTAATCGGATTTACATCAACTTCCATGCCGTTGAAAAGAATGTTCTCCTCAGCAATTGCATTGAAAAGGTCATCTTCACGCCAGGAGCCTTCCATAGGGTCAGTTCCGTACTGAACGAGAATGTTTATCTTTCCATTTTTCTCCGGGTTCTGGTAAAGGCGGATTCCTGCGAGGTAAGGTTCTGGAACAAGGTCACGGAAGATATTTTCAATGTCTTCCCGCAGTTCTTCTTCAATCTGTGTCTGGGTGTATGAAATGCCTCCGATTGTGAAGGTCGGGTTCAGTTCCTTTTCTTTTTCGAAAACGAATTCAGGCTTTTCAACTCCGAGAATGTACTTGTCTGCCATTTCGTAAAGTTCTTTGTAGGCTGCGATGACGTTCTTTGCGTGTTCATCGTTCTTCTTGAGTTCCTTTACGAAGTTGTCCCCGATATAGAAGGACGATTTTCCGTTTGTTTCGGTAAAGACTCCGGCTCCCTGTCCTTCCTTGTCATCAAAGATGAAGTCGCCCGGAATATTGATTCCGATGTAAGGACTCAAGCCCTTATCCTTGAGCTCAGCGTATTTTACTGCGGCTTCTTCGGCAGTAAGGTCTGTAATCGGTTCAATTTCTGCACCGATTCCGAGGTCGAGGTTTGCTGCATCGTTGATGAAGAAGTTGTAAGGTTTTTCTGTCTTTTTAGGAGCGTATTCAGGGAAGTTTTCCGGGTGCTCTTTATAAAGCATTCCTTCGATTGTTGAACCTGCCGGAACATGGTAGTCCATTTCGATGAAAGGAATGCTTGTGATTTCATCGAGAGCGGTAGAGCCCCATTCTGACATCTGAAGGTCGCCGTTCAGGATGTTGTAGCCGAATCCGATGCCGTCAGAATCAATCTCAGAAAGAAAAATTTCTGTGCTTCCGAGAAAGTAGCGGAAACCGACATTGTGAGTGCCGTCTTCGTTTACCAGCTCTTCATCTACGTTGATTCTGCGGTAGGTGTCTGCAATTTCCTTGAGCTTGTTCTTGAAGAACTCTCCTTCTTCTCCCTGTGTCAGTTCAAGGGTAAAGTTGTACTGGCTTGGAGGAATTACTTTTTTGCAGATTGCAAGGTCTTCTTCAGTAAGTTCTGCTATCTCAGATGTAACACTTCTGTTATCCGTTTCCTTTTTCGGAGGGGTAACAGGATTGTTGACTTCTGCCACTGCGATTCCCTTTGAGTTGCATTTATCCTGGAGCATGGTTTCTGCATACTCAGTCATGTTTACGTTTGCAGGGAACTGTTCCCAGATTTTACGGAGCTTTGCCCAGTCAACGCTGTTGTAGCTCTTGTAGTCTTCTGCATTCATTGCTTTCTGGGCATCGCGGCTTGGAAGATAGAGTTCAGAGACAATCATCTTCTTTGCTTCGTTTGCGGTGTATTTGAGGAACTCAGAACCGGCGACATCTCCCGAGGCAAACGGATATTCGTCGAGTACTTTTGCAAATACTTCTGCCATTGATGTGTCATAGGTTGTCTTGATTGCAGCAAGGGCATTTTTCAGAAGCTCATCAACTCTCTCTGCGTCAGAGCTTTCGATGAGCCACTTTTTGTGAAGTTCCTTGTATTCATCCTGTGCTTTATCAAGGTCTTCAATTTTTGCTTTGAGGTTCTTCTTGAGAGTTTCAGACTGCTCTTTTACGGTCTTTTCTACAAACTCCCGTTGAGAATCTGTTACTCCAGGGAAGTAAAGCTGTGTCTCAAGTCTGTTGAGGGCTTCAATGAACTCATCATGGCTGCAGGTTGAGCGGACATAATCAAACACAGAGCCGTTTCCATCACCAATGTCATAGCGGCTTGGTTCATATGAGAAAGTGTCCTCTGGATTTGCAGGATTCGGAATATTGAAGAACTTGAAGTTGGTTTTGTCGTAGCCGAACTGGATGCCCTTGTCTTCTTCGGGAAGCTTTCCTTCATTTTCGAGGTCCCAGTAATTGTCAGCAGAACCGTATTTCTTTTCTGCGTATTTCTTGCGGTTATGAAACTCCTTGTCTGCCTGCAGAATCAGCTCGTTGAATTCTTTTACGGTGCAGACTTTGTTTTCAGAAGGGAATACAGGACTTTCGCTTGAGAATATGACGACATAAGGAATCTTCTTTTCGTCGTATTCAGCTTTGATTCTGTCCTGAACTTTCTGATAAAGGTCCGGAAGCAGCTTATACTGAACGTCACGGCCAAAGGCTTCTTCTGCGCTGTACCATTTGTTTCCTTCTGTGTGATTTTCTTTGTTGAGATCAAAGTCATTTACCGCCTTTATGACTTCAGCGTTTCCGGCTTTGATTTCCTCCATGATTTCATCAACCATAGAGCGATACCATTTGTCATAGCGCTTCTGGCGTTCTTCGGGAGTAGTTTCCTTGTCATTTTCAGGAACTTTGAGAAATGCTTCCCTTACGATGTCACCGAGCTTTGTTTTGGCTGCGTTTACGTCGTCCGGATAAATGTTTTCTTCTACTTTTGCAAGTTCCTCGTTCATCTCGCGGCTTTCTTCTTCATCGCGGGCCTGTTCAACTCCGTTGTCATGTTCTTCCCATGACTTCTGGATGTTAGAGACAATCTTGTCGTAGGCTTCTGCTTCAAGCTCTTCAGTTTCCTCCCTTACTTTATCAAAAGCTTCATGCATGGCATCTTCACCGTACATGTCGCTGAGTTTTGAGAGGATATCCTTTAAGCTGGAACCGTTCTGAAGCATGGAGACAAGTTCATCTTTTTCAGAGGCTTCCGTAATGATTCTTGCTTTCCCTGTTTCCGAGAAATAGGTTTCTTTGATATGGTTTGCAAAGTTAAGGCTGTTTTCTGCAGCATCGTTCTTCGGATACCATACGTTATGATTTCTTGAATAAAACCAGCCTTCCTTTTTGAGTTCTTCGCGAATCTCATCGGCCGGTTTTCCGTTAAAGCGAATGTTTGCTCTTTTGTACTGTTCGCTGTTGATGATTTCCATCGTTACTGGCTCTTTGTTATCTGCCATAAGTGCTCCTCGTGTTGTTGGATAAGGTTAGTAACTTAAACCTTCGCTTTCCCTTCTTTTCAGTTTTTCCTTTTTGATAGACTGTTCTTCCCTGTTTTTTCTGATTTCCTGATTAAAGTCCCTTGAGGTGCAGGCTTTAGCGTATTCAAGTCCTGCTGTCATGGCTTTAGTAACTGCTTCTCCTACAACCCATTTACGGCCTCTATTCTGGTTTGTGTCGTTTATAATTTGAGAAAAGAAATCATAGCAGGCGTTTTCCATTGCGGGATTTGAAGAGTTCTTCAGTCTGGCACCGGTATTCACCTGGCACATGTGTCTGATTTGCGCGTTTATTACCGGAGCGAAGTTCACGTTCTGGTAACAGTTTTGATTTCCTTTCTTTAAGACTGCTTCTGAGTTCTTAGCTGCGGTCTTGAGAGCGCTTTTCATTGCTTCAAGGCGTGGCTGAACTTCAGTCTTGGACTTTTTGAGGTTATCGAGATAGTTCTTGAGGTTTTCTTCTGTATGAACCTGATTTACCTGAGTGGCGTTCTTAAAGTACTTATCAACTGCCTTTTTGGAACGTTCATCCAGGGAATCATAGTTGTAGAGGTACTGGGCCTTTGCTTTTGAACCACCTTCTGCTATGTAAAGCTCCGGCTTGTTCAGGTGAGTGTAGTTTGCATATTTTGTGAGGCACAATACAGGTTCGGCATCCCGCCGTAAGTTCAACGGAATGCCTTCTTTCTGCATTTTGTCCAGCACATCGCCATATATCCACACATTTGATGAATAGCCTTTCTTGGAAGAAATCTGCTCAAGGGCAATCAGGTTTTCATCATTTATGATTTTTCCCGTAGAAAGCTCTACAGGAACAGTTTTTGCATCGCTGTTAAAGAACGGCAAGGTTCTGTTTGCGACGTTTACTTCCAGAGCGTTGTAAATCTGGTTATAAAAGAACTCTTCTGAGGTAAGACCTTTGTTTAAAGAAGAACCGTCTCGCCAGGCGGTCTGAAAGTATTCCATAGTTCTCCCCGGGCAGGCAGAGTGGAATATCGGCTATTGTGCGTTTATGCTGCTAAAAGCACATCTCCATGTCCTGGGACTGTGTTTGTTTCTGCTTTGGCTGCATGGACTGTCCGTTTTCCTGCGAAAGAGTACGGATAATCTCCGTGCTACGCTTGTCAGCATCAAAAAGTACGTTGCTCAGTGAAGGAAGTGCTTTGTTGCGTTCTTCCGGCTTTTTGAGGTCGTTTTCAAGAACAGGCATGAGCTTTGTCTTGAGTTCCGAAGCAATCTGCGGATCAACCGAAAGCTTCATTCCGGTTTTGCAGGCTGCAATGTAAGAGCCCAGATATTCTTTTGGTTCGCTTGAGGCAATGGCCATTGAAACATCGGGGAACTGAACTGTGCCTTTGAGACGTTCCTGTGATTTCTGGATGAAGTCTTCAGGATTCTGAGTCTGTTCGGCGAAGAACAAAGACGCGGTATGGATTTCACCCTGTTCGTCCTTGAAGTTGTAGAAAACGCCTTTTTCATTTTCCTTGATGTTGTTGTCCATGCTGCCGATGGTAGTGCGTGTTCCAACGAAGTTTGAATTGAAGCCGTTCTCCATTTTTGCAAACTGAACCGGAATAAGGCGGTTTGCAGGGAGACAGTAGCCTGTAGCACTGTTGTAGATTGGATCTACCTTGATGTTTCCCGAAGCGTCGGGAAGGAAAGGTGCTTTGTTGTTTTCAAAGCACTGTTTCATCACTTTTGCATTGTGACGGGGAATCCAGAATCCGTTGAATTCGTTTTTGGATACTGGATTTTCAAGTGGATTTGTGTTTTCCATAGAATCTCCTCTGATGTAGTTCAAAAGTTGCTTAGCTGGGAGTCTAAACGCTGTTGAAATTAAGATAAATACATTAACTAAATAGAAAATGTACAAATATAAATATAATGGAAGTGCTGGATAAAATCAATATTTCTACCTATACATTTTAACTAAAAATAATATATAATTAGAAATTATGAGACAGGATTTGCTAGTTTTTGTACCCCAGGAAGGCGGAAATTCGCCTTCGGTCTCGTATTCAATGTATGCTTGCGGAGTAAAGAAAGAGAAACCCGTATATTCTGCGGACGGAAAGAGTCTTGTCTTTAAGTTTGACGGAAACTGTGTAGCGGTGCTCTTCTATTACTTCAGCGGATTCAAAAGGGCATATGTTGTGACCGGCTGGAATAGTGGCTCTGGAGAATTGAAGAGCGTTCTTCCCGGAGTAGAGGGCGACTTGTTTGTTCTCTTTTCTGCAACAGGAAGAGATTTCTGGTCGCTGGAATATGTGATTAATTATGTAACGAAATACAGTGAGGAGATGGTCTTTAAGCTTCCGCTTTCTTTCTGGTTCAGGCTTTGTGCCCTGATTCAAATTCGAAAAGGAACCAAAAGCAACGTACTCCATCTTATTCATACGACAAAAGAGGCTTTGGATTTTTATGGCAGAGAAAATGACACATGCGCAGAAGTTTCTGCATGACCTGGGAATTTCAAGACAGTTAAAGAACTGGTGTCTGGAGCGTGAGCTTCCTCATATCACAATCTATAAAATAGCTGCGGGAAACACAGTCCCGACTTACGCTGTAATCTGCCAGCTGCTTCCGTATATACCTTGTGTGGACTGGTTCTTCTTTGAGGATGAAGAGATTCCATTTGCCCAAAAGACTCTGGATGAGTGGCAGCCAGATGATGTACCTTCCTTTGTACGCCGTCATAAGCATGATTATCTTGAGATTGGTGAAAAGTACGGCACAACAGAAGCTTTTGCCCGAAACCTCTTTGTAAATCACCGTGCCCGACCTTCAATCAACCTTATTCGTGCCTGTGCTCTGGATGGAATCAATCCGGTTGAGTTTTTTACCGAAGGTGACGTTTCTGATGACGGAAAGTTTTACCCTGATCGCGGGGACATCGTTCAGATTTCTGGAAAGACTATTCTTGTTCTGACAAAAGAAAAGCATAACCGCCAGACTCATTCCCTGACAGGAGTTTGTCTTGTTGATGGTAAGGCTGACATTACAAGCCTTGCAACAATAACTTATGTGAGAACTATTCCGGAACTGGTGGAGAAGGCTGATAAAGAACTTACCGATAATGTAATTAAAGATGTGAGGGCATTATTCAAATAGAGAGGTAAAGCCATGTTCAAAATGGAACAAAAGCAGATTCAAAGACCCATTGGAGGTACGCCAAAAAAGGAATACCAGGTTTTTGAACTAAATGGTACAAAGCTTGATTACTTTGATATTGAATTAGCGTTAATGGGATTATCAACTCTAATCCTTGAATATCAAGAATCTGTTAGAAATAATCCCGAATGTAAGCGAACTCGATATGATGATTCGCTCTGCAAAAGTCCCGAAAGTGTGTTATACTAAAATCATGTCATTCCGAAAGAACAATTTGAGATCGCTGGACTTTGATGAAATAGCAATAGGACCGACAAAAGAAGAAGCCGAGTTAGTCTCACGGACCTGGGCCGGAGAGTTCCGGGAGACCATATTCGACCGTATAAACGAGGCGCCCTATGCGGCCCTCTTCTCAGAGAAAGAGAATTCACGGCCGAACGTTCCGGTAAACGTCATCATCTCCCTGCTGACACTGAAGGAGCTGTTCGGGCAGACGGATGAGGAGGCGATAGCAAGCCTGCTTTTCGACAGCAGGTACAAGTTCGCACTGCGCACGGCGGAGCTGAAAAACCAGATAACGAACGTGAGCGTCCTCACCCGCTTCAGGAAGAAGGCGGTCAAGCACCTCGAAGAAACCGGGACGGACCTCATAAAGAACACGTTCAAGGAACTCGAAAAAGAAATAGAAAAGCTCATGGGGATTACGGGAACCAAGAAACGCATCGACTCGATGATGATAGCCGCAAACATCAAGAGACTCGGGCGGCTCGAACTCCTCTATGAATGCGTATCGGATGCGGTCAGGGAGATAGAGAAGCGGGGCGGGAAAATCCCGGAGGAACTCAGGCATTACACCGAAAAGTCCGACAGGAACAAGGAATTCTACCACAAGAAAGACGGCGAAAGCTACGAGGAGCGCGCCGAAAGGCTGATAAAAGAATGCGAGGCGGCGAAAAAGATAATAGAAGAAAAAGAGGAGACGAAAGAAAGCGCGGCCGCAAAAAACCTTGAGAGGGTGATTTTAGAGCAGACGGTCGAAGAGGACGGGAAGCGGCGGCTCAAGAAAGAGAACGAGGGGATGGGTTCAGAAATTCTTCAGAATCCCGCCGACCCGGACGCGACCTACAGGAAAAAGGCGGGGAAAGAGCACCGCGGCTACGTCGCGAACATCGAGGAAAGTGTCGGGGAGAACGGCTCTTTGGTCTCCGACTATGACGTTAAGAAAAACACATATTCGGACAAGCAGTTCCTGAAGGACTCGCTGGAAAAGTCGGAAAGGCAGGACGAGCCGCGCACGATTGTTGCGGACGGAGCGTATGCGAGCGAGGAGAACAGGAAGCTCGCGGAGGAAAAGAACATAAGCCTTGTGACGACGAGCCTGACGGGCAAAGAAACTGAGGATGTCTGTGCGGATTTCGAGCTGGGCGAAAATGACAGGGAAGTCGCAAGATGCCCCCTTGGCCATGTGCCGGAGAAATGCAGCTTCTCCGAAAAGACTGGAGAGATAACGGCATATTTTGGCAGTGAGAAATGCGCCCTCTGCCCGTTCAGGGACAAATGCCATGCGAAGATAGGAAAGAAAAACGCGCGGGTGAGAATCTCGCGCGCGAAAAAAGAGCGGGCCATAAGCCAACGCTTCATGAAAAGCAATCAGGGGCTGGAGATGTACAAATTCCGCAACGGCGTCGAGTCCCTTCCCTCACAGTACAGACGTGCGTTCCATGCAGACAAAATTCCCCAGCGCGGGCTAAGCCATCTCCTCATCTCATACGGAATAAAGACCATGGGGCTAAATTTCAAAAAATACATGGCTTACAAGCGAAATACGTCCAAAAAAGAGGCGGAATCCAGAGCCGCATAAAAAAAAAGGACCGCATTTTCACAGAAATCGACAACTTCCAGCAGAAAATTCGATAAACAGGGAGCTATGCCGTTGAAAATCTTGTACTTTTAACGAGCGAATCATATAATAATTTGACTTTTAAAAGTTCCTATATATATATAGGCGTAGATGTTGCATTTTCGGAAATGAATTCGAAAAAAAAGTAAAAAAAAATTAAAAATTTTTGTTATTAGGCAAAATTTGACCATTACCAGAGAAAATGTGCGGGCGTACCCGCACATTATTTACTCACTCGCCCTTACACCATCAGTCAGCTTGGCACCGAGGCTGGTGTCTTTTTTCATGGCCTGTTCTTTCTTTTCAGCGGCGGTCATCATGTTGAGGGCTACGGTGTTACCGATGTTTTTGCCCTGGTCACGCTTCTCGTCGTAGAACTCTTTTCTTGTCATATTTACGTTGCTCTGGGTTGCAGTATCGAACTTTGTTGCTCCCTGGAATGTCGGATTTGAAGTGTTGTTCAAGGTTCTTGAATCTTCTGGTCCGAGTTCGCGGGATGTATTCTGTCCGTTTCTCTGATGAGCCTGAGCTCCGCCTCCAGCTTCTCCGCCATGTCCTCCAGGACCTGTTTTTTCGCCTCCGTGGAGGAAGTTGTTTCCTGCACTTCGCACTTTGTCCTTTAAGTCTGTTGAGACCGCGGCAAACATGCCCTTTGCACCAGCCATTCTCTGCTGTGCGGTTGTGGCACCAAGGTCTTTTGCGGCACTTGAAGCGGCTTTTCTTGCACTGTTCATTTTCGCTGCCGTTCCATGTGCGTTTACAGCACCCTGTGCTACTTTTCGTGTTCCTTCTTTTGTAGCGTGTCCTGCAAGTTTTGCACCTTTGACGGTTCCCATTGCAAGAGAGCCTGCCGCGGTTACAAGTTCACCCATAGAGAGCTGTGGCTGTCCTGTCATCAATGTCTGGGCAATCTTTGGAGCATTCTGTGTCAGAACAAATCCGATTACGCAGGTGAAGACAACCGTTACAAAGCTTACCCAGTTCATTCCTCCGTTGTCCGTCATAATATCCACCGTTTCCTGAATGAAAAGATAGAAAACGAAGAACATACAGATGGTAATTACGATGATTTTAATTAGGAAACCTGTGAATACAGGAACAAGCTTCTTTGGCAGTTCCTTAGTCCCGTCAAAAAGGATGAATGGTATAAAGAAAGCTCCGATACCCACTACAATCGTGTATTCCAGAATTGTCATAAGATACTGGATACAGGCAAAGATTGCGCAGAAGACCAGTACAAGACAGCAGAACATCGTCATAATCATGGTCGGAACGTGGGCGAATGTAGCCGTCATCTTATTGAAGCCTTTCTTCATAAAGTTCACGTCCTCTTCGTCAATCTCATCCATGTTGATGGCGTAAGCAATCTGGTTTTTCTCCCACATTATCTGACAGCCTAGAACCGCGACTCTCATGATTGCGCCCGGCGAAAGATAATAGGAATCATTTCCCTTGTCATCTTTGAGCCAGATATTCAAATCAACGTATTCTGGAAGAAGATTGTCTCCGTCCGTTCCGTCGGGAAGCTTTTCTACAAGAATGTCCTTTATGGCTTTCAAGGTTCGCTTGCTGAATAAGCTGTGATACTTATTCTTCTCGCGGTACTCGTTGATTTTTTCCAGAGCTGCCTTCTTAGCCGATTTTGAATTGAAGGTTGCATTGTTTACTTCATCATAGTACTTGTCTATGAATTCATCGTAAGTGTTCGAATCTCCAAAATCAGTGTCAAAGGTAATTGTCTCCGTTTTCGCAGTAATAGCCCCGAGTTCCTTGTTCAATTCACTTTCAAGCTGATAGCCGACCTGAATATCGTATTCGATGCTGTTTTTCATACTTGTAAGAGAATCAATGATTGCCTGCTTTCCATGTCCAGCATTGATACCAACCTTATTTCCCATAACCGACATGCCCATTGTTACAAGCGGGTATATGGACATGAACAGTATGAACAAAACCCACTTGTAGAGGGTGTCCCACCAGAAATCCCTGACGGTAAAACGGCTGTTTGCCAGTTTGAAAGCAGACCAGCAAAGCCCGATTGTTCCGATTGCCACAGCGTAATGAGTTCCCCATTTGTAGAAGGTAGCCATTACGCCAGAGAAATATTCAATTGCCTGTACGACTGGAACATCAATCCAGCCAGTAAATGCGTGTTCCATCTGATGGTCTCCTATTTACGGAAGGAATCAGGGACTTTGTAATCAAAGGCTTCCTGTTTTCTCTGTTCAGCGGCCATTTCATCAGCCTCTGCCTGCTTTTCGTTTTCTTCGTTTATCATGCGGGCTGCGCTAAGGCTTGCCATCTGATCCATTGCTTCTTCAAGGCTCATAAGACCGTCTACAACCTGCTGTGATAGATAAAGGCTTGCTTCATTTGCGGCTGCTTCGGTCATGTTTCCGTTTGAATCGGTCTGAGCATAAGCTGCCTGAATGATTGCATTTGTTTTAGCAATCTTTTCTTCCCTCTGAAGCTGAACGGCCTCATCCGTTGCTTTTGCCATGAGCTTTGAAGCCTGTGTCTTTACCTGGGCTACGGACTGCTGAACGAAAAGGTAATTCTTCGGGCTGATACCGTACTTCTTCCAGATCATCATCTTCTGCTTTTCGGTCAGGTTTCCTTCAATAGCATCGATTGAAAACTTCATGCTGTCTGTCATATAAGATTCAACGTCTTTGCAGGCACTGAAGAAGTTGTGGTCTGGACTTCCCATTCCACAGAGGTCAGCAAGTGAGTAGCGGCCGTTTCCGCAGTCTATATTCGGGGTTATTAGTGTGTTCTTAATCTGACGAGCCTGGTTCAAGAGCTTGTTTACGCGTTTGTTGGCATCCTTGATGTCGTTACGGATATCAAAGTCACCGTCAAAGCGGATATTGTCCCAGTCGATGGACTTAGCTCTTTCTACAGCCTGCTGAATCTGCTGATACTGGTTTTCGATCTGAGTAATGGTGTTCATAACCATGTCGTACTGCTGATATAACTGGTCGATGGCCGTAAGCCAGCCGGAAATATCGAATACGGGGTAGCCGGTTGCATTTACGCTGCTTACGGCTATGCTTGTACTCAAGAAAATTGCGATAATTGTTTTTTTTACTCTCATAGGTACTCCTCATGTTGTGTTTCATATTTATTCTTCCAGCATCCTCTTGTACTTTTCGTAGTCGAGGCCTCTGGTATCCCGTCCTAAATCTGCCATCTTCTGTCTGGTTGCTTCCAGAATGTCAAAAGCTAATGGCACCATTGTGTTGCGTCCTTTCTGGGCTTCAATCTTATCCAGCATTTCATGGTCCGGAGATATCAAAGCGAGCTGAAAGGCATCCAAATCCAAAGTGAACATTCTGCAGCCGTTAGGATTCTTAAAGTAGTAATCCCGTTTCATGGTTGCATTGCTCAGGGCAAGAATCTCGGAATCAGTAAGCCCGAAATAGCGGTAGCTTTCCATAAGTCCAGGTGAGGTGGCACTTTCATCAGCAAGGTAGATTTTTGTAAGGCACTGCTGGGCGATTGTGTCGCTCAATGAAGATTTAGCTGCAGCGGCTACTTCCTGGGTTGCGAAAATACAGAAAACCTTTTTCTTACGGAGAGTGCGAAGCCATTCCTGCAAGAAGCCCGCAAAAATCGGATGCTGAAGGTAAAGCCATGCTTCATCAAGGAAAAGGAATGTGAGAGGCTGTTTCTGTCCTGTCGGTACGTTCCAGAGCTTTTCGAGATACCGGAAAATGTACATAAGGGCAGGGGCAACGGCTTTTTCACTAAGGCGCATTAAGCTTCCCATCTCGATTGTTACGAGTTTTGAAAGCGGCATGTTTGTTTCATCTGCATCAAATATTGAACCGAACTGACCACCGGTACAGTACGGATCTAATCCGATACGGATTGTATTTGTTCCGTTTTCAGGGTCTGCATATGTTGCATACTGCTGGAATGTCGTAAGGGTACGGCGGCTTTTCTCCTTAAGAGAGATAAGACGGAGTGTTTCCGAAATTACCTTACTCATCTCCGGTGTGGTTTCTATGTTCTGCTGGCTTAAAAGTCCTTCGATGAACTGCTGGCACCACATAAGGCTTTCTGTGTATTCAGCTTCTGTTCCTTCATCAGGGCCTTTGAGCTCACTGAGGGGCTGGAACGCTACTGCATCTTTTCCAGGTTCTACATAGATTCCTCCGCCACCAACCATAAAGGCACGGCTTGAAAGCTGCTTATCAATACAAATGATGTTTGCATCCTTGTACTTTGTGGCCGAAGCCATAAGAAGGGCGAGAAGGGTAGATTTACCCGCACCTGTCGGACCAAACACAAAGGTGTGTCCTACGTCACGGACATTCAGGTTCAAAAAGAACGGGGTTCCGTAGCTTGTAGAGCAGGTACAGAGAGGAACGGCACTTCCGCAGGTCTCTTCTGTAAAATCGTTGTAGAGCATTCCCTGCCATGCAGAACTCAACGGAATAATGTTCGAAAAGTTCTTTGTGGAAATGAGCGGACGGCGGATATTTGCATAAACGTTACCCGGCATCATTCCAAGCCATGCCTGACAGTTGTTAAATGTCTCCTCTTTTACAGAAAATCCACAGGCACGAACGACCTGCTGTAGTTTGCGTGCTTTTTCCTTTGCGAATTCCAGCTTTCTGTCCCAGACCATAAGGTTTGAGGTGTAATAACCGAGAACATATTCTCCAAGGGCAATATCACCCTGAATATCAGAAGCCTGGGCTTCCATTTCAAGGGCTCCTTTGTTTTCCTTGTCGATTTCTACGTTCATCGCCATTTCCGTAAATAGCGTCATTCCTGACTTGCGGGCAGAATAGAAACGGTTCTGGTATTTTTCTGCTTCCTTTGCAGATTTATCCTTTGAAAGCGGAATAAATCTTGTAGTCCAGCGGAACTCCGTCATTGTACGGTTCAATCCGTCAAAAATAGCCGGATAAGTCTTATTCGGAAAATCCATAATTGCCATAACCGGCACATAGAACTCTCCGATTTTAAGCGGCTGGGAATTGCGCACGTCCATATCGCAAAGGTAGTTATCGAGGAAGAAGAAAGTATCTTCCGGGTAAACCAGCTGCTGATTATGAAGGGAAACAGAGCTTTTGATGTAGGAAAAGAGTTCTGAGTCATCAAGACGGTGAATCCAGAGTTTTACCGCAAGAGTTCCCATTACCTTCTCGCATTCATCAAGAAAGTTCTCTACTTCTTTCTGAATCTTAGGCAGGTTTTCATGTTTTACAAACTGAGACTTTGCCTTAGTCTGGTTTTTGTTCTTGAAGAACAAGCCTGTTGTTTTTGAATCAATATCACTCGGAAGCTGATACACAAAGGTGATGTAGTATTCCGTTGTGAAATGCTCGCCGAACTTGTGATAGTTTTCTGCTCTGCGCTGGTCAATCAACCATCCTGTGAGGTTAGAGAACTCTCCTGCAGGATAGTCTTTTGTTTTATAGCGCTTAACATCAAAGAACAAAGCCCAGCCTTCATTTTGCGCAAGTGTCATTGCCGTCCTGTTGAAAAGCGATGCCATACTTGCGATTTCCGGAGCAGATGAAGATTCCAGGTCAGGGTATTCCACCTGATATGTCGCCATGATTGCACCGTTTTTAAGAAGGCATACTCCCGGCTGTATAATAAAGCTCCACGGAAGTACGTATTTGAGCTGATTCTGAGGTTCCTTGAATTTTTGTAAATCTAAGTGTGGTATTTTCAATTTTTCTTCTCCCGTAAAAGCGCATAATATTTTTGGGTCTGCCAGTAATCAACCTGTCTTTCGTAGTTGTCTGCACAGTCACTTAAACGCTCAATTTTATTGCTCAGGGCATTAACCAATTCACGGTCTTCAGGTTCCGGGCAGTCATAGCAAGGAATCGAATGTAATGTCCTTCGCAGACTGGATATTTCAGAATCCAGTCTTTTCATCTGGTCCAGGTTGAATTGCGCCTGTTTGGAACATTCTTCTGACGAGAGCGACTCATTAATATCAAAAATCATCAGTCTGCCCTCCAGATATCTGGTACCATAAGACGGTCAAAGATTACAGTCAGAGCATACGGGTCATTTTTGCAGATCATTTTGGCTACGACATACAAAATCACGCCGATTATTACGCACCAGATGCTGACAACGTTCATAAGAACAATTGTCATAACCAGAATCAGCATTGCAGGCATAATTCCTATGCCCAGAAGCAGATTCGGTTCAAGCAAAACCCTGTGAACAGGAGTTGAATAGTCATAAACGCTAATCTGTTCCATTCTCAGCTCCTGTTTCTGATGGAATTACTTCAATCCATGCATAACGCTCGCCCTGTTCCCTGAAAACATCGATATCAAGTACTTTGAGTCCTTTGCTTTCTAAATCCCGTTTCAAAATGTCCTTTGAATACTTTCTGGATTTTTGCAATGACAGCATGACCAGATATCTTTCACCTGTTTCTTTGATTGGGGTGATTATTGGAAGTTCAAGGTCTCCAAGAACTTCAAGAATTACGCCTGTTGGACTTAATGTTTCATCCATGTCACTTCTCCATTGCGAAGGCGGCTCCGAAGAACCGCCGCCAGAATAAATCCGGACTACGCAACTCCAAGTGCATTTGCAGCACCAACGGCGTTTTCAATTCCCTGCTCAATCTGAGGAGCGAGAGAAACTTCGAATGAGAGGTCTCCAAGGAAGTAAGAACAGATACTTGAAGCGGAGAGAAGGATGATTGTACCAATAATCCAAGGTGCGAACTTTTTAATCATCTGGCCGCCGCCACCCTGCTGTCCGGCGAGAACCATACCAATGGCCTCAACAATCAAAGCTACAAGCAGGATTGCTTTTACCCATGATGACTGGAAGAGCTCAAGAATCTTGTCTGCCCAGTTATCAAGTTCGACGATAGAGTCACCGCTTGAAGCGGCGAATGTAGGAATGACACAAAGCGCAAAAACTGCTGCGATTGTCCAGATCTTTTTAGATGCACATGTCTTTTTCAAAGACTTAAAAAAATTAGATTTCATTTGTTTCTCCTGTGAAAATCTTGTAAAAATGAAATCCGTTTTTATCGCTTGTTCCCTTTTTTATTTCTTCAAAGTATTTGTTTCCAGAATCTCATCTACTACCGGGCCGTTACTGGTCGGTTTAATGTGAACCAGAAGCTGCACGCTCTGTGCAATGTCCGGCAATTCGCCCGGGATTACTTCCCTCAGCAAATCCTTGATTCTGGAAATCATGGTAAGACAGCTGTCGGCGTGGATTGTACTTGCATTTCCTGTATGTCCGGTGTTCCATGCTTTAAGAACCTCGTTTGTTACATCTCCGTAGCGAAGCTCTCCAAAGATGATTCTTGAAACATTACAGCGCAAGGCAATTCCTACCGCCTTCAGGGTGTCTTTACCGGCGGCCCAGATGTTTACTCTGTCCCGCGCGTGGCACTGAATCTCTCCGGCATCTTCTACAATGTAGAAGCGGTCATCCGGTGTAAACTCGCGCATTTTATCGATAATGGCGTTGAGCAGTGTTGTTTTACCCGAACCTGTTTCCCCTCCGATGATGATGTTGCTTCTTTTCTGGATGTGTTTTACCAGAAGGTCATACTGTTCCTGAGTCATTCTTCCGCCTTCCACATAGCTTTCCATCTTAAATACGGTTGCCGGTGGGCGGCGTATAAAGAACATCGGGTTTTCAGTAGCTCTTGGTGGAAGAATCCCTTCAATACGGATTTTCCAGTTAGGAAGAACACCTTCAACAATCGGGTTATCAGGGTCGATTGTAACTCCCAGAACTGCGGCTGAAGCATAGATAATGCGTGTCGTTGTAGCATCATCGAAGTAAATACCGGTGAACTGCTTACCCATGCCCATGCCTTCAACAATCAGCTCTCCGCCAATTCCGATAGCAATGTCGGTAACACGTTTGTCTTCAATGTAGGGGATGATCAGTTTCATATCATCTTCCAGGTTACGGAACCATTTGTCCTGTTTAACCTGCTGTTGGAACCCATCAATCGAAGCCATCAGTTACCTCCCGTTGCGCTGCGCTGGTAAATATCCAGCACCATTGATTCGATACTTCCTCTGTCGCTTCTTCTGATTTCAGACTCTACAGCCTCAATGAACCGATGGAATTCAATGGTGGCTACTTCATCTGGAACCGATTTGCGGTTTGGAAGTACCTGTATCTGCCGTTTAGTCTGCTCAAGTAAAATTACCATTATCAGATTCAGACGGCGTTCTAGTTCCTGGACTCTCTGTTTTGTGTCGTTTAATGACGCAAAGATGAGTTCCGGGTCCTGAACTTCTTTATCAAAATAGCAGTCCACAATGTATCTGATTGTGTCTGACCTGCTTTTACCAAGTTCCTTTTTCTTCATCTCCAGAAGGGTCTCTGTATGAGGTTTGAATCTTACGGACGCTGTTGAACCAAGACGGCCGAGTTTTTCATCTTCTTTGTTTTCCATTGCTTACCTCTTAATCCTCTGCAAAAACGTCGTAATCTGCCGGAATAACCCTGATTACATCGATTGCTTCAACCTTGCTGATTGCTTCCTGAATGCTTTCCTTTGAAGCAGGTGTCGTATTCAGAAGCAGGTCTGGTTTTGAGCTTCCTGGATTGACTTTTGTCTCTCCTTTTGTGTCCGTTGAAGTGCGTTTAGCAGTTCTGTTACTAGGAAGCTTTTTCAAGTCATTCATAATCAGCTTAAAATCCGGAACCGGCATAAATGCCTTTGTTTTAAAGCGCGGGTCTTCGTAATAAACGACCTTTTTACCCTTGTAAGGCGGCATTCCCTGATTCATGATGATTGCCCGGCTGAATTCCAGTTTCATAAGTTCGTCAGGATTGATAAGCGAAGTACTTGTTTCCTGACTTGAACGGGATATGTTGTTGAATCCCACCTGAAACTTATTTCCGCTTGCACTGATATTATCCAGAAGCACCGAACGGTTTCCGATTGATTCACTGAAAGTCCGCGCGTCTTTTAGTGAACCGGGCGCATAAAGGATGATTGTCTTACAGTGATCCAGAAACGGATGATTTTCACCGTATACATCGATTATCTGATTCAAGGCCTGACAGACAATGAAGAACGTGACCCCATAACCTGCCAAAATTCCAGCGTTTAACGCGATGTCAGGAAAAAATCCTAGGACAGGGAATTCGTCGAGAAGGAAAAGGCAAGGAATCTTGAGTTTTACTTCATTTGCGTTAGTTTCACCTGCAGAAAACTTCTTAATCATGAAGGTGATAATCATTCTGAATACCGGACTGATTCGTTTGATATGGTTGTAAGGAACAATCAGATACAAACTGATTCCGTTCTTGGAATTAATGAAATCATCTACGCTGAAATCAGAATATGCAGTTGCCTGAGCCAAAAGTGGGTCCTGGAAAAGCGAAATCTTACTGAACACGGTAGAGTAGGTGGATGCCCGCTCTTTAGGTGTCTGGATTTTGCTTCGGTTTGCAGCTTCTACAATCAGCTGATGGATTTTGTCGTTTCCATGGTCAGCGTTAATCATTGATTCAAGCATTTCCCAGCCTGGTCCCTTTGAGTTCTCTTCGTCGCCTTCTTTTTCTTCATCTTTTGTTGAAGAAGAGAAGATATGAAGAACGGAGGCTAGGTTCTTGTCTTTCCAAGGAATGTCTTTTGAAAAACGTACGTGCATTACAACACCCGAGAAAATGTCGCGGGCAGTATTGTTGAAATACTGTGTTGCACCGTCACTGGCAGCCTTTGCAGTGTCTCCTCCAAAGAAGATTTCGCCGATTGTATCTGCCCAGCTGAAGGCTTCGCTTGGTGAGTCCGGAATTTCCCAGATTGGATTGTAATGGGCTGTGTGATTGTTTGGGTCGAGTGGACGGAACGGAATTACACGGCTGAACTTTGAGCGGTAGCCTGCGGTTGCTGCCCAGTTTTCACCTTTCGGGTCAAACACAACTACGCTTCCTCTTCCGCTTACTTCTTTCTTTGTCTTAATTTTGAAGAACAGAAACTTTTTCTTAATCCATTTGTAAACAGGAACGCCGTAGTTCAGCAAAGTCGGAATTATGCAGGAAACGCCTTTTCCTGAACGGGTAGGAGCAATCAAAAGCGTGTTTGTTCTTCCAGAATGGCATACAAGAGCTGCAGGTTTCTTACAGTGAAGTGTGAGGGATGCTTTTTCTGCATCGATTTTGTAATTTACTCGTGCTTCGGAAAGTTCACCGCATACAACACCGTGCTGCTGAAGCATTCCGTACTTTTTAAGGTCTTTACGGGTTGCAAAACGTGCAGTTCCGTGAATGTGCTGATTTTTCTGATGTGCGTTTACAAAAATGCTTGTGAGAACAAACAGAACAATAGCAGAAATCAGACAGATGAATGCAGGAGGAATAGCCTGGAAGAAGTATTCCGAATAAGTTTCGTTAAACGCATACTTCATCATGCCAATTATGAATACAAGAGGGTTGTACACTCTGTATCCGTTTTTGAACGTGAAGACAGGATGACCTATAACCGCAGGATCATAGTTCATCATCGGTGCAAATTTCTGTGTGGTGATTATTAACCCTATAAAAACAAGGGTTATCGGCACGAACCAGTTTAAAACTGCGAGCCAGTAGAATTTTTGAGATTTGTCCGGGTCCTGACGGGCAAATTCTTCTTTTTCTTTCAAAACAAAACCTAACCTTGGGCAGGCGATTTCGTTTGTTACATTTATAATATACAGAATGTATACAATAATATCAAGTATTACATGAAAGAAAATTAAAATGTAATAATATAAAATAAAATGTGATTTTTGAAAAAATTAGTAATATTTTCATTGACAAATGGACAGACTGTGCTTATATTATACTTAGGTTTTGAAAAAGTTACTAACAATATCAAATATATATGAGGAGGAAGATGATGTCAGAAGACAGAAGAGGTGGAGCTCGACCTGGTTCAGGAAGAAAGCCAACCGGAGCAAAAACAAAGCACTACACGGTGAATCTTCCAATCGAAGAAGCAGAGCTTTTGGAGAGACATGCAGCAGAACGCGGCATGTCTGTGAATAAATACCTTCGTGAACTTATTCGTCAGGGAGGTCAGTACGGAAACGTACATATAGTCGGAGGTTTTGTTGATGATCAAGACACTGATTAAAATATTCGGCGGTATCTGCCTGTTCTTTCTGATAAGCGGGGCATATTTCTTATTGAAGCCGTCACCAGAAGACAAAGCTCTTGATGCCCAGATGAAAATGTATCCAATAGGATTTCACTGTACTGATGATTCCGGCGGAGAGCAGGTAATCAAGGTTGATATGAAATCTCAGCTTGCAATTTATAAAGATATTTATAAATACAGCATGGAAAAGGCAATGTATCGCGACGGTGACAAAAATCCGTTTGGTTGTGAGCTTCTGATTACAGGTAACGGTATAAAACGTGTTGTGATGATTTATGTTGCGGACGCGCCTGTGAATCTGGATGAAGTTCGTTTTGAAAACTCTACCGATAAAGATTTGATTTATCAGGTGGTTTCAAAATCTGTGAAGAAGGAAAAGAACCACATTCGTTACAGAGTGGTGGAGGACTTATGAGCAAGGAATATACAGAAACCTGGGCAGAGTTCCTGGACCGTTATCCCGACCTGGTGTTTGTCAGAACAAAGAAGCAGATTTATGCTGCGGACGAAATAGATGACAATATCGTAATGGAAGAAGATACTCTGCCTCTCGTAAAAGGAAAGAGCGTAGTTATTCCGATTGATGCATCATCTTTTCCGCGATGCTTCAAGACAGGAAGTGCAATGGAGCTTGGAATCTGGGCAACATTCATCTGTGAAAAGAATAACTGGAAAGTAAGTCCTGCAATGGTAAGGGAAATCCTCACCAAACAGGAAGAAAAACTAGAAGCTGAAGAGAACAGTTAGTTTTCTTCTATATATAAGCATCTTTAGAGGAGTATTTGAAATGAAAAAACTAATTAAAACTATTGTGGCATTAGGAATGCTGTCATTATTTGCATCCTGTCAGATGAATCCGGCAGACGATGGAAATCAGAATGATAATCCGGCATCTGGAAATGCAACAGAATATACGGTTTCTTTTAATCTAAACTTCCCGGACGATACCGATGAGTTTATGTACTGTGATTACACACAGAACACAGCACCTTCAGAAAAGAAAGCGAATGACGGACAGAGTATTACGCTTCCTTCCTTTGCATGTGAAATGACCCGCTATCCAAGAAACAGTTATGGAGAAAACGGAGTAGGGTATGAGTTTGATAAATGGAATACAAATGCTGATGGAACAGGTACTTCATATGAAGCAGGAGCCTCTTACTCAGTAATTTCAACCATAACTCTTTATGCAACATACAAGCAGAAAACAGTTTCGGGGTCTGAGGGAGAAGAGGATAGGGCAGCTTTGGACTTCAGTTCTGTAACGTCTTATTCAATGAATGTAGGAGATACAGTTAGTCTTGCATCGCTGATTGGAGGAAGTTCTGTTTACTACGAGATTCAGAGTGGTTCTGATGCAGTTGAACTTGGAAGCGGAACACTTACAGCAATCGGGCCTGGTTCAGCTATTGTAAAAGCAATCGACTGGGATGACAGTTCAAAAAGCTGGTCATGCAGCATAACAGTAACTGTGGAAGGTTTTACTGGTTCTTCTCTGGATTACAAATTGATTGGCCGTTGGGAAGACGGAAACTCTTATCTTGTTTTTAATGCAGATAAGACTGGTGAACTCAAAGTTTATAAGAATGGTTCATTACTGCAGGAAAGTACCTTTGAATGGACCAGCTTTGAAAACAACTATGGAAAGTACATGACACTTTCAAAGTGTAGTGCAGACTATCTTGAAGGAAAGCAATATACAATCACAAGTGTCTCAAAAACTTCATTAAGATTACATGGCTATCTGGCATTCGGTGCAGCTCAGGACACAAGCTGGACAAAGCAATAAATTAGGAGCAGGTATTATGATAAAAATGCGCAACTTTCTTCTATATATAATGATTTTATTCGGTACAATATCATCTGTATCTGCAAAAGGTTTCTTTTCAAACAGCTACAAAGTGACTTTTGACAAGACTCTAGAGCAGGTAGAGGTGCGAGCCGAGCTGATGGATAAGGAAAAGTCTTATCAGAAACGCTTTACCGCAAAAGACAAAATGGGAAACCTTCATACTATTACAATTTATGATGATGAATACATGAAAATTGACAATGTGTTCTATGCCTATAAGTTCAGAAACCTTATGCATTACGGACTCACTCTAAATGTAATGGGAGACATAAAAAGTGTGAATGGCTTCAAGAAGTTATGGGGACTTCAAGGTTATGCTACTGCCGTGAATAATCCTGATACAACAATCAGCTTCATCTTCTGTAAGGATATGTATCCATTGAAAAGCTTCTCAAGCATGTTCGAAGCGAATCAGATTAGCGGAGTTTCATTTTCCGGCCGTAATCCAAACGACGGTTATGTAGATGACTTCGGTTACTGGCGTAGTTACGAATGGACCGATTACTTTGAACGCATCTTCAATACCAGAAACAAAGATGTTAAGATGAGAATGTACATGGCAATGCAGGTAGCAAAGTAGTATATGAAATTCAGAGTACTTGTAATTACAGTCTTATCCCTCTTTCTCATTTCTTGTAATAACGGGATTGAGGATAAAACGTCTTTTACAGAAATAGATGCTCCTACAGAAATATCAGAACGAGCCTATAGTTTTGCAGAATTATATGAGCAGTCAGATACAGAATACCATTTGGGCGGCCAGGATCCGGTTCGGGCCATTCAGATAGATTGTTCTGGTCTGATTATTATGTGCTACAAATATGCTCTGGTAGATACTAAGTATCAGCTTCTGGTTTCTGACATGACTGCAAATTACATGTACAAGAATGCTTCAACACATATTTCAAAGTCCGATTTGAAGAAAGGAAATCTGCTCTTCATGGGAGAGTCTGACAGTTCAGAAGTTACGCACATAGCTCTCTTTGAAAAGCTGGAAAACGAAAGAATCTATTTTATTGACAGTACTCATAAAGATACCAATGGTGATGGCATAAATGATATTGATGGCGTTACCTATCGAAATTATTCAGAAGATGATTCCCGGTTCAAGGCCTTTGGTCGAATGAGAGTGAAGTTTTAGGAGCAGAGATGACCAAAAGCATTTTACAAAACGGCGATCTGCTCTTTATGAGTGATGTATCAGAGCTGTCAAAAGCCATAATTGAAACAACCGAAAAATACAGCCATGTTGGAATCTATTTTGACGGATATATCTATCATGCTTCAAGAAAAAGGGGAGTGGCAAAGCAGAAATTAGAGGACTATTTGACTGAAGAAATGCGCGATATCTATATTTACCGTTATCCAATGATTGATGCTGAAATCGTCAAGGAACGTGCTGAAAGGCATTTAGGCTGCGAATATAATCATAGCTTCTATCCTAACAACGGGCAATTTTATTGTTCTCAGTACATTGCAGAAATTCTTCCGATTTTCGATATAATCCCAATGAAATTTGGAGATGGCGAAAAAGAAGTATCTGAGTACTGGAAGAAATACTATGAAGAACTTGGGCTGCCAGTTCCCGTAGGTCAGTCTGGTACAAATCCAGGTCAGCTTGCAAGTTCAGAAAAACTTCGGTACATTGGGAAGCTCGATTATTAGAAGGAATCCAAATGAATGATTTAACTCCGATACAAAAGGAAATAGTAGCTGCACTTGAGCAGATGAAAGAAAAGTCTCTGATAACAGAAGCTGGCCTTGCAAAGAAAGTCCGCGAAAATGCAAAGATTCAGGGAAAGAATAAGGCCGGAATCAGTCTGAAAGATTTGGAAATCTGCATTGAATATCTGGCAGAAAAAGAGGTGCCATTCGCCCTTCATCTTAACAGCGCAAATGATATTCTAATTAAGAAAGATGATTCGTATAAGCTACTTGAAGCAGATGCAAAAAAGCGCCGCCAGTCCAGCGAGAAATC
>ERZ842401.2509-NODE-2509-length-24469-cov-58.657778_pt1 | contig 24469 bp, 22 predicted proteins | sample MGYA00521270_ERZ842401 | MGnify/ENA primary metagenome ERZ842401 (study PRJEB31892, sample SAMEA3878208) | bioreactor metagenome | biome: Moose rumen | place: Sweden | collected 2011-10 | study: EMG produced TPA metagenomics assembly of the PRJEB12797 data set... | reverse complement strand
GAACTGAACGAAGTATTGCTCGACGGCGAGCCGCAGACGCTCTCGCTGATAGCCCGCCCAGGTAGGCTGACCTGTCTGAAAGGCGGGTCGCCGCAGCGTCTGTCGCGCTGGCTGCATGCCATGATGGGCTTTGTCGTGCCGCGCAACGGCTATATCAGCATCGACGGCGAGCCGCTCAACGAGCAGACTGTCGCCCAGTTCCGCCGGCTCATGGCCTTTGCCCCTGCCCGTCTCGACGTGGAGGGCGAGGTGCGGCGCTATGCACCGCCTTCGGTGCAGGATGTGTTCATGCTCAAGGCCAATCGCGAACAGCCCATCTCCAATGGCATACTGGGTGAAGAGATGCGCCGCATCAGTGCTGATGTCCCTGACGACAGTGTGCGGTTGCTGGCTGTCGCCGTGTTGCTCGACAAACCAATCCTGCTGGTAGAGTCGGCTCAGGCCTTCATGGCCGACTATCTGGTTCGGCAGGCACGAGCGGGGCGTGTGGTTGTTGTCACCACAGCCGACGAGCGTGTGCTGGCCATGGCCGACGAGGTGGCAGAGCTGGAATGAGCATTTGATGGCTTTATAGATATATAATAGTGAACATGCAGATAACCGATATTTCTTCGTGGGGTGTGGTGCTGATAGTGGCCCTGACGGCAATGGTGATGGGGCTCTTGGCCCTTGTAGACCGTAAGACAATGCAGCGACTGGCCAAGGTGCTGATGTTTCTTGCGTGCAACATGGCCGTGGTGGCACTCTATGCCTGGGCCATGTGCCATTGGTGGCACTGGTGGCTGGGCCTGTTGTGGGTGGTGCTGCTGTCGGTGTCTGTTGCTGTGCTCGTTGCGTCGCGTGTCCGTCAGCGTTGGCAGCGCCTGTTGCCAGCCCTGTTGCCAGCTGTGTTGGCGGGTATGCTGGTGGGGTGGGGCAGTGTTCGGCTCGTTTGGCCCCATTTGCCCAGTGCCCATCTGTTGCTTGGTATGACGGCGCTCATGGCCTGCCAGCTGGTGGCCAGCCTGACCAAGGCGCTACAGGCCTTCGTTGGCAGTCTGCACCATGCGCAGAGCCACTATCGCTATCTGCTGGCCAACGGCGCCACGCATATTGAGGCCTTGATGCCCAGTGTGCGGCGCAGCCTGAGGGCCACGCTGATACCGTCGTTCTCGGCCATGTCGGCTTTGCTGATGGTCATGCCGCCCATTCTCTTCTGTGGCTTGCTCCTCGCAGGCACTGCACCTGTAGCAGCCGTGGTGGCCACGGTGTTGGTGCTCTTGGCTCAGCTGGTGGGCTCTGTGGCAGCTACGCTGACTATGCTGTGCCTTCTCGACCGCATACTCTTTGACAAACTGGGCCAATTAAAATAGATTAACAATCCTGTTGCACGATTCTTGCAAAATTAGCGTAACTTTGCAATCACAAAATAAAATCACTAAAAGCTTATAACACAAACAAATGAAGAACATTAGTCTTGACATCGCAAAGGCATCTTGCTTCCTGAAGGAGGGTGCCGTGGCAGCCTTGGCACCTCAGGTGAAGGCCGCACAAGAAGCACTCGAGAACGGCACTTGCCCTGGTAACGATTTCCTTGGATGGCTTCATCTGCCCTCGTCCATTACGCCTGCATTCCTCGACGAGCTGCAACAGTGCGCCGACGTGCTGCGTGCCAACTGCGAGGCAGTGGTGGTGGCTGGCATCGGCGGAAGCTATCTGGGTGCCCGTGCCGTGATTGAGGCTCTGAGCAATTCGTTCGGCTGGCTCATTCAGGACAAGAAAAACCCCATCATTCTCTTTGCCGGCAACAATATCGGCGAGGATTATCTGAGTGAGCTGACTGAGTACCTGAAGGGCAAGAAGTTCGGCGTCATCAACATCTCGAAGAGCGGCACCACTACCGAGACGGCACTCACCTTCCGTCTGCTGAAGAAGCAGTGCGAGGCCCAGCGTGGCAAGGAAGAGGCCAAGAAGGTTATCGTGGCCGTGACCGACGCCAAGCGCGGTGCTGCCCGCACCTGTGCCGACAAGGAAGGCTATACCTCTTTTATCATTCCCGACAACGTGGGTGGACGCTTCTCGGTGCTCACACCAGTGGGCCTGCTGCCCATTGCCTGCGCCGGATTCGACATCAAGGCACTGGTCGAGGGTGCTCAGACCATGGAGAAGGCTTGTGGCAAGGACGTTCCGTTCGAGGAGAACCCTGCCGCCCAATATGCCGCCGTGCGCAACGCCCTGTATCAGAGTGGCAAGAAGATTGAAATCATGGTGAACTACCAGCCCAAGCTGCATTTCATGAGCGAGTGGTGGAAGCAGCTCTACGGTGAGAGCGAGGGCAAGGACAAGAAGGGCATCTTCCCCGCCAGCGTCGACTTCACCACCGACCTGCACTCCATGGGCCAGTGGATTCAGGACGGCGAGCGCACCATCTTCGAGACTGTTATCAGCGTTGAGGAGCCCGAGCGCAAGCTGCTCTTCCCCGAGGACGAGGAGAACTTGGATGGTCTGAACTTCCTGGCTGGCAAGCGTGTGGACGAGGTGAACAAGATGGCAGAACTGGGCACTCGCCTGGCTCACGTGGACGGCGGCGTGCCCAACCTGCGCATCAGCATGCCGCGCCTGAACGAGTTCTATCTGGGCCAGCTCATCTACTTCTTCGAGATTGGCTGCGGCATCAGCGGCAACGTGCTGGGTGTGAACCCCTTCAACCAGCCCGGCGTCGAGGCCTACAAGAAGAACATGTTTGCCCTGCTTGACAAGCCCGGCTACGAGGCCGACTCGAAGGCCATCAAGGAGCGGCTGGCCAAGGAGCAGTAACAGGCTTTATAAGCCTTATAAGTCCTATAAGACCCATAAGCACTATATGCCCTATAAGTCCCATATAGACGATTATCTGCAAAAGCACGGCTTTGAGGCATTGCGTCCCAAAGCCGTGCTCTTCGATATGGACGGCGTGCTCTACGACTCTATGCCTAACCACGCCGTAGCATGGCAGCGGGCCATGGCCCGCTATGGTATTGCGATGACTGCCGAGGATGCCTACCTCACTGAGGGACAGCGTGGCGTTGATACCATTCGCCAGATGGTTCAGACCCAACAGGGGCGTGTCATCAGCGAGCAGGAAGCCCAGCTGATGTACGACGAGAAGACGTACCAGTTTCATATCCTGCCCGAGGCTCGTGTCATGCCCGGCATACCTGAATTGATGGCACAGATGGCTCGCGATGGCATTGCCATCGGTGTGGTGACTGGCAGTGGTCAGCGTCCCCTCATCAATCGTCTGCTGAAAGACTTTGGTCAGTATCTCGACGAACGCCACATCGTCACCGCCTACGACGTGACCCGTGGCAAGCCTAATCCCGACCCCTATCTCATGGGGCTGGAAAAGATGGGCAATACTGTTCTGCCCTTGCCGCGGCCCCTCAGCCCCTGCGAGGCTATTGTCATTGAAAATGCTCCGTTGGGTGTCAGGGCAGGTGTGGCAGCAGGCATCTTCACCATTGCCGTGAACACGGGCACGTTGCCCGACGAGGCGCTGCTCAGCGCCGGGGCCAACCTGCTGTTCCCTTCCATGCCTGCCTTGAGCGACTGCTGGACTAAACTTGCTTCATCATGGTGACACAAGACGAGCGTTGGGACATCCATTATGCTCAGGTCATGGGCTTTATGCAGCGCGAGCAGCGCCGTCCTTCTAAGTATGTGCCTGCCGAGCGTGCTCTGCTCAACTGGGTGAAATACAACAAGAAAATACTGGCTCGCGGCGAGTTTCTACCAGAGCGAGCCAGTCGTTTCCGTCATCTGCTCTCCGTTGCCGAGCAGCTGCGACGTAAGAATCAGTACAAATAGCTTTTATCCTCCCAGTCCTGAAAAACACGGGGGAATTCTCCCAAAACCTTAATCGTCATCGTCGTCATCATCGTCTTGGATACCGTTGCCGCTGGTGTCCATGTCGCTGTCGCGCTTTATGGTTAGTCCGCCGGCAGAGTCTATCTTCATTTCCAGCGGGATAAACTCGTCATCGGCTTGCGGATGAGCCACGCTCACGGCAAACTCCAGCCGTCCGTCGTCCACCTCTTCAAAAATCATGGCCTCCAGTATTCCCGTGCGGCGGTAGTCATCGTCCAGATACGATGCGAAGGTGCTCTTAGTGAAGGTGCGTTTCAGGAACACCGACCCGTCGGCCCGTGTGATGGTCAGTTCTATGCGGTTGTCCACATATTTCTGACCTATCTCGTCTTGCACCATTGGCAGCGAGTCCACCGGTGTGCGCACCAGCAGTATGTGATAGTTGCCCTCCAGCCATTGTGCGGTGTTCTCCTGCCGGTATTCCTGCATTTTGATGGGGGCCTGTGGTTTCCTTACTTCCTGCCTCGAGGTGATGATGGTGTCCTGTGCAGGTTTCTTGTCTTTGCATGCGCCAAGCAGCATGAGGCTGGCAGCAGCGATGGATAGTAGCGTTAGGTGTTTCATACAGTTTGCAAAGATACGAAGAATTTTTGAGACTGCACAAAAAAGGCGCCCACAAAATGCTTGTGGGTGCCGAGTATCCATAAAATACTTTCGTTTTCTTCTTAAAAGTCTTTCTCCCTATCAAGAGGGAAGGGCACGCTTGCCCTTTCAAAAACACTATGTTAACCTAAATCACTATGAAAAATCTCATTGTTAAATATATAATGCTTTTTGTGTTGTCATCGCTATGACTGTTGTAGCTCTATTAATTGCTTCTCTGTCTTTGTCCGCGCTGTCCGCGATCACCACGCTGTCCGTGCTCCTGCATGCGCTTCTCCATGTCGGCCTTGTAGGCTTTATACTGCTCCGGCGTCATAATCTGCTGCAGCTCGTTGTCGTAGGCTTCCATGCTCTTGCGCACCTCCTCTGTGAGCTGTGCCGGCTGGCGTCCGGGTGCATGCTGCAACGAGTCGGGGCGCTGTGGCCTGGTGGCGGGGCGCTCGCCGCGCTGCTTGCGGCCTACGTTGCCGTCCTGCGGGCCTCTGCCCATCCCACCGCGGGGGCCTCCTGGGCGCATGCCGCCCATTGTCGAGGCGTATTTCTTGTTCAGCTCAAGCAGTTTCTGAGCCTGCTCTTCGTTCAGCTGATACTTCTTTACGGTTGCTTCCGTGCGGCGCTGAATCATCTCTTCCGGATTCTGTTGCCTGCGCTGCTGTTGTCCTTGTTGTGCTTCCTGTGCCAATGCACCCATTGTTGTGGCGAGTGCCATTGCCAGGGCGAATACCATCTTTTTCATATTAGTCGCTTTTTTGTTGTTTAACTTTCTGTTTATCGCTTTTTTTGAGTTGCAACTAATACTTTGATGCAAAGGTAAGCAAAAAGTTTAATTCAGTATCAAAAAAAAGAGAAAAAATTTTATCTGACTGCCGTTTTTTTAGTATCTTTGCAGAAGAAATGACTATTTTGATGAGAAAAACGACCTATTTCGTCTGCCTGACTCTGACTTTGGCGTTGCTCGTGGTCATGGGTTGTGGTGGCCGTGCCAGTGGCGATGCTGCCCAGGTAGACACGCTGCCCATGCTTGTCATGCAGATTCAGAAGTGCTCGCGGCTCTACACCACCGAGTACCGCATTCATAAGATAGTGACCCACGACGATGTTGTCAGGTTGCGTGGACGGGTGTTCTCCACCGACTACGACTTCCCTTTGCCTGTAGGCGAGCGCAAGGTGGCCATCCCCATGGATGCCACACTTAAGGCTTACATCGACTTCGCCGACTTCTCTGCCAGCCAAATCAGCCGCGAGGGCGACCGCATCACCGTCACGCTGCCCGACCCACGGGTGGTGATGACCGAGTCGAAAATCGACCAAGAGGGCATTCGTGAGTATGTGGCGCTGATGCGCTCCCACTTCAGTGACCGCGAGCTGTCGGCCTACGAGCAGCAGGGGCGTGAGGCCATCCTGCAGAGCATCCCCGACCTCGGTATCATCGAGGCTGCCCGACTCAGTGCTGCCCGTCTGCTCATTCCGCTCATCGTGCAGCTGGGCTACGACGAGCGCAACATCACCATCGTATTCCGTCCAGACCTCAAGACCGACGACATACGCCATCTGTTAGACCAAACGACCATCGAGCAATGACACAGATACCCCTTCATTCCGACATGGAGCAACGCTCCGAAAAGCCTGCCCGCCATGGGCGTGGCGTGCGTCTGTTCTTTCGCTACCTGTGGGTCAGCCTTGCCGTGCTCGCTGCCGTCGGCGTGCTGGTGGTGTGGCTTGTTGTGCACGTGCTCACCGACCACTCCGTGCGTCTTACCACCGACAGCACCATCAACATAACGCCCCAGCAGATACAGAGCATTCGCGACATAGGCCAGTGGGAGTTTCTTGCTGTCAGCGACGAGGAGCTGGTCGACACTGTGCGGCGTGGCATCTTCAGCGATGACCGTCTCTCGCGTATATATTATGGTACGGTGCGCATAGGCGTAGACCTCAGCAAGGCTCGTGAAGGATGGCTCACGGTGCAGGGCGACACCGTCGTGGCCGTGTTGCCTGCCGTGGGTGTGCTCGACGACCGTTTCATCGACGAGGCCCGTACGCAGTCGTTCCACGAGTCGGGCCGTTGGTCGGCCAGCGACCGTGAGGCCCTCTATCGCAAGGCCCGTCGGCAGATGCTCGCCCATGCGCTGACGCCCTCCAACCTCCGCAGTGCCGAGGATCAGGCCGATGCACAGCTGCGCCAGCTGCTGTATGCTATGGGCTTTGAGCAGGTGGTAGTGCGGTTTGAGCAATAGGGGGGGTGTAATTCGTATAGGGCCTATAGGCCTTATAAGGCACATAAGCCCTATACGACCCTATAATTTTTTTGCTTCCACCACCGTTGCGCGGCCTCCCGCTACGCGGAACCGCACGTCGCGACCGGCATAGGGCATGCCATAGATGCGTGTGGGGTCATCGTGGTATTGTGGCCGAGGGTCTTGTGCCAGCACGCCGCGCAGCCCTTGCAGCTCGTCGTCGCTGAACAGGGCGGTGCAGTCGGCTGGAATCTCCACCTCCAGTTTCTCCCATTTCTTTTTGTCTACAAAACCGGAGCGGGCGTCGGGGTGAGCGTCGGCATAGGCTACGTAGGGCTTCACGTCGAAGATGGGTGTGCCGTCCATGAGGTCGGCACCCTCCACGTGAATCACTGGCCCCAGCGTCGGCGACTGCTCGATGAGCTTCAGCCGCACGCACGACAACCCCAGACCGTTGGGCCTGAAGGGCGATCGCGAGGCAAACACGCCAATGCGTTGGTTGCCCCCCAGTCGCGGCGGTCTTACGGTCAGCCCCTGTGCCGCGTGTTTGTTGGCAGAGAACTGCCAGATAATCCACAGGTGCGAGAAGTCTACCAGCCCTCTCACAGCCTCTGCGTGCCGGTAGTCCGGCTCAAACTCTATGCGCCCGGGCAGCTCGTCCACCACGCCGCTCTGTCGTGGCAGTCCGAACTTGCTGGTCATGGGCGACCTGAAGTAGGCTATAGGTTCTATGTTCATTGTCTGCAAAGTTACTTGAAGTATTGGGCTATGCATTGCATATAGGGCGAAATATCGCGCTGGAACGTCCGTCCCCAGCGGTTGGTACTGTAGTGGCAATGGGTCACGATGAGTCGCCGGCGGGCACGCGAGATGGCCACGTAGAACTTGCGCGCCTCCTCCTGACTGCCGTCTGCGGTGTTGGCAAACGCCGCGGGGTACTTTCCGGCAACGGCGTCGTAGACAATCACGTTGTCGAACTCCAGTCCCTTCGCCTTGTGCACCGTCGAGATGAACACCCGCTCGTCCATGCTCGTAGCCCCGCACAGGTCGGCCTCCTTCAGTGTGGCCAGGTCCTGGCTGTGGTGCGCCAGCTGTTCGGCCAGCGATGCGCCGCTCTCTGCTGTCAGCATTTCGCCCTCCACATAGCGTAACAGGTGTCTCATCTTCGGCATTTCCTCCACATATCCCCCTGCCAGCATCTGTCTGTAGGCATGCTGTAGCTCCTGGCTCAGCGCGGGCTGTTGCTGTAGGGTGTATAGCCTGGCGCGTGTCTCGCTGAACAGTGGACCGTAGTGCAGCCGCAGCTTCTCCCCTGTCGGGCGATGGCGCGCCATGAAGGCCTGTTGCGCTTCCACCCGCTGCAGCCCCTCTTTGTGGCAGCGTGCCGCCAGGCTCAGCGTGGCCATGATGTCGTCGCTGGCCAGGTGCGAGTTCTGCCCCTCCAAGCCGAGCGCCTCTATCAGGTACTTCAGCTTGTAGCTCTGCTGACGAGGCCACAGCAGTCGCGCCAGCTTCAGCGAGTCGTAGCAGCAGGGCCACAGCTGCTCCATGCTCAGCTGTGGGGCGTAGCGCAGCAGCTGGTGCCGCATAATCTGGTAGTCGAACGTGGCATTATGGCCTAACAGCACGGCACCCTCGGCAAACCGGGCAAACGCTTCCATCGCCTCGCCGTGGCTCGTGTGTGGCTCTTGTGTATAAACCTCTGTCAGCGGGTTTACCACGTCGCCCAGCATTGCGGGCAGTGGGCGATCGGTCTCGATGAACAGGTTCAGCTCGCCAGTCACCTGCCCCTGTCTCACACGCACTGCTGCCAGCTGTACTACATCATCGTCGAACACGCTCAGCCCCGTCGTTTCCGTGTCGAACACCACAAAGTCGCGCTCCTGCCAGTCCTTGACAAACTGTGACACATAGGTAGTCCCGTCATAGTCTATGAAGTCGGCTGGCGAGATGCCCAGCTGTGTCAGACTGTGCACAAAGCGCCGTGCCGCAGCCGTCGAGCTGAATACCTTCATCCCGCTGAATATCGTGGTCCATGCTATGGCGTTCTGCTCCATCGCCACCACGCCCAGATGAGCCTGCAGCAGGCGCATCGATGCCGAGGCAAAGAAGTCGCCACCCGAAATCTTGAAGTGAGGCAGGTCGCCCAGCGCGGCGCTCACATCGTCGGCGTCGCTGTTGAAGGCCACCACCACCGCCGTTGTCTCGTCGGGATAGGCCGTGTAGAGGCGGTGTGCCATGCGGCTCACCAGGTTCAGCTCGTCGGCGTCGGTCTCGCTCGCCATCAGCACCAGGTCGCCCGTACGACGCGGAGTGTCGTCGTGTGTTGTGGGCAGAAGGTCGTGGCCTATGCCCAGCTGCTGTTCGCCGTAAGTGTTGAACACGTCCAGCAGATACTGTGGCGAGCGGTAGTTCTGGTAGAAATTGTGCAGTCCCTCGCTGCCACAGCGCTCGCGCAGCAGTTGCAGCGTGTCGGTCTTGGCACCCATGAACGAGAAGATGGCCTGCTGGGCGTCGCCCAGGTACACCACCGTGGCCTCTGGTGCTGCCAGTGCGTCGACAATGGCCAGCTGCAAGGGGTTCAGGTCCTGCACCTCGTCCACCTGTATCCAGCTGTAGTGGCGCTGCGCCCGTGGCGGTGGGGTGGGGGCGTCCTCATGCTGTGCCGTGGGTGTCGATAGCGGGCAGAGCGCCTCGTAGGTGCGCAGCAGCAGATCCTCAAAGTCCAGCAGGTCGGCTTGCCGCTTGTACTGCTCATAGCGGCGCGCTGTGCCCAGCATGTTCAGCAGCAGCTGTGCGTCTTGGCTCAGCAACGCGTGCTCGTCCTGATAGAAGTCGGCGTGCAGATACAGGTCGATGGCGGCCTGCTGCGAGTAGTCCAGATTGAATGCCTTGCACAGCTCGCGCAGGCTGTGTGGCGGCAGTGCGTCACGGTGGACAATGAGGTCGGCGGCATAGCCCTTGCAGCACTGCTCCATCAAGTGTTGCAGGTTTATCAGCTGCGAGTAATGCTGTCGCCGACGGTTGTCGCCTAATACTGCCAGCTCGTCCTCGCCGGTGAAGTCGGCCAGGATGGAGAACGACGTGTCGGTGTCGATGATGGCGGTCTGCTCCGCCACGATGCCCTCGTGGAAGAGGAAGTGTGAGCAGAAGCGGTGTATGCTGCCCACGAACAGCTCGTCAAGCCCCTGTGCGTCGGGCATGCGGTCGAAGATGCGGTCGCGCATGCCGCGCGAAGCCCTGTTGGTGAAGGTCAGACAGGCCATCTCCTTGAAAGGCACACCCTGCCGGTGTGCCCACACTATGCGTTCGGCCAGCACTGCGGTCTTGCCGCAGCCTGGTGGGGCCAGCACCAGATGCCATCCGTCTTTGATGCGTATCACCTCCTCCTGTTCTCTGTTGTATGTCCGTTCCATGTCCCGCTGTTCTGGCTATGATTGTTTGTTTTGCTGCAAATATACTACTTTTTTCCGTATTATGCTCCAAAAACCAACCATAAATGTTAGGTGCTTTTGAATATTTCCCTTGTCTTTGTACCATCATTGACTTATAGCTGTCGATAGATATGGGTTATAGCGTGTTATTTCCTTGATTTATCCAGCATTATCTTATTGTACGCACATGAGCGAGCACGGGTTGTTGCTGCGCCTATGCCGCAGAGCCTCTGCGGCTATCCCGCGGAGCCTTCCCGCCTATCCCGCAGAGCCTCCGCGGCAATCCCGCGGAGCCTCCGCGCCAAAGCCGTAAAGCATTCCCCGCTACAGGCAGCTGCACGCTGCGTAAGGGACTTAAAAACATGTCGCTCAGCACTGCCGCCTGATGAGCGTAGTGAGACTGAAGAAGCTGTGTTAGGCAAAAAAGAGTCTACTAAATTTGTGAATGTCGTGAAGAATGCTTATCTTTGCACAATGACTGGAATAAAGCCACGCAAAAGAAGAATACAATCTATGAAGCGAATCGTTATAACCGTTCTCTGTGCGATAGGCATGGCGAGGGGCATGGCACAGGCACCCGAAGCAGGACGGGTGGAGCTGTTTGCCGGTGCCGAGCTGCACTATGCCGACGTGAACTTCCTGCGACTATACAACGTGCTGGTGAATGTGACGCCGGGCGTGAAGTGGCATCTGGGCAACGACTGGCTCGTCGCCGGACAACTCTATCTGCCCGCCATCAACGACGGCTACGAGAACAAACATAACATCGTGAGGCTGACCAACGCCACGCTGGCCAAGCAGCTGCACTTCGGCAGCCAGCACCTGAAGTTGACTGGCGGACTGTTCGGTGCCGACCGCTATGGTGTGGACCTGCGATGGATGATGCCAGTGACGAAATGGCTGATGTTCGACGCACAGCTGGGATATACCGGTGCGTGGCGACTGGCGGCAAAGGACGCTATCGACTGGACATGGGATGCCTACCCGATAGAGACGAAGGCCGTGGACTTCGGGTCGCTGGACCGCTTTACCGTCGTGGTGGCAGCCAACGTGTGGCTGGACCCTTGGAACACACAGTTCCGTCTGTCGGCAGGGCACTATCTGAACAAGGATAACGGCGTAGAGCTGTCGGTGATGCGCCACTTCAAGGGCTGCTCGGTGGGCATCTATGGCCAGCTGCACAAAAGGCAGAAGACACACCGCACAGAGCACACCGAGGGCGGCGGCTTCAGGGTGGTGATGTGTCTGCCCGACTGGCAGTGGCGTCACGGCAAGCTTACGGTGAGGCCGGCAAGCAATTTCCGTCTGACCTACAACGCTCAGGCCGACGGCATATCGATGCAGAACTATACTACCGACCCCGAGGAGAACGAACGCGACTATCCCGTGCGCATTCCATGGGGTACGGGCAGTATGACTCGTTGAACACGCTAACGATGCAAACATGATGAAGAAAGCCATTACAATATTAATGATAGTTGCCCTGGCTGCACTGACGCCGATGCGCGCTCAGCAGGCACTCGGCACACCGGGACTGATACACGTGCCAACGGCAGACATGGACTCTGTAGGCGTGGCACGCATAGGCGCACACTATGTGGACAAACACATGATTCCCGACGGAATGAAGTGCGACAAGGAGAAGTTCAACTCGCTGACCAACTACCTGAGCATAACGCCCTTCAAGTGGATAGAGATAGGCTATGGCTACACACTATGGAAGCTGCACCGCAACAAGGACGTCACGCAGCGTACGGGCTTCTATGCCAAGGACCGATACTTCTCGCTGCGCCTGCAGCCGCTGAAGGAGGGCCGCTACTGGCCGTCGGTAGTGGTGGGCGGCAACGATGTGTGGGGATCAAGCGACGACGGGCAGTCGGGCAGTAACTACTATCGCAATTACTATGTGGCTGCCACGAAGCACTTCGACCTGGGGGGCTATCTGATAGGTGGCCATCTGAGCTACCGCAAGTGGAAGCGCGACTATAACAGCAAGTGGAACGGCGTGGTGGGCGGCCTGACGCTGCAGCCGGCGTTCTATCAGCCACTGCGACTCATAGGCGAGTACGATGGCCATAGCGTAAACGTGGGTGCCGACTGCGAGCTGTTCCGCTACGTGCTCGTGCAGGCCTCGCTGCAGCAGTGCCGCTATCCCTCGGCAGGATTGTGCCTCCGCATAGGGTTGCTGTAACACTTAAGAAATGATAATAAACGTAGGTTCTCACCACGTAATTGCGGAAAAAACACTAACTTTGCAGCATGAACAACACGAAGAAAGTGCTGATGGGACTCGATGCGGGCCAGCTGAAAGAGGTGGCACGCAGTCTCGGCATGCCCGCCTACACCGGCGGACAGATAGCACGGTGGCTCTACGAAAAGCACGTGAGGAGCATCGACGAGATGACCAACCTCTCTAAGCAGAACCGGGAGCTGCTGGCGCAGCACTACTGCGTGGGGGCTATGGCGCCGCAGGACTGCCAACGGTCGAAGGACGGCACGGTGAAATACCTGTTTCCTGTGCGATGCGGCGACGAGGTCACCGACGACGGAACAATGCCCCAGCGCATGGTAGAGACGGTGTTCATTCCAGAACGACATGCCGACGAAGAGGGCGAGGCTGCGGGTGACCGTGCCACGCTGTGCGTGTCGTGCCAGGTGGGCTGTAAGATGAACTGCCTGTTCTGTCAGACGGGTAAGCAGGGATGGGAGGGCAACCTCAGCACAGCCGACATTCTGAACCAGATATATTCGCTGCCCGAACGCGAACGGCTGACCAACGTGGTGTTTATGGGGCAGGGAGAACCAATGGACAACCTCGATGCGGTGCTGCAAGCCACACGGCTGCTGACGGCTGCCGACGGCTATGGATGGAGTCCGAAACGCATCACAGTGAGCAGCGTGGGCCTGAAGAGCCGGCTGAAGCGATTCCTTGACGAGAGTGAATGCCACGTGGCCATATCGATGCACTCGCCGCTGCACGACCAGCGGCTGTCGCTGATGCCTGCCGAGCAGGCCATGCCAATAGTACAGACGGTGGCGCTGCTCAAGCAGTATGACTTCACCCACCAGCGGCGCTGCTCGTTCGAGTATATCTGCTTCGGTGGCCTGAACGACTCGATAGCCCATGCGCGCCAGATAGTGAAACTGGTGGAGGGGCTGGAGTGCCGCATCAACCTGATAAGGTTCCACCCCATTCCGGGTGTCGACCTGCCAGGAGCCGACGAGCAGCGCATGGCGCAGTTACGCGACTATCTGACGCAGCATGGTGTGTTCACCACCATCAGGGCCAGCCGCGGACAAGACATCTATGCGGCCTGCGGCCTGCTAACGACAGCAAAGAAGAATGCTGAGAAGAACAGCTAAGATACTGACCGTGCTCGGACTGCTACTGGCTATCGTGGCCGCCTGCACCGAGCAGCCCACACTGCAGCCCAGCAGTGGGGGGCGTCCCTACGAGCTGCTGGTGACGGGCAGCGACAGCGCCGCTGTCTTTGCCGTGGCCAGCGGGCTGCGGGCGCTGACGATGGACGAGCTGCCACAGCCGGAGCCAGCCTTCGACGTGACAGCTATCGTTGACGAGGGACTGACACAGCTGACGCGCTATGCGCGGAACATCATACTGGTGACACTGGTGAGCGACTCGCTCCTGAGGCCGAGCATCACCTACGAGCGCGATGTCTACGCTCAGCCACAACTGATATTGCATGTCAGGGCTACCTCGGCAGAGCAGCTGCGCGACTCTGCGGCGGGCTGTCTGCGCATACTGAGCTACCAGTTTGAGCGACAGGAGCTGCTCAGGGGCGTGGCACGGCTGAAGCAAAGCCACAACGTACGGGCGGCACAGATGGCCGACTCGGCCTTCGGTCTGCGCCTGTGGGTGCCGCAAGACCTCAGCAGAACGCGGACTGGACGCGACTTCGTGTGGTTTGCCAACAACCAGACCGACGTAATGCAGAGCATCTGCGTCTATCGCTATAAGGCCAGCAAACTGGCTGCCGGCATGGCCCTGCGCAAGCGCGACAGCATCATGCGGGTCAACGTGCCAGGCGAACTGCCGGGCATGTATATGGCAACGAACAAACGCAGCGTGAAGGGACGCGCCACGAGCGAACTGCTCGAACTGCGCGGACTATGGGAGATGCAGGGTGACGCCATGGGCGGACCGTTTGTGAGCCACTCGTTTGTCAAGGGCGACAGCATCGTGACGGTGGAGGCCTTTGTCTATGCCCCGTCGAAGCGCAAGCGCAGCATCATCAGGCGGCTGGAGGCTTCGCTCTACTCAATGAAAGCAGAAGAATGACCATATTATAAAACAATATAATACCTATTTTTTATGCAAGAACGTAAGATTCGCGTGGCTATCACGCAAGGAGATACCAATGGCATCGGATATGAAGTAATCCTCAAGACATTCCAGGAGACCGACATCTTGGAGCTGTGCACTCCCATTGTCTATGGCTCGCCCAAGGTGGCTGCCTATCACGCCAAGGCACTGGGCGTTGAGGCGCAGTTCACCATCATCGAGTCGGCAGATGAGGCACAGGACAACCGCCTGAATCTGCTGAACTGTTTCGGTGAGGAGGATATAAAGGTGGAGATGGGCGTGCAGACGCCAGAGGCAGGCGCTGCAGCACAGCGTGCACTGGATCGTGCCATCGAGGACTATAGCCGGGGCTGCTACGACGTGCTGGTGACGGCACCCGTATGCAAGAACAGCATACCATCGTTCAACGGGCATGCCGACTATCTGGCACAACGCATAGGACAGGGAGCCATAGCGCTGACCATTTTGCTGAGCGATGACCTGCGCGTGGCACTCGTCACAAACAATGTGGCTATAAAGGATGTGGCAGAGTCGATTACGAAGCAGAAGATTGTGGAGAAGGCACAGCTGCTGCACCAGTCGCTGCGGCGCGACCTGCGGGTGAACAATCCTCGCATCGCAGTGCTCGCACTGAATCCGCGTTGTGGCGAGGACGGCGTGCTGGGCAACGAGGAGCAGGAAATTATCACACCTGCTGTGGAGGAACTGGCTGCTGCCGGCATACAGGCTTTTGGCCCCTACGCTGCCGACGACTTCTTCTCCTCGGCATCGTACATGCGCTTCGATGCTGTGCTGGCTATGTATCACGACCAGGGGCTGGCACCATTCAAGAGCCTGACACCGGGCGACGGCGTGCGCTACACCGCTGGGCTGCCGCTGGTGCGTACTGCTCCAGCACACGGCATGCAGTACAGTATTGCTGGTCAGGGCAAGGCCGACGAGTGCTCGTTCCGTCATGCCATCTTCAAGGCTATCGATGTGTGGCGCAACCGCCAGGACTACGACGAGCCGATGAGAAACCCTCTGCCGAAGCTCTACCACGAGAAGCGCGACGACAGTGAGCGCGTGAGATTTAGCACGCCAAAACGAGAGGAATAGGCTCTATACTTGTGTCAGTTTTTTGACGATTCCTGTCCTTTGAAATGAGGGGCTGGGTTGTTACGAAGGAGAGAGCTACTTGTTGATAATGTTTACGTCCATCCGGTTGTAGGGGAACATGAAGCCACGCTCCTTCAGCGTCTGATAGACGGTTTCGTTCATGTAGCCAGCCACCGTCCAGTAGTCGGCACCCTTGCACCACTGCCGTGTAGTGGCCACCACGCCACTGTCGGCGAGTGCGGTGACGCCAATCCACGGAGCTGCCACCACGTCGCTGTCGGCCACGGGGCCTTTGATAATCAGGTCGCTGGCCTGCTGAATCTCGCCGATGGCCTGCTTCACCTCGTCGAGGTCGGCACCATAGGCAAACTGGAAACTAAGGTCTACGCGACGGTAAGGCTCTGCCGTACTGTTCTTCATAGTGCCAGTAGACAGGCCGCCATTGGGGATGATGATAATCTGTGCATCGGTGGTGCGGATGATGGTGTTGAAGATCTGTATCTCCTTCACAATGCCGCTGTAGCCTTGCGCCTCGATGAAGTCGCCCACGCGGAAAGGCTTGAACAGCAGAATCATGACACCGCCGGCAAAGTTCTGCAGCGTACCGCTGAGAGCCATGCCGATGGCCATGCCTGCCGAGGCGAAGAGGGCGATGAACGACGATGTCTCGATGCCCAGGATGCTGATGATGACGATGAGCAGCAGGAACCACAGCACCACCCTCACGATGCTGGTGAGAAAGGTGTAGAGCGATTTCTCAACCTTGCTCTTTTCGAGCATCTTCGTGATGAGCTTGACGGCCCACTTGATGAGGAAACTGCCCACAAAATAGACGATGACCGCCACGATGGCGTTCTTGCAGAAACTGACGGCCCACTGCCCCAGCAGGGTGTAGGTCTCTGGCGAAAACATTTTCTCTAACATGCTTTTTTAGTTTTTATTGAGTGTTATGGTTTGCGATATGCGCCTTGTCAAGTGCAAAGGTACGCACTTTTGCCGACATCTGCAAACTTTTGGGTTTACTCTGCAAGCGAAAACACAAAATATATTCTAAAAGCGGAAAGTTTTTCGGCCCTTTTCTTTGTCAGCAACGAGAATTGTTGTACCTTTGCATGAAATAGCAAAACCTAAGAAACACTGCAATAACTATGGCAAAGAAAGAAAACGAGGGCGAGGCCCTCAACCCGCAAAGCGAGAAACTGAAGGCCCTGCAGGCTGCCATGTCGAAGATAGAGAAAGACTTTGGCAAGGGCACCATCATGCGCATGGGCGATGAGCAGGTAGAGAACGTCGACGTCATACCCACGGGTAGTATAGCACTGAATGCTGCCCTCGGTGTGGGAGGCTATCCGAAAGGACGCATCATCGAGATATACGGTCCGGAGTCGAGCGGCAAGACCACACTGGCCATCCATGCCATTGCCGAGTGCCAGAAAGCCGGTGGTATAGCAGCTTTCATCGACGCTGAGCATGCCTTCGACCGCTTCTACGCTGCCAAGCTGGGCGTCGATGTGGACAATCTTTACATTTCGCAGCCCGACAACGGCGAGCAGGCACTGGAGATTGCCGACCAGCTCATCCGCTCGGCGGCCATCGACATCATCGTCATCGACTCGGTGGCTGCTCTGACACCGAAGAAGGAGATTGAGGGCGATATGGGCGACTCGGCCGTGGGTCTGCATGCACGCCTGATGAGCCAGGCTTTGCGCAAGGTGACAGCCAACATCTCGAAGACCAACACTACCTGCATCTTCATCAACCAGCTGCGCGAAAAGATTGGTGTGATGTTTGGCAACCCAGAGACCACCACGGGCGGCAACGCCCTGAAGTTCTATGCCTCGGTGCGTCTGGACATCCGCCGTGTGACCAGCATCAAGGATGGCGACCAGGTCATAGGCAACCAGGTACGCGTGAAGGTGGTGAAGAACAAGGTGGCACCACCATTCCGCAAGGCAGAGTTTGAGATAACCTTCGGCGAGGGTATCTCGAAGATAGGCGAGATAGTAGATCTGGGCGTGGAGTATGGTATCATACAGAAGAGTGGCTCGTGGTTCAGTTACGAAGGCTCGAAGCTTGCTCAGGGACGCGATGCCACCAAGGCACTGCTGAAGGACAATCCTGAGCTGTGCGAGGAGCTTGAGGCCAAGATCATGCAGGCGCTGAGCGACAACCAGGCTTAAGCATGCTGGCTTTCCTGCTCTCAGCAAGCCGATTCCTACCATCAGAAAAGCCCTGCTCCACTATCTAAAACTGTGACGTTTAGATAGTGGAGCAGGGCTTTTCTGGTGATAAAGTAGAGACGGAGGCCTCGCGCGGGCGAACCTTAATATAATATAGGGAACGCCATAATTGTTTTCGTCTGTTGTACGGTTTGTCTGACCATCCCCCCGTGATATGTCACTACTTCTGCACCTTGGTGACGCGCATGGTCTCCTTGTTGAACACCACGCGTACACGCTGAGTGTTGTACTGGTTGTAGAGCCAGATAATCTCATCGCCGTTGTCCTTGATCTGAGGCTCGTCGGGACGCGACAATCGCACTTCGGTCTCTGTGAAGCCATGCTTGATGTTGCCCCGTCGGATGTCAGCCACATTCTCCCTTCGCACATCAGGGCTGGACATGGGGTCGCCGTCGATAAAGAGCTTCTCGAAGACCTTTTGCTCGGGCTTCTCCAAACTGCTCACGCCTGGCATGTCGTTGAACATCACGTCTTTTGTATAGACGGTTTTACCAGTAGACGATTGCAGTGTCAAGGTGACATACTTGTTGTTGCTGTGCACCGTCACCTTCTTGATGACAAAGGCCGACAGACGCGCCACTGTCACTGCCTTGCCGCTGGCGTCCTTCATCTTGGTGTCGTAGTTAGTGCACACGGTCTGGCCCAGCAGATAGCTGTAGTCGCCAGCCGAGGCAAAGTCATCCTTCATGTCGAAGGCTGTTTCGAACGTGTGGTTCTGGTTGCCCATCAGGTTGAACTCGTCGGGGCGCAGGCCGCTGTTGGTGCGGCTGATGGCCACATACTGATAGAACTCCTGCTCTTGCTTGTCGTTCTTGCTGGTCTTGCCGCTCACGATAATCTTCACTGGGAACTGGCGCGTGCCCACGCCGATGGCCACCACCTTGACAGGATGGCCCGTGCCCTGCATGGGCACCTCCTCAGCGCCGTCGCTGCCATACTCTACGTCGCGATAATATTTCAGCGACTTGGTGAGCAGCGTCTTGCCCATCAGCTGTTCGCGGGCTGCGTCGACATCGCCCAGATAGGCCAGCGCAGGCACGCCGAACTTGGTGGCACAATAGTCCTCGAATGTGCCCGACGGCACCTCGAAGTAGTAGTTGCGCTGGTCTTCCTCGCAGCGGAAGTGGATGCGGCCGTGGTTCTCAAAGTCATCGTGGCCTGTATACACCATAATCTTATGGCGCAGCGGCATGGTGCTCACCTTCTGGCCAGTCACCGAGTCGGTGAACGTGCGGATGACCAGGTCGCGCTTGTCGGGGATGACCATGAAGCGCATGCCAGGTGTCCAGTCGCACAGACCACGATAGGGAAACTTCTCGTTCATCACGTCGCGAGCCTTCTCCTTGGCGGCCTGCGTCGTGTCTGTGGCAGCAGTGGCAGCGGTCGGCTTGGCGTTCTTCGTATATTTCAGATAAGACTCTGCAGTGCTCTGCGCACACACTGCCAGTGCCGAAGACAGCATGGCAGACAATAGTATGGCCTTCTTCATGAATGCTTCTAATGATATCATATATGACAAATTATCGCAATTGTGACTGCAAAGATATGAAAAAGTTTTCATACTTGTGCCATTTTGGCGTAATAAATCATACATAAAGGCGCATTTTTGTGTTTTTGGCATACGCTTTGCTATAATATTGATGGTTAGAAACCGCATAAACAGAATAATAATAACAATAAAAAAGAATACAATTATGGGAAAGATTATTGGAATTGACTTAGGTACGACTAACAGTTGCGTATCAGTGTTCGAAGGCAACGAGCCGGTTGTCATTGCTAACAGCGAGGGCAAGCGCACCACGCCTTCAGTAGTGGGCTTTGTCGATGGCGGCGAGCGCAAGATTGGCGACCCCGCCAAGCGTCAGGCCATTACCAACCCGAAGAAGACCGTCTATAGCATCAAGCGCTTCATGGGTGAGACATGGCAGCAGACCGAAAAGGAGATTGCCCGCGTGCCGTTCTCGGTGGTTAATGAGGGTGGCTATCCCCGTGTCGACATCGACGGTCGCAAGTACACCCCGCAGGAAATCAGCGCTATGGTGCTGCAGAAGATGAAGAAGACCGCAGAGGACTATCTCGGGCAGGAAGTGACCGACGCCGTCATTACGGTTCCTGCTTACTTCAGTGACTCTCAGCGTCAGGCCACGAAGGAGGCCGGTCAGATTGCCGGACTGAACGTGCGCCGTATCGTCAACGAGCCTACGGCTGCAGCCTTGGCCTACGGTATCGACAAGACCAACAAGGACATGAAGATTGCCGTGTTCGACCTCGGTGGCGGTACCTTTGATATCTCTATCCTCGACTTCGGTGGTGGCGTGTTCGAGGTGCTCTCGACCAATGGTGATACCCACCTGGGTGGCGACGATTTCGACCAGGTCATCATCGACTGGCTGGTGCAGGAGTTCAAGAACGACGAGAACGCCGACCTGACTGCCGACCCCATGGCCATGCAGCGCCTGAAGGAGGCTGCCGAGAAGGCAAAGATCGAGCTGTCAAGCTCTACCTCTACAGAGATCAACCTGCCCTATATCATGCCTGTGGCCGGTGTGCCCCGCCATCTGGTGAAGACGCTCACCCGCGCCAAGTTCGAGCAGCTGGCTCACAACCTTATCCAGGCTTGCTTGGTGCCCTGCCAGAATGCAGTTCGCGATGCTGGCATACAGACCAGCGACATTGACGAGGTGATTCTCGTGGGCGGTTCGAGCCGTATCCCTGCTGTGCAGACACTTGTGAAGAACTACTTCGGCAAGGAGCCTTCGAAGGGCGTGAACCCCGACGAGGTGGTGGCCGTAGGTGCTGCAATCCAGGGCGCCATCCTCAACCAAGAGACCGGTCAGGACATCGTGCTGCTCGACGTTACCCCGCTGACACTTGGCATCGAGACCCTCGGCGGCGTGATGACCAAGCTCATCGAGGCCAACACTACCATTCCCTGCAAGAAGAGCGAGACTTTCTCGACCGCAGCCGACAACCAGACCGAGGTGACCATCCACGTGCTGCAAGGCGAGCGCCCCATGGCCGCGCAGAACAAGAGCCTGGGCCAGTTCAACCTCACCGGCATCGCTCCCGCACGTCGCGGTGTACCTCAGATCGAGGTGACCTTCGACATCGACGCCAACGGCATCGTGAAGGTCAGCGCCAAGGACAAGGCTACAGGCAAGGAGCAGGCCATCCGCATCGAGGCTTCGTCGGGCCTCTCGCAGGACGAGATCAACCGCATGAAGGCTGAAGCCGAGGCTAATGCCGAAGCCGACAAGAAGGAGCGCGAGCGCATCGACAAGATGAACCAGGCCGACTCGATGATCTTCCAGACCGAGACCTTCCTCAACGAGAATGGCGACAAGCTCGGTGCCGACAAGGCCAACGTCGAGGCTGCCGTTCAGCAGCTGAAGGATGCCCACAAGAGTGGCGATGTCACCGCCATCGACGCTGCCATCAACAACCTGAACCAGGTCATGCAGGCTGCCTCTGCCAAGATGTACCAGCAGGCTGGTCCTCAGCCCGGTGCTGACGCAGGTCAGCAGCAGTACCAGGGTGGTCAGCAGACCCAGTCAAATCCTAACGATGACGTTCAGGATGCCGACTTCGAGGAGGTGAAATAAGGATTGATAAGAAATAATAAGAATCCATAAGAAAACCCGCATAAACACTGAGTTTGTGCGGGTTTTTAGTTTTGTGTTAATTATTGCTATTTTCTTGTTAAATTGATATTTTTAGCGTATATTTGCACCACATTTGTACCACGATAAAAAAGTAGATAACATTCGTCAATATTATAAAGACATAATTGATACTCAAAGATATAATATGGTAGCAGCTAAGTTTCAAATAAGAAGGAAGTGCAGAATCTGCGGAAAGGAGTTCATGGCTAAGACAATTGAGTCATGGAACTGCTCACCTCAATGTTCCCGTATCGCTTATAAGCGTCGCAAGGATGAAGAGGCCAGAAACAAGAAACTGGATGAGATCGTGAAAAAGATACCGGAGGCACGTGATTATATCAAAGTCTCAGAAGCTTATGCCTTATTTGGCATTGGCAAGGACACCATTTACCGTCTCATTCGGAATGGATCTATCTCTTCTGTCAATGCAGGAACAAAGATGACTCGAGTTAGTAAAGAAGAGCTTTCCAAGATGTTCCCTTTACGTTCTGAGCAGATTAAGAAGCAGAAGCCAGAGCCGAAGTTGTACAGTTTGGAACCAGAGGATTGTTATACTATCAATGAGATGTGTGAGAAATATCACATGAACGACAGTACAGCATATATGCAGATAAGGAAGTATTCTATCCCCACAAGGCAGATTGGGAACTATGTGTATGTTCCCAAGAAGGAGATAGACAAACTATATAAATAATGTACGCGTATGAAGAAAGCACTTCACAATACTAAATCCTCTGTAAAACTCCGCAAATCAGAATATCGTGATGAGTGGTATCTTTACATTGAGTCATATCCTGTCTTTACTCCAGGAAAGGACAAGCCCCAGCGGGTTCGCGAATATGTCAACCGGGTTATTACCACGCCAATTTGGGATAAGAAGCGTACAGCAAGAACTGACTCCGAAGGTAATTGCACTTATAAGCCCAAACGTGATGTCAATGGGGTTATCATGTGCAAATCACCCATAGATCAGGAGTCTTGTGTCTATGCCGATAACATTAGGGCCATCAGGCAAAAAGAGTACGACACCCAAGAACTTTATACTGAGATGGATGCAGCCATTGCCGAACAGAAGGAGAAATCCCAATGCGACTTTATCGCGTTCTTCAAAAAGGAGGCAAAGAGCAGACATTACAACAATGAGGGGATGTGCAATACATGGATTCGCGTCAGCGAACTTCTTTATGAGTTTAATGGCAATGAACCATTGTTGTTCGCCAACATCAATCTTAATCTGATGGAGAAGTTCAAGCAGTTCTTGTTGAGAGCCCCACAAGGTGGCAATAAGAATGGCACGATTTCTACAAACACCGCCTGTTCCTACTACAGCATATTCAAGGCTGCACTAAAACAAGCCTTTGTAGAGGGCTATCTGCCCATAGACATAGCCGCAAAGTCGAAGAACATTCAGGCAGAAGAAAGCAGACGTGAGCATCTGACCCTCGATGAATTAAATAAGTTGGCAGAAACCCCATGCGAAAATCTGGTTATCAAGAGAGCCGCTTTGTTTTCTGCTCTAACAGGTTTGCGACATAGCGACATCATGAAGATGACTTGGAAAGAGATCACCAAGGAGGGGGAGCACTATCGACTCAACTTCACCCAGAAGAAAACAAAAGGCGTGGAATATACACCAATATCCGACCAAGCATATTTCTTCTGTGGAGAGCCTGGCCATCCTGACGAGTTGGTGTTTGGCGGCCTCCCCGCCCCTTCATGGATTTCAAAGCCCTTATCCAGATGGATTGAAGCCGCAGGAATTACCAAGCACATCACTTTCCACTGTTTTCGCCACACGTACGCATGTTTACAACTTTCAAACGGCACAGATCTTTACACCGTCAGCAAGATGTTGGGCCATACAAACATCCGAACAACACAGATATATAGTAAGGTTGAGGACGAAAAGAAAGAACAGGCTGCTGATGCCATTAAATTGAACCTTGATTTAGCAAAAGCCACAGCAAAAGAATGACATACAAGAAATACTATTCATCAGAAGAATCCATCAAAGCGGCAGATGCTATTACAAGAGAGGCTTTTGAAGTTGCCTTTGAGATGTATAAAAGCCATTGGGGAAGGGAGTTCAATCTGAAATGTTTAACAGAAGACGATCTTCCTATAGTCTATGCCTTCAACATGGCTCAAAGTCTAAAAGAATGTATCTTTGAGTCAAGCGACCACATCGAGACCATCAAGATAGAGGCAGGAGACCTATGGCATGTTTTCCGAAAAAAGAAAAAATATGAAGTTGAGTGGATATATCAACGGAATACAATTCTCGGTATACTCTACTTCTTGTGCGCCTTTACGGATGGTGTTACTGATTATGAACTTTCTTGTATTGAAGACAAAGCCACCTATATGGCGCATGTCAAGAACATGACTGGTAAGATATACTTTGACGTATTCAAGAACGCTGTCATTAAGAAAAGAGCACAAGCCATCACTCATGAGTCCACACCGAAGCCAGAAGCCAATCAAGATACCACAAAGGCACTTTATATTTTCAATAACATCTTCCGAGATGGGTTGGATATGGACAAGGTTGGCAAAGACATAAAGACCCTATTAGAAACGAAGGCACCTAACGGCAGTTCCCTGTTTTATCAACAGCGTCATTGGTACATCGTGTATCTCTGGTTCTTTGAGATTGGATTTATCGTAAAGAAAAGAACTGCCAAGGATTTCAGAGAATGGGCTATGGCTATGTTTGGGAAAAGAGGCTATTCTACTGAGAATGATTTCAGCGAAGCCAAGAAAATCTATAAGGACGATTTCCCTTCTCAATGGAAACCTATTGTAGATCATCATGACTATACGGATATACGTGACTGGTTAGCCAATGTGTTTTCAAAAGAGAACCGCAAAGAATACGTAATCAAAGATAGATATATCGCCTGGTAGTCACCCAAGAAATAGCACACTAACCATAGGTAAACCGCAACTCAATACGGATAGTCAATACGACTAACGGAAAAAAGCA
>ERZ842401.2508-NODE-2508-length-24482-cov-54.084906_pt1 | contig 24482 bp, 24 predicted proteins | sample MGYA00521270_ERZ842401 | MGnify/ENA primary metagenome ERZ842401 (study PRJEB31892, sample SAMEA3878208) | bioreactor metagenome | biome: Moose rumen | place: Sweden | collected 2011-10 | study: EMG produced TPA metagenomics assembly of the PRJEB12797 data set... | reverse complement strand
ATAACACTTTAATGCGCATAATTATGGCAAGACCAATCAGAGAAACCCCCGTGCTGAAGGGCGAGGATGCCTTCAACTTCGAGATGCGAAGGCTGGAGGTGGAACACATGAGCAAGGAGCAGCGGGCTGAGAACCGCCGCAAGTTCGAGGCACAAGTGGCCGAGGCAAAGAAGTATATCACGATTTGCATCTGAGCAATGAATCTTGTCCGCCTGACACCCGACTATGAGTTGACCGACTTCGACTGCGGAGACGAGCAACTCAACAATTTTCTGTTCGAGGATGCGAAGCCGTCGCTCGAACTTCGTGTCGCCAATACGTTCATCTTGGAGGACGATGGACGTATTGCTGCTTATTTCTGCATCCTCAACGACAAGGTGAGCAAGGATGAAGTCATCGGTAGCCGATGGAAGAAGATTTGCTCGAACTTTCCACAGAGTAAGCAGTTCCGTAGTTACCCCACTATCAAGATAGGTCGGTTCGCCGTATCCAAAGACTACCGAGGCCGGCAAGTAGGGAGCAGGCTCATGAACATTGTCAAAGACTTGCTCCATCATAGTGCATCAAACTCGGCTTTCCGCTTCATCACCGTCGATGCCTAGCTCACCGCCGTTCCGTTCTACGAAAAGAACGGGTTCCTGCACCTGACAAAGAAGGACGAGGACGAACACACCCGCCTGATGTACTTCGACATGATGGAGATTGCCGAATAATATTCTCCCAATCACATGCCCACACTTACTGAGACACTCATTACACTCATCATTGCTACCATTGAACTGGTGACATGTTTGGGCTGTGCCATCATACTGTTATCGCAGCGACGAGGTATGCCCGACAGGTCGCGGCTGATACTGGCCATTGGAGCTGCCCATTGTGTGGTCACATCATCATTGAAGCTGGTACTCATCGTGACTTCGCCCAGCCTGCATCTCTACCATGAGACGCTACCGCCAGATGTCACCATGTGGGGTATGCTGTCGATGCTGTTCATACTGGCCTATCCTGTCATGGTATGTCGGCCAGAGTGGTTCCACTCGTGGCATGGCATACTGGCCTTCCTCTCGCCGGGGGTGCTGTTCATGGCTGTCCACCTCTGCATTCCGTCGTACCACCATCTCTATTCTACCGCAGAACTGTGGCGGAGCGTTACCGAGGGCGACGTGCTGTTTCGTTTGATGCAGTACCCTGTCATCGTGGGCTACTGTTTGGTGCTGCTGTTCCGTATAGTCAACATTCGCGAGACGGGGGTCTCCAGCTTGTGGCTACGCTCGTATGTCGCCGGCAGTCTGGGGCTGCTGACGCTGGCCTCGGCCTTCTCCACTTTCCACCTCATGCCACTGCATTACCTGCACCAGCTCTGTGTGGCTGTCTTCTATGCCTACTGGACTTACTACGAACTGATGGAGCGCACCTACACGGTACCAGTCAATACTGTTGCCAGTCCTATGCCCGTTGACACTGACACCGAGCAGCAGCGATTCTTGCGTTTTGACCAGCAGGTGGAGAGCCGGATGCTCTACGCCCAACCAGGCATCTCGCGTGATGACCTCTGCCGCGTGATGGGTGTCGACCGCACCACCTTCAGCCGCATCATTGCCAGTCTGAGCGGATGTGCCAACCTCAGTGCCTACTTGAACCAGAAGCGTATGCGCTATGCCGACCGGCTGATGCGCCAGCAGCCCAACTATAGCATTGAGGCCATCATGCAGGACTGCGGCTACCAGAGCAAGGCTACCTTCAATCGCATCTTCAAGGAGTTTTATGGCACTACGCCCTCTGACTATCGCAACAAACTGCAGACGACCACCCCAGACGACTCCACGCACCCCTCTTTACAGTAGGAATAGCCAAATTGGAACCTCTATTTGGTCAAATTGATACTTATACAGGCCCGATGCATACACTTGCATTGGGCTTTTATTTGTAACTTCGCGGCTAATTATTATTTTCAATTAAAGTAAAAGACAATGAATACGAGAGTTCTTATTCAAGACGCCATTGCACTGGCTATGTCCTGCATGGCGACACTGGCAGGGCTGACAGCCTGCACAATCAACGACGACAATCCTATTAATGACCAAACCACGCCCGCCATTGCCGAAGGCGAACAGGACGTGCTCAAGGGACGGCTGGTCTATGCCCTCAATGCCGACAGCCTCGACAGCTACTTGCTGCCACTGGCCTCGCTACGCGACGTTGACCTGCAAGCCTATGACCAAAGCGACTATTATGGTGTACGCGTCGTCGAGCAGAACGGCGAGCGCTACCTGCAACCCTACCAGAAGCAGGAGCCGCAGCCCGGTACGATTGAGACCATCCGACTGCGCGTCGCCCCCAAGCAACGTCCCGACGAGGCTCGCAGTGCTGTCATCGTCGTGTATAAACGGAGGACGCAGACCGTCACCCGTGCCGGAAGCGGCGTAACAAGCAGCTACAGCGACATCATCGGGCGTACCACCAAGCCCACCAACGAACTGAACCACCAGGAGCAGATACTGCTCGACATGACCCGCCTGAAGAATGTCACCGGCATGACGGACCCCGACTTCCCGCGACTGACCTACAACGAGACCGACTATCTGACAGCCAACACCTCCAACTCGCGCATCGTCGACTTTGCCTACGACAACCAGAGCATGGACGAGGTGACTCATTCGTTCAATATGAACATCGGACTCTCATGGCTCTTCCCCATAGGCAAGATGCTGTTCAATGGAGCCTTCAACTTTGGATACCATAAGACGGAGTTCTCCAGCTCGGCCTACGAATACATGCTGGCCATGCGGCGCATAGAGAAGGCTACGGTGCTGTTTGACATGCAGAAGTTTGAGGACAACGGACTCAACTCGTCCGTCATGCTCAGCCACCACTTCAGGGTCCTTTCCATGCTGACCAACCTCACCTTCTGGGATCATATTCTCAATGCCAACATGAATCCACAAGCCGTCTACGACTACTGGGGTACCGACATGATACAAGAAGGAACATTCGGCGGTCTTTACACCTACATCTACGGACGTCAGGAGAACGCCTGCGGCAGCACGACCGCATGGGATGCCGGTCTGAACCTTGGACTGCACAACAAACTTGGTGTTGACCAAATGCCCAAATCCGATTCGGCCACTACAGCAGCCGTGCTGCTCTGGAAATTCAAGAGTGAGGCTGCAGGAAAGGTGGGCGGCAACTTCGCTTTCGACATAGGTTCTGGCGACTCGGAATACCACGAGGCATCGAAGGCTTTCTCGCTCGACTTCCGATGGGGCGGCGGCAACGGCTCTACCGATGCAGCCTGGATGAGCGGCTTCGACAACAACGACAACTGGGCGCTCGTCAGTTACAGTGCCCACTCCACCACCCAAGAGACCGACGCCGAGGCCAATGCTCAGGGCAGCACGCTCTATCCGCTGCACAAGATGGCCGAGAATCTGGCTACCGGCTATAAGGCGATGTTCTGGCTGGAAGGGCTTACCCATAAAGACTCGCTGCTGGTCAACCGCATGGAAGCCAACGCCAAGAAGCTGGCCGATGCCCGTCAGGACTACCTCAACTCGCAGGCTCAGGATTGGGCAGCCCAGGAGTACGTGCTGGCCGACTTTATGATGGTCAGCACTCCTGCCGACTCGAAGACTGGCCATCCGGCAGGCGAACCCAAGCCCATCGTCCGTGAAGACCCCTTCGGTGTGAAGCGCATCTACTATCCCATGATGGCCAATGACTATGCGCCCGTAGATAGAGGCTATGCCTTAGAGACAGGACAGCCAAAGGCACTGAAAACGAAACCTTATATAAACGATGACAATGTGGATAAGAACCAATATTGGTATTATGCGTTGGCACCAAAGAATGAGACACCGGGAATCCAATACATTACATATTATCCTGACAATGGTGAGTTTTTGACTAAGGCTGGCTTAAAATACATCCGTAGAGGAGAAAGTTCTAAAACAGGTATAAAGTGGAATGATGCACAAGACATATATGTCTATATCAATTATTACAACAAACCTAAGGATAGCAACAAACCCGTTACTGCTGTTGAACTAAGAACCTACCGCAACCAATTGAGAATTGCGAATACAGGTGGTGCAGAATTGGCTCCAGGAGGCAGCACTCAGACACAAATATTAAATGAATGGAACAGTCGTAGTTGGACTTATGATTATGATTTCAATTATTTCTATTATCGTTGGTTTTACAATAGTCATGAAGACAGCAAACAGCAGTATGGGTGGAACATTGATGCTCTAAGATACACCAAAGACCCACTGCGTATCAAGAGCATCAAGGAGATCCACCAGCCCAAGCGCTGGGGAGAATAAGTAGTTTGTCAAAAAGCAATAAACAATGAGAAAGAGAACTATTCCCGACCTTGCCGTCATCGTGCTGACCTTGGGCATGCTGTTCACAGCCTGTACAGACAACAGTGACAACCCCGGCCAAGAGCCGACCGCTGAAGAGAAGGCCCGGATGGATGCGCCCGCATTCGACGAGCAGAACATCGTGCTGACATTTGCCGCACTGAGCGACTCGCACATCATGGTAGACCCAGAGACGAGCATGCAGGACTTGCTCAACAAAATCCTGGCTATGGGCTACGACCTCGACAAGCTGAGTCCAGACACCAGAAAACTCGTCAGTACGGTTTTCCGCAACAAGGAGTATTTCCGTGCCGCGTTGCCCTTCCTTGCCAAGCAGACCAGTCACGGATTGGACGCGCTGGTGATGCCCGGCGACTTGACGAACAATGGTTTCCGGCAGGAGATTGACACGCTACTGAAATACTACCGCGAGGAACCAGCCATCAACGGCAAGCCCTTCATCTACTGCTCTGGCAACCATGACATCTTCAGCGAGGATGAGGGAGCGTTTACGCAAAAGATGAAGGACGCCTTCGACAATACCGGAGCCTACGATGCAGATGACCCAGAGCGGGGCTGGGGAGCCAACGACTCGCGCCATTCCATCGTGGGTGGCATACACTTCATTCAGGTCAACGTCAACAACTATGAGTGGAGCAACGGTGTCTACTTCGACGACGTGAAGCAATGGCTCGACGACGAGTTGAAGGCCGCCACCGCCGATGCCCCAGGCAAGCCAGTATTCGTCCTGTCGCATCTGGCCATCAAGAACACCGTCACGGGCAGCGACTTCTACGCTCCCACCACGCCCGACATGGTGTGGGCCTGCGACTACATTAAACCCATACTGGACAAGTACCCGCAGGCTGTGCTACTGAGCGGACACACCCATTTCTCGATGAACACCGAGCGCAGCATCCTGCAAGACAAGTTCACGATGATCAACATGGGCGTCATCCACTACATGATAACCGACTACGGCTACTGGAACATGAACGAAGGCAATTCGTACATCCCCGAGGACTTCGACCGTCACCCGCAGGGTTCGCTCTTCGAGGTCGATAAGAACGGCACCACTCGCATCCGCAACTACGACTTCGGACTGGGCAAGCAGATGGGACTGTCGCTCATTCTGCCTGCTCCAGGCTATAAGAATTCGCTCACTAAGTTTGGCTGGAACCGTGCCAACAAGCCCGGACCTACCTTCCCATCGCAAAACATTGTTGCTGAAACGCGCGACGGCATGACGACCGTTACCGTACCACGCGCCTCAGGCAACGGTTCGCAGGTGCTCTACTATCTGGTGAACATCACCGATGAAGCCGGCAACAAGGTAGCCGAGAACCACAAATACATCAACGACCTGCTCATCACGGCCCAGGAAGAAGATATGGCAAATCCCGTTACTCTTGGCCTGGGAGTACTCCCTGCAGGCCACACCTACACGATAAGCATTACTGCCTGCAATGTCTGGGGGACGGAAGGTGAGCGACTTACGACTGTCATAAGCCTGTAACCAATTTGCCGTAAGCAGGCACTCCCCCAAGACTGGGGCAATACCACTCCGCACAGAGCGGTACTACTTGGAGGACAAGAACGTGCCTCTCTGCACAAAGCGGTGCAACCCAGAGAACAGGAAACAAGATAAACAAGCAAGTATAACAAAATATCCAAGATTATGGCAACAAGAACTTTAGTGAGAACTATTTGACTCGACTGTCGAACGCCAACCACGACGGCGTGACGCAACAGATTGACAACCGTTTTGCAGACTTCGAGACCGAGAACGCTATGCTGCTTCAGGCGATAGCAGCAGTACACACGACGCGACTGGCAGAGGACAAGGCCTACCGCCGCTACTCCGGCAAGGACTTCACGAGCGACGACCTGAAGGGTGCCGACCAGCTGGAGGACAAGTACATGAGTACCATTCACAACATCCTGAACGCCCTGCTCTACCTGCCCGAGACGGAGCCGATGCGACGCAAGGTGCAACTGGCCGTGCAGCTGTTCAAGGACTTCGACTTCTCCACCTCCGACGGTATGGAAGCCGAGGCCCGCAAGGTGCTCAACATGGCGCAGCAGTGGCAGGCCGCACAGGACTACACCCTCCAGGAACTGGGCATTCAGGAGTGGGTCGGGAAGGCCGTGGTGCAGGCCCAGAAGGTGCTCCAACTGGTCACCGTGCGCGTCGACCACGAGAGCGCGAAGGTGAAAGTCAGTGCAAGCCGAGTGCAGAGTCAAGCTTGCTTGCTATGCCGAGGCGCAGCCTGACTTCGCCCGATAGGGCAAGGGCGAACTGGCCACGGCCCCGCCGCGCCACCGACGAAGCTATCCGCAAGACCTACTACGAGCCTACGTTCGTGGAGCAGGAGCGGGCGAAGGTTGTGGCGTTTTTCGACAAGTACCTCGCAAAACCGTAAAAATGGTAAAAGAAAACGTAATCTGTATAACGGCTCCATAAAAAATAAAATGATTATCCGCAATCGTACCACCAAATTTTCGGGCATCCGCATAGGGTAGCCCGATTATTTTGCACATTCTATAAAAATAATAGGAAAAAGATTTGGTAATTACAGTCAAAATGATTACCTTTGTAGCGCGTTTATAAAATAGTAGTAATATGAAGCTATTCGATTTCAACAAGTATTTCCCCGACGAAGCAGCCTGTCGCAGGGCGTTCAAGGAAATGAGAGACAAGGAGGGCGTGACGTGCCAGCACTGTGGCTCTCACGATATGGTGTGGCTGGAGAGCAAACAGCAGTATCAGTGCAAGCATTGCCGTCACAGGACAACACTGCGGAGTGGCACGGTGATGCACGGCTCTAAGCTGCCGTTCCGCTACTGGTTCATAGCTATGCACCTGCTGACGGCCACAAAGAAAAGCATATCGGCAGCGGAGTTGCAGCGTCAGTTAGGACACAACCGCTATCAGCCCGTATGGGAGTTGATGCACAAGCTGCGCTCAGTGATGGGCAAGCGTGATGACAAGTACACGCTGAAAGGCTGTATCGAACTGGACGAGGGTTTCTTCTCCACGGAGACACCAAATGAGAAGAAAGACGAGAAACTGAAGGCAGGCGTTGGCAGTCAGCGCAAGTCGAAGGTGATGGTGATTGCCGAGAGCACACCCGTGGATGCAGAGCCGAAGAAGGGGATGAAGCCAAAATCGGTGAAGCACATCAAGATGATTGTGATACCCGACGAGAAGGCAAAGACGATAGATGCAGTGGCAGCCAAGGCTATTGAGAAGGATAGCAGCCTGACCACCGACGACCACCGCTCGTATATCCACTTCAAGGATATGTTTACGGAGCATAAGTCGCAGGTTATCGACCCGAAGGACATTGGCAAGGTGCTTCCCTGGGTACATATTGCCATTAGCAACTCCAAGACGTTGTTGGCCGACATGTACCACGGCGTAAAGCCGGAGTTCCTGCAAGAGTACCTAAACGAGTTCTGCTACAAATTCAACCGCCGCTACTTCGGTGAGGACTTGTTTAATCGACTGGTGATGATAGCGGCCTCGTACCGCACAGACTTTGAACATAGGACATACAGAAAAGCAGCATAACTATTTTACACTTATATATGAGCGACAAAGGAAAGAGTCAGGAAATGGACTACAGAACAAAGTTCTGCCTGAAGTATTTTGGCAAGACTGGATGGCGGATTGACATCGACCGTGTGGACGTGCGGATAGAGACAAAGGCCCAACGGCCATTGCTTTACATAGAAACCAAACATAGGATTATAGTCGATGGTGAACAGAGGCGCAAGGCAATAGCACAAATTCTACTGACAAATAAGCAGCAGGTAAACATGTCACCTAAAGTAGCAATCGCCTACTACGACAAGACAAATGAACGCGACATGCTGGAGCTGATAGATTGCCAGGATAATGACGTGATGCACTGCCCAGAGGTGAAGTGGGATTGTGAGAAGCCAAGCGACCCGTCGGATGATGCCGTTTATCACCTGAACAATCGGGTGGAAGGCAAGATTATACAGTATAAGGGAGAGGAAGAAATTGCGGCTTTCTGCAAGGAGTTCAAGAGGTCGAAACAGACAGCTATCACGATAACTGCCAAGAATTGCAAGTTTATATATAGTCAATGGCGTGCAGACGTGAAATTTGTTAGAAATGACATAAACGAGCAGGATCTCATAGACATATTCCTGGCCGATATGTTGAATAATACCAAATACAAGGAGAAAGTAGGTTTGTTTGAGCAGGATATGATACGGAACAATACCAACATAAGCCTTTATAATGTACAGACCGACGGTATAGCCTACAAGAATGACTGGTATGCGTATGTAGATCGAAAGGCACACGATGACTTTTGGAAGCGTTACTACCGCCCCCCCGTGAAGGAGGAGTTCCTGAAGATTAAGGAGCACAGTAACGAGCTGTATTCTGAGGGATTTAGGCAAAGCACAGGACAGGAATATACTCCGTCAGAGTTTGTGAGATTGCAGAACGACCTTATTGCAAGGCACTATGACATAAACGACTTCATTGTATTCGACCCATGTGCAGGTGTAGGTAATTTGGAGATAGACTTTGGACGCGACTATCGCGACAACTGTTATCTTTCAACGTTATTGGAGGGCGATGTGGATCAATGTAAGTTCAAACGGTTTAACAACTCTGTACAGTACGACTACTTTAAGGACTGGCAAGAACAACCGCTTTTTGACTACAAGGGAGAGAAAAAGACTGTCGCAGAAATTGCAAGTATTGAGGGGCGCAAACTGATGATTGTAATGAATCCGCCATTTATAAGGCCATCGAAAGGTTTTAAATACGACCGCTGTATAGAGTTCTTTCGCAAGGTGACAATGTTGCAGCCTGATGTCATTGTATTCTACTGCAAGACTGAGTTCTTCTTCCGAAAAGAGACATGTGAAGTTTTCGTTAATTCCGGATACAAGATACGGGATCATGTTTTCAGTAATGCAAAGACCACATTCAAGCTCTCTGCATGGCCCATATCACTCGTTATTTTCGACCGCGAACGGGGTGAAGACATTACATTTGAACACACTCATGCGCAGCGATATGAGTTGGAAGGAGGCATAATGACATACAAGGATGAATATTATTTCGACAACAAACAGCCGTGTCTAATAGACGAATGCGAGGCAGGACTACTGGAAAAGTCACATGGGTTGCGGTTAGGACAATGGACTACGGACCACTACTGCATAATGATAAGCAACCGTATGGAACTCGGGAGGTTTATAACAACGGAAAACCTTCGTCTTGCACTAACTCTTAAAGGCATTAACTTCAACACGCATCCCAAGTATTACGAGACTCAGGATTATATTTATCGCGGGAGGACATGCGATATTCCATCGGAATTAGAGAACGATGCCATTATATATGCATTGTTCTATAAAGGGAATGCCTTCTCTAACAAAGAGGGAAGCCCAAACTACTTGATGCCATTTACTGCGGATGAACTTGGTTGCGGAAAGAATGACCTCTACGTGCTTCGGCCAAAAGCAGAGTACAGCATTCCGTTCCCAAACGGAGAGGAAGAAATCAAGGCTTTCGATTTCCGCGAATGGATGAAAGAAATAAAAATGTCACCAGAAGCAAAAGACGTATATGATGCCGCTTTGAATATTGCCAGATACTATTTCTCTCATAATGCCTATGCTGATGGACGTAATTGGAACGATAGCTTCTACGACATCAAAAATGCCATCATGCAAAAAGATGCCACCTCGTACAAAACACGTGAAACACCTAACGATCGACGTGTGACGAGAGTGAAGATTGGAGTAGGCGCAAAGGGCTTTAGTAAAGTAAATATCCGCAAGGTAACGAGCGAAGAATATTGGCCTGTATTCGATTTGTACTTTAATACCATGAAGATACTGGCAGAGAAAATTGTATGGCAAATGGTAAACAAGGGGTTGCTTCTTTGGAAACCTTCTAACATTTATTAGCCGATGGAACAACGGGAATTTGCGACTATAACCGAGCTTTTAGAAGCACTCTCGCCGTATATCTCAGCTCGCGCTCTGGCCCGCATCTGCGACATGAGCGAGAGTCAGATGCTGCAATATAAAGCAGGCATCAAGAAAATAAGTCCGAAGAATATTGCCCGTATTAACGAAAAATTGCGTAACTTTGCAGCCGAACTCTCGGAGTTCACTCTGAAGGGCGCGTGAGCGTCGTACTATTTTATAAATGCGCGGGCAGCCATGAGCTGCCCTTTTTTATTTCAGAAATTATTTGTATCTTTGCACTATCAAACATGACAATTATGGCAAAGAACAAACAAGAGAGGAAAGAGAACCAGCAACACTCCACTAAGATAAGGGCAGGACACTATACTCCAAGTATGGTCGATTTCTTGGGCTATGATACAGTTAAAAATGTATATGATTCAACCATCATTGCCATTGAGGAAGCACAGCATTTCTCAGCGGAGGTAAGAGTAAAAGGACTTCAGACCGCTGCACTGTTAGGAACACTTATCATAGGAATTATTACCGCATTCTGTAGTATAGAATGTAGTATAGAATCGCTTTTCGCAAAAATTGTCATGGTTACGATAGCTATGGTATTGACAAACGCTCTACGAGGTATTATACGAAAAGTTATATATCGAAAAGATAATATACACAGAGGCAACACGCAGTCACGTTTGCTCAGTGAGCAGATGATAAACGCGCTGCATAAAGTGGACAAAGAGAATCGCTCCGCATTTGTCCTTGCTTCCACCCTAAAGACATTAGAAAAAAGTGTGGAATTGCAAAACAAGAATACCGAAGAGAAGCAAGTTGCATACCAGCAAGAGATAGATACAATGACAACCTTGCTGTCATACATTCTTTTGTTCGCATCAATCTTTGCTATCCTCTTTTGTCTCTCCCGTCCTTTATATTAGGGTCTATACTGGTTGTGCCTGGTGCTGGCATGATAGGAACATCCACCTCCGGCTCCTGATTTTCTGAATACTTCGATGTGCTCATAAACATACTACTATTTTATAAATGATGGTGCAAAGGTACTAAATAAAAACCGTACTGCCAACAGCCAACGCCAAAATTTTGGTGGTACGATTGCGGATAATCATAAAAAATAATGTGTATCTTTGCCGACGTATTTGCAAACAATGAGTTTATGAAACGAATCGTAACAGTTTTAATCGCAGTATTGACTATGGCAACAATGAAATGAGTGGTTGGAGCCAGTGACGGACGAAATCTATAACAAACTGAAGTGATATGAAGAAAATTGTATTTCATGGAGTCTTACGACTTCAAGGGCAAGACCGTCATTCCCTTCGCCACTTCTGGCGGTAGCAGCATCAATAAAGCCTGCGAAGACCTAAAAGCCGCCTATCCTGATGTGAACTGGAAAGAAGGCAAATTGCTGTACAGGGTATCTGAAAAAGACCTGAAAGCTTGGGTAGGCCAATGAGGTAGCCAAATAGACTGCAGTGTTATCATAAATAATCCCAAAAATCGCTCCCGTATTCACGTAATGCGGGAGTTTTTTGTACATTTGCAGTCACATATTTAGCGGACCAACCAATGATATGAGAAAAGCAAGTAGAGAAATGGATGCAGCCTTCGCGCTGGAAGTGTTGGACAAGGCACCGTATATTACCGTCAGTTTCACACGGCCAGATGGTACGCCATACGGTGTACCTTTGTCGCTGGCTCGCACAGACGATAAGACGTTCTACTTTCATTGTGCCTTAGAAGGTGAAAAACTGGACTGTATAGTTGCCAATCCGACTGTGGCTTTGTCGGCAGTCACCCGATGCACCCCGACTGTCGGGCCGAAGGATGGCAGCTTTACGTTACAGTATAAATCGGCAATGGCTGTCGGACGGGCGGAGATGGTGACGGGCAGAGACGAGAAGATAGAGGCTCTGAGGGCCATCTGTTTGCGATTCCTGCCCAAGCACATGAATGCCTTGCCCTACGGGCGAGCCTGTTCACGCTCGGAAGAGCCGATGCAAGCATCGCTCCCCTCTCGCTCAATCACAGCCTTTGACGATGCCATTACCCGTAGCCTCGAACGTACTGCCGTAGTAAAGATCACCCTGACAGAGCCTCCGACCGGCAAACGCAAGCAGTATGACAAGGAGGGAGAAGAGATGACGTATGGACGAATGGAGTAACATTCCGCAAAAGGGTTCTTGCTTAGGCAATGCCCTGATAGGCGTTGCGCACCATCTCTGCAGTCACAAATGCCTCGCGGTCTGACAGGCGCTGGTAGTGCTTGATGATCTGTGCCTTGATGTCATCCAGTGCGAAATTAATCTCCCGCGCCTCCTTGCTCTTGCCCTTGGCACAGTTCCATTGATTGTAACTCGTCCCATGATGGGGACATTTCCGTGGTACCCTCCCCGAGACACTCAGTCTCGTGGTCCCTCCCTTCTCCTTGCTTCTGTTCACGATAAAAATGGCCTCAGTTTCCGGGTTATGATTTGGCAACCATTCGCCTTCTACATTCTTCCATTTTCCGTATATTCCTCAAAATCGCCTTTTCCTTCCCCAATTCGTAAGTTATTGATTCTCAAACTGACTTTTCATCATTCTTCTTTTTTGTGAAAAATCGCACAACGTTACAATTGTAAGCGTATCCGCTTTCTCAGCAAGTGACAATAGCCGGCTTTCATCTTATCCGGCAGGAAGGATTGGCTGATGAGTTCTTCCCAAATGGGAAGGTTGCCCTTCATCCGTTCTATCATCTTGTCAGCTACGGCTACGGGGATACCGCTTTGGGTAAAGGCTTTCATGAAGGTGTTGCGGTCGAAACCGTTTTTCTTCCGTTTTTGCTTGATATGTTCCGATAAAGTCATCATGATTATACTTTAACGGGGGCAAGGTACGAATATATTTTGAATTACGGCGCGATGATGGCGTTAAAATAGAGAAAGTAAACGAAAAGTTTGGCACTTTGAAGTTTTTTTCATAACTTCGCCCCCGTAAAAGACAACCAAGAGACATGAAATTTCCTATTGGCATACAAGACTTTGAGAGCCTCCGCATGGATGGCTATGTGTACGTGGATAAGACAGAACAGATGTACCGTCTTGTTTCTCAAGGTAGGTATTATTTCCTTTCGCGTCCGCGTCGTTTTGGCAAGTCGTTGCTGCTCAGCACGCTGAAAGCCTTTTTCCTGGGCAAGCGCGAGTTGTTCCATGGGTTGGCTGTCGACAGGAAAGAGGACTGGGACTGGGCAGTTCATCCAGTGCTCTATCTCGACCTGAACACTGAGAGGTATGACAGCAAGGAAACACTGACCGACAGGCTGAACTTGTTTCTCAGTAGATATGAGCAAACCTACGGGAGAAATGAGGCAGAGCGGTCGCTCGGCGCACGCTTTGAGGGTGTAATACAGCGTGCCCGTCAGCAGACGGGACAGCGCGTGGTGATCCTTGTCGATGAATACGACAAGCCCATGCTGCAGGCCATTGGCAACAAGGAACTGCAGGAGGAGTATCGCTCCACGCTGAAGGGTTTCTACGGAGCCTTGAAGTCGATGGACGGCTGCATCAGGTTTGCCATGCTCACGGGTGTGACGAAGTTTGGCAAGGTCAGCGTGTTCAGCGACCTGAACAACCTGATGGACATTTCACTCGACTATGAGTACCACGACATTTGCGGTATTACCGAAGAGGAATTGCTAAGCGTTTTCTCAGAGCGCATTGATATGCTTGCTCAGCGGAACCGCCTTTCGCGTGAGGAGTGTATGGCTAAGCTCCGTAAGATGTACGACGGCTACCACTTTGAGGAAACAGCTCCCGGCGTGTACAATCCTTTCAGTGTGCTGAACACGTTTGTTAAGAACAAGTTCGGCAGTTACTGGTTTGAGACAGGTACACCCACTTATCTTGTGCTGCTCCTGCGCAATCACTACTACGACCTGAATGTGATGGCCCATGCCGAGGTCACCGAAGACGTGCTCAACAGCATTGATGCCGAGTCAAAGAACCCCATACCGGTTATCTACCAAAGGGGCTATCTCACCATCAAGGGCTTTAATGAGCGGTTCAAAAGGTATCGCTTAGGGTTCCCCAACAAAGAGGTAGAAGAGGGCTTTGTAAAGTATCTGGCTCCTTATTATCTAAATAATATTGATAGGAAATCAGCCTTTGATATAGAAAAGTTCTCCGCCGATGTTGAGTCGGGCAAGCCCGAGCAGTTTCTTGACCGTTTGAAGTCGCTTTTCGCCAGTGCGCCCTACGACAGCACTACGGGCGACAAGGAGAACCACTTCCAGAACATGATGTGGGTGGTGTTCAAGATGATGGGCTTCTATTCCCATACGGAGTATCACACCAGCGACGGCCGCATCGACCTGCTGGTGGAGACGCCGCTCTACCGCTACGTGATGGAGTTCAAACTCGACGGCACCGCAGAGGAGGCCTTGGAGCAGATACAGTCGAAGGACTATCCCCTGCAATTCCAGTTCGACGCGAAGACGACTTGGCTTATGGGCGTGAACTTCTCACGCGATACGCGCACCATTGACCGATACCTGATTCGCTGACGGTATTGCAATAGGTCGTGGAAGCGGTTGCGTCATGCACTGCATGACCAGTTGCGATAGCTACTGTCCGATGTACTTCAGGATGAAGTCGACAATCTCGTCCTCGGTCTTGCCGTCGGCAGAGATGACGAGGTCGTAGTTGCGGGTATCATAACGGGAGGTCTTGCTGTACTGCTGTACATAGTTCTCACGCATCTTATCCACCTTGTCAATGAGCTTGGCGGCCTCCTCGGCCGTCATGTTCTGCTTGGTGGCGACACGATTGACGCGGAACGGCTTCGAGGCCTGGATGAGGATGCTCAGCCGGTTGGGGTGCTTGCGGAGCACGAAGAAGCCGCTACGTCCTGCTACGACGCACGACTCGTCCTCGGCCATACCCTTCAGAATTTCCTGCTCAGTCCTGAACACCTCGTCGGTATCCAGCAATTCGGGCTCGTCGCCTTCCTTTGGAATGTAGTAGTTGGCATACATGAACGACCCCGTCATTTGGCGCTTGAAGTCGGCCCACCAGCCCTGCTTGCGGCCTTTCAGCTTCTCTATTTCATCCACACTCAGGTGATACTTTTCCTGCAAGGCCTTGATGAGTGCCTTGTCATAGAACGGTACTCCAAGCTTCTCAGCCAGCTTTCTGCCGACGGTGCGACCGCCGCTACCCAACTCACGATTGATGGTGATGACAAATTTCTCGTTTAAATTCATAGGACATAGTTTTAGTTTTCCGCTGCAAATATACGAAAAAATATCGAGATGTATAACTTTTCGGTTTATTTTTTCAATCAGCTGCTTAGAAGTCGAACGACAGCTGGCTGTCGCCCAGCATGTTGAAGGTCTTGCGGTGGTAGGGCGTGATGCCATACTGGCGGATGGCCTCGCGGTGCTTACGGGTGGGATAGCCCTTGTTCGACAGCCAGTCGTACTGCGGATACTGCCGGGCCAGCTCGTCCATATAGTCGTCGCGGCAGGTCTTGGCCAGGATGCTGGCCGCGGCGATGGAGAGGTACTTGCCGTCGCCCTTGACGATGGTGGTGTGGGGAATGCTGACGGCGGTACCGTCAATCACGGTGCGGTAAGGTTTAAAGCGGTTGCCGTCGACGATGATGGCCTCTGGCCGCACCTGCAGCTGGTCAAGGGCACGGTGCATGGCGAGGATAGAGGCGTTGAGGATGTTGATGCGGTCTATCTCCTCGGATGTCACCACGCCGACGGCCCATGCCACGGCGTCGCGCCGGATGATGTCGCGCAGCTGCTTGCGCCGACGGTCTGTCAGCTGCTTGGAGTCGTTCAACTCCGCGTTCTGGTAGTTCTCCGGAAAGATGACGGCAGCAGCATAGACGCTGCCTGCCAGACAGCCACGGCCTGCCTCATCGCAGCCCGCCTCAATCTTCCCTTCGTAATAATGACTCAACAGCATGCCACGTCCCTTTTTACCTTTAAAACATCTGGCTGACGCGGCGGATGCCGTCAACGAGGACGTCAATCTCTTCCTTGGTATTATAGAGTGCGAACGAGGCGCGAACCGTCCCGCTGATGCCCAGACGTGCCATCAGCGGCTGCGCACAGTGGTGACCGGTACGAACGGCAATGCCCAGACGGTCGAGCAGCGTCCCGATGTCCAGATGATGGATGCTGCCGACGTTGAAACTCACCACGGCATCTTTCTGTTCATTCGTGCCGGGGCCGTATATATGAATGTCAGGGATGGTGCTCAGCTGCTCCAGACAGTACTGCGTCAGGGCTTTCTCGTGAGCCGCAACCTGGTCGAGGCCTAAGGAACAGAGGTAGTCGATGGCCGTCGCCAGACCGTGGGTAGCCACGTAGTCGGGTGTACCAGCCTCAAACTTAAAGGGCAGGCGCTCGAAGGTGGTGCGCTCCCACGTCACCTTGTCAATCATCTCGCCACCACCCTGATAAGGCGGCAGCTTCTCCAGCCATTCTTCCTTGCCGTAGAGCACGCCGATACCCGTGGGACCGTACATCTTATGACCGCTGAAGGCGAAGAAGTCGCAATCCAGCGCCTGCACGTCGATGGGGATATGGGGAGCACTCTGGGCACCGTCCACCAACACGGGGATGCCCCGTTCGTGGGCCACCCTGACGATGTCGGCAACAGGATTGACGGTGCCTAAGACGTTGCTGACGTGGGCCAGGCTGACGAGCTTGGTCTTTTCGGTCAGGTATGCTGCAAGGGTATCGCAGCACAGCAGTCCGTCGTCGGTGATAGGCAGGTGTTTCACCACGATGCCGCGCCGCTCGGCCTGCAACTGCCAGGGCACAATGTTGGAGTGGTGCTCCATGTCGGTGACGACGACTTCGTCGCCTGCCTGCATCTGGCTTTCGCAGAACGACGCCGCCACGAGGTTGATGGCCTCGGTGGTGCCGCGAGTGAAGACGACCTCCTCCGTCTTGCGGGCGTTGATGAACTGGCGTACCTTTTCACGTGCTGCCTCGTGCAGGTCGGTAGCCTGCTGCGACAGATAGTGGACGCCGCGATGCACGTTGGCATTGACGTTCAGGTATTCCTCACGCATGGCGTCGAGCACACACAGCGGCTTCTGTGTCGTAGCCGCATTGTCCAGATAGACCAATGGCTTCTTATATACTTCGCGGCCCAATATCGGGAAGTCTTCCCGTACCTTATTAATATTATACATCCGTGAAAATCCGAATCATCCGTTGTTGTTATTTGCAAAGTTTGCAACCTTCGCATTTGTTGAGTTCGCCGCGGAAGCGCTTCTCTACCAGGTAGTGCAGGCGGTCGCGCAGCGGTTCGAGCTGCATCTTGTCGATGACCTCGTTGATGAAGGCGTTCTGCAGCAGCGTCTTGGCCTCCTGCAGCGAGATGCCACGCTGGCGCATGTAGAAGAGGGCGGCATCGTTGAGCTGACCCACCGTTGAGCCATGCGAGCACTTCACGTCGTCGGCATAGATTTCGAGCATCGGCTGGGTGAACATGCGCGCCTCCTTGGTAGCCGTCAGGTTCTGGTTGGTCATCTGCGACGTCGTCTTCTGGGCTCCGTGCTCCACCAGCACGCGGCCGGCAAAGGCTCCCGTAGCCTGATTGTCGAGCACGTATTTATAGAGTTCGCTGGACGTGCAATGCGGCACCCAGTGCGTGATGAGCGTATTGTTGTCGACATGCTGCTGCTTGTCGGCGATGACGCAGCCATAGCACTGGCACTCGGCGCCCTCGCCCGAGAGGGTGAGGTTCAGCTTGTTGCGCGTCGTACCGTTGTGCAGCGTGATGACGTTGTGGTTGACGCGGCTGTCGCGCTGCTGGTCGATGTAGACATTGCTGACGCGAACGTTCTTGTAGTGCGTCTCCTCCAGACAGTAGAGGTCCAGCGAGGCATTCTCGCCGACGTAGGCTTCGATGACCTGTGTGGCCAGGAACCGGCGGTCGTCGGCAGCGTGGTCGCAGAACAGCATCTTCAGTTCGGCTCCCTCCTCCAGGATGATGAGCACGCGGCGGTTGACCATCAGGTCGACGTCGGCACGCAGGATGTTGATGACCTGGATGGCGCGGTCGACCTTCACATTCTTGGGCACATAGACAAAGAGTCCGTCCTGGGCCAGCATCGTGTTGAGGTCGGTGACGGCGTCACGGTCGGCACCGGCCAGCCGGTTATAGAGACGGGCGGTGAGCGACTCGAGGCGGGCGGTATGTTCTTTCAGCGAACCGATGATGACGCCCTCGGGGAGCTTGGCAGTGGCATGCGTATAGAACATATCGTTGAGCACGAAATAGAGACTCGTCGAGAGGTTGGGCACATCGCAGCGGAAGGCCTTGTAGGGGTCGACGGGAATCTGCAGGCGGTTGAGGTTCAGGCCGTAGTCGGGGGCAAAGAGCGCGGCCATGTCGGTGTATTTGTAGCGTTCCTCTTTTCGGCTGGGGAAACCAGCCGACGCGAAACGCTCGAAGGCCTCGTCGCGCACGCTGTTCATCACGTCGCTGCTGTGTTCGCAGATGATTCCTCGTGCCTGACCGTACAATTCTATATATTGCTGTTCTGACTGCATATCATGGGCGGAAGCAAATTCTTCATTCTTCATTCTTCACTCTTCATTCTTCACTCTTCATTCTTCACTCTTCACTTTTCACTCTTCTCCGATTTCTTCCTTAATCCAGTCGTAGCCGTGCTCCTGAATCTGCTTAGCCAGCTCGGGACCACCCGTCTTGACGATACGTCCCTTGTAGAGCACATGGACAAACTGCGGGCGAATCATCTCCAGCAAGCGGTCATAGTGGGTGATGACGATACATGACGTCTCAGGTGTCTGCAGCTTGTTGACGCCCTCAGCCACAATACGCATGGCATCGACGTCCAGACCGGAGTCCGTCTCGTCGAGAATGCTCAGCTTAGGCTCCAGCATTGCCATCTGGAATATCTCGTTGCGCTTCTTCTCGCCGCCGCTGAAGCCCTCGTTGACGCTGCGGTTGGCCAGCTTCGAGTCGAGTTCCACCACCTTGCGCTTCTCACGCATCAGCTTCAGGAACTCGGCGGCATTCATCGGCTCCAGGCCCTGCGCCTTGCGCTTCTCGTTGATGGCAGCCTTCATGAAGTTCGTCATTGACACACCAGGTATCTCCACCGGATACTGGAAACTCAGGAACAAACCCTCGTGGGCACGCTCCTCGGGTTTCATCTCCAGCAGGTTCTTGCCGTTGAAATACGCCTCACCCTCCGTCACCTCGTAGAGCGGGTTCCCCACCAGCACGGCACTCAGCGTCGACTTGCCCGAGCCGTTAGGACCCATGATGGCATGCGTCTCGCCGTCGTTGATAACCAGGTCGATACCCTTCAATATCTCCTTCTCGCCAATTCTGGCATGTAAGTTTCTTACTTCTAACATTCTGTAACCTTATTATATTTAAAATGCAAAGGTAGTGCAAATCGAGCGAAACGCAAAGAAAAAAACAGTTTTTCTTCCTTTTTACCTAACTTCTTCGTACCTTTGCACCATGAATATCAACGAACTCTACCAACTCTACCTGTCGCATCCGTGCATCACGACGGACTCGCGAAACTGTCCAGAGGGCAGTATCTTCCTGGCACTCAAAGGTGCCTCGTTCAATGGAAACCTGTTTGCCGTGCAGGCACTGGAAAAAGGCTGCGCCTACGCTATCATCGACGAAGCGACCGTCCTGGACAATCCTGCGCATCCGGACACGCTGAAGAAGCGCCTCATCCTCGTAGACGACTGCCTGCAGACCTACAAGGACCTGGCCCGCGAGCACCGCCGACAGTACGACATTCCCGTCATTGGCATCACCGGCACCAACGGCAAGACGACGACCAAGGAACTGATTCGCTCCGTACTGGCTGAATGCTACAGCGTGATGGCTACGGAGGGCAACTACAACAACGATGTCGGCGTGCCCAAGACCCTATTCCGCCTGAACGAAGGTCACGACATCGCCGTCGTGGAGATGGGCGCCTCGCACCCCGGCGACATCAAGACGCTGGTAGAGACGGCCGAACCCAACTGCGGACTCATCACCAATGTCGGACGCGCCCACCTGCAGGGTTTCGGTTCCTTTGAGGGTGTCTGTAAGACCAAGGGCGAGCTGTATGATTTCCTCACCGGCCGCGACTGTCCCATCTTCGTCAACCGTGACAACGAGCACCTGATGCAGATGATAGCAGAAAGAGGAGGCAACCCCGACATCTATTACTATGGCCAGAGCGACAACACTGACATCCTGATTCGTGGTGAAGTCGTCTCGTGTGCACCTTTTCTTAAGTTCCGCTGGCGCGAGCAGGATGCTGATGCCGGCTACACCTCTGAATGGTTCACCGTCCAGACCCACCTCATCGGCGCCTACAACCTGGACAACATGCTGGCAGCCATCACGATAGGCTATGTCAACAACATCCCCTTCGAGCAGATAAACCACGCCCTCGAAAACTACGTGCCCACCAACAACCGCTCGCAGTTGACAGAGACGGAAAAGAACCACCTCATCGTAGACGCCTACAATGCCAACCCCACCTCGATGAAAGCCGCCATCGACAATTTCCGTATGATGGAGGTATCGCCCAAGATGGCCATCTTAGGTATGATGGGCGAACTCGGCGACGTGTCGCAAGAGGAACACCAGAAGATCATCGCCCTGCTCGAAGAGGCCCATTTCGACGAGGTATGGCTCGTAGGCGCCGAGTTCCAGAAGGCAGTCAGCCTGCATCCGTCGTCCGATAGCCTATCCCCCTTCCGCACCTTCGCCAATGTCGACGAGGTAAAGGCCGCTATCGCCGAGGTTCAGCCCCAAGGTCGTTACATCCTCATCAAAGGATCCAATAGCACCCATCTCTACGAGCTGCCCCCTCTACTATGACCCATTTGTTGTTCGTGGCTTTGCCACGAACACCTACCATTCATCAATATAAAAACTTCCCAATGACCCACAGCATGAAGCGCAGAAGCCCTGGAAACAATTATAGCACCCCTGGGCTTTACCATATTACTATCAATGTTCACGACAGGAAACACCAATCATTAGGAAGAGTCATTGGAGACATACAATACCCCGACGGTCATCCTGATGCCCCCAGAGTGGAATTAACTGCCATTGGAAAGATGGTGGAATACGAACTGCTCCACAGCATTACCTTCCACTATCCCGTCATAGAGATTCAAAACTACGTGGTGATGCCCGAACACGTGCATTTTATCATGAACGTCAAGAACGGCCTCATCAGCAAAAATGGCAGACAAACCCACCTCAGCCAGGTAATCGCCGGCTTCAAAGAAGGCTGTAATCGCCGTTATTGGGAGATTATTGAACAAGCAGAGGTTGCGGCAAAACCGCAACCAACAAGCAGCCCTTCTGATGATCCTGTTGCTGGCGGCAAAACCGCCAGCGCTTCCGCTTCTCCAGCGCACCCTGTTGCTGGCGGCAAAACCGCCAGCGCTTCCGCTTCTCCAGCGCACCCTGTTGCTGGCGGTTTTGCCGCCAGCGCTTCCGCTCCTCCAGCGCATTCTGTTGCTGGCGGTTTTGCCGCCAGCGCGCCAGTATCTGGCGCTCATAAAAAGCCGCGTTTCTCCTCAGGTCGTGAGCCGTTGTTTGCTGCTGGCTACGTGGACGTCATTCCCCTTAAGCCGGGACAGCTGGAGACACAGTGCACCTACATCCACGTCAATCCGCGCAACCGTCTTTTGCGCATGAATAACCCGAGCATATTACAGCCCCAGCGTAACAGCGTCGATACATTAGTCACTCCTAATGCCCTTCGTGGCTATCTCGTCCGCGAACATGCCTTGCCTGATAACGACGCCCAAATGTGGCAGGCCATCGTCGAAAGACTGCTGACAGATAACAATCAAATCGTCTGTGATAGCTATGGCAATCTTCAACTATTAGACCACCAATTGCTCCCCGTTGTCTGCCATCGAAAAGACCACCCGTCTTTTGCTCAACACAAACAGGCATGTCTGAATGCAGCAGCCAATGGTGCCATATTGGTATCAGCTCGTATTGCCAAAGGTGAGCAAGAAATCATTGATGAAACCATCGCACAAGGACACTCAGTCATTCTGATTGCAGACAATGGCTTCCCAGAGATCTATCATCCTTCAGAAGCCCGCCTACAGTTATGCACTGCCAATCGTCTCCTGCTCCTTACGCCTTGGATATATCAATACCGTACTGCCAATGAAGACATCACCGCTGCCCAATGCAAAGCTATGAATTGCATTGCCCAAGCTGTTTGCCGCACCAAGGATGATTGGTGGAAGAAGGAATAGCTGTGTTGCTGGCGGTTTTGCCACCAGCATTATATATTCATATCGGATGACAGGAATGGTAGGGTATATCAGTCGGCCCACAACTCCTGCAAGACACTGAGGCTCTTAAGCTCTGGGAACTGGGGTATGTGCAGGCGATAGTAGTGCAGGAGCACGTCGACGATGCGGTTGCGATCCGTGCGGTTAAGGCGGAAGAGGTGCATCGTGGGAAAGTCCATGCGCATCAGGATATGGATGCGACGGGCATCGTCGGGTTGCAGGAAGTCACGATGCAAGGGTGCCGTCGTACAAAAGCGGCCTTCGCGCAAATCGAAAAGCATGTCAGGCATTGTTGACTCCCGCTCTTCCCCTCCCCCTCTCACTTCCCATTCCTCCAAATTAGGATAGAAGCCTAAGAAACGGCTCATTCGCATCAGAAAGGTCAGGTGGAAGTTGGCATAGCCGTCCTCTGCCATATCCAGCCATTGCATGGCATCGCTGACATAGGCAAACAAAGGCTCGTCGCGCTGTTCTGAGCGCAAGGCGTGATAGAGGAACTCGGCGATGAATAGCGACAGCGCCAGCTTTTCGGGCGAGAAGGGAATAGAGGCATAGGCAGACAAAAGGCGGGCGTCCTTCATTTTTTGCAGTTGCAGGCGCTGACGCAGGTCCACCTCCACTTCGAGCTGTGTCATGGGTTGGAAATATTGCTTCTTCAGTCGTGACTTTGGGGTCTTGGGGAGTGGCACAATGCACGACAGACGGCCCGCCTCATGCGTAAACAAATCTACGATGAGGCGCGTTTCTCCATACTTCAAAGAATGGAGCACAATTGCTTCCGTTTTCACTAACATGCTGCGAAAGTACATAAAAATAAAGAAATAAAAGCATTTTTCCCTCAGAAAATTTTGTCAAACGAAAAAAAAACAGTACCTTTGCAGCCGCTTTTACGCAAAACGGTCCCTTCGTCTATCGGTTAGGACGAGAGATTTTCATTCTCTAAAGAGGAGTTCGACTCTCCTAGGGACTACTTATTAAATCTGTCATCTGCACAGCCAAGTGCTACTGGAAACGGGAATGGTGGCAGAGGGCCGGAAGGTCCGCCCAGGGCAGCCCGCAAGCGGCGCAAGACCCACAAGCTTTAAGTTAAACAATTAAACTATTAAACAAAAAAAAATGGCAAACCACAAATCATCCCTGAAGAGAATTCGTCAGGACAAGAAAAAGGCTGAGCACAACCACTATTATGCTAAGACCATGCGCAACGCCGTCCGCAAGCTGCGCGCTATGACCAACAAGGAAGAGGCTGTCGCCCTGTACCCCAAAGTACAGAAGATGCTGGACAAGCTGGCCAAGACCAACATCATCCACAAGAACAAGGCCGCTAACCTGAAGTCGAGTCTGGCTCAGCACATCAGTAAGCTGGGATAATACATTTAGACCAAGCATACACGGACTGCAATCCAACACGGGTTGCAGTCCTTTTATTTTTATAAAAAATAAACACTTTTCTTTCGTTTAAGTCGCAAAAAAGCAGTACCTTTGCAACCCATTAAGCAATACAACAACAATGGCAGAAGAACAGAACAAAGCAAGTAACTACTCCGCGAGTAACATTCAGGTGCTCGAAGGACTGGAGGCCGTTCGCAAGCGTCCGGCCATGTATATTGGCGATATCAGCGAGAAGGGTTTACACCACCTGGTCAACGAGACCGTTGACAACTCCATCGACGAGGCGATGGCCGGCTACTGCACCCATATTGAGGTGACCATCAACGAAGACAACTCGATTACCGTTCAGGACAACGGCCGTGGCATCCCCGTCGACGAGCACGAGAAGATGCACAAGTCGGCCCTGGAGGTCG
>ERZ842401.2507-NODE-2507-length-24484-cov-12.431864_pt1 | contig 24484 bp, 20 predicted proteins | sample MGYA00521270_ERZ842401 | MGnify/ENA primary metagenome ERZ842401 (study PRJEB31892, sample SAMEA3878208) | bioreactor metagenome | biome: Moose rumen | place: Sweden | collected 2011-10 | study: EMG produced TPA metagenomics assembly of the PRJEB12797 data set... | reverse complement strand
GACTATCTAAGTGACGTGTTTAGACGATATAAATGAGGCAGACAGATGGGTAGTGAAGGTTAGTGTAGGTTTGTGAAGGTTTGAAACAAACCTACATGGGTGTAATCTATTGATACAGACTGAGTTACTGCGATTTAGTGTAGGATGTAGGTTTCGTGAAGGTTTTAGGGAGCAAATTTCAGAAGCCTTTGGCGCTTTCATCGTCGAGGACGATGACGCGGCCTTCGCGCAACGACTGGCGGACATCGATGATGCGCTGGTTGCTGCTTCCGCGGAAGAGCAGGTCGGTATCGCGGAGACTCTTGACAAAGGGGCCATCGACCAGCACATCAAGCTCACGCAACAACTGGCGCTTCTCTGGCTGACTGACCAGCCACTCAAAGCGATAGCCGGTATAGCACCAGATGGTCTTGAAACAGTTTTGCCGAATGGCACGTGCCAGTTCAGCAAAGCCATCGGCCTGCATCATGGGATCGCCGCCGGTGAAGGTGACGTCGGCAAACTCGTCGTCCATCACCTCGCTCAACAGTTCATCGGTGGCCATCCAATGCCCGTGATGGATATCCCACGACTGGGGATTATGACACTCTGGACAGGCATTCTCGCAGCCTGCACAATAGATGGCGGTCCTGAATCCAGGACCGTCAACCATTGTATCTTTCACAATATCGAGAACAGATATCATGGGTATTAAAGTCTTTCGAACAACGACAGCTGATTGCCACCATCAACGTGGGTGACGCGGTCGTTCAACTCGCAGAGCTTTCCGTGATTCCATCGGTCGGTGGTTCCTACGAGATAACCCGTGATGCGCTGCAGGCGGTCGATGTGCTTGCTGCCGCAACGTGGGCAGACGGTCAGCTGTGGGTCGGCATTCTCATAACCACAGTCCATGCAACGGTTGCGGTTGTGGTTGACGCTGCCATAGCCCATGTCGTACTTGTCCATCATGTCCAGCACGTTCATGATGACTTTGGGGTTGTGTGTGGCATCGCCATCAATTTCCACGTAGAAGATATGTCCGCCTCGCGTGAGGTTATGATATGGAGCCTCCACCTCGGCCTTGTGCTTCGCATTACATTTATAATATACGGGCACGTGGTTCGAGTTGGTGTAGTATTCGCGATCGGTAACGCCAGGAATCAGACCGAACTGCTTGCGGTCGATCTTGGTGAAACGCCCCGACAATCCCTCGGCCGGCGTAGCCAAGACGCTATAGTTGTGCTGATACTGCTCGGAGAAATCGTTCACTCGGTCGCGCATATAAGTCACAATCTTCAATCCCAACTGCTGTGCCTCTTCAGACTCGCCATGATGCTTTCCGATAAGAGCCACCAGGCACTCTGCCAGTCCGATGAATCCGATACCCAATGTACCCTGATTGATGACGCTGGCCACCGTATCGTTGGGTCCCAGTTTCTCTGCGCCTATCCACAGGCTTTGCATCAGCAAGGGGAACTGCTTGGCGAAGGCCGTCTTCTGGAAGTTGAAGCGGTCGTTCAACTGGCGTGCCGTCACCTCCAGCATGTGGTCGAGCTTGGCAAAGAACTTAGCGATGCGAGCCTCCTTGTCGGGTTCGTCCATACACTCGATGGCGAGTCGCACGATATTAATGGTAGAGAACGAGAGGTTGCCTCTTCCCACTGAAGTCTTCGGTCCGAAGCGATTCTCGAACACACGTGTGCGACACCCCATCGTGGCCACCTCGTGCATATAGCGTTTCGGATCGTCGGCACGCCATTCGCTGTCCTGGTTGTAGGAAGCATCGAGGTTGAGGTAGTTGGGGAAGAACCGGCGAGCCGTCACCTTACAAGCCAACTGGTAAAGATCGTAGTTGGGATCTTCGGGCAGATAATTCACGCCGCGCTTCTTCTTCCAAATCTGAATGGGGAAGATAGCCGTCTCGCCATTGCCAACACCTTCGTAAGTGCTCTTCAGAATCTCGCGCATGATGCAACGGCCTTCAGCCGAAGTATCGGTTCCGTAGTTGATGCTGGAGAAGACCACCTGGTTGCCGCCTCTCGAATGGATGGTGTTCATGTTGTGGATGAAAGCCTCCATCGCTTGGTGCACTCTGCTGACCGTCTTGTTCATTGCGTGTTGCAGCAAGCGGTCGTCGCCTTTCAATCCTTCAAGCTGACGCGTCTCGAAATCTTTCACTTCCACATGATACAGATGTTCAAGACTTCTGCCCTCCAAGCTCTCCAAAGCCTTGAGTTCCTCGATGAAACTCTGGCGCACATAAGGAGCGAGATAGAAGTCGAAAGCCGGTATGGCCTGTCCGCCATGCATCTCGTTCTGGCAAGTCTCCATAGAGATGCAAGCCAGCACGGAAGCTGTCTCAATACGCTTTGCCGGACGCGAACTGCCGTGACCCGCCATCAGCCCTTGTTCCAGGATATGGTCGAGCGGGTGCTGCACACAAGTGAGCGACTTGGTGGGATAATAGTCCTTGTCGTGGATGTGCAGATAGTTGTGCTTCACGGCTTCACGCGCCTCATCGCTCAAGAGGTAGTCGTCGACAAAAGGCTTTGTCGACTCGCTGGCAAATTTCATCATCATACCTGCCGGCGTGTCAGCATTCATATTGGCATTCTCGCGCGTGATATCATTATTCTTGATATTGATGATTTCAAGAAACATATCGCGAGTCTTGGCCTTGCGTGCGATGGAACGCTCATGGCGATAAGCGATGTACTTCTGTGCCACATCCTTACGCTCACTTTTCATCAGTTCCAACTCTACGCTGTCCTGAATATCTTCGACCGTCATTTGCGGTTTGCCATTCACGGAGATATTATCAGTAATCTGCTGAATCAATCCCTCGTCGTCGCCCTGCTCGGTGTGGAGCATGGCCTTGCGGATGGCAGCCATAATTTTCTGTTCGTTGAAACCAACGATGCGCCCGTCGCGCTTTACTACTGTTTGTATCATTTCAGTTTGATAGTTAGCTAATAAGTTAATGATTTTTGCGAGTGCAAAGGTACAACAAATACTTGAAAGTTTTCCGTTTTGGACAACTTTTCTTCTGTTAAATTATGTCAATCCGCTTATTATCAATAACTTACAAAATCACTTTGGAAAACTTTTGAAATTACAGGTTTTTTCTTTTGAAAACTACTGATTGTTTATAAAGTTTTCTCAGCGAACTTTATGGCGAAGATACCAGGGATGAATGAGGAAGTAATAGCAAAGCACACAAACAATCAGCAACACACGCGCCCACAACTGAGCAGCAGGCACGAGGAAGAAAAGGAAAAGACCCAGAGAGATGCCCAATTCCCACGAAAGGAAATAGGAACTCTGAGACGTTCCGCGCTGACAATGGTCGCTCAAATTGAGAAAATAAGTGAGGAAGTTGTTGCTGACGACGCCTATCGCGGCTCCTGTAAACAAGGCTGCCAAATAGAATGGCAAGCCCATTCCGGCTGAGAGCAGAGGCATAACACCAATCAAAATGATGAACGACAACGTGGTTGACACGCGAAGGTCGGTGTGGTTGAGCACAGAGCGTGACATCAGCACGGCTACTGCCAGACCGAGCATCATCATTACATAGAAAGTCCAGGGATAGGGTTCGGCCAGGAAACTGCTGACGACTACGCCGAAGGCTACTTGCAACAAGAACAGTCGCCACGACGAAGGCAGGAAGAACCGGTCGAGACTGAACGAAGAATAATCGTCGGAGGGGGCGCGGAAGGGAATGGTCACCATCTGGATGAGGATGGCCGCCACCACACAGAGCAGCACCATGACCCAATAGAGATAGACGGTGGACAGGAATGAAGGCAGGAGCAAGGCTGCCAATGGCCCCAAGCATAGGGCTAAGCGGGAGAACCAGGCGGCTGCATGATTGGCGTGGGTTCGCTGAAACGACTCACACACATCGATGACCAACGTGCTCGACAGCACCATTTGCGCCAATCCAAAGAGTGTTCCGATGAACAAACGAACTGCCGTCAAGAGGAAGGGCGACACCTCCCAGGCATCCTTGTTCTGCTGCATCATTCCGAACAGCCAGAAACATAGTCCTAACAACAAGATGGCCAGTTCGCATACGTGGTTTCGACGGAATCGCTGGATGAAATAGCTACAGAAAGGGCCCATCAGAAACAATCCCACTCCATAGGCCCCCATGACCGAAGCACACTCAAGAGCCGACATGCCAGAGCCTTGCAACCAATCGGTCACGACGGGTATCATCATGTATACCGACATCGTGAGCAACAAATTGGCTACGGCCAGAGCCCAAAACCCTTTGTGCCACAGGGTCTTATGGAAAGGAGTGGTTTGTGAATCCATGACTATTTTAATACGACTCTTCGTCGCTGGGGAAGTCACAGCTCTTTACATCGCTGACATATTGCCCGATGGCATTGGTCATGATCTCGTTCAAATCGCAATAGCGACGCAGGAATCTCGGACTGAATCCGCGTGTCTTGCCGAGCATATCGTCGACCACCAAGACCTGTCCGTCGGTATGAGGACCTGCTCCGATTCCGATTGTCGGTATCTGCAAATGACGTGTCACCTGATCGGCAAGCGTTGCCGGAATCTTCTCAAGCACAACGGCAAAGCATCCCACATCGTCGAGCGCCATTGCATCCGACATCAGCTTGTCGGCTTCGGCCTCTTCCTGGGCACGAACAGCATACGTTCCAAACTTATTGATGCTCTGAGGCGTGAGTCCCAGATGGCCCATCACGGGTATGCCTGCATCAAGGATGCCCTTGATTGTGTCGATAATCTCGATGCCGCCTTCCAGTTTCAGCGCATCGCATCCGCTCTCTTTCATCATGCGCACAGCATTGGCCACGCCCTCGTGGCGGTCGACCTGATAACTGCCAAAGGGCATATCACATACCACCAGAGCACGCTTCACGCCCCGAACCACCGAACTGGCATGATAGATCATCTGGTCTACGGTCATGGGCAACGTTGTGGCATTACCTGCCATCACGTTGGAAGCGCTGTCGCCAATGAGTATGCCGTCGATACCAGCACTGTCGACGATGCCAGCCGTGGTAAAGTCATAGGATGTGAGCATAGAGATTTTCTCTCCACGCTGTTTCATTTCGATGTAACGATGGGTCGTCACTTTCCGGTTATCGCTAACTAAATACCCTGCCATAATAATTCGTTTATATTGATAAAATTACTGTTTGTGCGGCTGCAAAGGTAATGACTTTTATTCAATTCCACCAAATATATCCACGATTTTTTTCATTTCTGCGCATCGATAGTCGGGAATAACACGGTCGCAGAGTGGTTGAATGGCGGAAATGTCATTTGTGGTTGCCAATCCTACTACCATCATGCCTGCTGCCCTACCCGACCGTATGCCGTTGAAGCTATCCTCAAACACCACACACTCATGAGGGGTGAGCGACAGTTTCTCGGCTGCTCGCAGATAACAATCTGGATGGGGCTTACTCTCAGCGAAGTCTTCTGCCGTCAGAATGGCATCGAACATCCCTTTGAAGGCAGGATGACGCTGATACACCTGTTCCATTTTCTGCTGGTTGCTGCTGGTGACGATGGCCGTCAGGATGCCCTTTCCACGCAGCAGACGCAGGAAATCCTCAAAGCCTTCGACGTAAGGATAGTCCATGTCTCGCTCGAAAGCGTTGAGCCTCTCTATCAGCGGCACGCGTTCGGCCTCAAGATTCCCCACGAAGAACTTGGAAAGAATCTGCTGGAGGGTGCTGCCCTTGATTTCCATCTCCATTCCTTCATGCTCGGGAAAGTAGCGTTGACACTCCTTTCGCCAATAGACGGTGTACTGCGGTTCTGTATGGAACACCACACCATCGAGATCGAAAAGTGCTGCCTTGATTTGTCGATTCATGCTGAATAATTCTTTTTACCGGCTGCAAAAGTACATAAAAAATCTAATAAATGCGAATATATTTGCCATTTTCAGCAGTTTCGATTATCTTTGCACCTGATTTTACAGTTCAACGGATGAAAAAGAACCTGATATTCATGATTCTTGCAACCCTCGTGGTTGCTTGTGGAGGCAAGAAAGAAAGTGATGGCGCTACCGTAGAGGTGAGCGACCTGAGTTGGGGCATGCTGGAACGCGACACCACGATTATGCTATCCTCAGGTGGTTCGCCAAAGGCAGAGCTACACCTTATTATATATTATATAAAGGACAAAGGCTTCGAACAAGTGAACGACTCGTTGCTTCGCGACGGAGTACTGGTACCCGACTATCTGTGGCACAACGACTCGACGACTACCGCGCAAAATGCCGTGGACACTTACATTCGCCTGTTTGCCGAAGACTATCATCGCGACTATGGGGCCATGTATCGAAGCGACGCGACGCATGCCGAATCGTACAACGTGCAGTTTACTTGCAAGACGAGCGTTCATGCCAGTCGCGACGGTATCGTGAACTACATGGCCGAGACCTTCTATTTTGCGGGTGGCCAGCATGGTGTAGACATGATAACCGTGAAGAATATCGACACGCGCCAGAAGCATATTCTGCACGCAAGCGACCTCTTTGTGCCCGGTTATGAAGACAGACTGAATGATATTGTCGTGGAACAACTGTACCACGACCGCGGCGTGAAGAGTCTTGAAGAACTGCGCGATCATGGATTCTTCGTGGGACTGGAACCCTATGCCACCAGCAATTTCATGGTGGGCAAGCACGACATCACCTTTATCTATGGCGACTCCGAGATTGCTCCCCACGAAGAAGGCATCATCCGCGTAGAAGTTTCCAACAGCAAACTCAAGGGTATACTGAAATAGAGCAGAAGAAAAACAGAATAGAAGAACGACAAACAATATGGAAGAAATACTGAAATACTTTCCAAACCTCACCGACAAGCAGATTCACCAGTATGAAATGCTGCGCGAACTGTATGAGGACTGGAATCAGAAAATCAACGTCATCTCGCGCAAAGACATCGAGAACCTCTACGAGCACCACGTGCTCCACTCGCTGGCCATTGCCAAAGCCATTCATTTCCGCCCAGGAACCAAGATCCTGGATTTCGGAACGGGTGGTGGATTCCCGGGCATTCCGTTGGCGATTATGTTTCCCGAGGCTCAGTTTAAGCTCATCGACGGTACGGGAAAGAAGATTCTCGTGGCGTCAGAAGTGGCCAAAGCCATCGGGCTGGAGAACTGCCGCCCCGTACATCTCAGGGGGGAAGAGGAGCGCGACAAGTACAACTTCGTGGTGAGTCGTGCCGTGATGCCCCTACCCGACTTGGTCAAGATTGTGCGGAAAAACATCTCCAAGACCCAGCTCAACGCGATGCCCAATGGAGTGTTTGTGCTGAAAGGAGGCGACGTACAGGCCGAGACCCAACCGTTTAAGAACATCGTGGAGGTGAACGACGTGCATGCATGGTTCGATGAGGAGTGGTTCAAACAGAAGCAACTCATCTACCTGCCCCTCTGAACCAGGCCGTCGCTTCCGTTTATGTACCGAAGTAATCATCAAAAGAAGACTGTCAAGAAATGCTGAACATCAAGAAATTTGTGGTGAATCCCCTGCAGGAAAACTGCTTCGTGGTGAGCGATGATACCAAAGAATGCGTCATCATCGATTGTGGAGTGGCCTATCTCGACGAACAGGAAGCCCTTGAACGATATATCCAACAAGAGCAACTGGTGCCCAAACACCTGCTCTGCACGCATGCCCACTTCGACCACTGTCTGGGCAACGCTTGGGTTTACGAGACCTATGGACTGAAGCCAGAGCTTTCGGCCGACGATGAGTTTCTGCTCAACAAGCTGGGTGAGCAGGTGGAGATGCTGCTGGGCGTAAAGTATGATATCGAGATGCCTCGGGCCGCCGTACTTTTCCACGATGGCGACATCGTCAGTTTCGGCAACCACCAGCTGCAGGTGAAGGCCACACCGGGTCACACGCCAGGCGGTGTCGTCTACTATTGCGAAGAAGAAAAAGTGGTATTCACTGGCGACTCTCTCTTCCGCATGAGCGTTGGACGTACCGACCTTGAGGGCGGAAACTGGGACGAGATGATGGCATCGCTAACGAACGTGATTGCAGCCTTGCCTGCCGACACCACAGCTTACTGCGGTCATGGACCAGAAACCACCATTAGTTGGGAACAAACCTACAACCCCTGCCTACGATAAATGAGAGTAACCAATCCTAATAGAACCGAGAAAATCGTGCTGGGCATAGACCCCGGCACCAATGTGATGGGTTATGGCGTAATCAGCGTAGTAGGCCAGAAGGCCAAGATGGTGGCAATGGGCGTCATCGACATGCGACGCGAGAGCGACCCCTATCTCCGATTAGGAAAAATTTTCGAGCGCGTGACGGGTATTATCGACGAATACTTGCCCGACGAGATGGCCATCGAGGCTCCCTTCTTCGGCAAGAACGTGCAGTCGATGCTGAAGCTGGGCCGGGCCCAGGGCGTTGCTATTGCCGCTGCCATCCACCACAGCGTTCCCATCCACGAGTATGCTCCCCTGAAAATCAAGATGGCTATCACCGGCAACGGATCGGCTTCGAAAGAGCAGGTGGCTGGAATGCTGCAACGGTTGCTGAATCTGGACAAAGACGAGATGCCCAAGTTCATGGATGCTACTGACGCATTGGGTGCGGCCTACTGCCATTTCATGCAGATGGGAAGGCCTGAACGCCAAGCCCACTACTCCAGTTGGAAGGATTTTGCCAATAAGAACAAAGACAAAGTGTCAGGGCAATAGCATTCTGGCACAACCTTTGCATATACTATCTCCAAGTGGCCACAGTCTGCCCAAGTCAGACATCAGGACCATCAAGCTATTATATATAATATAGGTAAAGAGTAGTGTTTTATGAACAATCAGTTTTCACCCAGCGTGTCACAGATTCTTGCCTTCAGCAGAGAAGAAGCTGCCCGACTCGAAAGCCAAAGCGTGGGACCAGAGCACCTCTTGCTCGGAATCCTTCGCAACAAGCATAGTGCGGTGAGGGAACTCTTCGATATCTATGGCATCAACACGCAAGCCGTGAAAAGCGAGCTGGAACAGAAAGCCCGAGAGGAAGAGCTCACGCGAACCACACTCAGCCATGAGTTGGTGCTCAACGAGAAGGCCAGCAACATACTGAAACTGGCCGTGCTCGAAGCCAGACTACAGGCACGCACAACAATAGAAGAACAACACTTGCTGCTGGCCATCCTGCACGACCAGGTGGACAACGGCGCAAAATTGGTATTAGAAGACAACAATATGAACTACGAAGATGCACTCACATACTTCTCCAAGAACAAGGAGAACATCCGCACGACCAATGGCATTGGTCTCTCCGACGAAGACGAGGACGAGGATGTGAACGACAACGCCAACGACGAGAACCAGGGCGCCCAGCAGCAGAAGGGCAGTACCACGACTACCAGAACTCGAAAAGGCGACGGTAAGACGCCCGTACTCGACAATTTCAGCACTGACCTGACCAAGGCCGCAGCTGAAGGCGTGCTCGACCCGGTGGTGGGAAGAGACAAGGAGATACAGCGAGTTATCGAGATTCTCGGACGCAGAAAGAAGAACAACCCCATCCTGATTGGTGAACCCGGCGTAGGAAAGAGCGCTATCGTGGAAGGTCTGGCACAGATGATTGCCAAGCACCGCACGTCGCCCATCCTGTTCAACAAGCGACTGGTCAACCTCGATATGACAAGCATCGTGGCGGGTACGAAGTATCGCGGACAGTTTGAAGAGCGCATGAAGGCGCTGGTTAAAGAACTGGAAGCCAATCCGGACATCATCGTCTTCATGGACGAGATACATACGCTCGTCGGAGCCGGATCGGCGGCTGGCACGATGGATGCGGCCAACATCCTGAAGCCTGCTTTGGCCCGCGGAACTATCCAGTGCATCGGGGCCACCACGCTCGATGAATACCGCAACTCTATCGAGAAAGACGGCGCTCTGGAACGAAGGTTTCAGAAAGTCATCGTGGAACCAACCACCACCGAGCAGACACTCGAGATTCTGCACAACATCAAGCAGCGCTACGAAGACCATCATCACGTCAGCTATACCGATGATGCCATCTTGGCATGTGTCAAGTTGACAGAAAGATATGTAACCGACCGCTACTTCCCCGATAAGGCTATCGACGCTCTCGACGAAGTGGGGTCGAAGGTTCATCTGAAACATGCCGACGTTCCGCCTGAAATCATCCAGATGGAGAAGGAGATTGCCTCAATTGCCGACAAGAAGAAGCTGGCCGCCAAGAACCAGAACTTCGAACTGGCTGCCGGACTTCGCGACAAGCAGGCACGCTTGGAGCAAGAACTGGAACAGCTTCAGGAAGCCTGGCAAAACGGTAGTGGCAGCAAGCGAGAGACCGTAACCGACGACGATGTGGCCTACGTGGTTTCCATGATGACTGGTGTGCCCGTGCAGCGTATCGCTCAAGCTGAGGGCATCCGCCTGAAAAATCTGGCCACCGACCTGAAGAAGGCCGTCATAGCACAAGACAGCGCCATCGAGAAAATGGTGAAGGCCATTCAGCGAAATCGTGTCGGACTGAAAGATCCGCGACATCCCATCGGCGTATTTATGTTCCTCGGACCTACAGGTGTGGGTAAGACGTATCTCGCCAAGCAACTGGCCGAGCGCATGTTCGGAAGCGACGAAGCGCTGATACGCATCGACATGAGCGAATATTCGGAGAGTTTCAACACCTCTCGACTGATTGGTGCTCCTCCGGGATATGTGGGCTATGAGGAAGGTGGCCAGCTGACTGAACGCGTAAGGCGTCGCCCCTACTCCATCGTTTTGCTCGACGAGATTGAGAAAGCCCACGGCAACGTGTTCAACATGCTGCTGCAAGTGCTCGACGAAGGACGTCTGACCGACGGCAACGGGCGGTTGATCGACTTCCGCAACACGGTCATCATCATGACCAGTAATGCAGGAACCCGACAACTCAAAGAGTTCGGACGCGGAGTGGGCTTCAACGCCGGAAACCGCAACGGACTGGCGATGAACGAAAGCGACAAACAATATGCACGAAGCATCATCCAGAAAAGCCTCAGCAAACAGTTCGCGCCCGAGTTCCTGAACCGTCTCGACGAGATTATCACCTTCGATCAGCTCGACTTGGAGGCCATCAAGAAGATTATCGACATCGAACTGGCCGAGCTCTACAAGCGCATAGAGGGCATGGGCTACAAGCTGACGCTGACCGACCAGGCCAAGGAGTATGTGGCCACTAAGGGGTACGATGTGCAGTTTGGTGCCCGACCGCTGAAACGAGCTATCCAGACCTACGTTGAAGATGGAGTCTGCGAAATGCTCCTCAACGACGAACTCCACGAGGGCGACGTCATCACGGCCGACAAAGCCCCCGACAAGGAAGAACTCGTATTCACCCATCAACCACAAGAACTATGAATATGCTGAAATGCCTGCCAGGCATGATCATCTTTGCATCATGCCTGGCAGCTTGCCAACAGAAAGTTGACGGCACACAAGAACAACTGACAGAGACGATAGACAGCTTTGCCTATCACTACTTCAACTACCATCTGCCTCAGGCTCTGCGCTTCTGCACGCCCGAATCGGAGAAATGGATTCGCTTCGTGGCATCCAATATGAAGCAAGCCGACGTTGACTTGCTCCGCAATCAGGAAGAGGAAGCCGAGATTGTAGCCGACGTGCCTGAAGTAAGCGAGACAGACACTTTGGCAGACATTCAGTTGACGGTCAAGAACCACTTGATGAAGGACTCAATAGGCAAACCTGGCCACTTCGCCAACAAAGTTCAATATGACATTCTGGCAGTCAAACACCAGGGAAAATGGCTTATCCGCCTCGAAGGAATACCAACTCCGAAACGACATGTTTACTAGTTCTAAATGACGTGTATGCAATTGCGATCAGCCAACCATCACACACTAACTTGTAGCACACATGTGGGCGAAGCGGCTCCCTGTCCATTTTTAAGGTGCGAAGGTACTTACACTCGGAAATACTCAAATAAATTTGGTATTTCCCTCATTTAATCGTACCTTTGCACCCAAAATTAAAATAAGAAAGGAAAAGAGGAATGATAACACTAACAAATCTGGCCATTCAATTCGGCAAACGAGTGCTTTACAAAGACGTGAACCTGAAGTTCACCAACGGAAATATCTACGGCGTCATCGGCGCTAACGGAGCGGGCAAGTCTACTCTGCTGAAGGCTATCAGCGGCGAGCTGGAACCCAACAAGGGAACGGTGGAACTGGCACCGGGCGAGCGACTCTCCGTACTCGACCAAGACCACTTCAAATTTGATGCGTTCACCGTGATGGACACAGTGCTGCAGGGGCACCAGCCACTTTGGGAGAACATGAAACAGCGCGAGGCACTCTATGCCAAGCCTGAGATGACCGAAGAAGACGGCAACTTGGCCGCCGACCTGGAACTGAAGTTCGCTGAAATGAACGGCTGGGAGGCTGAGAGTGAGGCTGCCCAGCTGCTGGGCAACCTGGGCGTGAAGGAAGACAAGCACTACATGATGATGTCGGAGCTGTCGAACAACGAGAAGGTGCGCGTCATGCTGGCCAAGGCTTTGTTTGGTCATCCCGACAACCTGTTGCTCGATGAGCCCACCAACGACCTTGACCTCGACACCGTTCAGTGGCTCGAAGAGTATCTGAGCAACTTGGAGCAGTGTGTGCTCGTGGTCAGTCACGACCGACATTTCTTGGATGCCGTCAGCACACAGACGGTGGACATCGACTTCGGCAAGGTGACGGTCTTCGCCGGAAACTACTCGTTCTGGTATCAGTCGTCGCAGCTGGCCCTGCGCCAGGCGCAGAACCAGCGCCTCAAGGCTGAGGAGCGCCGTAAGCAGTTGGAGGAGTTCATCCGCCGATTCTCGGCCAATGTGGCGAAGTCGAAGCAGACCACCTCGCGCAAAAAGATGCTGGAGAAGCTCACAGTGGAAGAGATTCGCCCATCCAGCCGTAAGTATCCGGGCATCATCTTCACAATGGACCGCGAGCCAGGCAACCAGATTCTCGAGGTAGAGGGCCTGAAAGCTGTCGACGCCGACGGCACGGTGCTCTTCGACAACGTATCGTTCAACATCGAGCGCGGCCAGAAGACCGTGTTCCTCTCGCACAATCCGAAGGCGATGACGGCCCTGTTCGAGATTATCAACGGCAACCGCGAGGCCGACGCAGGCACCTACAAGTGGGGTGTCACCATCACGACGGCCTACCTGCCGTTGGACAACACCGAGTTCTTCAAGAGCGACCTGAACCTCGTAGACTGGCTCTCGCAATACGGAACGGGCAACGAGGTGATGATGAAGGGCTATCTGGGCCGCATGCTCTTCAAGCAGGAGGAGGTGGAGAAGAAGGTGAACGTGCTCTCCGGAGGCGAGAAGATGCGTTGTATGATTGCCCGCATGCAACTGAAAAACGCCAACTGCCTGATTCTCGACACGCCCACCAACCATCTGGATTTGGAGTCTATCCAGGCTTTCAACAACAACCTGGTGCAGTTCGGTGGCAATATCCTCTTCTCCTCACACGACCATGAGTTCATCAACACCGTGGCCGACCGCATCATCGAACTCACCCCGAAGGGTACCATCGACAAGCTCATGACCTACGACGACTATATCTACGACGCCCAGATCAAAGAGCAGAAGGCCCGCATGTACGAATGATTGGCACGGTTTTTGCTATGAAGTGGAGAAAGAATAAACGAAAAGCTATGAGCGAAGAAAAGAAAATCAATATCGAAGACGGTAACCTCGAAGAGGAGAACAAGTCGGAAAACACACAGGCCGAAGAGACTGTGAACAACGAAGAACAGCCACAGGAACCCACCGAAGAGGCTCCCGCTGAAGAGGAGAAAGACCCGCTCGACGTGGCCCTGACCGAGATAGAGAACCTGAAACAGCAGATGCTCTACAAGCAGGCTGAGTTTGAGAACTACCGCAAGCGCACCATCAAGGAGAAGGCTGAGCTCATCCTGAACGGCGGCGAGAAGACCATCACCGCCATCCTGCCTGTGCTCGACGACTTCGAACGCGCGCTGGCCGACACGACCGACGACCCGAAGGCCATCAAGGAAGGCATGGAACTGATCTTCCATAAGTTCATCAAGACGCTCGAAAGTCTGGGCGTGAAGAAGATAGAAACCGACGACAAGGACTTCGACGTAGACTTCCACGAGGCCATTGCGATGGTGCCTGGAATGGGCGACGACAAGAAGGGCAAGATCATCGACTGCGTGCAGACGGGCTATATGCTCAACGATAAGGTCATCCGCCATGCAAAAGTGGCAGTAGGCCAGTAGTTCAGTAGTTCACTATGTCGCAACATTGTTGCGACGAACATAACAAGGAAAGAATGGCAAAAAGAGATTATTACGAGGTACTCGGCGTTGACAAGAATGCCAGCGAAGACGATATCAAGAAGGCCTATCGGCGCATCGCCATCAAGTACCACCCCGACCGCAACCCGGGCGACAAGAAAGCAGAGGAGAAGTTCAAGGAGGCTGCCGAAGCCTACGACGTGCTCCATGACCCGCAGAAGCGCCAGCAATACGACCAGTTCGGCTTCGACGGACCGGCCGGCATGGGTGGTTTCGGAGGTTTCGGTGGTGGGTTCTCCATGGACGACATCTTCTCCATGTTCGGCGACGTGTTCGGCGGACGCAGCGGATTCGGAGGTTTCGGAGGTTTCGGAGGCGGCCATCAGGCACCCCAGCACCGCGGTTCCGACCTTCGTCTGAAGGTTCGCCTGTCGTTGCAAGAGGTGGCAACGGGCGTCACGAAGAAGTTCAAGGTGCGCAAAGACATCACCTGCAACCATTGTCACGGAACGGGATCGGAAGACGGACAGACCGACAGCTGCCCCACCTGTCACGGAAGCGGCGTGGTAACACGTACCACCCAGAGCCTCTTTGGCATGATGCAGACGCAGAGCGTATGCCCCACCTGTCAGGGTGAGGGCCGTATCATCAAGCACAAATGCCACGAATGTAGCGGCAGCGGCGTGGTGAAAGGCGAGGAAGTGGTAGAGATTAAGATTCCCGCAGGCGTGGCCGAGGGCATGGTGGTGAACGTTCCCGGCAAGGGAAATGCTGCGGTACACAACGGCGTGAACGGCAATATCCAGGTGTTCATCGAGGAAGAACCCAACGACACCTTCATCCGCGACGGCAACAACGTGCTCTACAACTTGCTGCTCGACTTCCCGACGGCTGCCCTCGGCGGCGATGTGGAGATACCGACCATTGAGGGAAAGAAGGTGAAGATAGGCATAGAGCCTGGCACGCAACCCGGAAAGACGCTCCGCCTGCGCGGCAAGGGACTGCCCTCGGTGCAGGGCTACGGCAACTCTACGGGCGACCTGGTGGTGAACATCAGCGTCTACGTGCCCAAGACTCTCTCGCGCGAAGAGCGCAAGATGATGGAAGAACTGCGCGAAAGCGACAACTTCAAGGGCGACAACTCCACGAAGAAGAGCATCTTCGACAAATTCCGCAACTATTTCAGTTGATATGAACTATCAGGAAACAACCGAGTATTTGTTCAGCGTAACCCCAGTCTTCGAGAAGATTGGGGCTGGTGCTTATAAAGAAGGTCTTGAGAACTCTTGGACTCTCGATGAGCACTTCGGCCATCCCCACCGCCAGTTCCGCTCCATCCATGTGGCCGGAACCAACGGCAAAGGTTCCTGTTCGCACACCATTGCCGCCGTACTTCAGGCGGCAGGCTACCGTGTAGGTCTCTACACATCGCCCCACTTGGTGGACTTCCGCGAGCGAATCCGTGTCAACGGCGAGTGCCTCCCCGAGCAATACGTCATCGATTTCGTGGAGCAGGAGCGTGCTTTCTTCGAACCGCTTCACCCTTCCTTCTTTGAACTTACCACCGCGATGGCCTTCAAATACTTCGCCGAGCAGCACGTCGACTTTGCCGTTGTGGAAGTGGGACTGGGCGGTCGGCTCGACTGCACCAACATCATCACCCCCATTCTGAGCATCATCACCAACATCAGCAAGGACCACACGCAGTTTCTCGGCCACACGCTCGAGCGCATAGCCAGCGAGAAAGCCGGCATCATCAAGCCCTACGTGCCCGTCGTTGTGGGTGAGACGTTGCCCGAGACGCGCCCCGTCTTTGCCGTCAAAGCCCATGAGCTGCAAGCCCCCATCTACTTTGCCGAAGAGTTCGACACCACTCCCTTTGCCGACATCGACTTCGAGCTCAAGGGCGAATACCAGCAAAAGAACCGCCGCACCATCCTCTGTGCGCTCAGCCATCTGGCGAATGACGAAGGAAGAATGACGGAGGAAGAGGCGTTCAAGGAACGACCTCTCAACCTTCAACTTGCTTCCATCCGAAAGGGTTTTGCCCAAGTCAACGAGCTGACCGGGCTGGTAGGCCGCTGGCAGAAGATTCTGGAGTGCCCCACCGTTGTCTGCGACACAGGCCACAACGTGGGCGGTTGGCAATACTTGGCCCCGCAGATAGCCGCACAACATTGCCAGCAGCTGCGCATCGTCTTCGGAATGGTGGACGACAAAGACATCGATGCCGTGATGGCCATGCTCCCCAAGCACGGTCTTTACTATTGGACGCAAGCCAGTACCCACCGTGCCATTCCCGTAGATCTCGTGTGCCAGAAAGGGCAAGCAGCTGGTTTGAAAGGCATCTCTCACATCTCCGTAGCCGAAGCTTATCATCATGCTTTACAGGATGCCTCTCCCGATGACTTTATCTTCGTTGGCGGGAGTAGCTACGTAGTAGCCGACCTTCTCGCCGACCTCGAATAAGAAAATATAGAACACAAAGAGGAATTACGGAGGATGCATCAGGACTCACTGTTCATGGGTTCGCTGTCGATGAGATTGTAGTCGGCAGTGGAAATCAAATGGGTGAGCTCTTCGTAGATGCGGATGCAAGCCCAGGCATCGGTGGCAGCGTAAACGAGCTGATCGGGTTGCAGGTCGGGATTGTCCCAGTTGGTGAGCCGCTGCTTCTTCGATATTTTCCGCCCGAAGAGATTGGCATAAACCTTTTGCAGGCTCAGATCCTCGATGCCCACTTTTCCCACAAGTTGCTGAATATCTACGAATACACCCGACTGATAGTCGAGTCTGGTGTGAAGCGACCGGGTATCGTCGCCCCATGAGAGTGCCACCTTCAGCACCTGACTGTCCTCGAGCAGAGGCTTCACAGCCTCGGGGACTCCCGATACATAGAGCTTGAAGATGAAACATTCCTCTCGCGTAGCCACTTGAAGGATGGAAACCTTGTTGGGACGCCCCCCGCGATGAAACTGCGGCCGCGTCTCTGTGTCGAATCCCAAGATGTCCTGACGCAGCAGATATTCTACGGCTCTGCGGGCATCTACCCTACTGCTGATGGTGATGATGCGCCCCTTGAATCGCTCAACGGGCAGACTGTTGATGGCTCCAGATTGATACTTCCGATAAAGTTGTTTTGTCATAAATCCCTTGACCTTTTTCAAAAAGTTGTGCAAAATTAGAAAAAAAAATTGATTTCATTCATGTTTCTGACAAAAAACCATTACTTTTGCACGTAAATTCAATGAAAACAAAGCATGGCAAAGAAAAAACAGGCCAAGAAAACCACATCGCTGACAGATGCGCTTGGCATTAAGAATATATTCCAGAACGACATTTTCAACTTCATCTTCGGGCTCGTTCTGCTCTTGCTGGCGATATACCTGATATTCGCCTTCGTATCGTATCTGTCTACCGGACAGGCCGACCAGAGTCTGGTGCTTGATATGCGTCCGGGCGAATGGCTCAACTCCAACCGCGACTTCAAGAACAGCTGCGGATCGATGGGAGCTCTGCTCTCGTGGTTCTTCATGGCCCATTGTTTCGGAATCTCGGCCTTCCTTATCCCGCTGTTCATGATTCTGGCGGGACTGAAGATGATGCACGTATATACGCGGGTGAACTTGCTGAAGTGGTTTATGTCGATTGTGGTGGTGATGATCTGGAGTTCGGTGACATTTGCCAAGTTCCTCACACCCATCATGGGCGACCAGGTGTTCAATCCTGGCGGTGATCACGGACTCTTCTGCTGTCAGTGGCTCGACAATGTGGTGGGAACGCCCGGACTGACGGCCATTCTGGCCTTGGTGGCTCTTGTGTTCCTGACTTATCTTAGTTCGGAGACCATCAATGTGGTGAGAAGGATTCTGAATCCCATTGGCATGCTGACGAACAAAGTGCAGTTTGTCATTACCAATAACCAAAAGCCGACTGAAGAAAACAGCAATGAGCAGCCGGAAAAAGAACCTGACGAGCAACCCGAAGTCATCATGACAACAGCCGAGGTTGAAGAACCCGCCAGGAAGCCCGATATCGAACTGGTGCTCGATCAGAAGGCAGCCAGCAAGACGCAATCTGGTGAGAAGGAGACTGACGATATCCAGCTTCACGTTGAAGCCGCCGAGGGTGAGGAGAAAGCCAATGCGAAGGCGCTGAACAACGACGACGAGGAAGACCTCTCCAAGCCTATCAATCCCAGAAAGCCTTGGCTGAAATACCAGTTCCCCACGCTCGACCTACTGAAGAAATACGATACCGACGATCGTCCTACCATCGATCAGGAGGAGCAGCGTTCGAACATGAACCGCATCGTGAAGGTACTCAACGACTTTGGGGTTCAGATTCGATCCATCCACGCAACGGTAGGACCTACCATCACGCTCTACGAGATTACGCCCGCTGAGGGAGTTCGTATCTCAAAGATTCGTAATCTGGAAGACGATATCGCCCTGAGTCTGTCGGCTCTCGGCATCCGTATCATTGCCCCCATCCCCGGCAAGGGAACCATCGGTATCGAGGTGCCTAACGCCAAGCCGCAGATTGTGTCGATGGAGTCGGTACTGAACTCTAAGCGGTTCCAGGAAACCAAGATGGAGCTGCCCATCGCTCTGGGTAAAACGATTACCAACGAGGTGTTTATGGCCGACCTGGCCAAGATTCCACACCTGCTGGTGGCTGGTGCTACCGGTCAGGGTAAGTCGGTCGGTCTGAACGCCATCATTACCTCTTTATTATATAAGAAGCATCCCAACGAACTGAAGCTGGTGCTCATCGACCCGAAGAAGGTGGAGTTCAGCATCTACAACCCCATCGTGCCGCACTTCATGGCACAGATTCCCACAGAGAACGACGATGAGGAAGCCATCATCACCGACGTGACCAAGGTGATCAAAACGCTGAACTCTCTCTGCAAACTGATGGACCATCGCTACGACTTGCTGAAGATGGCAGGTGCCAGAAACATCAAGGAATACAACAAGAAGTTCTTGGAGCGCAAGCTCAAGCTGACCGATGGTCACGACTTCATGCCCTACGTGGTGGTGATTATCGACGAGTTTGGCGACCTCATCATGACGGCGGGTAAGGAGATAGAACTGCCGATAGCACGTATTGCCCAACTGGCCCGCGCCGTAGGCATCCACATGGTCATCGCGACACAGCGACCCACCACGAAGATTATCACAGGTAACATCAAGGCCAACTTCCCCGGACGTATAGCTTTCCGCACAATGGCTCGCATCGACTCGATGACCATTCTCGACCAGACAGGAGCTAACCAGCTGATTGGTCGAGGCGATATGCTCTTCGTCAATGGCGGAGAGCCCGTCCGCGTTCAATGTGCTTTCGTGGATACGCCCGAGGTGGAAGATATCAACAAGTATATCGAGGCGCAACCCGGCCCGTCAGAGCCAATGGAGCTGCCAGAACCGACTACCGACGAGGGTACATCAGCTGGCGGAGGTGGAGGAATGGACATGCACAACATGGATCCGCTCTTCGAAGATGCCGCCCGCAGCATTGTAATCAGTCAGCAAGGCTCCACGAGTATGATTCAGCGCAAGTTCTCCATCGGCTACAACCGCGCTGGCCGACTGATGGACGACCTGCAGAAGGCGGGCATCGTGGGCGAAGCTATGGGCAGCAAGCCCCGAGAAGTGTTAATTACTGACATGAATTCGCTGGAAACGCTACTTGCATCGTTAAGAAACTAAAACGCCATCAAACGCATTCGCTTCCGAATCGTCATTACAAGAAAACAAAGAATATGAAGAAATACATTTCCATTATCATGCTGCTGGCCACTTGTTGTGGTGTGGCCTCAGCCCAGACTGCCGCTCAGGCTCGTAAGATTCTCGACAAGACCGCCTCCGTGATTGGTCATAAAGGTGGCGCTACGGCCAAGTTCTCAATGAAGGGGAAATATGGCAACGCCTCGGGCACCATCGCTATCAAGGGCAACAAGTTCTGCGCCCACACCGATGCCGCCACCATCTGGTACGACGGCAAGACGCAGTGGACCTACAACAAGAAGAACGACGAGGTGAACGTCAGCACACCCACCGAGGCGCAACAGCAGCAGATGAACCCTTACAAGTTTATCAATATCTACAAGAGTGGCTTCGACATGAGTTCAAAGAATGTGGCTGCCGGCTACGAGGTTCACCTGAAGGCCCAGAACCAGAAGCGTTCCATCAAGGAACTTTACATCACCATCAACAAGAGCTACCAGCCTACTCAGGTGAAGATGCGCAACGACAAAGGATGGACCACCATCACGCTCTCCGGCTTCCAGGCCAAGAGTCTGAGCGACAGCCAGTTCCGCTTCAACAGCAAGGACTATCCTTCGGCTGAGGTAATTGACCTTAGATAATCATTCTGAAAGACAATTACCATTGTTAATGCCCGTAACCAAATATCAGGAAATGAACCGACTAGAGCTTTTTCGCACCCTTCGCCGCCACATCAAGCTGAGCGAGAAGCGCAGTGCCAACTACGAACAGAATCGCGTGGCCAAGACCATCATCTACATTGCAGCAGGTTTCATGATCTGCTACATGATTTTCATCGCCGTGATGCTATCGCTCATCGCCAACAGTCTGACCGACATGACCACCATCGAGTTCTTCTCGGGTATGCTGCCCTTCTTCCTCGTGGCTGATTTCCTGGTTCGTTTCCTGGGTCAACAGACACCGGCGCAGCTCGTCAAGCCCTATTCGCTCTTGCCCATTCCACGCCATGCTTGCGTGGAAACGTTCATTCTGACCAGTATGGTAAGCGAGAACAACCTACTCTGGATGTGCATCACAGTGCCGTTTGCCATTATGTCGATAGTCTTTATCCACGGTTTCTGGATAGCGCTGGCCTTCGTGTTCTTCATGCAGGTGATAGTGGTCATCAACAGTCAGAACTACATGTTCTGGCGCACGCTCATCACAAAAAACGTGCTGTGGTGGTTGGGGGCTGCAGCTTTCTATGCGCTGATGTTCCTGCCCTGGATCATTACGGGTGACTTCGACTCACAGTTCCACGCGTTCTCATGGTTTGGTTCCAAACTCTGTGCATTCCACCCGTTGGCCGTACTCATCGTATTGGCTGTTCTGGTGGGCTATTTCTTCCTGAACCGCCACTTCCAATATCTCTTCACAAGGGCCGAGACGGCGCAGACCAAGGAGAAAGCCATCAAGCACGTCAGCGAGTTCAGCCAGCTGGACCGATTCGGACAGACGGGCGAATACATCAAACTGGAGATCAAGAGCATCATGCGCAACAAGAACATGCGTTCGTCGTTTCTCTACGGCATTATCTTCACCATCTTCCTGAGCATCATCATCAGCTATACCGACGTCTACGACGACGCGTTCTCGTCGAAGTTCTTCATGGTGTATGTGTTCATCATCAACGGTGCTATGCTGCTGGTGAAAGTTATGGGAGCCGAGGGCAACTACATCGACGGGCTGATGATTCATAAGGAAAACATCCTGCAACTGCTTCACGCCAAATATTATTTCTATCTGGCATTGATTGTGCTACCGCTCATCATCATGATTCCCACCGTGTTCATGGGCAAGTACACCCTGTTGCAACTCGTTGCCACGATGTTCTTCGCCGGAGGTCCCGTGTATTGTGTATTCATGCAGATGGCCGTATGGAACAAGACCACCATCCCGCTGAATACAAAACTGGTGGCGAAGGCCAACGTGGAGACCAACTGGTTTGCCGTGATAGCCGAGATGACAGCAATGTTCAGTCCTGTCATTATCATCTCGCTACTCAGCATTTTCTTCTCTGAGACGGTCACGTTTATCATCATGCTTTTCATCGGCATTGCTTTCATCGCAGCCAGCCCCTACTGGATGCGCAACATCTACAACCGCTTCATGCGCGTGCGCTATAAGAATATGGAGAGTTTCCGTGCCACACGATAGACACTTCCATTCATCAAATATTCATCAGCTACATCTCATGTCAACCAGATTTCATTGTTTATATACCGCAGGTATAGCGTTAGTCGCTCTGCTTGTGGCAACCCACGCATGGGCGCAAACGAAATCGCTCACCATCAGCGTTAAGAATCCATCCGATAAGGTACGCACGAATGTGCCCGTTACCGTTTCGCTCCCCCAAGACTTCAAGGTGAGAAGCGCACGAATCACCCCATCTTCGTCGTCCAGTAAGTCGCTCTATCACAGCGACCCATCCACCCTACCCTATCAGCTCGACGACCTTGACGACGATGGACAGAACGACGAGCTATTCTTCCTCACCGACCTCGCAGCAAGCGAGAAGCAGTCCTTCACCGTCACACTCTCTGCCGACAAGCCTACAGAAACCTTTCAGCCTCGCGTCTACACCGACATGATGCTCACCAACAAGAAAATCAAGGAGAGTAATAAGCAAAATCTCTATATCTCGCAACTCACGGTGGAAAACGGAACCAATGCTTACAACATGCTCCACCATCATGGGGCGGCCTTTGAGAGCGAACTGGTGGGCTACCGCATCTATTTCGATCATCGGCAGACAGTAGACATCTACGGCAAATACCATCAGGGACTGGAACTCAGGCAGACGCAGTTTTACCCAGACGACGAACAGAAGGAGCAAGGCTTCGGCGACGATGTGCTCTGGGTGGGCAATACCCTTGGCATCGGAACCCTTCGCGGATGGAACGGACAGCAACCCACGATGCTCAACGACGTGGAACACCGCAGCCAGCGCCTTGTGGCAACAGGACCGCTCCGTATCATCATCGAGGTGAAAGACCGACAATGGAGAATGCTCCCAGAGCAAGAGCCCATCAATATGACTACCCGATACACACTCTATGCCGGTCATCGCGACTGCTCGGTGGATGTTTCGTTTGAAGACTTACCCGACAATCCCATCTTCGCAACCGGCCTGATCAATGTGAAGAACTCAGTAGAGTATTCCGATCATCATGGACTGCGCGGCTGCTGGGGCACCGACTGGCCCGTCTCTGAGAAAGACAGCGTAGGCCATAAGCGCGAAACGGTGGGGCTGGGTATCTCCATCCCCGAGAAGTATCTTGTGGAAGAGCTACCTGCCGACAAGGATAACTACCCTATGCTGGTGCGCCCCATCAACAACCAGCTGCACTACGACATCGTCTTCTGCAGCGACAACGAGACCTTCGGCTATCACGCTGCCGACGATTGGTTCCATTTCCTGAAAGAATGGAAGATGAGAGGTGAGAGGTGAGAGACCACACTATTATTCCCCTCCCTTTGAAGGGGAGGGGTTAGGGGTGGGGTGAAAGGTGAATGCTCAATGTTCAATGTTCAAAGGTTAAAGCTCAATGGTTAAAACAATCCCTGTTGTAGGAATGGCCTGCGCCGGATGCGCTGCCAATGTAGAACGACACCTACGCCAACTGGAAGGTGTCAGCGAAGCCAATGTCAACTTTGCCGCCCGCACGGCACTCGTCAATTACGATCCCAACCAAATATCGCTCAACGACATGAAGGAAACCATCCTGAAAGCTGGCTTCGATCTTGTCGTTGAAGAAGACCGCAGCGTGGAGGAGATCGAGAAGAACAGTTTCCGCCTGCTCCTCTGCCGCGTTATTGTTTCATGGCTGCTGGCTTTGCTCGCCATGAGTATCAGCATGGGGTGGTTGCCTATGGGCAACGACAACACGCGCAACCAGACGCTCTTCATCATTGCGCTGGCCAATCTGCTCTATTGCGGACGACCGTTCTTCGCCAATGCCCTGCGCCTGTTGCGTCACGGCGAAACGAATATGGACACGCTCGTGGCTCTTTCCACAGCAGTGTCTTTCCTCTTCAGCACCTACATCACGTTTGCTCCATCACTCAACACCCATTACCCAACACCCAACACCCCCTATTATGATGCCTCCATCATGATTATCACCTTCGTCTTGACGGGCCGTCTGATGGAAACTCGCGCCAAGAACGGCACGGCATCGGCCATCCGGCAACTGATGGGACTGGCTTCCAAGACAGCCCGACTGGTGAACGGTGATGAAGTCAACGAGGTTCCCATCTCTACGCTCCAGCCTGGCGACATCATCGAAATCCACACCGGCGACAAAGCTCCCGTCGACGGCATCGTCACTCAACACCTATCACCCAACACCCAACACCCATCACCCAACACCCAACACCCAACACCCAACACCCAACAC
>ERZ842401.2506-NODE-2506-length-24485-cov-5.702620_pt1 | contig 24485 bp, 22 predicted proteins | sample MGYA00521270_ERZ842401 | MGnify/ENA primary metagenome ERZ842401 (study PRJEB31892, sample SAMEA3878208) | bioreactor metagenome | biome: Moose rumen | place: Sweden | collected 2011-10 | study: EMG produced TPA metagenomics assembly of the PRJEB12797 data set... | reverse complement strand
CGGTGCCGGCGCATGGATTCGGGCCGGCGGCACGCACCACAGCGCCTTCTCCTACGACATCACCGAGGAGTACTGGGCCGACTTCGCTGAGATGACCGGCATCGAATACGTCCGCATCAACAAGCAGACGAACATCGCCGACTTCAAGCAGACCCTCCGCAACAACGAGGTTTACTACATGCTCAACAAGGCACTGAAGTAAACCGACTGACATCTTCAAAAAGGAGCACCCCCTCTCTCTGACGTGGGATGCTCCTTTTTACATTCCTTCCCTTCCCTAAAACGCTCAACACCATGAAACACCAAAAGCTCAACATCCGCGAAGAGGCCATGCGATGCCTCCTGTGCAAGGAAGCACCCTGTTCGCAAGTGTGTAAAAACGGCGACCCCGCCCGCGCCATACGCGCCATACGCTTCGGCAACGAACGACTGGCCAGCCAGTGGGTGGCCAAGTGCACCACCGAAGAACTGGAGGCAGCCGAAGGGGCCTGTATCCACTATGACCGCCCCATACGCATCCGACAGCTAATGGAAGGGCTCCCAGTCGCCGATGCTCCGGCAGCCGACGTGGCAGGACAGCCCTCGCTGGCCATCACGTTCTGCGGCATACCCTGCGAGAATCCCTTCTTCCTGGCCTCCTCAGCCGTGTGCACCAACTACGAGATGGTGGCGCGCGCCTTCGAGATGGGTTGGGGCGGTGTCTTCTACAAGACCATCTGCCTGCAGGACATCCGTGAGGTGTCGCCCCGCTTCGATGCCGTGCACTACAACGGACAGTGTGGCTCGTTCTATGCCTTCCGCAACATGGAGCAGCTGAGCGAAAACCCCGTGGAGGTGGATTTCGACATTCTGCGACGCCTCAAGCACGACTACCCCTCGAAGGTGGTCGTGGCCAGCATCATGGGACAGACGGAGGAAGACTGGGTGCAACTGGCCAAGATGGCCGAGGAAGCCGGCTGTGATGCTGTGGAGCTCAACTTCTCATGTCCCCAGATGCGCATGACCGGTATGGGCAGCGACGTGGGGCAAGACCCTGAACTGGTCACCTTCTTCACGGCTTACGTCAAGCGAAATGTGAAGATTCCCGTCATCCCCAAGATGACGCCCAACATTGCCCACATCTGCGACCCTGCCATGGGGGCCTACTTTGCAGGGGCGGATGCCATATCGGCCATCAACACCATCAAGAGTGTCACCCTGGGCGAAGGCTCAGAGGTCAGCGGTTGCCAGACCGGCTCTGGCCTTTCGGGCCGTGCTGTCAAGCCCATTGCCCTGCGCCACATTCTGGCCATGGTCAAGAACCCCATCATGAAAGGCGTCCAATTCAGCGGTATTGGTGGCATAGAAACATGGCGCGACGCATTGGAGTTCATTCAATTGGGTTGCCGCAACGTGCAGGTCTGCACGGCCGTCATGCAGTACGGCTACCGCATCATCGACGACATGATTCTCGGACTCCAGCACTACATGGCCCAAAGAGGCATCACCCGAGTGGAGGATCTGGTGGGCGAACTGCTGCCACAGTTCCTTCTGCCCTCCGACCTTGACCGCACGACCATCGTCTATCCGAAGATTGACCGCGACGTGTGCATCGGCTGCGGCCGTTGCTACACTTCCTGCCAGGACGGTGGCCATCAGGCCATCACCTTCGACGCCGTCACGCGTCAGCCCCACATCATGGGCACCCGCTGCGTCGGTTGCCACCTCTGCCGCCTCGTCTGCCCCACTGGGGCCATCGGCCTGACGAAGCGCATCAGGAAGAAAGTTGAAAATTGAAAATTGAAAGTTGAAAATTGAAAAGGGGCAGCAAGTTTTTTAGCGACTTGCCGCCCCTTTGCTTGGTTTATATTGATTATGCTTTCGGTATCTGTCCTTTAATCTCCTTAAGGGTTTTGGATATGTTGGCAAAGACCTTCAAGGCTGCCCATGTAACCAAAGAAAACACGAAAGTTGTAACTGCTGCAGCAACTCCTATTATTTGCCCAGATGCGACACTGGCAAGGAGAAGAATTATACTTGCGAAAATACCTATAATAAGTTCTGCCTTGGCGATAAACAACAACGTGTTTTCAGCACCATTATCCACGTAAGTAGTGGGGGATTCCGTATCTTCATGGCTTTCAACTTTTATGTCTGCACCCTCTATCCTTTTACGCCATATCCCATCTGACGATTCCCCATTTTTGATATACGCAAGCCTCTCCTTTGCAAGTTTTAGGAAATCGTTATCGTAATTTCCTGCATTAATCACTTCCGAAAGTTCTTCTTCACTCATCGCTGCAATTTTGCGAAGCCAATCTTCGTAATAAGGATTTTTTTTCATAGTCCTGAATTTTAGTTAATATTGAATATAATTCTCATGTCTAGGCACAAATGAAGCGCGAACTTTTCTATCTAATCTGGAGGCTGTAGGAGTGCCCATAAACAAGATAAATCAGCTCGCGCATTCGCGCGAGCATTCGTTTATCTATTCTTTGTTTATGTTCACATCTAAAAACTCCTACATTCCCAGATGTCGAATAAATATTGAATGCTTCTTCCTATATGTCTTTACGTTTGTTTATCTGTCCATGCGCGTAATTTTTTTAATGTTTTGCATTATATTCAGGGGCTTCCGGCTCGGCGGCATAGAGTATGCCGTTGTCGTCCGCTCCGTATTCATAGATAGTATCGCTCGGCAAGTCTATCTGGTCGTTCCAATAGATGCAGGTACGACTTTGGTCGAGTTGTGCATGCTGGAACAATCCATACTCCGACTCTAAGTCCCGAAAAGCAGGAATCGTGCGTATATCATCCATCACGTCGTATCTGACAACACGACCGTCATCAAAGGTCACCAACAACTGATAGCCCTCTTCTGGAACAAACGATTTGATACGCGGAATCATAGACCTCTATAGTGGTGAAAGTTTTACTATTCGCTGTGACTGCCACATATTGAGCAATTCTTCCTTGTGCATCGCCATCCATTCCTTTACCAGTTGCTGAGCACGAAGAGGCATGTCGCCCTCCGTCATCTCGTAGGTATGGATATCAAAAACGCCCACGTACTCGTTGTAGAGTGCATGAATGTGTGCAGGATCGTGTTCCTTCTGCTTGAAGAACATCTTTATGATAATCCCATAGAATCGCGCAATCTCTGGCATTTTTGGTTATGTAATATTGTTTTCTTTTTCTGCGGACAAATATACAAACTATTTTCGAGAATCGAGACAGGGAGGTAAGTTTTTTAGCAAATTAAGGCCGAAAACTTTGTGGGTGTCAGGGAAAATGAATAAATTTGTAAGAAATTACATTAAATTAACTATAACCTTATTACTATGACAGCAAAACAAACCATCGAAGCAGGCAAGGCCATACTCGGCATAGAGTTCGGCTCCACCCGCATCAAGGCGGTCCTCATCGACCCCGAGAACAAACCCATCGCACAAGGGAGCCACACGTGGGAAAACCAACTGGTGGACGGCCTATGGACCTACTCGACCGAGGCTATCTGGTACGGACTGCAGGACTGCTATGCCGACCTCCGCAAGAACGTGCAGAAGGAGTACGACTGCGAGATTGAATCGCTGGCCGCCATAGGCTTCTCGGCCATGATGCACGGCTACATGGCCTTCAACGAGAGGCAGGAAATACTGGTGCCCTTCCGCACCTGGCGCAACACGAACACGGGCAAGGCCGCTGCCGAACTCTCCGAGCTGTTCGTCTACAACATCCCCCTGCGCTGGAGCATCTCGCACCTGTATGAGGCCATACTGGACCGCGAGGAGCACGTGCCCTACATCAAGTACCTGACCACCCTGGCCGGTTACGTACACTGGCAGGTGACGGGCGAGTTCGTGCTGGGCGTGGGCGACGCTTCGGGCATGATTCCCGTTGACCCCGCCACCCGCACCTACGATGCCGAGATGGTGCGCAAGTTCGACGAACTCATCGCCCCAAGAGGCTTCTCGTGGAAGTTGCTCGACATACTGCCCCGCTCGCTGAACGCTGGCGAGAACGCTGGTTTCCTGACCCCCGAGGGTGCCATGAAGCTGGACGTCTCCGGTCACCTGAAACCCGGCATCCCCGTTTGTCCTCCCGAGGGCGACGCTGGCACGGGCATGGTTGCCACGAACGCCGTACGCCAGCGCACGGGTAACGTGAGCGCAGGCACATCCAGTTTCTCGATGATAGTGCTGGAGAAGCCGCTCTCGAAGCCCTACGAACCCATCGACCTGGTGACCACGCCCGACGGAAGCCTGGTGGCTATGGTGCACTGCAACAACTGCACCTCGGACATCAACGCCTGGGTGGGCATCTTCAAGGAGTACCAGAAACTGCTGGGCGTAGAGCAGAAGACCTTCGACCTCTACGGAACACTCTTCAACATCGCCGCTCAGGGCGACCCCGACTGCGGCGGCATCGTGTCGTACAACTACTTCTCGGGCGAGCCCGTGGCAGGACTGATGGACGGACGGCCCCTGTTCGTGCGCTCGGCTACGGACAAGTTCAACCTGGCCAACTTCATGCGTGCCCACCTCTACGGAGCCATCGGCGTGCTGAAACTGGGTAACGACATACTGTTCAACGAGGAGCGCGTGCGCGTAGACCGCATCATGGGTCACGGCGGATACTTCACCACACCACAGGTGGGACAGCGCATGCTGGCCGCAGCCCTGAACTCGCCCATCAGCGTAATGGAGACGGCTGGCGAAGGCGGAGCATGGGGCATCGCCCTGCTGGCAGCCTATGCCGTGAACAACCCCGACCACCTGTCGCTGGCCGACTATCTCGACCAGATTGTATTCGCCGGCAACACAGGCACCGAAGTGCGACCCACAGCCGAGGACGTGGCCGGATTCAACCGCTACATCGAGAACTACAAGCAGAGCCTCCCCGTGGAGAAGGCCGCTACGGAGTTCAAGAAATAAGGAAGCGAACGAGTAGAAAAATCAGAACCCGGAGAGCAACTCCTCCACAACGCGGGGAAAGTGCTCCATCTCCAACTCATGCTCCCGACGGGCTATCTCGTCGGGAGTATCTGTTGGCTGCAGGGCAACGCGGAACTGGGCAATGATGTCGCCACCGTCGCACACGGGACTCACGTAGTGCACCGTCATGCCCGTCTCCGTCTCGTGAGCCGCCCACACGGCCTCGTGCACGTGGTGCCCCCACATGCCCTTACCCCCAAACTTGGGCAGGAGCGAGGGATGCAGGTTCACGATGCGACGCTCATAGGCATCGATAATCACGTCAGGAATCAGGGGCAGGAAGCCCGCCAGCACCACAAGGTCGGTGCCCGCCTCACGAAGCAAGGGCAGCATGTAGTCGGCATCGGCCAACTGAGCCTTCGACACCACCGTCGTAGGCACCCCCAGACGCTGGGCGCGCCCGAGAGCAGGAGCGTCGGCCCGGTTGCTCACCACTAAGGTCACCTCCGCCGTACCGCGCTCGCGGAAATAACGAATCAGATTCTCACAGTTCGTGCCGCCACCCGACACAAAGATAGTCAGTCTTTTCATAGTCCCATCAGCTTTCGTCCGCAAATTTAGGCATTTTCTCCCAAACCCCTGCACCTTATTCCCGAAATTTTGCCTTTTTCATTTCCCTTTCTTAATTAATTGTAGTATCTTTGTCCGTTGAATATAGTAATAACATAATAAAAGGAGACTAACACTATGAATGACATTAAGGTTCTGAATCACGCAGCCGACAACATACGCATACTGGCTGCAAGTGCCGTAGAGAAAGCAAAGAGCGGACACCCGGGCGGAGCTATGGGCGGTGCCGACTTCATCAACGTGCTGTACAGCGAATACCTGCAGTACGACCCCGACAGCCCCACCTGGGAGGGACGCGACCGTTTCTTCCTCGACCCTGGACACATGGCCCCCATGCTCTACAGCCAGCTTTGCCTCACGGGCAAGTACACGCTGGACGAACTGGCCAACCTGCGCCAGTGGGACTCCCCCACCACAGGTCACCCCGAGTTTGACATCAGGCGCGGAGTAGAGAACACCAGCGGACCCCTCGGACAGGGACACGCATTTGCTGTAGGAGCCGCCATAGCCGCCAAGTTCCTGGCCGCGCACACGGGCAACCCCACCTTCCAGAAAGAGACCATCTATGCCTACATCTCCGACGGAGGCGTGCAGGAGGAAATCTCACAGGGAGCCGCACGCATAGCCGGTACGCTGGGATTGGACAACCTCATCATGTTCTACGACTCCAACGACATACAGCTCTCCACGGAAACCAAGGAAGTGATGAACGAGGACACAGCCATGAAGTATCGCGCCCTCGGGTGGGAAGTGTTCGAGATAAACGGCAACGACGCCATACAGATACACGAGGCCCTGCGCAAGGCCAAGGAGGTAGTAGGCAAGCCTGCGCTCATCATCGGAAAGTGCGTGATGGGTAAGGGTGCCCTGCAAGCCGACGGAAGCAGCTACGAGCGCAACTGCAAGACCCACGGAGCCCCCTTGGGAGGCGACGCATTCGTGAACACCGTCAGGAACCTGGGCGGAGACCCCGGGAACCCCTTCCAGATATTCCCCGACGTGCAGCAGATGTATGCCCGCCGTGCCGAGGAACTTCGCAAACTGGCCGCCGAGCGTCACGCCGAGGAGAAAGCGTGGGCAGAAGCCAACCCCGAAAAGGCCGCACAGCTGGCCGACTGGTTCAGTTCGAAGGCTCCGAAGATTGACTGGACAAAGTGCCAGCAGAAGGACAACGATGCCACACGCTCGGCCAGCGCAGCCTGTCTGAGCGTACTGGCCGAGCAGGTGCCCAACATGATTTGCGCCAGCGCCGACCTCTCCAACAGCGACAAGACCGACGGATTCCTGAAGAAGACCCACGCCCTGAAGGCAGGCGACTTCTCTGGCGCATTCTTCCAGGCAGGCGTAGCCGAACTTACGATGGCATGCTGCTGCATAGGTATGGCTCTGCACGGAGGCGTAATCCCCGCTTGCGGCACCTTCTTCGTGTTCAGCGACTACATGAAACCCGCCGTACGCATGGCCGCCCTCATGGAACTGCCCGTGAAGTTCATCTGGACACACGATGCCTTCCGCGTAGGCGAAGACGGACCTACCCACGAACCCGTAGAGCAGGAAGCCCAGATCCGACTGATGGAGAAACTGAAGAACCACCACGGACAAAACTCCTGCCTCGTGCTGCGCCCAGCCGATGCCAAGGAGACCACCACCTGCTGGGCAATGGCTATGGAGAACATGAAGACCCCCACGGCCCTCATCCTCAGCCGCCAGAACATCCAGAACCTGCCCGAAGGCAACAACTACGAAGAGGCTCGCAAGGGCGGCTACATCGTGGCCGGAAGCGACGAACAGCCCGACGTAGTGCTCGTGGCCACAGGCTCTGAGGTATCAACTCTTGTGGCTGGTGCCGAACTGCTCAGGAAAGACGGCGTACGGGTGCGCATCGTGAGCGTGCCCTCCGAGGGTGTATTCCGCTGCCAACCTCTCGCCTACCAGCAGAGCGTTGTGCCCCAGGGAGCCAAGGTCTTCGGCATGACCGCCGGCCTGCCCGTCAACCTGCAGGGCTTCCTCATCGGCGCAGCACCCGAGAGCAAGGTATGGGGCCTCGAAAGCTTCGGCTTCTCCGCTCCCTACAAGGTGCTGGACGAGAAACTGGGCTACACGGCCGAGAATGTGTACAAGCAAGTAAAGGAAATGCTCTAAGTTTGCAACGATGGAAAAGACTGCAATCATAGGCCTTGCCAGCGACCACGCAGGCTACCCCCTGAAGGAGTTCGTCAAAAAATACCTTGACGAGAAAGGACTCAAGTGGAAGGACTATGGCACCCACTCGGAAGAGTCGTGCGACTATAGCGACTACGGCCACGCGCTGGCTCGCGGCATCGAGCAGGGCGAAGTGTGCCAGGGTATTGCCGTCTGCGGTTCGGGCGAAGGCATCTCGATGACGCTGAACAAGCACCAGAGCATCCGAGCCGGATTGGCTTGGATACCCGAGATAGCCCACCTCATCCGCCTCCACAACGATGCCAACGTGCTGGTAATGCCCGGACGCTTCATCGACACACGCACGGCACGCAAGGTGATAGACGAGTTCCTCAACACCGAGTTCGAGGGCGGACGCCACCAGAAGCGCATAGACAAGATTCCCGTTCACTGACCGAACGGAGAAGCGTACGAGAACACAGAGGAGGCCCGTCATCACGACGAGCCTCCTCCTTTGTTTAACCTATAAAACTATAAAAATAAATGAAAATGTTTTGATATCGTGAATCACTTCAGAATATCCAATTCCTTAAACACCTTCTTCAGCCTCTCAACAGAGATGTCCACCTGCTCGTTGGTGTGCGTGGCCATCAGAGCATAACGCACCAGCGTGTCCTGAGGAGCACAAGCGGGAGGAATGACGGGATTGATGAACACTCCCTCGTCGAACGCACGCGCAACGGCAATAAACGTCTTGTCGGTATCGCGAACGTAGAGCGGAATGATGGGGCTCTCGGTATCGCCAATCTCGAACCCTTCCTCGCGGAAACGCTTCAAGGCATAGTTGGTAACCTTCCACAGAGCCTCCAGACGCTCAGGCTCGCGCTGGATGATGTGCAGAGCCTCACGCGCACAAGCCGTAGCGGCTGGCGTGCAGCTGGCACTGAAGATGTAGGTGCGAACGGTATGACGCAACCAGTTGATGACACAACTGTCGGCAGCAATAAAGCCACCTATGCTGGCCAGGCTCTTGGAGAACGTGCCCATGATGAGGTCCACATCCTTCGTCAGCCCAAAGTGGTCGCAGACACCACGTCCCTGACGGCCAAAGACACCAATACCGTGTGCCTCGTCGACCATCACCGCAGCGTTGTACTTCTTCTTCAGGGCGATGATTTCAGGCAGTTTGCAGAGGTCGCCCTCCATAGAGAACACTCCGTCCACGATAATCAGCTTTATGGCCTCGGGCTCACAACGCTTCAGACACTTCTCCAGGTCCTCCATATCGTTGTGCTTATACTTCAGCTGAGTAGCAAACGAGAGACGACGGCCATCGACAATAGAAGCGTGGTCGCGATCGTCACAGATAACGTAGTCGTTCTTCCCGACAATCTGGCTAATCACACCACTGTTTACGGTGAAACCCGTGGCAAAACACAGAGCCTCGTCCTTGCCGACGAACTCGGCCAACTCCTTCTCCAACTGAACGTGGATGTCGAGCGTTCCGTTCAGGAATCGGCTTCCCGCACATCCGCTACCATACTGCTGCATAGCAGCACAACCGGCATCGATGACACGCTGGTCGCCCGTAAGTCCGGTATAGGCGTTGGAGCCGAACATCAACACTTTGTGGCCACCCATGATGACCTCCGTTCCCTGCTTTCCTTCAATCTCACGGAAATAGGGATATATGCCCTGAGCCTGATATTCCTGAGGCTGGGTGTATCCCTTTAGTTTTTCTTGTAATAGTCCCATATTTTTTAAGTCCGAACAAGATATTCTATATCAATTCAGTTTGCAAAGTTACAAAAAATATTGGTAATAACATCATTCTGCCCACAAAATATGTCTCCCCCGTTTAATATCAGACAGGAAGGGACGAAATTAAAGAAAAATCGCTACCTTTGCAGCAGAATGGAGAAAAGGAAGGTTCGTTTCATCATAAACCCGATATCAGGAACCAGTGGAAAACAGGCGATAGTGAAACTGATTCCGCGGTATCTCATTCCCGAAAAGTTTGAGTACGACATCGAATACACCCAATACGCGGGACACGCTGCGGAGATAGCAATGAGAGATGCCGCACAGGGAGTGGACATCGTGGTGGCCGTAGGAGGCGACGGAACGGTGAACGAAGTAGCCCGTTCGCTGATACACACACAAACCGCGCTGGGCATCATTCCCTGCGGAAGCGGAAATGGTTTAGCCCGCCATCTGTACATCCCCATGAGTGCTGCAGGTGCCTTGCGAATACTGGCACAGGGGAACATCGAGACCCTGGATTACGGCATCATCAACGAGCACCCCTTCTTCTGCACCTGCGGTGTGGGGTTCGACGCTTTCGTCAGCGAGAAATTTGCCCAATCCGGGAAACGCGGATTGCTGACATACATAGAGAACACACTCCGCGAGGGCGTAAAGTACAAGCCCGAAACCTACGAAGTGGAAATAGACGGGGAGAGCCAAAAGTACAAAGCCTTCCTGATAGCCTGCGGAAACGCCTCCCAATATGGGAATAACGCCTACATCACACCCGGGGCATCGATGAGCGACGGCCTGATGGACGTGACCATCATGGAGCCTTTCTCCGTCATAGAAGCTCCACAAATAGCCATTCAGCTGTTCAACAAGACCATAAACAAAAACAGCCGAATCAAGACCTTCCAATGCCGGGAGCTGAGGATTCATCGGGAGAAGGAAGGAGCCGTACACTTTGACGGCGACCCCATACTGTGCGGAAAGGAACTGGACATCAAGTTGGTGGAACGGGGCATCAGCATGGTCACCAACCCCAGGGAGCAACTCTTCACCCCTCCCCTCTTCCGTGCGTTTTCCGACATCTACTCGAACATGACCAGCGAGGTACAACAAATCAGGGAAGACCTGAACAAGACGAACCAGAAGATAAAAACAATTAACAACAAACTACTCGGATTGCTGCGCCGGAGATAAATAGAAATCCCCCGTAAGAATACAATAGGCCGACGAACGCGAGCCGTCAGGATTCTGCAACACAATCTCCCAATCCTCCTTCAATTCATAAGTTCCTTTTCGAAAAGTAACGAGCAAACGCTTGGGTTCCTTCCGTTCAACCGTTCGTACAGACAACCTCCGATAGAGGACAAATCCACAACCAATTGCGGAAGCGCAGAAATTCGTCTGTTCACGAAACGGGATGACAACATTAAAGTATCCGTCTTCGGCAAGCAGCCGTTCAGCGGCTTGACATAACTCATCGTAACTCAGCGAACTTGTGCTCCTGGCTATTGCACGTCCACGATTGGCAGAAGATGTATCTTCCGTAAAGAACGGAGGGTTACACAAAATACAATCAAAATTCCCTACAAAATTGCGCACATCAGCCTCCGTTATCTCTATCCGTTCGGAGAATGGACTTGCCAACACGTTTTCCCTCGCCTGAAGTATTGCATCCTTCTGAACATCAATGCCACACACGTGCGCATACCGGTTACGCTGAGCCGCCATCAGAGAAAGCAAACCCGTCCCACACCCCACGTCCAGGATACGCTCACATCCATCGACATGCGCCCACGCCCCAAGCAACACGCCATCGGTGCCTACCTTCATGGCACAACGGTCGTGCCGAACGGTGAATTGCTTGAATCGGAAGTACGAGTTACTCATGAGCGATGCGGATATTTGGGGCAAATTTAGCAAATAAATCATAAAACATGGCGCATTATGCGGAAAAGTCGTTTATTTTTCGTACTTTTGCAGACCTTTTTTGCACACACGCATGAATGACAACCAAGATATGCAACAGAAAGAGATACTACACTCCTTTACATTAATTCCTGATTTTGACGGCGACATCACAAGTCTGTTTGACGTAGAGATTCCCGATGTCATGCCCATCCTGCCACTTCGCAACCTTGTGGCTTTCCCCATGATGCTGATGCCCATCCCCATCCTTCGGAAGAGTTCGTTCCGACTGATTACGGAGGCATACGACAGCAAAGGCGTGATAGGCGTGTTCACCCAGAAGAATCCCCACGACGAGCACCCGAACATGAAAGGCCTGCATGGCGTAGGTATCGCCTGCCGGGTGGTGAAGATTCTTGATTTCCCGGAGGAAAACCACACGGCCATACTGCAATGCATCGGGCGCATACTCCTGACAAGTCTGCAGAACGACGGAACGTACCTCAGGGGAAGCGTCATGAAACTGCCTGAGGACTATACCACAGACAGAGAATTCAATGTCCTGTGTGACAGCATTCGGGCAAGGGCGACAAGACTGTTCGAATCAAGCAAGGATATGCCGGGCGAGGCGCAAATATCCATCCAGAACATGGACAACAACAGCTTCCTGGTGAACTTCCTGTGCTCCACGCTCCCCTTTGTCTCCGACATCAAACAGAAGATGCTGCATTCAAACTCCATTAAGGAAAGGGCACAACAGTTGTTGAAGAACATTAACAACATGCAGAGCCTGATTGACCTGAAAGCCAAAATCGAGGAGAAGACGCAGAGCGACCTTAACCAGCAGCAGAAAGAGTACTACCTGCACCAAGAGTTGAAGGTCATTCAAGAGGAACTTGGCGGACCTGACGCAAGCAAAGATGTGGACGAACTCAGGGAGAAGGCCGCAGGAATGGAGATGCCCGAAAGCGTGCGCGAGATATTTGAGAACGAACTCTCTAAATTCCAGCGCATACAACCTCAGAGTGCCGACTACAACGTCCAGCTGAATTACCTGCAAACCATACTGAGCTTGCCTTGGGATTACTGTACTAAGGACAATCTGGCTTTGACAAACGCCGAACGCATCCTTAACAAGGACCACTACGGTATGGAAACCGTAAAAGAGCGCATACTGGAACACCTGGCGGTATTGAAACTGCGGGGAGACATGAAAAGCCCCATACTATGCCTGTATGGCCCTCCAGGCGTGGGTAAGACTTCATTAGGGCGCAGTATTGCCGATGCCTTGAGGAGGAAGTATGTGCGCGCCTCGCTGGGAGGATTACACGATGAATCAGAAATCAGGGGCCACCGACGCACCTACATAGGAGCTATGCCAGGAAGAATACTGAAAGGAATCATGAAGGCCGGCTCCAACAATCCCGTCTTCATCCTGGACGAGATAGACAAAATCAGCGGACAGACGGTAAACGGCGACCCGTCCTCTGCCCTGTTAGAGGTATTAGACCCCGAACAGAACCACGCCTTCCACGATAACTTCCTGGAGATTGATTACGACCTGTCGAACGTGATGTTCATCGCAACAGCAAATGACATCTCACGCATCCCCCGCCCCCTACTCGACCGCATGGAACTGATAGAGGTGAGCGGATACTGCACGGAGGAGAAGGTGGAAATTGCAAAACGTCATCTCGTGCCCAAAGCCAAAGAAAGCAATGGGTTGAAGGATATGAAGGACGTGAAAATAACCAAAGACGCCATAGAATTCCTGATAGAGCACTACACCCGCGAAAGCGGCGTCAGGGGATTGGAGAAACAACTAAATAAAGTATACCGAAAGACCGCCCTAAGTATCGCAAAGGGAGGAGACGAGGAGTGCAAGAAGATAGACCGCAAGCGTATCGTTGAATTGCTGGGCAAAGAGCCATACAGCCGCGACATATACCAAGGGAACGAGAACCCCGGAGTGGTGACGGGTCTTGCATGGACAAGCGTCGGAGGAGAAATCCTGTACATCGAGACAAGCCTAAGCAAGAGCAAAGGCGGAAAACTGACCTTGACGGGTAACCTAGGAGAGGTGATGAAGGAGAGTGCGATGTTGGCAATGGAGTTCATTAAGGCACATGCTGAGGAAATAGGCATCGACCATCGCATCTTCGAGCAATGGAACATTCACCTGCACGTTCCCGAAGGAGCTACGCCCAAAGATGGTCCGTCAGCAGGCATCACGATGGCAACATCCATCGTATCATGCATAACACAGCGGAAAGTACGCAATCGTGTGGCCATGACCGGAGAAATCACCCTCAGGGGCAAGGTTCTCCCTGTGGGTGGAATCAAGGAAAAGATACTTGCCGCCAAGCGTGCAGGCATCACGGACATCATTCTGTGCAAAGAGAACCGCAAAGATATTGAGGAGATACCCGAGATGTATCTCAAGAACGTATCGTTCCATTACGTAGACACAGTCATGGACGTACTCGATTACGCCCTGTTGCACGAGAAAGTGGCAAACGCTAAAGTATTCAAGATTGAAGAGAATGACATTTCAACTACAAAAGACTGACGACAAAAGTAATGCCAGAGCAGGCCTGCTGACCACCGACCATGGACAGATAGAGACCCCTATCTTCATGCCTGTCGGCACACTGGGAAGCGTGAAAGGCGTCATGCAACGAGACCTGAAAGAAGAGGTGAAAGCCCAGATTATTTTAGGCAACACCTACCACCTCTATCTGCGTCCCGGTACAGAAACACTGGAGAAAGCCGGCGGCCTGCACAAATTCAACGGATGGGACCGTCCAATGCTTACAGACAGCGGAGGCTTCCAGGTGTTCTCCCTGACAGGAATCCGCAAGCTGACGGAAGAAGGTTGCACATTCCGGAGCCACATAGACGGTTCTAAACACATCTTCACCCCAGAGCGCGTGATAGACATCGAACGGAGCATAGGCGCAGACATCATGATGGCATTGGACGAATGCCCGCCAGGGACCAGTGCCTACGGCTATGCGAAGGGAAGCTTGGGGCTGACCCACCGATGGCTCGACCGCTGTATCAAGAGATTCAACGAGACAGAACCCAAGTACGGGTATCAGCAGAGCCTCTTCCCCATCGTTCAGGGGTGTACCTACAAAGACCTGCGTATCGAGTCGGCCGAGTTTGTTGCCTCAAAAGAGGCAGACGGCAATGCCATCGGTGGCCTGGCTGTGGGCGAACCTGCCGAAGTGATGTATGAAATGATAGAAGTGGTAAATGCCATACTCCCCAAAGACAAACCCCGCTATCTGATGGGGGTCGGCACGCCGGCGAACATACTGGAAGGCATAGAGCGTGGCGTGGACATGTTCGACTGCGTAATGCCAACCCGCAACGGCAGAAACGCCATGCTGTTTACAAGCGAGGGCATCATGAACATGCGAAACAAGAAGTGGGAAACAGACTTCTCACCCATCGACCCCAATGGTACTGCTTCCGTAGACACGTTCTACTCCAAGGCGTACCTGCATCACCTGTTTAAGGCCCAAGAACTCCTGGCTCTGGAGATTGCCAGCATACACAACCTGAGTTTCTACCTCTGGCTGGTGGGCGAGGCACGCAGGCACATCTTCGAGGGTGATTTCTCCTCTTGGAAGAACAGCATGACCAGGAAAGTCACAACAAGACTATAACAGAAGAGAGAATGAAACTAAGATTGCCGTTTTTGAAGCGAATAGACACATACATCATATCCAAGTTCTTGGGTACGTATTTCTTTTCTATTCTGCTCATCATAAGTATTGCGGTGGTCTTTGACTATTACGAGCACATCGACAAGTTCACCCAGAGCGGAGCCCCTTGGAAAGAAATCATATTTGACTATTACCTGAATTTCGTTCCGTTCTATGCCAACTTGTTTTCTTCCATTTTCGTTTTCATCAGCGTCATCTTCTTTACGAGTAAACTGGCAGACAACAGCGAAATCATCGCCATGATATCGGCAGGCATCAGTTTCCGTCGCCTTATGCGTCCTTACATGATTTCTGCCGCCATCATAGCTGCGCTAACATTCTATCTGGGCTCAGAGGTTATCCCCCGAGGTTCTGCCACTCGCCTGGCTTTTGAGAACCAGTATAAGAGAAAGAAGAAGAACGCCACCTATGCCGAGAACGTACAGATGCAGGTAGACACCGGAGTTATTGCCTTCATTGAGCATTTCGACGGGCCAACAAAGACGGGTTACCACTTCTCGCTCGACAAATTCGAAAACAAGAAGTTAATCTTCCACCTCACAGCCAACAGTCTTACCTACGACACGCTAAGCAACGAACGCTTCCATTGGAAAATATACAATGCCGATATGCGTGACATGCGCGGAAGAAAGGAGATAATCACACACTATAATGTCATTGATTCCGTCATCATCATGGAACCGCAAGACTTCCTTTACACCAGAGACCTGCAACAAACCATGACCAACAAGGAACTGCTGGAATACATCGACAGACAACGAATACGAGGAACCGGAAACCTGAAACCATTCCAAGTGGAGTACTACAAACGCTTTGCCTCCTGCTTTGCAGCCTTCATCATGAGCATTATCGGAGCATCACTTTCGAGCCGAAAACGCAAGGGAGGCATGGGCGTGTCATTAGGCATAGGGCTGGTACTAAGTGTCGGCTACGCATTCTTCCAGGGTATTGCCGCCGGTTTTGCCACAAATGCCAACGTCCCCCCCCTATTAGCCGTATGGATGCCCAATATCGTGTTCGTGATGATTGCGGCCTATCTGTATAGAAAGGCACCCAGATAATGCACTTTGATTAATTGATTATAATTTGATAATAAACCGATTTTGAACCGACAATAATGGATTTCTACGATTTAGACCTAAACTATGACGTTCTGGATGCTTTAGACGACATGAACTTCACAGAGACGACCCCCATCCAGGAACATGCCATCCCCCCCATACTGAACGGACGGGACATCATAGGGGTAGCACAGACGGGTACGGGAAAGACCGCAGCCTATCTGCTCCCCATACTCTCCATGCTGAGTGACGGAGGTTACCCCGAAGATGCCATCAACTGCGTCATCATGAGCCCGACACGTGAGCTGGCTCAACAAATAGACCAAGCCATGCAGGGTTTCTCCTATTACCTCAAAGACATCAGTTCTGTAGCAGTATATGGAGGAAACGACGGCATCCGATATGAACAGGAGAAACGGGGATTCGAGCATGGCGCAAGCATTATCATAGCCACACCAGGACGCCTGATATCCCACATCTCACTTGGGAACATCGACCTTTCCAGGGTATCCTTCTTTATCCTTGACGAGGCTGACCGCATGCTCGACATGGGATTTAGCGAGGACATCATGCAGATAGAGAAACAACTGCCGAAAAACAGGCAGACCATCATGTTCTCCGCAACGATGCCCGACAAGATTGTGGAACTGGCAAAGACCATCCTGCACAACCCGGTGGAGATAAAACTGGCTGTGTCCAAACCCGCAGACAAGATACACCAAAGCGCATTCATCTGCTACGAGGCACAGAAATTGAACATAGTCAAGTCGCTATTCAAGCAACGAGCCCCGCACCGCGTGATTATCTTTGCCGGAAGCAAGCTGAAGGTAAAAGATTTGAATCTGTCGCTGAAACGCGATGGATTCAACGTTGGAGCTATGCACAGCGACCTTTTGCAAAGCGAGCGTGACGAAGTGATGTACAAATTCAAAAGTAACCAAATTGACATTCTGGTGGCTACAGATATCGTTGCCCGAGGAATCGACATCGACGACATTCAGCTTGTCATCAACTTCGATGTTCCACACGATGCCGAAGACTACGTCCATCGCATCGGACGAACTGCCCGTGCCGGAGCCGAAGGTGCCGCCATCACATTGGTAAGCGAGAAAGACCAGCCTGAATTTCTGAAAATTGAGCGATTCCTGGGCAAGGAAGTCGAGAAGAGAGAGATTCCCAGAGAACTGGGCGAAGGTCCTGAATATAGTGGAGAGAGCAGTCGCAGAGTAAAAGGCGGATTCCGGAAGAAAAGTCACAGGGGGAAAGGAGGAAACGGACGAAGCAAACATAGGACATCGGCCAGGCAACCGTCAGAGAAACAAGAGAATAAACCAACCGAGAACGCAGAAAAGAATAATGCCTCCTCCAGAAAGAAGAGGCATCACAGGGGTCACAGGAGAGGAGATGCTAATCAAAAAGGATAGCCTTCTGGAACTCCACCCCATCTGTATCTTTAGGAGAAAGTTTCATGTCCTCTCGGGCTATTGGCCAGGGAATAGCCAACGTTGGGTCGTCGAAACGAATTGAACACTCCGTCTGAGGGGCATATTTGTTATCCACCTTATAACAAAAGATTGCATCGTCGCTAAGAACTAAAAAACCATGAGCAAATCCCCGAGGTATGAAGAACTGACGCTTATTCTCCTCGCTTAGTTCCACCATAACATATCGCCCGAACGTGGGACTGCTCTTGCGCAAATCCACAGCGACATCCAACACCTTCCCCTTAATCACACGCACCAGTTTCGCCTGACTTGCCTCTCCCTTCTGATAGTGTAATCCACGAAGAACCCCATAACTCGAACACGACTCGTTATCCTGCACGAACTCTACATGATGACCTATGTTCTGATCAAATTCCTCCTGTCGCCACGTTTCCATAAAATAACCACGAGAATCTCCGAAAACCCGTGGTTCGACGATATATACGCCCTCAATCTCCGTTCTTATATAATTCATTTCTCTACCCTAAAAATAATGTTTGCGAGCAAAGATAAACAAAAAAAATGGAAGAAACAATAGCACGCTAAATAGTTTGATATTTTTCTTCCATTTGTTGTGATATGCCGATTATTTTATTTACCTTTGTAACATGAACGAATTTGCACTTTGCATAGAATACCTGCTTCTAAGCCACGACTGCATTGTTGTGCCAGGCCTTGGTGCGTTCATTGCACAGCACCAGGAGGCAAGGTATGACGACAGCGAGGAAACTATGCTACCGCCTTATCGCCAGGTTCGTTTCAACGCAGAACTACAGCACCAGGATTCCCTCATCACAACGTCCATCCAACAGATTTACGGCATCCAGCAAAGTGAGGCCGAAAAGAAGTTGGGCATGTGGGTGACAGATTTCCTGCAAAACCTTGAGGATTGTGGAAGCACAGACTTCGGCAGTATCGGCGTATTTACCGATGATGACGAACAAATCAGCTTCACACCGGCAGAGGCAGGTATTACCACACAAGACTTTTATGCGCTTGACGCATTCCACCTTCAGCAGATTATTGCTGACGAGGAGACATCCTCTCCCATACAGGAAACGGACAAGGAGAATATCGTTATCAGGATAAACCGGCAATTTGTCAGCTACGTTGCCGCTGCCTGCATAGCTATTCTTCTGTTCCTGTCTTTCAGCACTCCTGTAGGTAACAGCGACCCTATTACCTATGGACAACATACCACTAGCGAATTGTTTGTCCCAACTAATCTGATGGTTAGCCAACCGGAAAAAAATGTCAAGCAACAAGAGGTCAATCCTACTACCGAGATGACCATCTCAGAACAGCCATCAACCAGTTCCGTACAATCTCCTACCCCAGAGGTTAAGGAGGAGAAGCAAGACCTCCCCTGCTATTGTATTGTAGTGGCCAGTGCAGTTTCACAGAAAAACGCAGAGCGTTATGTGGAAATCCTGAAACAACGAGGATTTGACAGCGCCCGGATTCTGGACAACGGACGAATAACACGTGTTGTCGTCGGTTCCTACCAAACCGAGGAAGAGGCCGGTGTTGCGGTTCGACAGATACATCGCCAAAGCGAAGAATACAAATACGCTTGGGTTATTAAGCCCTGATGCTGACTACAATTTACGAAAAGGAAGATGAAACGAGTCAGATGCCCCAAATGCGACAATTATCTCACTTTCGACGAGACGCAGTACACCGATGGTCAGCAGCTTGTATTCCAGTGCCCTGAGTGCAGCAAGCAATTTGCCATCAGAATCGGGAAAAGCAAACTGCAAGCAACACACAAAGAGGAAACATTCGACGAGAACGAGAACGCGCAGAAGTGCGGCAGCATTGTTGTGGTAGAGAATGTCTTCCACTACAAACAGGTTATCCCCTTGCAGATGGGAGATAACATCATTGGGCGATACGTTAAAGGAACTGACATTAACACACCCATTGAAACAAGCGACCCAAGCATGGACACGAAACATTGCATAATAAGGGTACAAAAGAATAAAAACGGACAACTTGCTTACATACTGCGCGACGCACCAAGCAACACGGGAACCTTCTATATGAATGATATTCTCCGTGATGTCGACCGCATCTATCTTGAAGAAGGAAGTATTGTTACCATCGGTGCCACCACCCTCATACTTCGTACAGCCAACACGGAAGAAAAACAAAGAACAGAGCCATAAGAAATAAAGAAACCATGAATCTAAGATTTTTACATTCTACACACAAGCTCTTATACATCCGACTTGCCATCCGTTTCCTGGTAAGTCCCAATCATGTCTACGACCTGGCACATGGCAAGATAGACGTGGACACACATAAAGACCACGAGATAGTACGCTATTTCCACAAGCACAAATGCTTCAGGAAACACCATCGTCGCAAATAGCAAACAAATTTGCCATCAGTCGCGATACCGCATATTCATCCCTCGCCGACTCCTTTACCCAAGTACCATCTATAGCAGGACGCCGGGCACACTCTGCCAAGTAAAAGTCAACGTACAAGAGTTGGTGGGACAATTGGTGAAGTATGTTCTTTCTCAGGATTTTCAGTGGAGAAGCAATCCAAGGAAGCCGTTCCAATTGCTCAAGACCAATAGGTTCGTCGGATTCAACAAGCGGAATTTCGTATAATCCCTTCCATATATCGTTTCCCACCCGTTTCCGTAGCAATATCTCGTCACCGCACCGAACATATATGTATGCAAAATATCTGTTACGTACCTTCGTAGCATGCTGCTTAACGGGAACATCGAGAACACGTCCCTCATAGAAAGCAGCGCAGCCATCCTGCAACGGGCAATCCACACATAAGGGGTTCATAGGTGTACATCGCATCGCACCTAAGTCCATAATAGCTTGGTTATATAGTGCGGCATCGTTTGCTGGCAGAAGTTCCTGCGCCAACAGTTGAAAAGTCTTCTTTCCCTTCGCCGTATCTATTGGCGTATCTATGTTGAAATAACGCGCCAGCACACGGTATACATTACCATCCACCACGGCTCGCGGCTCGTTGTAGGCAAAAGAAACTATTGCCGCAGCCGTATAATCCCCAACACCCTTCAAAGCCCGAACCTCCTCATAGCTACGGGGAAAGGCCCCCATCTCCACAATCTGCTTAGCAGCAGCATGCAGATTTCTCGCTCTGGAGTAATATCCTAACCCTTGCCAGTACTTCATCACCTCGTCCAATGACGCGACGGCTAAATCACGAACGGTAGGGAAACGGCGAATAAAACGAACGAAATAATCATATCCCTGATTCACACGCGTTTGCTGCAATATAATTTCCGATACCCATATTCTATACGGATTGGTTGTATTGCGCCACGGCAAATCGCGCCCATATTCATTATACCACTTCAGCAGCTGACTCGAAAAGCTCTCGTTCATCATTCGTTGATAATTTGACTACAAAATTACGAACTTCTCTCTAATTAACGTTCAAAACGTGAAAAAAAGAAAGATATATTTCCAGAAGTCACCAGAATTTAGTATCTTTGCAGTCCGAAAAAGGAAACTGAATTATTAACCATAAAACATTCAAGCTATGCCTAGCGGAAAGAAAAAGAAAAGACACAAGATGTCTACTCACAAACGTAAGAAAAGACTGCGTAAGAACAGACACAAGAGCAAATAAGTGAGTGCTTTGAAGAATTAAAGAACAAGCTTGGCGCGGCAACCCCAAAACGCGAGAGTTTGTTCTTTCTTCTTTGTACTTGTACTTATTTATTTTAGAGTGAACGAAGAAATGACGAACGAACTTTACATCAACGTAAATCCGAAGAAGATATCCATTGCGCTTACCGAAGATAAGAAGCTGGTGGAATATCAGGAAGAAGGCCAGTCTGCCTCCTTCAGCGTGGGCAATATATACCTTGCAAAGGTGAGAAAGCTCATGCCCGGACTTAATGCCTGCTTTGTAAACGTAGGCCATGAGCGCGACGCGTTTCTTCATTATCTCGACCTTGGATTAGAGTTCAACTCCTATGCAAAATACCTAAAGCAGGTGTTGAGCGACAAGAAAAACCTCTACCCTATAAGCAAGGCTCGTATAGAGCCCGAACTTGGGAAAGAAGGCAGCGTACAGAACGTGCTGAAGCAGGGACAGGAAGTACTCGTTCAGGTAGTTAAGGAACCCATCTCAACAAAAGGACCAAGACTAACTTGTGAGATTTCATTTCCTGGACGATTCCTTGTACTCATTCCTTTTGGTGACAAGGTTTCCGTTTCATCCAAAATCAAATCAAATGCGGAACGCGCACGTCTCAAACAGGTAATCCAAAGCATTAAACCCAAGAACTTCGGAGTCATTGTCCGCACCGTAGCAGAAGGTAAGCGCGTTGCGGAATTGGACACAGAGATGAAGGTTCTTGTTAGCAGGTGGGAAGAAACCCTAACCCGGGTGATGAAGGCCAAAGAACTGCCCACACTCGTGTACGAGGAAACCAGTCGTGCCGTAGGAATGCTCAGAGACCTCTTCAACCCTTCTTTCGAAAGCATTTACGTCGATGATGAGCGAATCCATCAAGAAGTAAAAGACTACGTCACACTCATCGCACCCGAACGTGCAGACATAGTCAAGCACTACAAAGGAAAGTTGCCCATCTTCGATAACTTTGACATTACTCGCCAGATTAAATCCTCCTTTGGCAAGACTGTGTCGTACAAGCATGGTGCCTATCTGATTATTGAGCATACAGAGGCTCTGCACGTAGTCGACGTAAACAGCGGCAACCGTGTTAAAGCACAGAACGGACAGGAAGCCAATGCACTTGATGTAAACCTTGGTGCTGCCGACGAACTGGCGCGCCAGTTACGTCTGCGCGATATGGGTGGAATCATTGTTGTTGATTTCATTGACATGAATCTGGCAGAAGACAGACAGAAGTTGTACGAGCGCATGTGTGAAAACATGAAACAAGACCGCGCCCGTCACAACATTCTGCCACTTAGCAAGTTCGGATTGATGCAGATTACCCGTCAGAGGGTTCGACCTGCTACGGAAGTAAATGTAGAGGAAGATTGTCCCACTTGTCATGGAAAGGGGACCATCAAGAGCAGTTTCATGTTTACCAACGTTTTGAACGGGAAAATTGACACCCTTGTCAACAAACTGGGTATCAAATCATTTACCCTACATGTCCACCCCTATGTATATGCCTATATATGTCAAGGGTTCTGGTCGCTAAAGCGTAGATGGCAGGTAAAATATGGACTTGGAGTCAAAGTAATTCCCAGCCAGAAACTTGCCTTCCTACAATACGAGTTCTATGACAAGGAAGGACAGGAGATTGACATGAAAGAAGAAGTCGAGATAAGATAAGAAACAACACCTTAAAGCCTCCCCACCTGTCAAAAAAACAGGTAGGGAGGCTTCTCAACTACACAACAAACACGCAATCACATAATGCGCCCATATATACACGCTCTATTACCTCTGCTACTCTTCTATTCTGGTGGAATGTCCGCCCAGAAAAACATACCTGTTTTCAAAGACGTGACCGAACCAGACTCCTACCTTCCGCCATTACCCCCAGCCTCCCCTATGGCACGTACGCCAGAGCCTACATTTGTTGTCAGGCGTACCCATCGATTAAGTAATCAACGAGGCATCGATGTGTCACACTACCAAGGTAAGATTAATTGGCGAAACGTGTCCTTTGACGAACACGCCAGTTATGTCTATATCAAGGCTACCGAAAATGCAAGTTTGGTAGATGACATGTACTACACCAATCTGCGTGAAGCACGTGCTGCAGGCATTCCCGTCGGCACATACCACTTCTTCAGCCCCTCAGCATCACCCATGACCCAATTACTCAACCTAACTCGAGCCATGCCCGATTTACGGGAGCAGGACCTTGTACCCATGGTTGACGTAGAAGTACGTGGCAAATGTTCCATCGAAGAGTTCCGCGAAAGACTACGTCAATTTCTAATGGGCATCGAAGAACGTTACGGAGTCAAGCCCATCATCTACACAGGCACCAACTTCTACAACAAGTACCTATGTGGATACTTTACGGAATATCTCTACATGATTGCGCGTTATGGGGACGAACTACCCGACCTCAACGGGAACCCCAAGATTGCCATATGGCAATACTCATCTAAAGGGCAAATTGCCGGTATACGAGGCAATGTAGATTTAAGCAGATTCGTAGACAACTACTCACTCCGCGATATTCTTATAAAGAAACGTTAAATGCTCAGGAAGGATTTAAATATATCCTATCATTCACAAGCGTCCATTCCCAGATACACCGACTGGAAATTCCGCCCCTTTATTGAAGGGAATTGGCTTCTGGGGTCCACATCATTACGCGTACGCAAGTGGTCAACTACCATATCATAGGACTCCTGAATACTATGAGCTTTCAGTTTTACCTCAAACTTGGTATCTACGTATTGGAACTTCCCTGTTCCTTCTGCAGGAATAACCCGCTTGAATAACATGCTTACTTTATACCATCCGGGGTTCTCTTGCGAGAGAGTACGAGCAAGCATTTCTTTTTCACTTTCCATCTGTTTGGGGGCTTCCTCTGCACTGGTTGCCTTACTCTTGAAGTCCTCCATACTGGTAGCGGTGGTCTTTATCATGATAAAATAGGAACGTGGGCTCACCTTAAAGCGTTTAGGGTATGGCATATCACCCTCTACATAGTTTCTCACCTCACGAGCCAAATAATCATCAAGTCTAATATCGGGGATGCTTGCCAGAAATTCTATCGCCTGGTCAGCATTCTCAACCAAGACCTCATCGTCAAAAAAGCGAAGATAAAAATTCATTTGTTTCTACGAAATCAGTTTCAGAGTGCCCAGAACAGGACTCGAACCTGCACGTCTCTCAACACTCGCACCTGAAACG
>ERZ842401.2505-NODE-2505-length-24494-cov-5.732518_pt1 | contig 24494 bp, 16 predicted proteins | sample MGYA00521270_ERZ842401 | MGnify/ENA primary metagenome ERZ842401 (study PRJEB31892, sample SAMEA3878208) | bioreactor metagenome | biome: Moose rumen | place: Sweden | collected 2011-10 | study: EMG produced TPA metagenomics assembly of the PRJEB12797 data set... | reverse complement strand
TCACGATGTCAAGGAATTGATACGATGGTTGCAAAGAAGAGCGAGGAGAAGACCCAGAGCTTCTACTTCGTACCCGCGCCGTTCGTCCCCGCATGGGAATGGTTCAACGACGATGCCCGCGGAAAGGAGTGGGAGAGCTTCAAATCCAACGCGAAGAAGATAGGGGAGCAGCTCAGGGACATGCAGATGTCGTCCATAGATGCGACCAGGGAGCAATGGGGCATTTTCTTCGACGGCACATCGAAGATGCAGGAGGCCTTCATAGATTCCCTTCCCGACGAGGCGCCCGCCTTCCCAGGATTCCCTCCCTTCCTGCCGGTGCCGACGAAGGCCGCCCTGAAGAAGGGGAAGGAAGCACGCGATGAGCGCAACAGGCAGAACAAGGAGCAGTTCGACTCCTTCGTCGACGATGCGAAGAAGAGGCAGGCCAAGGTCAAGGATATGATCTCCGAGAATCTGAAGGATATCGAGGAGAAGGCCAAGAAGAAGGAATGAGACGGATACGTCTTGACAACCAACAATGAAAACGCTGTTGAAGATAGTCACCAGGGTGATGGAGGGCATGGGCCGCAGATGGGAGGCCAGAGCCGGACCCGTCCACCAGATCCCCGGTGACATCGATGAGTTCTTGGATATACCGTTCATCGGTTCCGGGGGAGCTCCCCTTTTCGTGGATGTATTCAGGCCGAAGGAACATAGTGCGGAACCACTCCCGGTAGCTATTGTGATGCACGGCGGAGGGCTGGTGGTCGGCGACAGGAAACTGGCAAGGAGATTCTCCGAGATCCTTGCTTCGAAAGGCTTCCTGGTCTTCGCACCGGAATATAGGCTTGCGAAGGAGACCGACGGGATATCGGAGATAGGGGATGTCTATGACGGATTATCCTTCGTCTCGGAACATCTGTCGGAGTACGGAGGGGGTCCGGACAGGGTCACCGTAATTACGGAGAGCGCAGGCACCTTCGTCGGTCTTTATGCTGTTGCGTCTTTAGGTTCGCAGACGCTCCGCGATACGTTCGGTTTCGGGGGACCGAATCTGGAAGTGAATTCCCTGGTATGCTTCAGCGGGATGTTCTATACCGTCAGGAGGGACATGATAGGGATCGCTTACGCCTCATCCCTGTACGGGGACAGGAGGAAGGATCCTTCCTTGAAGAGACTGATGGATCCGGAGTGTCCCGAGGTGATGGACAATCTTCCTCCGATGTTCCTGACATCGAGCGATGCGGATTTCCTGAAGAAGTACACGATAGATTATTCCGAGGCGTTGCATAAGGCGGGACATCCATGCGAGTTCCTTTATTATGAGGGTAACAAGGAGTTGACCCATGCGTTCCCTTCATTGAGGACGGATCTGCCGGAGAGCCGCGAGGTAATGGAGAAGATGATCGAGTGGATCGGACGGATTGAGTCAAGTATGCAGAAGAGGATTTCTTCGGACGAGTGAATCTATTATCCACCATTGGTGATATTTGCCAGCAATTACTATGGAATGGTCATGTTTGGCTCAAGCTCAGATCTGTCGTAATCAGTTTTTGGCCTCTACCCAAATAGTATCACCATCCACATCCAAGAATACCTTCTCTCCATCATTTAGTATTGCACGTATCGTCGAGATCAGTTTTCTGGATTCATCGAATCTTGGATGTCCTTTGATCAGGTCGTCAAAGATGACTAGGATAGCATCATCATAGGATTCTTCCACACACGGGCGCTGGCTTTGGCTCACCTTTGACAGATCCAAGTATGATGTGGATCCGCGTTCTATTCCGATACAGTCCGGCCACTTATCTATAACGCCAATGCATTTCGGCGTACACCATGGTCCTTATGTACATCTGCACCGGAGCAAGGAACAAGGAGCTCCGTCTGGCGAAGCTGAACAATCTGGACCTCGGAAGGTGGGAGATATATCTGGAGCATGTCAAGGGTGAGGACACCTACGGACATCCCCGTACGGTCTCCGTTCCCGAGGTCATCAGGCCGCTCATCTCGGACTATCTGATCACCAGACAGTTCTGGCTGATGAAGAATCAAATCACCAGCGATACCTTGTTCTTCGCCTTCAACAAGGGTCATGGTCCGATGTCGGGCAATTCGGTCAGGAAGACCAAGAAGATGATTGAGGAGGAACTGAAAGTCAAGTTCGAGCTCCGCGATTGCAGAAGGGCCTTCGGACAGTATTACCTGAACAACGGTGTGCCGGTGGATGATGTATCGGTGCTCATGGGGCACAGTTCGACCAAGACCACCGAGGGTTACTACTGCAGGAAGAGAGAGGAGGACGTGATCAACGCGGTAAAAAACAAGTGGTGAGTGCAAAAGGGATGCATCACTCGGAACGCTGGATAGAGTAAAATGAGTGCAGCCGCCGGGATTCGAACCCGGGCAATGAGCTTGGAAGGCTCAGATCCTAACCAGCTAGATCACAGCTGCACTGAAACTCCGTTATTGGAGGGAAGTATATAACCTTATCCAATGGTGTTCCGACAATGATCCAGGGCGTTGTCTTTCGCAGTAATGGATAAGGTGAAGATCCATCAGATATCGGCAATTCCGGTGAAGACCGAATGAAACCGTTATACTCTGGAATGCGATTCACCATCATGGATAACCTGCCCGTCTTCGACACTTCTGATGAATACCGCACATGGAAGGCACTCAACGGCAAGATATCCGAGAAGAACCTAGACGCAATATCTACAAAGGTTCTCACATCCCACGGTTTCATACATCACGCCATACTCACAAGTCTGATGGACGCCCTGAACGAGGCCCACGGCAGGGTGACTTCCGATACCCTGAAGACGCTGGTGTCCAAATCGCGTCCGCAGGACTGTTCGCCCGCTATCAGGGCGACGGAGATCCTGGTGAAGCAGAAGGACATAACGTCCGCAGCGGAGATCATGTCTCAGTGCGGATCCAAGGACACATTCCGTCTGATGGTGGCCCAGGCCGAGATGTACCACGGTGAGGGTGACAAGGTCAATTCAGTCCAGTGTGCCTCGAAGGCATTGGACATAGATCCCAATGATGAGAGGCTGTATCAGATCCTCAAAGAGGATGATCCTTCCGGCCCTTGGGCGGACATGCAGGCTGTCAATATCGCCAGGACAGGGAAGGAAGCAACGACCCCGTCCGACGAGAGGTACAAGGAACTGTACCTGATCTACAAGAACTGGTACAGGGGCAACAAGGATTCGGCCACCAACAGGCTGGTCAATTCGGAACACTACAAGAACGGGGACTGGGAGTTCATGCTCGTTTCGGCAAGGACATCCGTGGACGAGGGCGATTGGCGCTCCGCCAAGATGGTCTTCAGGAAACTCCCGAACGACATTCCGATCTATGCGAAGCTGGAGATGGCGGAGGCATTCATCGCCGGTCACGAGCCGGAGGAGGCACTGAACATCTACGATGAGCTGGACATGGTCACGCTCCGCGTACTCCAGGGAAGGATCTTCGCATACGCCCACATGGGGGCCGACAAGGATCTGATAAATGCCATCTATGATTATCTCGACAACGAACAGCTTGGAGCACAGGACTATGCCGATATGGTCGACATGCTCATCTCCAGGGGCAGCATGGAGGATGTGAAGGCCATCCTGGATAAGATGTCGAACTCCAATAAGAACGATCCATACTATCTGATCTCGCGTTCGAAATACATACTGGAGAGGGGAGATATCCGCGGCGCATCCAGGACGGCCATGAAGGCCACCTTGTTCGCCAAGGACGACCCCACGGTGCGTGTGCTGTCCGCGAGGATGAGGTTCATCAATAATGATGTCAAGGGTTCGGAGAAGGAATGCGACAAGCTCCTGATGGAGAACCCGGAATACCTGGACGCACTCGTACTGAAGAAGGACATCCTCGTCAAGAAGAATGATGTGAAGGGTGCCTTGGACATCTGCAGGAGGATCCTCGAGATCAGTCCGAACGATGTGCGCACGATGTTCACCCTCGCCACCGCCCAGAGCGGTACCGGTGATATGAACGGTGCGATGATGACCCTGAGGAACGTGCTCCGTCTGGAGCCTTCCAGGGAGAACGTCCTCAACGTCGTGGGATCGATGATCGAGGAAGGCATGTACAGAGAGGCCATGTTCCTGTGCTACGACCTGGAGAGGGACATCGCTCCCGATCCGATGATCAGAAGGCTCAGGGGCAATGCGGAATACGCCATGGGTGAATACATGAAGGCCTCGGTATCCTTCGCAGCCGCGGCGGAGCTCGCTCCCAACGATCCTGTCATATGGCATTCCAAAGGTATGGCCGACGAGGCCAGGGGAGACCTGGATTCCGCAGAGGCATCCTACAACCGTGCCGTGAGCCTCGATCTCAACGAGCCTCAGTATTGGATATCGAAGGCATCTGTCCAGGAGAAGTTCAACAATCCGATAGGTGCCGTGGATTCGTTGAACCGTGCCATAGAGCTCGATCCCTATTCCCTGTATCCGATGATACGCAAGGCGGTCATACTCGAGAGGGCCGGAAGATACACGGAGGCGATTCATCTGGTGGATCTCTGCTCGGAATCCGAACCCGACAATCCGCAGGTATCCCTGATGAAGGCCAGGCTGCTAAGGGAGACAGGTTCGACCGTGAATGCATCCACGATCGCCAAAGGCATCTATGATTCCTACAAGACAGAGGACGCCGCTCTTGAGGCGGCATCCTGCTTCCTGTCGATCCATGACAGGTCACAGGCACTGGACATCGTCAGCGAGGCACTGACCAAATATCCCGATTCCCAACGTCTGAAGGCGGCCATGGAATCCATACAGGGCGGTTCGTCCGAGATACTCGAGGAGGAGAAGAAGGAGGCAGGCACCTCGGAGGATCCTGAGGCCATCAGGACCATCGCGGAGTCGATGTACTCCATGGGCGAGTACAAGGGTGCCCTCAGGCATATTGACCGTGCCCTTGCTCTCGCAGGGGACGATCTCAGTTATCTCTGTCTCAAATCCAGGATCCTCGTCAAGCTGGGAGAGGTGAGCAACGCCCAGAACCTCATCTCGGATGCTCTCAAGGACAATCCCAAGAGCGGTATACTCCACGAGGCACTGGGTGACATCAAACTGTCCAGATCTGATTTCAGAGGTGCATTGAACGAGTACGAGAAGGCGCTGTCCCTCGGACTAAACCTCCCCGAGATACTAGCCAAGAAGGGGGATGCCCAACAGGGTCTCGGTTATTACGACAGGTCCATCGACAGTTACGCCATGGCAGTGGCAAGGAACAGGGAGGACCTAGAACTCCATTTCACATTGGCCCAGAAGCTCTACGACAAGGGATACATGTCCCGTGCGGACAAGGAGGCCAGGGAGATACTGGAGCAGTTCCCCGAGGACGGACGCACCATGATCCTCCTCGCAAGGATATCGAAGGATTCCCGCAAGGATATGGGCATCACCGATGCCTACAAGATGTTCAAGGCCAGCAACATAAAGGATACGGCCCAGATCAGGGAGATGGTCGAGGTACTGAACAGCGCAGGTCACGACGACGAGGCCAAGAGCCTGATGCGTGACGAACCGGAACAGCCGGGCGACATAAGGATCAAGAGGGCCGCTGAGAAGGTGCTGCGCCGCGCATACGTTTCCAGAGCGGATCCCACGGACGAGGATCTGCTACTGTCCTTGGGTTACGAGGGTGCCGAGATGGAGGCGCTCAAGAAGTATCTGGGCAAGGAGGCACCGTACGGTGATATCGTTCCTGGATCCCCCGAATTCCAGAGGATGGAACGCCTTTCCAATGACGTCATCATGAAGATCGGATGGAAGGATCTCGAAGAGAAACCCAAACTCCCGCTGGACAAGGTGTTCGTGACAGGATTCAAGGATGTGGAGGAGGCCAAACGTCTGGTGTCCTACATCGACAGGGCGATGACGGTGAAGGTCATCCGCGACGAATCGTTGAAGATGGTCATGGACAGGGTGCAGGGCACCTCTGTCTATGAAATAATGAAGTCCTGCAAGGTCGGTGTGTACCAGGCCAGGCAGATACAGTTGCTGTCAGGTGTTCAGTAATCCCTCATCTCGGATTTCATGAACTCCCTGAGGAGACATGTGGCGTAGTTACCTTTGGGAAGGGAGAACTTCAGCTTGTATCCCTCGTCGTTCATTTCGTAACCGATGTCCTTCAGGGGACAGAGGATCTCCCTCCTGCTTCCCTTCGAGGTGCATCTGGAGAGTTCCGGTATGACGAAGTCCTCGTGGCTGAGCTTGTTCTCCTCGATGACCTTGCGCTCGATCTCACCCATCTCGCCCTCTGCGAGCTCTCCGTCGGAGCCGAAGAGTGTGATCGTCACGAACGCCCTTCCTGATCTTACCTGCCTGGTGACCAGGTCTATGTTCTTGGGGGTGGTGAGGATGGGGTTCTCGTGCTGGGGGATCTTGTTGGCATCCAGAGGGATGATTATGTCCCCTTCGACGGGCATGTTGAGCGGAAGTCCCGCATCCATCCTCCTGCTGAGCATGTTGTTGAACAGCCAGGACTGATACGCATGGACGAACATCATCTGGAGGTTCGCCGGAAGGATCTCGATCGCTCCTACCCAGTCCTCGGGATTCTCGATGAGCTTGCTGAGCATCATCCTCTCGAAGGCCATCGCCGGGGGCATGGTCTGACGGATCTCTGCCCACTCGGACACATCCGCTTTCTGGAATCTCTCCCTGATGACGCGGAGCCTCTCCTCCTCCTCGTCAGTGGTGAATGAGATGTAAGTCATGACGGCGCCCTTAATGTCGCCGCGGACCAATTTCTCACCGACGAGATGTGTGACGGGTCTGACCGCTCCGAACCTCTGGACCCCGAAGTAGTTGGGGAATCCTCCCGTCTCCTTTATGATGGAGATGTCCGAACCGACGGTCTCCCTGATCTGTGAGGGATCCATGGTGCAGTTCTTGACGTTTATCTCGAAATCGTTGCCTACGAGGTCGCCGATCTCGATGCCTCTGGCACCCCTGTAGATGTTCTCGATCTTGAGGTCCTTGAGATTCACCTTCTGCCACAGTTCCTCCGTGCCGTACACGGACATGAGCTGCGTGGTGATCGCCCTCTTGTCCTTGGTGCCTGCGAAACCGATACGGTCCCTGGAGACGCCCATGCTGCGGGACATGAGCCTGACCATGCGGTTGGTCTCCCAGTTCCTCGCTGTGACGGTAGCTATAGAATAATCTCCGTTGTCCTTCTGTCTCGGGGGATCGGAGATCTCCCTGACTATGAAATCCTCTGGGATTGTCTTGAGATGGCCGCCGGTCCCGTCGGTATCGCACAGATAGTTGTGCATACCGATGCCTGTCTCGGCCGTTATGCATTTGCGATACATGCGATCAGATCACCGAGTAGTACTTGGACACTGATTCCGCTGCCTTGGCGACGATCTTGGTGGGGTCGCCCTTCTCTACCTCTACGTAGAGGGCGCGGTCCACGAGCTCGGGGTGCTGGTCGATATATCTGACGAGTTTGACGTCCGGATTCTCGTTCAGCGTCTTGATGAGCGGAGTGATGAGGGTCAGGTTGGGATCTTTGAATCCGACCTTGATCGAGGTCTTCGTCTTCTCGATAAGATAAGTTTGCATGGTAATTGGCATAGTCACGCCTTATTTATAATTTATAGAGGGAGCGTTGGGTAAACACACCAACTTTTATTCCGACGAACTGTTATCCAGATTCATGGGAAGGATATCGAAGGCACCCATCATCACCCTGGTCGTGATGGTGGCAATCATCGGGGCCATAGCCGTCTCCGACAATTTCAGGGATCACGATAGGGCGGTGAACGCCGAGGTAATCGAGGTCATCCATGGCAACACCTTCGTCCTGGACATCGGCATGGATGCCCTGGAAGGGATTGGTGCGGAGATAGGCGACGATATCCTTGTGAAGACCGATGTAGGCACCTTCTCTGCACTCCTCTCCCCCGACTCGAGATACAAGGGGATATCGATCTACGGTGGATATATCGCTGATGTGTCAGGCAATATGACTTTCGGGTTCTCAAACTGCAACCATGTCACCATCGATATCGATGTAGGTGATGTCCTTACACTGTCCCGCGAGGGAAGGGATCCGAACGTCGACAGGATACCGAACTACCTCAAAGGGCATACTGACGATCCCGGTGATTATGACGATATGGTCGTGTTCGGCAACCTCCGCGATGTGGCAGGAGGCGATCTGGTACCGGATTCCATTTACCGTTCCGCCTCACCTTGGAACGCCGGCAACCGCAGTCCGGTGGCCGACGATTATCTCAGGGAACAGGGGACCGAGTACCTGATATGCCTGAACATGAACGAGGACGAGGTGGCTGAATATGCGGAGAAGATGCCTGACGCATATGCCAGTGAGCTGTACAGAGAAGGCAAGGTATCTTCCAAGATCCTCCGTGCGGCGGTCCATTCGTATCCGGGCGATATCGAATTCGTAATCGATTCTCTGCTCGAAGCCGACGGGAAGATCGGGATGTTCTGCACATACGGGAAGGATCGTACCGGTTTCTACAGTGCCCTGATAGAAGGTCTCGCCGGAGCCACATACGACGAGATACTGGCCGATTTCATGACATCCTTCTGCAACTACTACCACATCGAGGAAGGCAGCGAGGAATACGACGTGGTAGCGAAGAACTACCCGCAGCGCGTGCTCTACCTGTACGATCACACAGAATTGATACCTCATCCGGAGAAGGTGGACTGGGACAGCGTTGAATTCGAGAAGTTCAATCCCGAAGAGGTCTTCACCAAGTACCTTGTGGATCACATCGGCATGGACGCTGACAAGGTCCAGAAGGTCAAGGACAAGCTCACCGGTGCGATATGAAGCGAGTAATCACCATGATGGTGTCCGTGACGGTCTTCAGTTTCTCCGCATCCTCTATGGATGCCCAGACGTACTCGTCGTTCTCCTCGTTGAGGACGACCTCCTGATCGCCTGCATCGAAGTGGAACGGGTAGACCTTGAACAGTGTCTTCCCTTCGCGTACATACAGGGGTTCCATGCAATCGATCGGTTCTCCTACCTTGATGGAAGTCTCTTCCAAAATCTCCCTGCGGGCGGCCTCTACCGGTGTCTCTCCCTCTTCGACCTTTCCGGCGACGAGCGACCAATGACCAGGGAACGAACGGTTTTTCTCCGGACGTTTCTCGAGGATGCACTTTCCATTCCTTGATACGACGGAGGAGACAACCTCCTTGTAGGTTATGCTTTCGATATCGACAGTTCCAGCGGTGGCATCTACAGTGACGATGTCCCCGTCCTCGAACAGTCTCACGGAGGGGATTCTGTCGATCATCGGGATCGATGAGATCACAGCACCGGTGGCAACGATGGTCTCCGCGTTCTCGTTAATGACGGCTGCGGGTTCCTTGCCGTGGACCATGAGGTCGTACATGACATAGGATCCGACGGTGCTGCCCTTCCCTTTGGGGAATACGAGGATCTTTCCTGCGACATTCCCGTCCCTGACCCTGAGGTCACCGGTGGAACCGTCTACGCCTCCCAGGAAACTGAGAGGCTCATCGAGTTTGATCACCTCTCCCTTGGCCTTGCCGTTGGATATGCTGCGTCCCTGGAAGATCACATTACCAGCTCCATCAGTGCGGATATGTCCCTGCACATGGCCTTCTGCGAGCACAGTGTGGGAAGATAGTTGCCTGCCTTGGCCGAGTTGGTGGCCGTTCTTTCGAATGTACCTTCGATTGGTGCGACGACCATGCATGTATCGGCCAGTACGGGACCGAAGCGTTCCATGATCTTCACGTCCTCGGCGCATTTCTCCCTGATCTCGGTGGAGGTGCAGAACCAGACCTCGATGTCCTTGTTCTTCTTCTCCTTGTCCTTGAGGAACTGCGCTATCTGGTGCATCTCCTTCTCGGTGAGATGGGGGCATCCGATGGCTATTAGCTGGACATCATCAGTCTTGTTCAGTTTATCATAAGCCTTATCGAGTTCCGCCTTGCCAATGTGGATCGTCTCCAGTTCGGAGATGTCATAGTTCCCGGCCTCGGGCGTGACGCCCTCCACATGGTACAGCGCCATGGATCCGGATGCTGCCATCGCCGCGCACAGCGCCTTGGCCTCCTCGACCTCGGGCGTGATGTTCTTGAAGTAAGGGATGCCGGAACCGATGGCCATTCCAACGGCCTGTCCGAGCAGTGAATATGAGAAAACGGAACCATCAATGTCGGCATCGATGACGACTGTGGGCTTCCTGTTCTCGTCAAGATGCAGACCGTAGTTGGCCGTCTTTCCGAGGATGGCTGCCGCCAGGGAACCGGGTCCACCCTCTCTGTTGGTCCTCGCTCCGATGTATGAATTGACGAAACTCAATGCAGAGGATTCCGCCCATGCTACATGGTCACCCATGGAAGGCACGTTGGGTCCGACGTACGGTGTACAGGAGCATGTCTTCTTGATGCCCATCTGTCCATACAGGTCAATGATCCTGAGTTGCTTCTTGGCGAACTCCTCGGATATGTGCATCTCCTTCCATCTGGTCCTGTCCATACCGACCGGGTTGAGTGTTGAAGGAACGGATACCGTGGCCCCACCGCCGACCAGGTCCTCGAGGTACTTCAGCCCCCCGTCCCCGATCGTCTTATAGGATGCTCCGGACAGATGCGCCGACGTGATGTCGATCAGACTGTCCGCGCCGTAGATCTTTCCCAGTGCAGTGACCAGTTCCATGGCCTTCTGCTTTCCTTCGCCCTGCTCTCCGTAAAGAATCGCTTCCTCTTCCCTTGTGAGGTCCATATATGCCGATGGCGATGGAATATAATAAGTGACTCGAAGGGACGGTCATGGACACGATATGTCATACACTCACTAAAGATGAAATACGGAGAGAGAATCCGCGAAGGCATGATAGTGGGCATATTCGAGGCCGCCATGCTCGTATGTTTCGCAGCATCCTGGCCCTTCAACCTCAGGAGAGCGTACCTGGCCCGTACCAACGTGGGCACCAGCATAACGTTCATGAGCATAGTTCTGGTCGGATATCTGTTCGGTGTGGCCAACAAACTCGTCAACGACGACATCAACTATGTGCTGGCATTCTACCTGCTGGACATCGCATTGGTATCTGCCGGAGTTATAATCTATATTAGGAACAGGAAGTTCGACAACGTTTCTAGAAATGATGAGTGAGGAGCGGATACATTTAATATAGTATCGGGATTACAAGGCTTCCGATGCAATCTTTAGAGCAATTAACTTCTATGGCTGAAGCGGGGGACGTGCAATCCTGCTTCAAGCTCGGGCAGATATTTGCGATCGGAGAGGGAGCGGAGCAGAACGATGCTACCGCTTTCGACTGGTATCTCAAGGCCGCCAAAGGAGGTAACGCCCTGGCAGCCCTGGTTATCGGTACCTGTTACAACAACGGCATCGTCGTTGGACAGGATGCGGACGAGGCCGCGATGTGGTACCTCCGCGCATTCCGCAAGGGAAACCTGGATGCTTACCAGGCTCTGCTTGACTACTACAAAGTGCACGACACTCCCGACGATAAGGGGGTCTTCGAATACTTCTTAAAGAAATCCGAGGACGATGCGGATGCTGCTTTCATTCTCGGAAGGTTGTACGAGCTCGGAGTCGGAACCGATTTCGATCCTGTCAAGGCATACGAGGCCTACAGGAAGTCCGAGTCCATGGACGACCTCGACGGTGCCTGCCAGGCAGCGGTATGCGTCCTGAACGGTACCGGTGTCAAGAGGGACCGCGCAGAGGGAGCAAGGCTCCTCCAGGAGCTCGTCGACAAGAAATTCGCGCCTGCGTATCTGGCATTGGCCAAATGCTACGAATACGGCTTCGGTGTGGAGCGCGACCAGAAGAGGACGTTCGCTCTGTACGACGAAGCGGCCGGACTCGGATCCGTCGATGCGATGTATAACCTCGGAAGGTGCTACATGGACGGTATCGGTGTCGACAAGGACGGTAATTATTCAAGTTCATGGTACGCTGCAGCGGCCCTCAGGGGATCACGCGACGGTCTGTACGGAATGGCAAGGTGCTATCTGGGCGGAGTCGGAGAGGACAAGAACAAGGACAAGGGTCTGAAGTACCTCGACACCGCGATCTCGTTCGGTCAGACAGACGCGATGATCATGCTCGGACAGCTGTACGCCAAGGGAAAGCAGGTCCCCAAGAACACCAAGGTCTCTGCCGAATGGTTCAAGAGGGCAGCGGACATGGGCGACGGTTACGCTCAGCTGGTCACCGGGGACAACTATGCGGAAGGCACCGGTTTCAAGAAGGATGCCAAGATGGCCCTCGAGTACTACATGAAGTCGGCGGCCCACGGCAACACCATCGCATGCTACAACATCGGAACCGCGTACGCGCTCGGAAGGGGAGTCGAGAAGAACAACGAGCTCTCCTTCGATTGGCTAAACCGCGCAGCAGAGGACAACTTCATGAAGGCCATGTTCTCCGTAGCTGAGGCATACGCCAAGGGAAGGGGTACGCAGAAGAACTCCGAGAAGGCATTCGAGCTCCACAAGAAGCTCGCCGACAACGGATTCGGAAAATCCCAGTACCATGTGGCATACGCATACTTCGAGGGTGTCGGAACGGAGAAGAACGACAAGCTCGCATTTGAGTGGTTCGTCAAGGGTGCCGAGACAGGCAACGTGCTCTGCCAGTACTACTCCGGATACTGCTACGCCAACGGAATCGGGACCAAGGCCGACGAGAAGAAGGCCCTCGTGTGGTACACCCGTGCCGCAGAGCAGGGACACATCGTCTCCAGGGAGATCGTCGAGGGAGCCACCGGAAAGAAGGTCGAGCTCAAGGGCGACGAATCACCCTTCCAGTCCTACTTGGCATCTGCCAACAACGGCGACCCCGATGCGATGTTCATCGTCGGACGCTGCTACCTGGACGGAGTCGGAACAGAAAAGGATCCCGTCGAGGCCAAGAAGTGGTTCAACAAGGGTGCTGCCAACGGTAACCTCGCTTCCAAGAGGGCGCTCCTGCAGCTCAGGAACTCTTCCGCTTGATAAGGAAAACAAGGGGATGCATGTCCCCTTCCTTTACTTCTTTCCGAGATCCATCGGGATATTATTTCTATAACGCAAATTCCAAAGTGCGCGTTTGAGCGACGATTTTTCTAAAGCTTACGCTACCTGATAGAATGATCCTTGCCCTATCTCTCGGGCAGACCTTATGTTCTACGGATGGCCGAACGCATTGTCGATGCATCTTCGAAGGGGGTGTTCCGATTGTTTGATGATGGATGTATAATATATAAATTAATTGAATCCATTATTTCTAATTTACGAATATTTTTATATATTAAATGAATAGGGGTTTTGGGGTACAAGGCCCGTTCCGAGTGAGACAGATGGAGATTATCAGAGAGGAGAGGACATACGAAGGCATACATGCCGTACCTGCATTGGTGATGGGTCTTATGGAAGTGTCCGGAATCAGGAAGATGATAGACCACTCATCCATGGGATTGGGGATCGGTTGCTACGACCTGTCCCCCGGCATGGCCGTAAAGGCCATGGTGGGGACGATGGTCGAGAGGGGTAAAACGCCACTCTATCGTGTTGAGGATTACTACTCCACTGCCCCGACCGATCTCCTGTTCGGACGCGACGTTGATAACGGGTCGCTTTCTGATACCATACTGGCAAGTCGTCTCGACACGATATTCCGCTTGGACATGAGAGAGGTGCAGCTAAAGGCCTACGGGCTTCTGAAGGAGATGTACGGTTTCGATACGGACCGTCTTTTCATGGATGCTACCAACTACACCATGTTCGGTATCCGGTACCTGACCAGACAGACCGAGTTCGATATGGGTCTTGAAGAAAAAGGCATTATTCCGAAGGAGAGTCCGATTCCCGCCTATGGCGGGAATGCAAAGGACGGTCACAACGACAGGGTGCAGCTCAGCCTCAGCCATGTTGTCGACAGGAACGGGATACCTGTTGTCAGCAGCTCCTACGACGGGAATACATCGGACATAACGATGAACAAGGACATGATAGAATTTCTGGCCAGAGAATTGGATATGAAGAGATGCATCCTTATGGCCGATTCGAAGCTGTGTGTCAAGGACGTACTGAACAGTCTGATATCATCAGGAACGGCATTCGTCACCAAGGTCCCGGTGAACTTTGACGGCAAGGTGAAGGACGACGTGATATATTCAGTGCTGCACAGTACCATGGATCCGAGCGATACACGTCCGGGGAGATCGGTCTACGAGACCGATCACATGATAGACGGACATAGGGTAAGGCTCATTGCATATCTGCTGCCAAAAGCGAAGAGGGATTCGCTCGAATTCATCAGGACCAACGGTCTGAAGAGATTCAACAAAGCAATGAAGACATTGAGCTTCCGTACGTTCTTCTGCGAATCGGACGCGATGGATGCATTCAGGCATACGATGGACTCTCAGGACATCTGCTGTTTCAGAGCTAATGCTGAGGTATACATCGATGATGCGACAGCGAAGAGGAAAGGAGATGGGAAGAGATTCCGTCTACGCATCACAGACACAGGTATAGACGATGGCAGATTGGAATCTGCCATAGCTGAGCATGCGGTGCAGGTCCTCATAACGAACCTTCCGTTCTCCTCCGAGCATTCGGAGGAGCCTCGCTTCAAAGCAAGTGCAGATGATGTCATCGACCTCTACCTGGAGCAATATAAGGCTGAGGCCGGTTTCAAGATGATGAAATCGGGTATGAACATCGGCAATGTGTACATCCACACTCCTTCAAGGATAACCGCCGTGGCCTTCATAGTATCGTTGGCAACGATGCTGTGCACTGTTGCCAATATGGTGCTTAGAGAGACGAAGACCAAAGGCGAACCCAAGAAGACTGTCAAATCGCTTGTGGACATACATCAGAACGCTCTCGTATGGTATGATCGGCGCAAGGATCGGATGTCCATCACCGGCGGCCCCGGTGATACCGAGGCCATATTCGATCTCGCGGACAGATTGAAGATCCCGCCCGAATACCTGCTCACCCACTGAATCTCCTTTGATACTGATAGCTAAGGCTCTGGACTTTCAATCGATCATAATCCCAGTTTGGAATTCACGTTAAGAACAAGAAATGGAGCCGCTGGAGGGATTTGAACCCCCGACCTTCTGGTTACGAATCAGATGCTATACCTCTAAGCCACAGCGGCAGCAATACCAGTGATATTCTTACCCTATAAAAAGGAATGGCGTGACCGCTCAGAAACGTTCCTGACCGAACCTGAACATGTCAGGCCTCTTGATCCTGAGGACTATCAGTACCAGCAACAGCTCGCCGGTCACGATACCGAACGATATCAGCATGATCTCCGAAGTGTAGACCAGGACATCATGCTTGGGCGAGGGCTCCTTGTAATCCTTATCCACATCCAGATGCTTCAGCTCCCTCTCCACCAGCAGACCGTCCTTCGTTATGTATTCGATGTATATCTTATCGATATCTGCCTGGAGATAATCATCGTGGATCAACATGACATAGATCTCCTTGACGCTGAAGTTGATGCTCTCGATCGTGTCTATGACGCTTCCGTCACTGCCGTGGACATCGATGTGATCACTGGTAACATCGGCCCTGCAATCCACGACGAAGTCGTCCTGCGCGGAGATGTGGTCGACTATGGCGAGGATCCCCTCGGATACCGGATCGTAGGTGTCGAGATACAACTGTCCGTGCGTTACGGAGATGATCGAATCACCGAAGTCGAGTTTCGGTGTCAGTTCATAGAACGAAAGGTCCACGCTCAGAGGAGTGTGCAGTTCGACGGAGAATTCCACGATATCCTTGAAAGCCAGGTTGAAGGATGCGGACATGTCGTTGAAGACCAGTTTCAGATCGGAAGTGCCCTCCGGATCGGAATAGTATTCGTGATTCGTGACCGTGGTCTCGTATCCGAGTGTGTTTATCCTTCCATTCAGAGTGGTGTCCCCTGTGTATCTGAGATACTCGATGTTGAGGGTGAATATCGCACCGACAGGTGATTCCGGAGATGTCTTGACCATGACGATCCTGGAGTTCCCCGTCTCTCTAATCATATCTATTGTCATACCGGCGGTGGTGACCTGGATCTCCGCATTCGTATCGTTGGAGAAGTGTATCCTCTTGGTGAAGGCATCGATGATCTCCGATATCGATGAATCCGATTCCATATAGACCTCTGAGGCATCCATCGACACGTTGTAATCGATGTTGTCATCGTCGTCGTGGAGGGGACCTGTCAGGTCGGTGAACGTTATCACCAGGGTGTTGGAATCCCTGCTGTTCTTCGCCAGTTTGACCTCCAGATCGTGAGCCGTGGTGTCTATCTCCTTGTCACCGTCCGTATCGATCAGTGCGGTCCCGACGGCAACGCGGAACAGCTTCCCGTTGTCCAGAAGCTGCTGCGCGGTAAGCTCTCCAGCCCTGTAGTATTGCTTCAGGAGCGTGTCGACGGCCAGGTTGTCGGTCTCCACATACAGCTCTTCGACATGAAGACTGACATCCTGCTGCTCTCCGCCGTTCGCCGTATAGGTGATCTTCGGGATATATGCCAGCATGGTCAGTTTCAGGTCGTTCGTGAGACCGAAGGATTTGAAGATAAGCTTGTCCGCCCTGATCTCGTTGTACCTCTCCCCGTCCATGAAGGTCGCCAGGAAATAGGTCTCCGCCTTATTGCTGCCGTCTATGGTGACCGCGATGTCGGTGATGTGTTTGACACCTCTCCTCTCGGTGATCATCACATCCCCGGTATCGGCCGTGATGTGCATTCTCTTGATAATGTTCGGATCGTCCGATGGATCGAGGTCCTCCTGCTCGATGATGATCGCTATGACTGTGATGTCCGCTTTCATGTCGAACTTCACGTTGGTTAGCTCCGCGGACCTCCTGACCTCGTCGCCGATGGCGTTGGTGTACTTGATGTCCTGAGCTGATGATGTGACGGTCATCATCAGGTTGCTGTCGACGTAGACGGTCAACACTCCCATCCCGTCCATGGTCAGGACGGTGGTCATATCGGAGTTGGCCACGTATTTGGTGTATTCGAGCGATGAGATGTTCATAGTCATCTTGAACGTCTTGCTCGTGGATATGACGGCTTCCAGTGAATCGCTGCTGTCCGAGGATGTCAGATACAGCTCCCTGGTGAGACTGATGTCCGTATCCATGGTGTACTCCTCGTCGTACGTCAGATGGGTGAATCCAAGCTTGAGGTCGGATCCGCTGGTATCCACGGTGTAGTTGATTATCGGATCCTCTATGGCCAACTTGGACTGCTCCCATGCCAGATGCAGAGAGCGGTCATCGCCGTTGGGATCGAGAGTGACGGTGGCGCCTTTGATCACAGCGGTACCGTCGGATGTCAGTTTCCCGTCGAATGTTACTGTGAGATCGTGCTTCGGACCTGGAATGACCGCACCTACGAGGATCAGTGACGTGCCTTCGCGGATGACGATCTTACCGGTTGTACAGGCAATGGTGACATCATCGAGGATGGCCACCTTGGAATCCTTTCCGAAATCTATGGTGTACTGGTTTATGTCCAGGTAGGTACCGAGATTGATGATGATGTTCGATTCGTCCGGGAATACGAGATCTTCGGTGAGTACCTCCGTGTCATAGATGATGATAGCCTCGTCGGTGTATTCGATATCCGCCGAGGAATCATCCGAGATGAATGATAATGAGAAGAATGCGGTAAGGATCAGGACTCCGACTGCGAGATATTGCATCTTTATCATAGGGTCTTATTCCTCCCTACCAATAGGAAAGTGACCGGCAATGCGATCACTACGAATACGATTGCTCCGACAGTTAGTCCATATGATATACCCTCGCCGAACACCTCGGCGATCTGGTCGGTCAGACCGGGGAATATCTTGATCAGGTCGGCCAGCGGGGTGACCAGGAGACTTGCAAGATTACTGTCCGCAGGCAGATCTATCTGTGTTATCTGGCTCCAATGTTCCATCGTCGCGCCGAGTTCCTCGTCCATGAACCTGTCGGAGAACACGGTGTAGAAGTTGTACCCTATCCACAGGGCTATTGTACGGAACATTATGGCGAAGGACATGACCGCACCGTTGTTGTTGTGGTCCGTTCTGTTCTGGATGGTCGCGTTGAGCATGGATACGAGACATCCGATGGCGAGACCGAGCACGAAAAGGTGCAGCGCCATGAATATGGCCGGATCATCCTTGTCCACCAAGAGCATGGACAGCAGGGCTATCGGCGATAGTACCGCGCTGAGAACGAACCACGGGAAGTGTCCGGTGCGGTCTATGGTCTTCGATATGGTGACAGCGGTGACCGCAGCACCAAGCACCAGGATTATGAAGTAAGGTGCGGCCTCTCCGACGGACATCTGATACGTGAAGAACGCGATCTTGATCATGCATCCCACTGCGGCCATGTCTATGACTCCCAGCAGGAAGATGAATATCATCGAGCCCGCCACGAGCTTGTGGTTGTCGAACTTACGATGGAAGATGGACTGCGGGTTCACGACCTCCACCAGAATCAGTACCAGGAACAGCATGAAAAGGAACACTATCCACTCGATACCTACCGTGTCGGTGACATTCCAGGAAAGGTACAGTTTCTGAAGGAAGAACACCAGGACACCGGCCATGACCATCAGGATCAGGGCTCCGGGTATGTCGGCATTCATCTTGCTGTTCTCGCCGTTCTTCAGGATATCCATGCATGGATACATAACGACCGCCTGCAGCACAGCGACGGTCCAGAAGGCCACGGGCCATCCCACGGTCTCCACCAATGCCCTGCCCAGGAATATACCGAACAGCATACCTCCTCCGAACCCCAGGGACATGATACCGTTGGCCATGTAACGGTTCTTCTTGTCTGGCACGTCGAAGTAGATCTGCGCGATGCATGTGACGATGACGATACCTGCACCGAATCCCTCTACGAAACGGCATGCGAGGAAGATTGTCGAATCCTCGCACATGGCGCATATGGCCGAAGATGGTATGAAGAGAACTGAACCGAAGAGGAAGGGCAATCTGCGTCCGTACCTGTCGATCAGACAGGAGGACAGCCCCATTGCTGCGCATTCCCCTGCGATGAACATGGGGAAGTACCACGCATAATCCTTGCTGGGGAAGCAGTTCATGTCGAACATCAGGTTGAACGAGATGACCTGATTATATGCAGCTGGAACACAGACGAGGAATGTACTGAAGGATAGCAGGCAAAGAGCCGGCAACTTCTTCTTCATCGCCTCATCGATAGCCATGGTGCACCCTATTGATTCAATGGGGGTTTAAACGTCGCCCCTATTAATCATTATTACGGGATAGTCAGTTCGCGCGATAGGCCGGGAACATGTCCCTGAACACCACCGCATCCTTCTCGATGAGCGGCGATTCGCAGATGAAGTTGCATTCCTGCTTGGAATCAGCCAGGACGTTGGCCAGCAGCTGAAGGTCGGGATCCTTCGTCTCCAGAGGAAGGTGTGAGATCTCACCCTTGTCGCCGTACTTTATGCAGCTGATGTGGAAGTGGGCGATATCTCCGGCAAGGGGGAAGAACTGATCGATGAGACCCTGCATGTCCGCCTCCGTCCTGAGGTATCCGTGACCCCTAGCGTGAACATGTGCCACATCCAATACGGGATGCACTCCGTCCACCTCGCCCATGACCTTGCCGATCTCGTCCAATGTACCGAACTGACCAAGCTTCCCCATGGTCTCGACGCCCAAGGTGACATCCTTGATGCCCTCGTCGTCCAGCTTATCCTTGCACTTCCTGAGCCCGTCTATGACATTGGGCAGTGCGGTCTCCGGGGATTTTCCGTAGGCAGCGGCATGGATCACGATGATGTATGCCCCGAGGTTGTGGGCTGCACGAGCCGTATCCATGACCCAGTTGATACTCTTCTCACGGGTCTCCATGGTATCGGAGTTGAAGCTGATGAAATAGGGAGCATGACAGCTGAGCCTGATGTCCAGCTCCTTGGCCTTCGCACCTATCTCCTGTGCCCTCTCGGGTCTGATGCGTGCCCCGCGGACGAATTCCACTTCCAGAGCGTTCAGACCTAAGCCCTTCGTGTATTCGAGGGAACCTTCCGGCGTCTTTCCTGCTGACGGGTATCCTGCGGGACCGAATCTCATCATGGAAAGGTGATTACGCTGACCGAATTTATCATTATCTGGAAGCGCATGAGGATGTACCATGAGGATCGATCTCAAGGTCTCATTGGACCCTACTCTCGGATGCGGACAGGCACATCGCTGGCACAAATCGGATGACAGCAGTTGGGAAGGGGTATGGAGGGATCAGGTCATCGTAATGAAGCAGCTCTCCCCGGAATCCGTTGAGGTCACCGGGACGGACGACCGTACAGGTATCACCAGATACCTCGGCGGTGATGATGACCTGGATGAGATCATAACGGAGATCTCCCGCCGCGACGGATACGTCGCAGGACTTGCAGAGAGATGTCCCGGGATGAGGATCCTCCGTCAGGACCACTGGGAATGCCTGGCGACATATCTGCTAGCGACCAATGCCAACGTCGCACGCATAGGACAGATGGTGGAATCCGTCTGCAACCATTTTGGTAAGGATCTCGGCAGTAGACACGGATTCCCGACACCCAAGCAGATCCTCGACAAGGCGGAATGCATAGGGGAATGCAGACTGGGATTCAGGGAAAAGAGGTTCATCACCCTGGCCGACAGGGTGGAATCGGGCGACCTGGATGTGGAAGCTTTCACAGAAATGGATTACGACAGCTGCGTCAGGGAACTCCAGGGGATCAACGGTGTCGGACCCAAGGTGGCCGACTGTGTGGCACTTTTCGCATTCGAGCATATGGAAGCTTTCCCGGTAGATGCCCGCATTTCGAAGGTGATGGAGAACATATACGGAGTGATCGGCAGCTACAAGACTGTGTCCGCCTGCGGCAGGGACAAGTTCGGAGAATATGCCGGATACGCCCAGGAATTCCTCTATCACGCCGATTTCATAGAATGAGGGTTCACTGCCTGATGGTCACGTTGCCGCACATGTTGCAGCAGGAGACGGGACCGGTGCCGAACTCCTCCCTGTAGATGTCCTCCAGGAGGCCCATCTCCTTGACGGTGAAGCAGATCCTGCACATCTCATCCTCGAAGGAAGCACTGCCGTCGGCGAGGGCGCTGGCAGATTCCCTGATCTTGGAGATGAACTCGGGATATTTGGGGGAGTTCTCGATGACGAGGCAGTCTCCCCTCTTCTTCTTGAGGTACTGAGAGATAGCCGCATCGGTGACTCCGAATTTCCTGGCGACCTGTGCCTGCGAGAGATGGTGCACGCTGACAAGTTCATTGGCCACCTCTCTTCTTACTATAGGTAGCACGTACCAAACGATAATCTCGCAGGGGATCTTCATGAATAATGGGCACAAAATCTAAGTATAAAGAGTTGACCGTAACAACTGTTAATTTAATGATGGCTAACTTTTTTTAGCCGTCTGGAACATTTGCATCCTCATGCGCCGGTGTTGACCTTCGTGTAGAACTCCGATACGTCCCAATCGTCATCGTCCCTCTGTCTCTGACTCTCCAATCTAGCACCCACGGACTGCGCCGCTTCCTTCATCATACGGGCCGCACGGTCGTTACCCTGGAAGTCCTCGACCTTCGCACCCGCGGCGGTGATCTTACCGAGGAACGATCCTATGACCTTGTTGTTGGCGATGATGACGGATCTGGTGGTTCCGGTCTCGTTCCTGAACGTGTCGCGGAAGTACACGCTGAGGTTGTCCTGCGAGTTGATGATGAGCGATTCCCCTGCCCTGCGGGATATCTTTCCGATATCCTCGGTGAGCATCCATCTGAGGACCGGATCGTCCTTGATGAAGAATCCCTTCGTCAGGAAGCCCTCGGCCTCCAGTTCTTTGAGGACCCTCCTGGTCACTCCCATCCTGCTGGACAGGAACGTGGACAGTCCCTCGGCGGAGAATATACCGAAGTCGCGGAAGTGCATCTTGGCCACCTCGACGACGGCCTCCTTCTGAGACATGCCGTTGTCCGGCACTATGCTGAAGCATGAGTCCGCTCCCTGGTAGATGACCGAGTTCTTGTTCAGCTCCGTGAAGAGCTCGCTGGTCCTCTCAAGGGACAGCGGCGATTCAGAGATGATCTTCTTCTTGGCTACGGGCTGGAGCTTGGAGATGACCTGCAAAAGCGCCTTGCAATCATCGTCTGGCACATATCCCCTCATGGCCTTGAAGACGGATGCGTGCTCGAGATCCGTGTATCCCAGGTAGGTGGGCACGAGGGTCATCTTGCACAGGTATCCCTGCTCCATCTGCTTCTTTATGATGGTCTTCTCTGCCACACGGGTGGTGACCTCCTGATCCCCTCTGATGTATCCGCGGACCGAGACGCATTCCGCCACGGTATGGTACTTGTTGGTCCTGGATACCCTCTGCTTGGAGAAAACGTAGGTCATCATCTGGTCCTCGGTCATGGTCCACGGGTTGAAAGCACCCTTTGCGTAGAATCCGTTGACCAGTATGTAGCCGCAATCCTCCATGACCTTGACGATATCCTCTTCGACATCCTCGGCGGAGACTCCCATGATCTCCCTGATACGGACGATGTCTATGTCCTTCTGGCGGTAGAATCCCATCATGCCGTCCAGCGTTGCCAAGGCATCGCGGAGCATCGTGGGCTCGTCCAGATCCAAGGAACGCACATCGATGACACCGGACATCTCCCAGATCTCCATGGCACCGATTATCACGCTGCCCTTCACCAGCGGATAGATCCACTTGTCGCCGTAACGTGCGGCTATCTCCGCCCATTTGGATCCCAGGTCGGGATCGAACAGGGACAGGAGCCTGACTGGGTAGTCCTCCTCCTTGACCTTCTCGAGTGCTGGGATCTCATCCTCCATGATGTACATGGGGGATTGACCCTCTCCGACATGGACGACCTTGGCGCCGACCTCGGGCGCGTATGTCTCGACGACGTCGAGAGGTACCCCGACGATGTAACGAAGCGCGGATGACGGGATGGGTCCGTATGCCCTGATGGCCTTCTTCAGGAGATCCCTGACGGGATCGCCCTCCACCTCTCCGGGGACGCATACCTCGTAGGTGTTCTCGGTACCCCACTCCTCCTTCTCGCTGAATGCGCGGATGATGCGGAGCGAGCGGTCCAGACGCATGACGCTCTCGCGCACTGCCTCCTTCTCCTTGCCGGTCTCCGCGACGATCTGCCTCAGTGTGGCCATACCCATGCCGTCGATGACGTTGAGGATATCCTCGTCGCCCGGCATGGTCTCGTCGGTCCTGATGGCGGCATACCTGTCGGCATCGTCCTGCATGACGAACCTGACCTTCCCCCTGACGTATCTTCCGAGACGGATGTCTCCGTTCCTCCTCATCTCGTTCCATTCGTTGATGTCGAAGTTCTCGACCCTGCCGTAAACGTCGAGTTCGCTCCCGGCGGATCCGTGGAAGTCGAAGAATTCCTTGATGGATTTGAAATGCTGACCCTTAGTGAGCCTGTACCTTTCGACGGCCTCGTAGCTGTATACGTCGTCGTGTCCCGCCTTGAGCCTCATGTGGTCGATCTTCAGCATGTACTGGTCGTTCTCGGAGACCAGGAACCTGCCCTTGACCGCATCCTCGTTGGCAACGAGGGATTCCAGCGATGCGTACGCCTGCTCCTCGGTCAGTGATAGAGCAAAAGCCACCTCCTGGACGGATGCGGGTGCGAAGCAGTCGAGATACCTCATGACGATACGGTCGGTAGCGTCGTCCTTCTCCACGGGAGGATACTCCACGCGTCCGAACAGCCATTTGTTGCCTGACAGATCGGATCTGGTGATCAGATACATGGATTCCAGCTTCCTCAGCGACCTGACGGTCATATCCTCGCTGATCTCCAGCTTCTCGGAGATCTCGTTGAGGGCGGTGTCCATGTCTATCGCATCGTAGACTGCTTTATCCGTATCATTGAGCTCACGCTCCTTCCTGGTAGCTGCGGCATAATATGGTAATTCATCCGCCACCATGATGTGGGGATCATCGAGGAACACAGTCCCGATCTCGCCGGAATGCATCAGTTCCCTGACCCATCCGTCGACGGTCTTCCTGTCCTCGTCCGTGTATGAATAGATGTTCCTTCCCCTCTCGCGCAGCGCCTGCAGGGGACCGGTCTCCATCAGAAGTTTGGGGATGTCGTCCTTGCATGTGATACGCGTGGGCTTCTGAGCGTAGTATGGAACGATCTGGTCCTCCTCGAACTCGAACTCGCTCACCGAATCCCCGAGGGCACGGTACAGGACCTTCCTGTGCAGCTCCCTGAGCAGTGCGGAACGGTCCTCCATGAGCACGATATCCGAGAATCCCGAAAGGATGGCGGAGTGGGCGAACGGCGAGGGTGTTCCGGAGAAGCGGATGATGTTCAGCTTCATATCCCCGGAATCCAGGAGATCCAGGACGTACCTGGCGTTCTTGATGTCCATGTCGTCCTCCATGAC
>ERZ842401.2504-NODE-2504-length-24519-cov-15.294923_pt1 | contig 24519 bp, 12 predicted proteins | sample MGYA00521270_ERZ842401 | MGnify/ENA primary metagenome ERZ842401 (study PRJEB31892, sample SAMEA3878208) | bioreactor metagenome | biome: Moose rumen | place: Sweden | collected 2011-10 | study: EMG produced TPA metagenomics assembly of the PRJEB12797 data set... | reverse complement strand
TGAAGATGCCTATGATTGAGAACATCGCCAAGGGTCGTGTTCAGAAGTTCCTGAAAGAGAACTGTCTGGTTGACCAGGAGTTCCAGTTCGGTGACGGCGACAAGGCAACTGTTGCACAGTGGCTCGCCAAGCAGGACAAGGATCTGAAGATCACCGCTTTCAAGCGCTTCACACTCATAGCAGACTAATGAAAATCTTCGCTATAGGAATGAATTATGCAGCCCACAACAGTGAGCTGCATAATTTCGTTAAACGCCCTGATGAGCCGGTAATCTTCACCAAGGCCGACTCAGCGATACTGAATCAGGGCAAACCATTCTTCATCCCTGACCAGTGGGGACGTATCGACTACGAGACAGAGGTGGTGGTACGTATCTGCCGATTGGGAAAGAATATCCCCGAGCGTTTTGCTCACCGTTATTATGATGCCGTCACGGTAGGCATCGACTTCACCGCCCGCGATCTCCAGAAGAAAGCCTCGGAGAAAGGTCAGCCCTGGACCATCTGCAAAGGCTTCGACGGTTCGGCAGCCATCGGTGAATGGGTACCCAAGGAGAAGTTCCTTGATATCCAGCGCATCCACTTCCATCTCGACATCAACGGAAAAACCGTTCAGGAGGGCTGTACGAGTGACATGCTTTACAAGGTAGATGAGATAATCGCCTATATCTCACAGTTCTTTACCTTGAAGACAGGCGACATCCTTTATACCGGTACCCCGGCGGGCGTAGGTCCCGTGCATATCGACGACCATCTGGAGGGATGGCTCGAGGAGAGAAAGGTGCTGGAGTTTAATTGTAAGTAGCATTCTACAATAAATCAGCGCAATATCCGTTATTATAGAGAAGTGAAAAATAGTCGGAGGCTTATAATAAGCATGACTCTTATGCTTCTCTGCTTACAGGGTATTGCACAAGAGGCTGCCACCCTGACCCCACAGGAGGTCAGGCGGGGAGCCGACGTATCACCATCGGAACGCTATGCCCAGCACTCTGTGCTGCAGAATGGCAAATGGGCAAAGATAAGGATTGCCGAGAGCGGGATATGCCAGCTGTCGGCAGCATTGATACGCAAATGCGGATTCTCGGATATCTCGAAGGTAAAGGTTTATGGCTATGGCGGAGCACTACAGCCAGAGAGTCTTACCGGCGAGTATCTGAAAGAGACCGACGACCTTAAGGAAGTGCCGGTATGCGTGGTAGGCGACAAGAGACTCTTCTATGCCGTCGGTCCGGTGACATGGGAATCGGCAACAGCTACCGACCGTATACGAAACAACTATTCTTCCTACGGATACTATTTCCTCACGGAGAACGATGCCGAGCCGGCCACGCTAAGCCAGGAAGAGTTCAAGAACAGATATTATCCACTTGCAGACGACTATCACTCACTCTATGAGGTAGACGACTATGCCTGGTTTCACGGAGGCCGTAAGCTCTTCGACAAGACACTTTATGCCATCGGCACCGCACAGAGCTATACCCTGTCTGCCAACAGCACCTCGGGCACCCTTGCCATAGCCATGAGCTATAACAACTACTTCGATGCCACAGTAGAGGTGAACGGTAAGGAGTTAGGAAAGATCATCGTCAGCGCAGAAGAGATTGCATCCTCCAAGAGCAAGGACGACCCTATCGATTTTACTGACAGCTATGCCAAGGCAGCCGACCACACCTGGACATTCAAGGTAGAAAATATCCTCGAAGCCTCGAACACCATCAGGATCACACAGACATCAGGCGGGGAGGTAAGACTCGACCATATCTCAATCACCTCCGAACAGCCGAAAGCCCTACCCGACTTCACTTCTGCCGACTTCCCCGTGCCGGAGTATGTGAGTAACATAACCAATCAGGACCATCATGGGGATGCCTCTGCAGATATGATAATCATCATCCCCACAAGTCAGAAATGGCTGTCGCAGGCAGAGAGGATAAAGACACTCCACGAGACCAACGACGGACTGATTGTACGTATCATCCCTGCCGACGAGCTATATAATGAGTTCTCCAGCGGTACACCCGATGCCAATGCATATCGCAGATACCTGAAGATGCTCTACGACCGGGCGAAGACAAAGGACGATGCACCGAAGTATCTGTTGCTCTTCGGCGACGGAGCATGGGATAACAGGATGCTCAGCTCCGGATGGACGAGCTATTCGCCCGATGACTTCCTGCTCTGTTATGAGAGCGAGAACTCATTCAGTTCGGTATATTGCTTTGTCAGCGACGACTACTTCTGTCTGCTCGACGACGGGGAACAGATACAAGAGAAGAGCGGCAGCGGATATACATATACCGGAAGACCCGATGTGGCGGTAGGTCGCCTGCCCTGTCGTACCCTCGATGATGCGAAGACCCTCACCGACAAGACCGTCAGCTATGCCAACAACGAATATGGGGGCAGTTGGCAGAACACCATCATGTTCATGGGCGACGACGGCAACAACAACACCCACATGGCCACGGCCGACAAGGTGGCAACGATGGTGCAGAACAAATATCCCGGGTATAACATCAACAAAGTATACTGGGATGCATACACCCGTCAGAGTTCATCTACCGGCAACAGCTACCCCGACGTCACCAATCTGATAAAGAGTCAGATGAGCGAAGGGGCACTTATCATGAACTACAGCGGCCACGGCATCAACTACGCCCTGTCGCATGAGTTTGTGGTACGTACTGCCGACTTTGAGAACACTGTATCCAACAACCTCCCCCTGTGGGTCACTGCCTCATGCGATATCATGCCTTTCGACGGTCAGGATGACAATATCGGAGAGGCAGCGATGCTGAACAAGAAAGGCGGTGCCATAGCCTTCTTCGGAACGACACGAACCGTCTATTCCAACTATAACGAGGTGATAAACCTCGGATTCTCAGAATATGTGCTCGGTTATACCAACGGCAAGCGGAACACTATCGGTGAGGCAGCACGGATAACGAAGTGTGAGCTCGTTGACACGCGGAAAGACCTGACGCCAAACAAGTTACAGTACACCCTGCTCGGTGACCCTGCCCTCACCCTCGCAGCTCCCACCCAGGAGATTGTGATCGACGAGATCAACGGAGAACCGATGACTGAAGAAACGGCCATTCAGCTCTCTGCCGGTTCTATAGCCACCATCAAGGGACATGTGCTGTGGGGCGATGATATCGACAGCGATTTCAACGGTATCATCTCTGCCTCAGTGAAGGATGCCGAAGAGACCATCACGTGTAAGCTCAACGACACCAGTGAGACGGATAAACCATTTGTATATAAGGACCGTACGAAGGTAATATATAAAGGCTCTGACAACATCCAAAACGGAGAGTTCTCCCTCACCTTCGCCGTGCCAAAGGATATCAGCTACACTGAGGGCTCGGGACAGATGACCCTCTATGCACTCAGCAATGACAAGCTGCGTGAGGCCCATGGTGAGACAGAGGGATTTGTGCTCAACGGAAGCAGTATCGCAGTCAACGACTCCATCGGTCCAAGCATATACTGTTACCTGAACTCCAGTACGTTCAAGAACGGAGGTGTGGTAAATACCTCGCCCTACTTCATGGCAGAGCTCTACGACGACAGCGGCATCAACGCCTCGGGCAGCAGCATCGGACACGACCTCGAACTGATTGTAGATGGCGACATACTGAAGACATATAATCTGAACAGCTATTTCAACTATGACTTCGGCGACTATCGCAGTGGAAAGTTAGGATTCAGCATACCTGAACTGAGCGAGGGACATCATAAACTGCTGTTCCGTGCCTGGGATGTGCTTAACAACTCTTCTACGGCAGAGTTGGACTTTGAGGTAAGGAAGGACATTGCACCAAACTGCCTGAATGTCATATGCAAACGCAACCCCGGCTCCAGCAACCTCACCTTCACCATCACCCACGACCGTGCAGGAAGCAACATCAACATACAGTTGGATATCTACGATACGACAGGCCGACAGTTATGGAGACATAGGGAGTCGGGCATGTCGACAAACGACACCTATACCTTTGACTGGGATCAGTCTGTCGACGGTGGAAGAGTCTTGCAGACAGGAGTCTATATCTTCAAGGTATCTCTCAGCAGTGACGATGGCGGTGAGTCATCGAAGGCAATAAAACAGGTAATAACAAAGAAATAACAGAATATGAATAAGATGTCAAAGATAACCATGATCAGAGTGATGGTATTATCATTTATCATTTATCCATTATCATTCAGCTCCGCCTCTGCCCAGGACGACGACAAGCGGGTGATGTTCAACCCCGTCAACCACGCGGTGATATCCCAGACCATCGCCCCCGATGCACGGGCTGCCGGCATGGGTGACGTGGGAGCCGCTACCGACCCCGATGTCAACTCCCAGTACTGGAACCCCGCGAAGTATCCGTTCTGTATCTCCAGAGCCGGTATCGCACTCAACTACACCCCCTGGCTGCGACAGCTGGTGAACGATATCGACCTGGCGTATGTGGCAGGATACTACCGTATCGGCGACTATTCCGCCATCTCCGGTTCACTGCGTTATTTCTCTCTCGGAGAGGTGTATACTGACTACGGAAGTTCCGACATGACGGTGAAGCCCTATGAGATGTCGCTCGATGTGGCGTACTCTCTGATGCTGTCGGAGAACTTCGCTATGGCAGCCGCCCTGAGATGGATATACAGTGACCTGCGATATGACTACAGCGAGAACTCAAAGCCAGCCTCAGCCTTTGCCGCCGACCTGGCGATGTACTATAATAAATATGTGATGCTGAGCAGTCGTGAGTGTCAGTTGGGAATAGGACTGAACTTCTCGAATATCGGTTCAAAGATATCCTTCTACGGTGACGAGGAGAGTCAGTTCCTGCCGGCAAACATGCGTCTGGGAGCATCGCTGATGGTGCCTATGGATGAGTATAACCGTTTTACCATCACTGCCGATGCCAACAAACTGCTCGTGCCTACGGTGCCTGTACAGAATGAGGGAGAGTCGAATTCCGACTATCAAGACCGTGTACGTCGTGAGTACAGTGATGTGAGTGCCATCAGCGGTATCTTCAAGAGTTTCGGTGATGCCCCCGGAGGTTTCAAGGAGGAGCTGGAGGAGATACAGTGGAGCGTGGGAGCGGAGTATGTGTATCATGATCAGTTCTCGTTGCGTGCAGGATACCATCATCAGGCAGAGTCGAAGGGCAACCTGAAGTACTTCACCATCGGTGGCGGTTTCAGAATGAACGTGTTCTCTCTCGATGTGGGTTACGTCATCTCCACGGCACGAAGTAATCCACTCGACCAGACGCTGAGGTTTACCTTAGCCTTCGATATGGACGGTATAAAGGATCTGTTTAGAAGATAAGGAGTTAAGAAGTTAAGGAGTTAGGACATATGAAGATTAGGGTTGGAATGGGCTTTGATGTCCATCAGTTAGTAGAAGGCCGCGACCTGTGGATGGGCGGCATAAAGATAGAACACAGTAAGGGACTGCTGGGACATAGCGATGCCGACGTGCTGTTACATGCCGTCTGCGATGCTCTCCTCGGGGCAGCGAACATGCGTGACATAGGTTATCATTTCCCAGACACCTCGGCAGAGACCGACGGCATGGACAGTAAGATTATCCTCAAGAAGACCATCGGACTGATTGCCACTAAGGGTTATCATCTGGTGAATATCGATGCCACGATATGTGCCGAGCGTCCGAAGATGAACCCTCATATACCTCAGATGAAAGAGTGTATGGCGAAGGTTATCGGGTGTGATACCGACGATATATCTATCAAAGCCACGACAACCGAGAAACTTGGATTCACCGGACGCGAAGAGGGAATCTCGGCTTATGCTGTGGTGTTGATTGAGAAAGAATAGGATACCTAGGATTTCCTAATTTTCTAGGATTATCCAGGATATTCAGAGAGCATCAATGTATTCGTAGAGCTTTTTGTAGAATGGGTGGCGTGTCATCGTTGATGCGTCACCTAATATTATCAGTTTCATGCGGGCACGGGTGATGGCGACGTTCATTCTGCGGAGGTCGCGAAGGAAACCTATCTGCCCCTCGTCATTGGCACGGACGAGTGAGATAAGGATGATGTCACGCTCCTGCCCCTGGAAACCGTCGACGGTATTCACACTGATGAGACTGCGATAGGGTTTGAAGAACTCACGCTTCTTAAAGAGTCTTCTAAGATACTGCACCTGAGCACGGTAAGGAGAGATGACACCCACATCGAGGCGCTCATCAAGGATACGCTCCTTTCCGATTTTCTTGAAGTAAGTCTCGAGAGCGAGCAAGGTCAGTTCTGCCTCGGCCTTGTTGATACGTCCAAATGACTCCCCCACGAATTCCTCTTTGAAAAGTTTAGAGTTTAGAGTGGAGAGTTTAGAGTTTGCTACCGCTCCGCAGGAATCCTTAGAGGTTGAATCTGGAGCGGTAGCAAACTCTCCACTATCAACTTTCAACTCTACACTAAATTGTGAGGTATCTATCCATGTCATCGGGATATCAAGGTCGAGGATGCTGCGGTATTTCACCTCGGGGGCACTCTCCACTTGATTGCCATAGAACCAGTCGGACGAGAATCGCATGATCTCCTCGTTCATACGATACTGCATCTTAAGGAGAGTCACCGTCTCGGGCTTGTTTTCTACAATCCGTTCCATGAGGGTCTTGCCTAATCCCGCCTTCATGGCGGCAAAACTCTTGATGGTAGGAGGCAACTGACAGTGGTCACCGGCAAGTATCACCCTTGACACCCTTCGGACAGGTATCCAACAAGCCGCCTCAAGAGCCTGGGCAGCCTCATCGATAAACAGCGTGCCGAACTTCTGACCATCGAGCAGTCTGTTTGCCGAGCCGACCAGTGTACAGGCTATGACACGGGCCTCACCAAAGAGTTGGGCGTTTATGCGTAGCTCGAGTTCCGTGGCCCGCTCTTTCAGACGTTCCATCTTCTGATGGAATTTCTCGTCGCCACGTTTACGGTGACTTCGCAGATCACGGATAGCCTTACGGATGGCCCAGAGCAGTTCGTAGTCAGGATGAGACTCAAACCGTCGTTCGTAGGTGAAGGAGAGCATCTTATCATTTACTCTCGTAGGATTACCTATACGCAGCACGTTGATGCCACGGTCGACGAGTTTCTCGGATATCCAGTCGACAGCCATATTACTCTGAGCACATACCAGCACCTGGTTCTCGCGACGCAGTGTCTCATAGATAGCCTCAACGAGTGTCGTTGTCTTACCTGTTCCCGGGGGACCGTGAACGATGGCCACATCCTTAGCCCGCAGCACCTTGTTTACCGCATCCTCCTGAGTCTGATTGAGATAAGGGAAGTGCATCGGAGCAAAACTGAATGTCTCCGCCCGCATGCCACCGCCATCGGATCTTGAAGGAGAATAGAAGAGGTCGCGGAGATATCCTAATCGTCCCTTGGCACGCATCACCCTGTCGAGCGCCTCGAACATCATCTTATAGCTTGTCTCGTCGAAGAAAAGCTGGATGCCGACGTTCTCTGCTCCCTGGACATCTATGAGCTGACCATTATCAGGGACAGCCACCACCATCCTGTCGCCATCGACATAGCTGACAGTGGCGGTGAAGGGGAAGTAGGATATCCTGGAATCCTTAGAATTTCTAGGATTCCCAGGGTCTTCAGGATTACAGGTAAAGAAAGCCACTGGCCGGCCGAATTCGAAGTTATGCTCTATCTCGTCATCCTCGCCCTGGCGATGCACCTCTACCACCAGTTGGTTGAGAGAGTTATAGTAGCTCTTCCCCATTTTCACGGGCCACCAGGCATCACCACGCTTAACCTTCCGCTGCAGCCCCATCTCCTCGGTCTGTTTGCGGTAGGCTTCCTTCTCGGCCTGATACTCCATCTGGAGCAGCAGCCGCTGTTGTTGGAGTGCCAATATCGGCAAATTCTGCTGATTACCCATAATTCGCCTGCAAAAATACAAAATAAATCACAATTATTATATCTGCAACAGCAAATTCTTCACTCTTCACTCTTAACTCTTCACTTTTTTTACTACCTTTGCACCCAGAATGAAACAGATATTGCTGATAAACGATGTCGTGGGCTACGGCAAGGTAGGCATGGGAGCCATGCTGCCGATACTGTCGTATCTGGGCATCCCGACCTACAGTCTGCCTACAGCCCTCGTGTCGAACACGCTCGACTACGGGAAGTTCAACATACAAGACACCACCGAGTATATCCGTGGTACCCTGCCGGTATGGAAGGAATTAGGATTCAGCTTCGATGCCATCTGCACAGGACTGATGTTCAGCGAAGAACAGGCAAAGCTTGTTGCCGGATACTGCCGTGAACAAGGCGAGCAGTCGACAACGGTATTCGTTGACCCTATCCTCGGTGACGGCGGACGACTATATAACGGTATGACCGAGCGTCAGGTGGAGTTAGCCCGTGAGATGGTAAGTGTGGCAGATCTCACCTTCCCGAACTACACCGAGGCCTGCTATCTCACCAATACCCCAATCAAGATGGACGGTATCTCATGGGAGGAAGCTGGCGACCTTCTTGATGACCTGCGTGAGATAGGTTGTAAGTCGGCCCTTGTCACCAGTTGTAAGATCGACGGTCAGAATGCCGTATGCGGTTATAACCACTACGATGATACATATTTCCATCTCAACTACCACGAGATACCGGGACTGTTTCATGGCACTGGCGACATCTTCTCAGCCGTACTCATCGGTCACCTGCTCAACGGAGAGTCGCTGAAGGTCAGCACCCGGACAGCCATGGATACCGTCTTCCGCATGATCGACCGCTACCGCAATATCGGTGACAGAAACAAAGGTATCCCCGTTGAGAAATGTCTCGACCTGCTGTGATTCATCCGCTACACTCTGATATTCCCAAGCCGGAGCGGTTCACCTATCCCTTCTGCTACGAGCCCCACCCGCTGTGCATCCTCGCAGCGGAAGAGACCAAACGCGAGATAGCCCGCATACAGTCCACGGAGGGAAAGATGTTCGGAGTAATGATAGTGGAACAGGACGGCACACTGGGATTCCTCGCTGCCTACTCCGGTCTGCTCGAAGGGCGCAACGACTGGGAATACTTCGTACCGCCCGTGTACGATGCCCAGCAGCCCGACGGATATTTCAAGACCAGGGAGCGTGAGATCTCCGCCATCACCCGGCATTCTGCTCCTGACGGCCAGCACCCGTCGCCCGACACCAGACCACTCTCGCAGGCCCTACAGCTATGGCTCTTCCGTCAGTATCGCATCCTCAATGCCAGGGGCGAGACGAAGGACCTCGTGGAAATCTGGCACGACTACCACACATCTCCCAAGATACGCAACAAGTATCCCCTACCCCCTGGCGGTACCGGCGACTGCTGCGCACCGAAGCTGCTGCAGTATGCCTATCTGCACAGTCTGAAACCAGTGTGCATGGCAGAGTTCTGGTGGGGACCGTCGCCCCGTAGCGCCGTCCGCCATCACGGTGAGTACTATCCTGCCTGCCGTGGGAAATGTCTGCCCGTGCTGACGTGGATGCTTCAGGGACTGGACGTAGACCCCAACCCCGAGGAGGCGGGTCTGCCACATCTCAGGGTGGAGACAGTATATGAGGACGAGGCGATAGCTGCAGTCAACAAACCATCGGGTATGCTCAGCACACCGGGGAGGATCGAGAAGTACTCCGTCGCCACATGGGTCAGTGAGCGGTGGGCGGGAGCGGTGCCGGTACACCGCCTCGACATGATGACATCAGGCATCATCCTCGTGGCAAAGACACAGGAGGCTTACCGCCATCTGCAACGGCAGTTTGAAGAGCACACGATAAAGAAGAAGTATCTCGCACTCGTGGAGGGCTCGCCAGAGAGAGAGCACGGCATCATTGACATACCGCTGTCGAGCGACCCCGTGAACCATCCACGACAGATGGTGGACTACGAGCACGGCAAGCGTGCGATAACGGAGTATCGTGTTCTTCATAGCGGCGAGCGGTCGCTGCTTGCCCTGTGGCCGCATACGGGCAGGACGCACCAGCTCCGCATGCACTGTGCTCATCCCGACGGACTGGGCTGTCCCATCGTGGGCGATGAGCTCTACGGCCACAAGTCAGACCGTCTCTATCTGCAGGCACAGTCGATAACCTTCATCCATCCTGTCACCGGACGGCGCATGCATATAGAAACAGGGGAAATTATGTCCCCCTGATCTTTACCGAGGGACATCCTCACGGAAAAAGGATCCTAAGGATAAGATCGCCTATTTCAACTTTGGCTTCAGCTCATCGGGCGACTCCTTGGTAAACATGCTGACCTTGGGCCCTTCCTTGACAAAGAAATCCTCTATCACCTGCGGCTCCAGCGTGACGGCTGGCTGGAAGTCATCGCTCGATATATAGCTGATGACGGCCCGCCTCATCTGCCTTGCTACAAGGCGGCGGTCAAGATCGGTATCGATATCCATGGTAGTCATCAGCAGCTTGCCTCCCAGCACATTCGCCTCGACAATCATACCCAGTTTGCGCGAGATATGCCAAGTGTCGATGGGCTGCACAGGCGACTGGTAACTCTTCGGGAGTTCCATGAGATTCATCACCTGCGCCCGGTTGAGCAGTTCCCACCAGTTCAGGTTGGTCCAGTCGTCGGTCGGGAATCCATGCCTGAAGAGCGGATGCGTCTTGTCGATATATGCCCCCGTGGTATGAGGCGGGCGCATCTTAAACCATGAAGTATTCCAGAACACCGGCAGATAATGCTGCACCACATCGCTGCCCAGACGCACCTTGCCGGCAGCCGTCAGGAGCACCTTGCCCCCACTGCGCAACACATCGAGCGTCTTCGCATCAAGGGTGTCTGAGATATACACTCCCTCGCTGCTCACCTCTTTCCCCTCGGGATATACCCAGAAATCCCAGTGATTCCTGTTATCCCCTGCAATGCGGACTGTCAGCGTCAGTTTCGATGGTTCGCTGACACTACAGAGAGGGAAGCAGACCGTTCCGAGCTTATGATTCTTCCCCACAGGGAGGACGCCCGATGCCAGTCGTCCCTCGGCAAGCACCCGTCCGTCGCTGCTGATAGAATAAGTGGCACTTGCCTCTGCGATATCAGCAGGCAGAGCATTGTAAGCCTCAACCGGAATCACGAGTGTATCGCTGCTGGCATAGACGAACTTAGGGAAGCGTGCCAGTGCCACAACCGGTGAGCAGAACTCCCGCCACTGGGATGCATCGGTATAGCCCTTCTCCCGCCAGTGCACGTTGAGCACTCCCTCCAGGGCCGTGCCCTGCCCACTGTAGTCGTTGAGTGCCAGCAGCTGGAAGCCGGAATAGTCCTTGGTACGCAGATTGCGCTCTATCTCATATTTGTAGGCAAGAGTCTGCAGCCAGCCACTCGCCTGAAGAAACTTCTCCGCCTGCGACTCCATGCCGTTGTCTCTCAGCAAGTCGCGGAAAATCTCAAAATTACGAGCCTTATAGGCACCGGTATATTGTGGTATCTCGCGGAAATCAGGGAAGGCGCACCACTGCCCCTGCTCGTGGGCAATGACAGGACTGTTGTTGGCCACCTTTCCCTTATAGTTACGCGGAAATTCTATCTGACTGTAATAGTCATCGTCTGACTGCGGTGCATGGCGGTCCCAGTCGAGGCCTCGTGCCCCGCCCTTCACATGATATTCCGAGCCGTCGTCCCAGGCCCAGCCTCCTCCTACGGAAGCTCCGCAATAGATCTTCGAGGGGTCATAGCTCTTCATCTCCCTGACCCAGTCATTGCAGTATGCCACCCAGTCGCCTGCAGGCTCGTTGCCCGCAGCCATCATCACGAACGAGGGATGATGACCGTATGCATCGATGATACGCTTCGACTCCTCAAGCAGATACTGGTCGATGGCCTGTCCCCTGCGCAGCTTCACACCGTGGTTGGGCCACGACGGGCCCTCAGGCTGCAGATATATCCCCAACTGGTCGGCAGCCACAAACGCTGCCTCCGGCGGACAGTAAGAGTGGAAGCGTATATGGTTGAGTCCGTATTCCTTCACCTTCCTGAATACCCGCAGCCACGACTCCACGTCCATAGGAGCATAGCCCGTCTCCGGGAAACAGCAGTTCTCCACCGTGCCCCTGAGCCAGATGGGTTTTCCGTTCAGATAAATCTGTCGGCCCTTTATCGTTATGTCGCGTATGCCGAAGGTGACGGTAACCGGCTGTCCCTTATGCTCGACGGTACGGGTATAGAGATACGGATCCGCCTCGCTCCACCACCTGACGCTTTCTCCCAATGACACCTCGTGGCTCTCTCCGTCGATGGTGATGAAAGCCTTGCGCCGTGAGGCATCGTGGCTGATACGGATAATGGGCTGGCTGGCAGTGCGCAGTTCGATAAGTCCCACGATGCCGTTCCAGTTGCCTTGCGTCTGGTCGGTCACACTATGCGAGTCCTGGCCTACGCAGACATTCTCGATACCGTTGTAGACGCAGATGGCTATCTTGTTCTGCTTTCCTGGCTTGATGAAGCGTGTAACGTCGTACTGGTGAGGTGCCGACAATGACATCTGATGCCCCGCCTCCTGATTATTGACATAGACCGTCGTCTCAATATGTGGCCGCTCAAGATAGAGTATCACCCTCTGCTTCTTCCAGCTCTTCGGCACGTCGACGGTGCGCATGTACCAGGCCCTGCCCACATAGTGCTTATCGGGAGTGAGGAAGAAGGGGAACTTTATGCTCCCTTCCACCCGGTACTTGGCCATATATGGATTGAAATAGTAGCTGGAGTCGTAGAGCGAGCCAGTCCACCGGGTGCTTACCGATACGTCGTTGCCCTTGCCGTTGGTCAGCATCGAGCCGGGCAGCGTCACGGTGTCGTCATAATTAGCAGTTTCTCCGACAGAGAACTTCCATGTTCCCGCCAGATCAATACTCTGCTGGGCGAAAGACGACATGCCCAACATTACGATACAGAATAAAACAGATAGCCTTTTCATATTATAGTCCTTCGTATGTTATACTTATGCTCTTTACCTTCTCTCCAGGCGTAGTGTCAGCCTCCCGTGGGAAGTAGACCGGCTCGTCCTGCTGCATCGGGAGTATGCGCAGCTCCAGTTCGGTGCATCCCTTGGGCAGTCGCCAGAGTCCATAGAGGAACGGGCGGCCGTTGTTGAAGTGGTCGGCAACGAGCCTGCCACCCACATATAGCCGTGCGCAGTCGCCCTGATAGTCGATACTCAGCAGTCGCGGGAACTTCTCCACTGCCTCCACAGGCACTTTCACCATATAGACGGCAGCCTGCCCGAAGTCCTCGTCGGTAGGTTCCTCTGCCACCTTGTTCACGCCGATGGTGATGGTGCGCAGCGGTCCTGCCTCGCGCACTTTCTCACAGGCAGCACCAAGCCCGATGTCTTCATGACCCGTCTGCGGCAGGAACAGCCTTCCTGCCTCTTCGCTCGTCAGCAGATAGATATTCTTGTATACAGGTTTCTCGGTGCCCCTCGCCTTTACACTCCGCAGCACCTTTCCGTCGCTGAGGGCAATAGTCGTGGGTATGCCCTTTATCTGCTCCATGTATATCTTCCCGTCGCGCTTGGCTATAAGCTGTGCTGTGGCATAGCGGATGCCGTCGATGTTGACGGGCAGTATGCAGATAGTGCCTGCGGGGATGTTCAGCGTTGGCAGCTTTACGCCGCATGCCTCCAGCTGGACGTTTCTCTTAGCGGAGAGATTCTGCAGGCGCTCATAGTTGTTGATGAAGATAAAACCGCTGCCGTCCTTGGAACGTACCGACCATCGCAGGAAGGAGTCGTCGCCCTTCTTGATGTCCTGCTGACAGGGGAACTCTGCCTCCATCGGTGCCAGCTGCTCGCCCCAGTCATGCATGAAGAGATGTAGCTTGCGGAGCATGTAGTAGTGGGGATTACGCTGTCCGAACTCACCGAGTGGAGCCTGGAAGTCGTAGTTCTTCACCGGCATGTCGTTGTAGTTGGTGGCCAGTGTGCGCTGCATCTCGTTGAGCCATGTCTTACCGTCGGGGTTTGTACCTCCGTGATACATATAGTATCCCAGGAGATTGGAGCCGCTTCCCAGTTTGACGACAGCCATAGAGTAGGCATCCTCGGGGTAGAGATATGGACGGCGATGATATGCAGTCATCATACCGCCTCCAAGCTCACAGGTGAAGTACGGATACTGCTCGTCGCCCTCGTTGAGCTTTTCCTTCTGCTCTCCCAACTGCTCTGTGGCAATGGCGGTAGACGAGCGGAACGCCTTGAAGTTGAAAGCCTTGTAGTAGTTGCCTGCGGTCTCAGCTATGGAGCGCTCCCAAAATCCGTCGGCATAGTCGCCGTAGAGCGGTATCATCTCCCCGAAGGGCACTGGCTTCGACAGCTCCGGCCATCCTGTGCGTGTGTAGAACGGCAGGTCGAAGCCGATGCTTAGCGCCATATTCTTAAGTGTCATCAGATAGTCGCCACTGCCACGGTACTCATTGTCGAACTGCATCGCCATCACCGGTCCTCCGTCTTTCCACTGCAGCCCCTGCACCTGGGTGAATATCTGGCGGTAGAGCCTCCCGGTGTATTTCAGGAACACGGGGTCCTGCGACCGCATCTTGCAGCCCTTGGCAAACATCCAGTCGGGTATTCCGCCACAGCGCACCTCGCCATGACAGAACGGTCCTACGCGCAGCACCACGGGCATGCCCTCCGCCTGGCATATCTCAAGGAATGTCCTGAGGTCACGCTGTCCGCTCCAGTCGAACATGCCCTCGGTCTCCTCGATGTGGTTCCAGAAGACATAGCATGCGATGACGGTCACTCCGCCCTCCTTCATCTTCCGCACCTCCTGCTGCCACTCCGCAGCCGGGATACGTGAATAGTGAACCTCGCCCATCACGGGGCATACGCGCCGCCCGTCGATGATAAGGCTATACTTGTCCCACTTCACGGTGGGTACTGAGGCGAGTGCTGATATACTCATCACCGCCAGTGTCACAATTGAAAAGATAATTTTCCTCATGTAAATTATATATTTAAAGATTTCTTAGTATAGTCTGATGGAGTTACCCCGAACTCCTTTTTGAATATCTCGCGGAAGTGCCCCATGTCGTTGAAGCCAGTCAAGGTGGCAGCCTCAGTCACCGTATAGTTCCCACTCTTAAGCAACTGTGCACTTTTCTGCAATCTAAGCCTGCGAATGTACTCCTTAGCCGAGATACCCGTCAGAGCCTTCACTTTCCTGTAGAATGTACTATGGCTCATAGCCATCTTGTCGGTCATAAAGTTCATGTCGAGGTCTTCTTTGGTAATGTTCTCCTCTATCACCTTGTTTAGCTTGCTGATAAATTCCTGATCCAACCGGCTCAGTCGCGGCTCATTGTCTTCCATAAGGACATCTTCTACCGGTTCTGTAGGCTGGCTGATTGCCATTGCACCTCGAAGGGCAATCAGTTCTGCCAGTTTGCGCCTTGTGGAGAGGAGGTTGTTGATACGGCTCTGCAGCAGTCGTGCACTGAATGGCTTTGTCAGATATGAGTCAGCTCCGCTGTCATAGCCTTCTTCTTTGTCCTCAAGGCTGTCTTTGGCAGTCAGAAGGATAATTGGAATGTGACTTGTACGGATGTCTTTCTTCACTCGCTGAGTAAACTCTATTCCGTTCATCTTAGGCATCATTATGTCCGACACGATGATGTCGGGTATCTGTTCCATGGCAAGCCTCGAGCCCTCCATTCCGTCAGCCGCCTGGATGATACGATAGTCCTCTCCCATAGAGTCAGCGATATACTGACGGATGTCATCATTATCCTCTACGACGAGCAACAGCGGGCGACCTTCGTCAGGTTCCTCCATGGCCGAAGCAGACTCAGTATTCTCATCCGTCTTGTCACTCTCCTCATCTTCCTTGTGCAGGGCATTAGGGTACGTGTTGGCAACCAGCAGGGAGAAAGTGAAATTACTGCCCTTGCCCAGTTCGCTCTCCACTGACACCTGACCTTCGTGCAGGTCAGCGAGCGATTTGACGAGTGCCAGCCCGATGCCTGTACCCGAAGCCTGATGCTTTCCCTCAGCCTGATAGTAACGGTCGAAGATGTGAGGCAGAGAAGCCTTATCGATACCGTAGCCTGTATCCATTACTGAGATTTTCACACAGTCATTCTCCATCAACATGACAAGGCTTATTTTACCCTCAGGAGTATACTTGACAGCATTCGACATGAAGTTGGTCAGGATAGTAGTTATTATCTCTGAGTCGAAATATACCGGTGGGATGTCGGGGCGCACCATCACGTAGATGTCAACCTTTGGATTACGATGCATCTGCTTGAAATTCTGACCAATCTCTTTCACTAAGGCTCCCAGATCGCCCTTGGCAACTGTCAGTCGCCGGTTCTGTGTCTCAGTCTTGCGGAATTCCAGTATTTCGTTTATGAGGTCGCGAAGCCACCCTGCACTTTTGTTGATGAGTTCCACCTTCTTCCTGTACGTCTCTGGCATGCGTTTGTCGCCTACCAGATCCTCCAGCGGTCCGAGAATCAATGTCAAGGGTGTTCGCAGTTCATGGGTGATATTGGTGAAGAATCGCAGTCGCTCCTCGTTGAGTTCCTGTTTCTGCAGATTCTCCCTCCGCTCCAGTTCAAGAGAGTTTTCCAACTTCAGTTTATGCATATAGTTACGCAGCAGATACAACACTATTACTCCTGCCAACAATAAATAGGCAAGGTAGGCCCACCAAGTGCGCCAGAAAGGAGGGGCAATGATGATCTCGAACTGAGTAGCAGATGCGCTCTCCCAGTCCTGCCCCGTCAGCTTTGCTCTGAGGACGAAGGTGTAGTGGCCTGGCCGCAGCCTCCTGAACACCACATCGTGGTCATTGCCGATATAGTACCACTTGTCGTTCATTCCTTTCATCATATATGAATACTCCACATTGCCCACCTGCGAATAGTCCTTTACGGTAAAGGCGATTCGCAGCGTGTTCTGCTGATAGTTAGCATGCACCTGCATATCATCATCAGGCATAAGGTTGAGTATCTCAGTGTCGTTGCCGGCAGGGTTATATGCCTCACAGAGCACAATCTCAGCCTCCGACACCTTAGCGTCGTTATTCTGCAGCTGAGGGTTGAAATAGCATACCCCTGTCGGAGAGCCGAAATACATAGTGCCATCAGGCAGCGTGGTTGCCGAGCCAGCAATAAAGCTGCCTGGCGGCAGACCGTTCAGATGATTATAGTTGTAAAAAACGTCTTTCTTCCTGTCAAGACACGAGATGCCCGAATAAGTGCTTACCCAAATACGTCCTGAACGGTCTTCTTGAACGGCACGGACATGCCGGTCGGCCAGTCCATTTCTTTCATCGTAGACATCCAGCCTGTCAGGGTGATGAATATCCTTTATGTGGCAAAGGCCGTCGGGGGTAGCGATCCACAACCCTTTATGGCGGTCCAAAAGAATATGGTTAATATTCCGTGAGGGCAGCCCTTGCCTTACTGAGACAGAATCATACCTCAACGTCTTCCTGTCAAAGATATAAAGCCCTTTGGCATATGTTCCCATCAGCATAAGGTTGTCAATCTCAGCAAAAGAAAAAACTACAGTATTACCCATCACATTGTTTTCCTTCTGAGGCTTAGTCACCTTCCCTTTATCATAGACAAAGATGCCAAATTCCGACCCTATCCATATTCTGCCATTACCATCTTCGTAGAAAGAACGGATATCTGCCACGGGGTATCCAATGTCTATCCGTTCCATTTGCTGTGTTCTGGCATTGAATTTTATGATACCGTCGTCTTCTACCCCAAGCCAGATATTGTCATGACTGTCGGCCATGACACACATAATGAAAGAGTTGTCACGCTTCATAATCTTGCTGATATCCCAGCTTCTGATAGCGCCCCCTGCTTCACACACCTGAAGTTCATTCTCTCCACCGAGCCAGATGTTACCCTTACTGTCGCTAGTGACACCATATGTGCGTTTAGGCTGATGCTGCTGGTCGAAATTTGCCAGAATATGAAAATCCTCTTTCTTGGCAGCAATGAAGTCGATTCCCGTAGAGTAGTTGCCCACCCAGATATTCCCAAACTTGTCACGCACTATACAGCGAGTATTGATACTTGTCAGAATTACCTTCACATCTTCTGAATATGTTACAGGTTTCCCTGCCGACACTTCATTAAGGCTGACAACATATATTCCTCCCATGTCAGTAGCTACCCACAGCTGATTATCAGGCATCTCAATGATGTCGAACACATTTTCGCTGCTCTGTCTTCCTTTCTGTGTCACTTTCTGGAATTTTCCCGTTGCCGGGTTGAAGAGAGCCAGCCCCATATTTGTTCCTACCCAGATATTCTTGAAGTGATCCTGATATATGCACCTCACATTGTTGCCTGGAATACTCTGGCTGTCATCAGGCTCGTTAACATAATTCCTTATAGTCTTGTCGTCCAGGTTAACCACGCTCATGCCATTACGTAGTTGGTGCCCCAAGTAGAGATGGCCGTTTCCGTCATCCATGGCTGCACGCAAGCCTGTTATGCCTATTTTCAAGGGAGTAAGGTCGTACGTCTTGCAATTCATCCTTGTTATGTGCCCTTTGGCAGAAATCAGCCAGACCTCATCTTCTCCGGCCTCAGCGATGTCGTTAATAGCCAGGTCGGTAAGCCCTTGTTTCTCATTAATATTATAAAAGGTAGCCGCCTCGCAGTCATAGATGCTTAGTCCTTTGTCAGTAGATATTATCACCTTATCGTTTTTCTCATTGTAATGGATTGACCTTATCTCATTTCCAATGATGCTCCCCCGACTACTTCCAGCATCGGAATACCTATAGACATTGACGGTATTGCCAGCCACACGATTGACACCCGATTCTGTGGCGACCCATACGAATCCCCGTTTGTCGATGACCATATCTTGGATGAAGTTATTCGACAGGCCGTTCTCAGTGCCTATATGCTTATTTACTATATAAGACTGAGCCTGAATGAAAACTGTCATGCTTAAAGCGAAGAAAAGCACTAATATTCGTTTGCTCATGATCATAATTTATAATTTCGTTGCAAATGTACGAAAAATCCCTGAAATAAGCATAGGGAAATCCGTCATAATGCATAAAAAAGCATAGGCAAATCGGTCATGACCTTTTCCCCGATGCCTTCTGAACGATTTCCCGACTCTGATATTCCCGGATTACTCTTATCTTTGCAGCATAAAGTTTCATTCATACAAATTTAGTTAGTTAATTGTTAGTTAAGAGGTATTATTAATAAGGTATTAAGATTGTTTTCATAAGGGATACACACGAGACAGATAAAAAATTATTAGAATTAATATATTTACTTAAAAACAAGAGGTATGAAACAATTATTAATGACACTGTGCTGTCTCTGCTGCCTGACACTGGGAGCGTTCGCACAGAAACAGAATGTCACAGGAACGGTCACAGATGGGCAAAACGAGCCTCTCATCGGTGTATCGGTAAAAGTGGTAGGCTCGTCTATGGGTACAGTAACCGATCTGGATGGTAAATTCTCTATTGCAGCCAACAATGGTGAGACCCTGGAGTTCTCTTACATCGGCTACCAGTCTCAGAAAGTAAAGATTAGTAAGAATGTGGTGAATGTCACGCTGTCAGAAGACAACAGTGTGCTCGACGAAGTGATTGTCACCGGTTATGGTGCTGTATCCCGCAAGAACCTTACCACATCTATTGTAAAAGTAAAGGGAGACGACGTCATCAAGACCGGAACATCAAACATGTCACAGATGCTGCTTGGACGTGCAGCCGGATTGCAGGCCACCATGTCGAGTGCCCAGCCAGGCGGTGGTGTCAGCATCACTGTACGCGGTGGTGGTGAGCCTCTCTACGTAGTTGACGGTGTGGTAATGCCCACGACCTCACTCGAAGGCAGCAGTGGAGGTTCAGTAACAGTAATTCCTTCAAACATCAACCGTTCTGGCTTGGCAGACATCAACCCTGATGATATTGAGAGCATTGAGGTGCTGAAGGATGCTTCTGCTGCTATCTATGGTGTTAATGCAGCCAACGGTGTGATCCTCATAACAACAAAGAAAGGTAAGCAGGGTAAGATGAAGGTGACTTACGATGGTTCGATATCTGTAGTCAGCAACTACAAGTATCTGCAGCCTCTAGGTGCCCAGGACTATATGAACTACGTGAATGTCTTCAAGAAGGAACAGTATCTCTATAACCATAAGATGGCTCCTTACGGAACAGATGCCTACGACGGCGGAAATACCGATGTGTTCAGTGCCACTTACATTGCCAATGCCCAAAATACGAACTGGCTTGACGAGGTTCTGCGCAACGGTTCCATCAGCAGTCACAATGTAAATATCCAAGGCGGTACAGACAAACTGCAATATTATCTCTCCGGCAACTATTACAATCAGGTTGGTTCGGTGAAGGGTTCCGACTTCGAACGCTGGGTGATGCGTGCCAATATTGCCGCTCAGGTTTTCGATTGGATGAAGGTGACAACAACGATGAACTACAACAAAAACCGCAACCATAACGGTATGGTTGGTGGAACTAGCAGCGGTCGTGGTACTCAGGCTAACGGTTCTCTGGCTTCTGCCATGTCGTTCCCATCAAACCAGCCTGTATATAACGAGGATGGCTCTTACAACACAATGTCATCGATGTTCAATAACCCGACAGCCCTTAATACAATTCAGGATCTCTCTCGTTCTGATGGCTTCTATGCCAATATTGCCCTGGACTTCACCATCCTGCCAGGTTGGTTGACAGCACGCGGACTCTATGGATATAATAAGGAGACATCTAATCGTGATATTTACATCCCCACAGATGTTTACTTTGACCAAATCATGCAGTCACGAGGCAGTATGCAGCGCAACCAGCGCGAGAACAGCACACTTGAAGGCACAATTTCTTTCGACCATTCTTTCTGGGATGAGGCATTCACCCTGAATGTCGTAGTAGGAATGGGACGCTACTTCACAGAATCAGAGAGCATGGGTGTAGCTTACTACGACAACTATGATGCCATCGGCAACGACAATATCGGACTGGCAACAGGTGCTGTTACTCCGTCATCAACCAAGGCGAAGACAGAAAAGCGCTCTCAGTTCGGACGTCTCAACCTCGATTTCCTCGACCGCTACTCAGTTTCAGCTACTCTGCGCCGTGACGGTACCGACAAGTTCTTCGACGGTAAGAAATATTCTTGGTTCCCCTCTGTAGCAGCAGCCTGGAAGATACATAATGAAAAGTTCATGGAAGGCGTAGACTGGGTGAACATGCTGAAGCTGCGTGCCAGCTACGGTGTGACAGGACGCGACAACCTCGGTACAAGTCTCTATGGTGGCTACACGGTACGTGGTCTCTTCGTAAAGTTCGACAACAACAATACGACATACGCCCCAATCGTGCTTAGCAGTGTTGACTATCCCGACGTTACTTGGGAGAAGACCATTATGAAGAACATCGGTCTCGACTTCTCCATCCTAAAGGATCGTATCAACGGTAGCTTCGACTACTTCGTAAATGACATCACCGACCAGTTGGGCTATGCCACAGCTGAAGGTCTTTCAATGTTCGGTTCCTATCCCGTCAACGGTGCCCACACACGCCGCTACGGTTGGGATGCAACCATCAACACAGTTAACATCAAGAACAAGGACTTCACCTGGTCATCGATGCTTACTCTATCGCATTACAACTCTATCTATAAGGAGCGTTTCCCCAACTACGACTATAAGGAGTACCAGCAGAAAGAAGACGAGCCGGTTAATGCCCTCTATTTCTATCGCACCGACGGTATCATCAACTCTGACAAGAGCAACATGCCTGCTTCACAGCCTAAGGACATGCAGTATCCTGGCATGCCTATAATCAAAGACCTTGACGGCGACGGTGAGATTACGGTTAATGATGTAGACATGGTGAATGTTGTGCCATCTCTCTATTGGGGTCTCGGTAACACGTTCACGTACAAGAATTGGGACCTGAATGTATTTATCTACTCCCAGTTAGGCCTGAAGAAGTACAACTACAGCTACGACTGGGCAACACACCCCATCTCGAGCGTTTCTGCCAATGCTTCTGTCATCACTGCCGACAGCTATAACTCTCAGACTAATCCTAACGGTACACTGCCAGGCGTAGCTTTCGACGAGGCAACCTATTCACTCCCCGCAGGAGCAGGCACAGACCTGCACTACGAGAGCAGCAGTTTCCTCCGTGTACGTAACATCACTCTCGGCTATACCTTCGGAAGCAGACAGCTTGGTGCACTGGGCAAGTATATCAGCAGCTTACGCCTATATGCAGATGCCCAGAACCCGATTACCATCACCTCGTTCAAGAACTTCGACCCTGAGGTAACAACCGGCGGCAGCTATAAGGGTGGCAAGGCCGAGTATCCTATGACGCGTACTTACTCATTCGGTTTAAAGATACAATTCTAATAAAGACAATAACGATTATGAAAAAATATATATATTCATTGGTGATGGCCGTCTCTATGATTACCATGAGCAGCTGTGAGAGCAACTTCGATGCCAATATCTATGGCACACTATCCACCACCAACTTCCCAAAGACGGGCGACGACTTCGAGTCATATATGATGGAGTGTTATCTCCCATTCTGCAGTCACTGGTCATATAAATTGGCTGACTATAACCAGCGCCAGTGGTTCTGCGCCACAGGCGGTATCAACAAATACTTCGACAGCACAGCGGACGATATGACTCAAACCGTCATAGTAACTTATGGTGGTGGATGGACGGAAATAACCCAGTGCTATTTCGAAAACTTCAAGACAGCACCCCGTACTGCTTCAGACGGTTATCCTAATCATTTTGAGAAGATCCGTGACATCACCCGCTTCACTCAAGTAATCCAGACTCTTGAGGATGCAGAACCAAACACAACCTTCAGTGCTCAAAAGAAAGCTGAACTGACTGGTGAGGCCCGCCTTCTGCGTGGCATGATGATGTACTATATGCTTCATGTGTTCGGACCGGTGCCTGTCATCGTAGATGCTTCCAAGATTGGTGTAGCCGAAGAAGAGGCCTACTTGGTACGTCCAACTCTGAAAGAGATGGTACAATATATCACCGACGATTTCGAATATGCAGCTGCCAACATGGCTGAGAAGCAGAAGGAGCAGGGCCGTTACACAGCCGACTTCGCACGTTTCTTCCTGATGCACCACTATTTGAATGAGGGTTATCACATGGACGGATATTATCAGAAAGCGTACGACATGTTCAACCAATTCAAGGGTGGATATTCACTCTTCACAGAGGGAACAAATCCATATCTTGACCAGTTCAGCGTGAACCACAAGTTCAACAGCGAGGTCATTATGGCAATGCCATGCAGCACAGCAGGTACCGGTGGTGCTGCTACTGGTAACATGAACTGTATGACATACTACTGTTTCCCGGGCGATGCCTCTGCAAAAGATGACAATGGTGAATCCCTGCTTCCGTTTGCCAATCAGAACCGCGGTGCAGGCAGCGGATGGCGTCAGTGCTTTGCTATATCGAAGGATTTCTATGATTCATTTGAAGAAGGTGACCTGCGTAAAGATGGCATCATCACCCGTTACTACAGCAAGAACGGTTATTGGGTAGACGAGTCGAAACTGGGCGACCTATGGGACGGATACATCGTCAACAAATACAATCCCGAGTCCTCAACCACACAATATCAGGGCAACGACGTGGCTCTTGCCCGCTGGGCAGACGTATTGCTGATGTACGCTGAAGCCGATGTTCGTGCACATAACAGCGTATCACAGAGTGCCATCAATGCAGTAAACCAGGTACGTCAGCGTGCCGGTATCAGCGATCTCAGTGCCGACAAGACTTCATCTGTAAATGCCTTCATGGATGCTCTGCTCGAAGAGCGTGGACACGAACTGTGGTTCGAGGGTCAGCGTAAGATCGACCTCATACGATTCAACAAGTATTACACAACGATGAGTGCTCTTGGACGTACCCCTACAAGTGAGTATATTCCATTGCCAGACTATGCTGTTGAGCAAGCCAAGAACAGCGGTCATACACTAGAGCAGTACTTCACCCGTGATAACTACGACGGTCCGAAGAAATAGCAAATTTCCATGAAAGAAAGGATTCTTGTTATACTCTCCATGGTCTCCTGGCTGCCAGCTCCTGCCGTCAGTCAGGAGACCATGATTCTGAATGGCCAGTGGGAAATGGGGGAATGCCGACACTATTCCCAGACAGTAGAGGTGCCTGGCATTCATTGTGACCCGACACAAATGAACAACGATACACTGTGGTATCGGCGAGAGGTCATATTGCCCAAAGGGACATGGACATATGCCACACTCGAACTGAAAGGTGCGAGATTTGCACCAGCTGTCTTTATCGATGGCCAGCAGGTATCGAGAGCAGACGGCGGCATGGCGCCGACGTTTCATCTGCTAGACAACCAGACCGTGAAACCTGGCAAGGCTATTACGCTGGAAGTGGCCCTGACTAGCCTCAAGGATTTACCCAAGACCGATGCATCGTATATCGCTGTGAGCG
>ERZ842401.2503-NODE-2503-length-24523-cov-21.354953_pt1 | contig 24523 bp, 20 predicted proteins | sample MGYA00521270_ERZ842401 | MGnify/ENA primary metagenome ERZ842401 (study PRJEB31892, sample SAMEA3878208) | bioreactor metagenome | biome: Moose rumen | place: Sweden | collected 2011-10 | study: EMG produced TPA metagenomics assembly of the PRJEB12797 data set... | reverse complement strand
GATTTGTGGCATTTATAATTTGCAACATTAGTTCCCTTTTTCCCGAACAGGTCTAATGAACAGAAATACGGAAAGGTAAAAATGTTGTTGGAAAATCCAATATTTCCCTGAATAAATTTTATTCCGTAAGAAATTCCATACTTTTAGAGAGCACTTTCACTGCTGATTTTATTTACTATACTCATAAAATCAGCAGTATTTATAAAATTAATATTTTCAAGTGAACAATCATATTCTGCTTTAGATACACCAATTGGAGTTTCTTCTTTAAACTTCGGAATAGATTGTGCCTTAAAAAAATGCATTTGCTCATCTGTGTATGTTTGATTATATCTCAATTCTTTCAAGCGTTCCATATTTGTATTTTTTTCAATATAGTTTAAACGCAAATACAAATTTTTGTAATCTTTTAAAATAGGCTTTGTACTTTCAATTAAATCATATAACGACAAACCTTTGTCATCATATCTAAATAAATAAGATAAAACATAAATTTCAAAATAAGAGGAATTTAACTGCTCATGTAAAAAATGATGAATTCTATTTTCTTTTGTCGTAGCTTTGATTTCTAATTTCAGTTTTTCTGTAAATGAGAAATCAAATTTCAACCTGTCTTTTGACTGCCAATATCTTTCTATATTCAAAGAATCATGAAACTTGAGAATTGTATATAGTTCTGCATAAAATCCTGTTAATTCATTATCAGTCAATTCTTTCTTGTCCGAAAAGAAAGTTTGTAATGTATTAAATGTGTCTATCACATATTTATCAGAATAGTCATCGCTTATAAATAATTTTGCAACTTCCAAAAATATTTCTTTATCTTTTTTATTATGCAATAGGCACTTCAATATATGAACATTTTCTTGATTACCAGTAGAAAATGATACCTTAGCATTACATTCCAGAGAAAGAACTTTTGTGTTTATATTGTATGTTCTTCTGCATTGAGATTTAGGTTTCATTACAATAACAAGGTTTTTATCCTTATCAATTCCGATGTAAAAATCAGTTGCAAATTCTGCAATTTTGTAATCAGAGGTGCTTGTAGTTGAATCAAAATGTGACCTGTAAAAATCTAAAATATCCATCTCAATCTTCCTTTTGAACGACCAATCCTGTCAACTTTGAAATGATTTCATTCGGTAGATACAGGGCTAATGTTGGACTTACAAATCCAGTTTCTTTGTTTTCAATCATGTGAATTTGCAATTGCATTGTATTTGGACGATTAAAATGCGTGTCGTCACCTTCATAATTTGCTGGCTTTGACAAATCTTTAGGGTTCCTACCAACAAAATAATTTGAAATTATCTTTGTTTCTTTGTTTACTGGGTGTCTTGAAGTTTTTCCATCTCGCATCCAAATGACATCAATATTTGGAGAAAAATTTTTATCTTTTAATAGTTGATAAAGTTTTGCTAGTATCCCTTTATTTAACTTAGAAGTCTCTGGGAACATAAACTTTTCCAATAATTCCGAATAGACAGAAAAATAGTCAGCATCTCTGAGAATTATAAATGGAGCTCCAGAGTGTTGTGAAACAGTTTGTAATCTCGATTTATTATTTTCCCTAAACTGATTAAGAATATTTTTATTGCTTCTAGCATAATCTTCATCATCTTGGAAAATTCTCTGCTTATTCCAACTGTAAAAGGTGTAAGATTCAACTTCTGCGACAGAACTTCTCGTCGGTTTTAATAAATCACTTAACGAAAAAATTCTAGGCATATTTTTAAACTCAATACCTTGTGAATTAGTCATTTCAATTGTTTGCCACAAATCTTCTTCATGATACCGAATATCCATGAACTCATTTAAGATTTTGGAAACGGCAAATATTCTACACAGATCAAGATATTTCGTTTTATATCCAAACCATCTTGCCCGTTGCTGAACCGTATCAACATTGGATGCATTCTTTGCAGTTCTTGTTATATATGTTACACACAAGCCTTTTATCGTCAAACCACGACCGAGCATTGTTCCGCCAACATAAATATTGTATTCATAAAAATCATCTTCACCATTTAATGTATTGTCACCATTTATCTTGTGAACATGACTGTTATTTATGGCAAAAATTATTTCATCCTCAATTTCCTCAAAGGTCGGAAAATCTCTGACATTTCCTTTTGCATATTCAGAATGAGCCTCTTTCATAATTTCACAAACAGATGTGTATGAAACATCTTTCTTATCACTTGTTTTTAAAACCCATTCTTTAATCAATTCTTGAACTTTCTTATATTCCAATTCATGGTCTTTCTTGAATTGACTTATATGGATTAGCATTGAAAGTTTGTCTTTTCTATGTGTTCTGTGGCTTTGTATGGCACATGCAACAAAAAACATTGCCAATGATTTTTTGAGCGATGCGGGGATACCGACCTCAATCAAAGGTTCCTCATTTTCTGGAATTGTAATTGTATATTTATCATCAGAATGAAAAACATCAAGTCCACAATATCCGTTTCCTGGTGGTACAAGAACACCAAAATCTGGTGAAAGCTCATCGATTTTGCTAATCAACAGATTTGCTTGCGGTGTTGCAGTTACAGAAACATAACAGTGCCTTTGTAGTGTATTTTTGAAATTCAAAATTGCCGAATAAGTCGAACTTTCTTTTTTTTGCTTTACTTTTGTATTTAATGAATATTCATCCCCTTCATCATCAATTATCAAAACAGGTCTTTCATTCAATGTGTTGTTCGTAAAAATCTGCATTATAGTGTTTATCTGTTTTACGCTTTTTAATCCAACTATAATGACTTTCTTTTCTCTGCGAAGGAAACCTCTTATATTTTCTTCATTTAAATGGTCAGCATTTTCGTTTGAGTTGAGAACAAAAACATTATCTTTTACATCGTGAAAATATTCTTTTATTCTATCAGAATTTTGTTTTAACAACGGCTTTTTTGTACCACCAAGGACAATTGCAATATCATAACCATTATCAAAAGCTAATGAAATCAACGAAATAAAATTAGAGGTTTTACCGCTCTGAACTTTACCAATTACAATACCGGTTTCTTGCTGTATAGAAGTATTTTTTGGATTAGGACAGTAACTAAGAGTTTTTGCAGCATTAGAATAAATAGTTAAAATACCATCGTCAGGGATTCCAGTCAACGACAAGAACTTCTTTATATGTTCTGAATAAAATCCATCTAGTTCAATATTCCAAGAGTTAGGATTTTTATTTACATATTTCATTTCAATTATGTTTACTCCCATAATTTTAACTCCTAATCACTGCTTTTAGAGTTTCATTCATTTTTTCACGAATATCCCATGGTTCAATTTTCTTGTCATTTGAAGATGTATAAGTTGCTTCAATTTCAGAAAGGACTAATGCAAAAACAAATTTTTTCATCGAATCAAATATTTCTTGATTTTCAAAATAATGCTTAAAAAATGGATGTGCGATATTCCAGTCTACATCAAACTCAAGTGCATCTTCATTATCTTTTTGTGGAGATACAACAAGCCACTTACTTTCAGAATCATCTTTTTTTATTGAATAATTAAGGATATATTTTCGTCCTGATATATCAAAAGAAATTTTTGTGTTTTCATTTCCGATAATAGGAATTTCTTCTATGTCTGGGAAAAAAGAATTATCTTTCGATTCAGAGGCAAAACTAATTTGGGTTCTTTCTTCTGCTTGTGAAGAATCATTTTCTACAGGATTTACATTGACATTTTGGATTACCCCTGCATTCGAAAAATCGCTAAGGGTCTTATTGTCAATTCCAATGTTTACTGGATTTCCCTGATTTTTTTTGTTTGTATTATTATATTCACTTGCTTTTCTTTTATAATCTTTTGTAACTTCAACAAGTTTGTTTATAAGACTTTCTTCAAGTCCGTTATTATACCAGTCAAATGAATCTTTTGTTTGTGTAACTGGAAAATTATCAAGATTTAACTCTCCAAAAAGTCTTTGGTATACATAGGTATTTGAACTGCTAAAAACATCCTTTGGACGATAACAATTTTCATATCCACCAATAATTACCCGTCCTCGACGTAAGAGCGTAAAGCCAGCCCCATAAGTGCTTCCTGTTTCAAGAAGTGCCATAAATCCTGTTACATGATATTTTTGTTTTTGCTCATCAAAAATGTCAAAATCTAACGTTTCTTTCCATTCTTTAAAATTTCCATCTGGCAACGCTTCTCTATAAATTTCTGGAGTTTCATATGTTAAATACTCGTCATTATATGAAATCATTATTTTTTCAGATTGTAAATCTCGCCTGTACATACCTCTAAGTTGGTCTTTTGTTTTTTGAATTTGACGACCTGCAAGACTTCTGTTTAAATTCCAAATATGTATTGTCGTGCCATGTTCATGTAAATCACATTCGGTTTCGGTAAATTCTATTTCCTCATCCTTTGTTTTGCTTAACGATTCTACATCAACCTGTGCAAAAAACTTTTTACCTGAATTTAATTCTACTGTTTCAACGCTCCAATTATTTCCAAACCAGCAGGCAGAGGTCTTCAGACCCATTCCAAATTCAGAACGCGTTGCAATTTTTGGCTTACTGTCTAATATAATCGCTCTTTGAAAATCTTTGAAATTCATTCCAAATGCGTTGTCTTTTATAATGAGTTCATAGTTTCCATAGGAATCTTTTTTATATTGTATTTCTATTTTTAGATGTTCCCAGTCTGTTGTTTTTTCAAGGTCTTCTACATGGTCATAATAGCTCTGGGTAGCATTATCTACAAATTCTGCAATTGCAGTCCAAGGTTCATAGCGAATATTTTTATATGTGGCATAAACTCCAGTGGTAGGGCGTATATTTATTGTTTTTCCCATTACTTTATCTCCAAAAGATTCTCTGCGATTCGTCTTACGACCTCAACATTTACTGCATTGCCAAAAGCCTTGAACGCTTCGGAAATTGTATTCGGTACATTTTTAAGTTCTTCCATGCCCTGTAGTGTTGCCGCTTCTTTTTTTGTCATGTATCTACCTTGTTTTCCGTCTGGTGTTTTTACCCATGGAAAAATCGGAATCTGTGTTGTAGTCAAAACGAGGGCTGGTGAATATGTTGGAACTTTTACACGAATTCCAGACGGTCTGAACTGTATTATTTTATCTTCAAGAGTTGGCTTTGCATTTTTATCGATTCCACAGTTCCATTCAAATTTCTGATGGCTGTTTTCAAAACCTGATTCCTGAATCTTTGGAAGCCACGAATCTAATAAATCCTTGTGCACACTATAAAATTCCCTGTTCCATTTTATAAAGTTCTTTTTCCAAATAGGAAATTCTTCATTTGGATTCATAACAGTTTGGGCATATATTGGAAGCTGCAAACGCATATCATCAGCAGAATTTCCCTGCAATACGACTCCAAATTTTCCATGTTTTCCTTCAAGAGTTTTTCTTTTCTGCCGACAAGGCGGAGTTTTTTCATATTCATAATCAGCTCCCCATTCCATAGCCCAAATTGGAAAAGAGGGGATTGAGATTTTATTTTTAGTAAGCAAATCTAGAAAATCTTGCCATGCTTTTAAATGAACTCGCGTCTGTTCTCGTAATGATAGAAAATCATCGTCGCTTTCATCGATGACAGATTTGATGTTACATTCAACTTTTTCTTCATGCGGAGGAAATTTAAAATCCTTTAGACCGCCTTTTGATTTTAAGCGACCTACTATATAGATACGCTTCCTGTGTTGAGGTATTCCGAAATTATGCGGGGAGATAATATCGCATTTGACATCATACAGAGTTTCTAGATTTGTCCTTATAACTTTCCAAGTATTTCCGTTGTCATGAGTTTGAAGATTTTGAACATTTTCAAGAAGTATGTATTCTGGTGTTTTGGCTTTTAAAATCTCCATGATTTTCCAAAAGAGATTGCCTCTGTCTTTTTCATCATTGAATCCTTGTTGTTTTCCAGCTTTTGAAAAAGGCTGACAAGGAAATCCTGCACAGAGCATATCGAATTTTGGTGGAATTTCATTTATTATATCCACTTTATTTATATCACCAAAACAATCAATTCCATAATTGTCTTTGTAGAGGAGTCTCAAATCTTCTTTTAATTCGCTGGCAAAAAGACATTTTCCGCCTAATTTTTGCATTGCTAAATGAAAGCCTCCTAATCCCGCAAAAAGATCAATAAACGTAAAAAAAAAATCCTCTTTTTTCTTTTGAAAGCTATTTTTATTTAAAACAATAACCTTGGAGCAAACTTCTTCGATTACTCTTTGTTCTTCACTATCTTTTTCTGACATTTTTATTTCCATAAAATCTAATGTAGATTAGACTAATCACATAGATTTGTCAACAATTTTTTTTAATCCTACAAACTAAAAATCCTGACATCTGACAAAAGAGAAACAAGAATCAATAAAATGCTATATTTTTTAAAAACAAATACTATTGCATAACAGATAAAAAAAATACCTGTATAGCTTTTCTACACACAGGCGCATTTTTTATACACAATTTTTTCAGAAATTGTGTTCAACTAAAGCGTTGTATTTGTCAACAAATGCTTGCAGTTTCTCCTTGTTGTCTTTTGAATACGGACAGCAAAAAACTTCGTGCGCGCGTTCATTTTCATACGCAAAAACGCAAAGCTCATTTTCGTGCGCATAAAACAGAAAAATAGAATCTTTGAGCGGAGAATCAAGCGGAATCTTCGTTCGCTTTGGCGCGTTATTCCTGCCAAAATACGCAGTTTTCAAAAATCGCTGCACCTCCATTCGTGATATATGCAGCTTTTTGAATTTCAAAAACGACTCATCTATCAATAAATTTTGTTTATATTTCTGCTCAGATACATTCGCGATTATCCCCACGATTCCCGCCAGCAGCAAAACAAAAGCGACTATAAAAAAAATAAACATACTTCCCCCTGCTCATTTCAAAAAACAACTCGCCTAAAACTTGAGAATAATACGAACACAAGGATACGCCTCAAGCCTATGCGAGAAAGACACAGGCTCGATATAATCATTGCCGCGCCGCAGTTCGTCTTTGAAAGCCGTGTCATTGAAATCCTTTAGATGAAAATCCGAGCCGAACGCCGCCATAATCTGAAAATGCCAACGCGGCTGAAACGAAACAACAAACGCAGCATACGGCACTTGCCCAACGCGGTCGCTCTTGTCTTTCGTGTCAATCACCCATTTCCATTCGCCCATAATGCCGGCGTTCAGCGCGCCAAAAACGGGAGCCTGCAAAACGAACCCAAGCCCCGTAATTTCGCTCTCCCCGTAATCTGCAAGATTGGTACCCACCTCGCCAATCGCAAACGCTCTGTTCGTGCCCGCCGTTAGCCCCACCGAAAACACGCCCGAGGAGTCAAAACTTTCGATGGGACGAACCGAAAACCCAGATGCAGCATTTTGCCACGCCTTTGAAATCGTCTCGCGCCCCGCATTTTCAGCAAACACCTCGCCCGCATTCGATTTTCCCGCGGTTAAAAAAAGCTCATAGCCTTTGAGCAAACTCGGGTGTACTTTTTCGCTCAAAATCACCCCGCGCGAACTTCCTTCCGCAGAAAATTCCTCCAGCTCCACGCGCGCAGTCGTGGGGAACATACTGTCTTTGGTGATTTCAACGGTTATGTTGCGATTTCCCTGCACGCCCACATAAACCGTGCCCGTCAGTCCTTTGAGGAGCATCAAATTGGAGCCGTCAAGCGAAATTTCGGGCGCGCCATTGACGATTTTGGCAAGAATTTCGCCGTTTTCATCTTTGATTTGCAGTTCCGCTTTGCCCTTGAAGCGCAAAATATACGAATTCGTCGTATCGTATAGCGCCTTTTCGTCCAGCGTCAAAAGCCACGCCAAATACGTTACATCGATGTGCATATCGTTGAGCGCATTTTTTGCGCCGCTCACCAGCGTCGGATTTTTCCGATTGATAATCCGATGCAACAGCGTCTGTTTCGGCGTATTTTCCGCGCTCGCCTCATTCGTAAACGCCTTTACCAAAATTTTCCCGAGCGGGTCGTGAAGCGCAAGCACGCTGTCATAAAAGTTTTCGGGGGCTTTGTTTATCGCTTGGAGGATTTCAGAAATAATGTACGGCACATAATTCCCCGAATTGAAAGCGTAAAACCGTCTCCCAAAAAAACGCTCGTAGTTTTTGCTCATCGCAGGCTGTTCTTCTTCAAAAAATTGCGTCAGGTCGCGCGCCGTAAACGCATTTTTGAACGCTTTTACCTGCCCGTATTTGTGATACGCCCACTCTCCTGATTCAAACGGCACGGTCGGCACAATATCTTCTTCGTTCACGATGTTCCAAATAAAGCCGTACTCGTCGCTTGCGTAATCAGATGCGCGCGTAACATTCGGAGCGGCAAACGTGTACGAAAAGATTTGTTTTCCCGGCACCGCGCGCTTTTTGAGCAGATTGACCGAAAGCAGATTCGCTTCGGCAGCACCGCGGCTGTGTCCCGTGAGCCAAAAAATCGTGTCGCTGTACGAAAAATCCCGTGCGGCAATATAAGAATCAAGCGCCTCCAGAATCTGCCGCACCGCAATAGAAAAGCCCTCGTGCTCCTCTGGAAACTCTGCAATTTTTTTGCCCTTTTTATCAAACACGCTGTCGGCAACATTCGTATTTGAAATCCACTCTTCCGCGCCTTCAGGCGTGCCCCGAATGACCACCGCAACAAGATTTTTTCCGCCGATAGTGCGCGCCGCAAACGAAAACGCGCTTTGGTCAAACCCGTACACGCCTTCATAATCAACATCGTAAAAAAAAGAGAGCGTGTCCGCGTCAAACCCCAAGGCAAGATACGCGCGCCGCAAAAAATTCTCTGCGGTATCGGCGTTTACATCGGTGTATGCGGCTTGCGAAAGTGCGCACGACATCGCCGCAAGGTCGTGATTGTAAAAAAAAGAATCCTGCTCTAAAAAAACACGCTCATTCCACGGAATTTCGGCACTAAAGTCGATTCCGCCCATAATTCCCGGCAACTCGAGCCGTATTTTTTCTGCTCCTGCGGGAAAAACCGCAAAAACAGAAAGCAAAAACACACTGATTTTGATTATTTTTTTGCAAAATATCATTTTTCCCTCCTCATTTCCAAGAATGATTTTATTAAAAGCCGTAAAAACTGCTTATGTCAAGTCATTTTTCTCATTGCTCAACCATTGCTCAACGCCTCAAAAACACGCTATGATTACTATGAAATTCGGCGACGGCAAAAACGAAATTTCTGATTTTTGGAAAAAATACTACGCTGATTTATCGCTCCCCGTCCCGCTCAACCAGCCCGGCACAAATCCGGGGCAGCTTTCAAAGTCCGCATTGCTGGATTTCATCGGAAAACTCGAGTGATACCACAAAATCAACAGAATTTGTTTAGGAATTTCTCGCGCAAACAAAAAGGACGGCGTACTTTTTCAGGTAAACGCTTCTCTTAAATTAGGATTGAAATACTTGTTTAGGTAAAGCCTTCTCTTAAAATAGGCTTGACGTACCTGTTTAGGAAAAGGCTTCTCTTAAAATAAGATTGACGTACCTAAACAGGTAAAGCCTTCTCTGAAATCAGGCTGAAAATACCTAAAATGATAAGCCGAGAACCGAATGTCGCCCCGCCATTCAGAACAAGTTTCGCAGGCGGCTTAAAAAAATCTTGCCAATTCTTGAGAAAATCGTGATAATAGGGATATGAAACAGACACTTTTTTTTATTTCACGAAAAATAACATTGATTTTGGTTCTTTTTCTTGCGCTTTTTGGCGCGCAGGCAAACGAAAAAGACGACCAAATTATTTATGCAATGTTGATGAATCAGATTCAGTATTCGCTTTTGACCGTGCAGCATTACAAAAGCCGTGCTGTGCTCGAAAAAGAATACGACAACATCATTTGCAAAATCGATAAAACGCGGCTGGTAGACAGCGATTGCGTGGAAGCATACGGCAATCTTTTGGACACACTGACCGATTTGAAGCTCGGCGAAAATGAACGGCAGTTTTTGACGATTCAGGCAGAAAAAGAGCGCAAGCAGGCGGTGAACAAGATTCTTTCGGGCGCACCGAGCGCGGTGGGAATGGCGGCGGTGGCATTCGCGGGCGGAAATCCAGCGCAGGCGGTCACGGGGCTTTTGTTTACGGGCGTGTCGTCGGTGTTTAATTACCGAAATGCCGTCAATTCCATTGAAAATTCGCTGAATGCCAATCTGTTCAGGATTTCGCAAAGCGACCTCCGCGCGATTGACAGCGAGCGCAATTCGCTTTTTAAGACGTATTCGAGATTTATCACGCGCTATAAAATCCCCAAAAAATACGAAATCAAAGAAGACCAGATGAAATGGCTCGTGGAGGCGCTAGATACGCTCGACGCGAATTCTAAGGCGCGGCTTTTGGAGACCAAAAAAGATATTTTTGCCCTTTTTACACCGTTTTGGTTTGAGCTCGGCAGCGCGTATCAAGAAATCGGCAACGAAAAAAAGGCGCGGGAATGTTACGCGGAATTTGAAAAGCAAAAGAAAAAATATTCTATTATAGATAACGATACTTATTACACCGAGCTTGCAAAAAATATGATTTTGCTTTTGGGCGACGGCGAAAAAGTGGCAGGCGGTGCAAAAAAATACATCGAAATCATTGAAGCCGACCAGACGGTTGCCAGTGAAAATCAGAACAGAATGTATCTTGCCGAGTTGTATTATGCCTCAGGCAACATCGAAAAGGCAGAGGAAAACCTGCGCCTTATTATGGACGATTCGCGCGAGTATCTGTGGGCGGCACACGAGTTATACACGCTGATTGAAGCAGGCAACACAGGCAAAGACAAAACGCGCAACGATACGATTTCGCGCGCACTCATCTCCGCTGCCGAGTATGAAGCGGCAGAGGAGAAATCAACGCAGGCGCAATCGCTGATGGACAAGGTGAAAAATGCGGCGAACTCGGTCTATTCGTATTTTCAGAGCGGAGCGGCAGACGCGGCTCTGGTGCTGGAATTGCCTTTTTCGGCAGAAAATGCGCCGAAAATCCTGTCGATTGTGTGCAGAGGCAACACGTTTACGTCGGAAAAGCGGCTGGAAGGCGGGATTGCGCAATTTGCGTTCATAGACGGCGCGTCGAAAATCATTCCTCAATCGGGCGAAATTGCCGTGGAGATGTATTTTGAGGACGGCACGCAGATTTCAGCGGTGTACGATTGCGCATTTTTCGGCGCGGAGGAAACAAAGGCGGCAGACACCGTTCTTTCGGTCTTGGAAAACGCGGGCTTTTTGAACACGGATTTGACCGCACTCGATGCGCGCTCGTTCTTTGAAAAAAGCCTTGCGCTTACCAAAAATTCCAATTTCAAAAAGATGACCGACACCGAAAAACTAAAGCGTGCCGAAGAAATCCTTGAAGAATCCCGCCGCGTTTCATTAAAAGCCCCGTTCGTGTACTGCCGCACTCTTTCGCGAATCGGTGAAAACACAGCGATATACTACGCTCTGAAATCAATCACAAACGGCACGAAAACATACACGTTCAGCAAATACGGCGATGCGCTGTTGGCGGCAGCAAAATGAAAAAGATATTCGTTATTGCGCTTCTGTTTGCGCTTGCCGCCGCGTCTGTTTTTGCCGACATCACGCTGCTTTCGATGAATCTGGCGCACCTCAAGCGGCAGGGCGCGGACGGTTACGAGGACTGGAAAAATCTCGTTTGCGCGGTCATTAAAGACACAAAAGCAGATATCGTGCTGCTTCAAGAAGTGCCGATTGAACTGGAAAAACGCTTTGATACCCCGCTTTTTAAGACGGCAAAACACGGCAACATTCTCGACGATTTTGCGGGCGTTTTGGGCGCAAGTTGGGCGTATTTTTCTACGGCAGAGTACGCAATCCGCAAAAATATGACGGTCGGCGCGGAAAATTATGTGTTTTGCGATATGAATCAAAATAATGCCGTGCTGTTTAACTCGCGCAAAGTGTTGGGAAAAGACCTTGCGAAAACGCTCGGGTTTACGGAATTTTCCGGCGAATTTCTGTTCGACAAAAACAATGTGCAGGCAATCGAATTCCGCGTCAGCGGCAGTGAAAGCGAACGATTCGTGGTTTTGAACACGCATTTGCCGTTCAACAACACCGCCCACCGCGAGCGCGACACAAAGACGCTGGAGCAGCTGTTTGCGCATTTTAAGCTCCGCGAGGGTGTGATTTGCGGCGGCGATTTCAACACCAGCCGCGCCGAACTTGCAAAGCGCAATTTTGATTTTGTGGACGGCACAGACGGCTGGTTTTCAGACAAAAATTTCGGACTCAAAACAACGCTGTCGTCAAAAGGAGAAAACATCGTTTTTGCGAACGATTACGACCATTTTTTGTACAGCAAAAAAATCAGCGTAAAAACACCGCTTCGCCGTGCGTTTATCCAAGGCAAAGACACCCATATAAGCGATTGGACGGCGGGCGGCAGAACATTTTATTCCAGCGCCGAGATAAAAAAATCGCTGTCTGACCATATTCCCGTCGTTATCGTTATCAGTGCAGGCAAAGGCTCTTCACTCGATTTCTCCAGTGCATTCTTGCAGAACGAATAAAAAAAATTCCCGTGCAAAAAAACACACGGGAATCTATAGGCATTTTGAAAAGATTATCGCGTCAAGGTGAGATAATGACAGTAATCTTTCCGTAACACCATCTATTTCGTTGCCGCGTCAATGCCGTCGAGGGCAGCTTTCAAGAGCGTCGGGAAATAGAACGTCTGCTCCGTGCGGTTGTAAAAGCCATAATGCTCGCTCACATCGCCGTTTTCGCCGACCTCAACAGAACCGTTGTCCCAAATAAATGCCGTCAGACCATTTGCCTTCGCTGTTTCAAAATAATAGCGATACCACTGCTCGCGCGCTTCAAGATTGTTCTTGTTCGTCGCGCCACATTCGCCGATAACAACCGGCACACCATTCTGCACAAAATGACTGTTCAACGCTTCAAACGTGTTTTTCTGACCAGCACGCGCTTCGTCCGTAAACTCAATTTCGCCCGGATTTTCGCCCGCAAAAGACCACGGGTCATACATATGCACGCTGATAATCAATTTACCTTCGGCGCTGTCTGCGGGAAGACGGAACGTGTCTGCCATTGCCGCCCACGGCTGCGCCACATACGCAGGAGCCATCAAAAAGCGCTCGGCATTGTTGCCGCCGCTTGCGCGAATCGCTTTCACAGCCGCTTCCTCAAGCTCGATAATAACCGCTTGGGACGCAACACAATCCGCGTGATTTGCGTCATACCACCATTCCCGCTCGTGAGACACCAAGCGCGGCTCATTCAAAAGCTCAAACACCAAATGCTCATCATACTCGTTGTTAAAAGTCGCCGCAATCTGCTCCCACACCCGAGAGACGAACCGAAGCGATTTCTCTTTTGCCGCCTCGCTCGGATAGTAGCCGCGCCCCTCTTCAAAATCCTCCGACGGCGCAGTATCGTGGTGAATATTGATGATAACATACAGATTTTCGTCCACAGCCATATCCACGACTTCCTTAACCCGCGAAAGCCACGCGCTGTCAATCGTCAAATCTGAATCAATAAAATGATTGTGCCACGTTATCGGAACACGAACGGCATTGAACCCCGCATTTTTCAGCCCCGCAAACATTTCGCGCGTCGTCGTCGGCTGTCCCCAGCACGTCTCCGACTCAAGCCCGCCCTCGCCGTCAGCAAAAGCGTCGAGCGTATTGCCCAAGTTCCAGCCGATTTTCATACCGTCAACCACATCTTGCGCGGTGATATTTTCCGTAAATTTTTTGCTCTGCTTGCCCTTTTCCGTCTTCGGTTCGCTCGCGCAAGAAACCAGCGCAAACGCTGCCGCCAGCACCAATGCAGCCGCGGCTGTACGCATAAATCTTTTCATAAGATTCCTCCAAAATTGATGATAAAAATATGCTAACACGGCTTTTTTATGCGCGATTGTAAAATCTTGCGGTTTTTGTAAAAATCTGGCAGTCGAATTTTCTGATTCGGGACGGACTAAAAAATATACTTGTCAAAACAAATTGCGGCAAGGCGATATTTCAAAATATTTGCTCCACACAAACTGCGGCGGAGTGATATTTCAAAATATTGGCTCCACACAAATTGCGGCGGCGCGATATTTCAAAATATCGGCTCCACACAAATTGCGGCGGCGCGATATTTCAAAATATTTGCTCCACACAAATTGCGGCGGCGCGATATTTCAAAATATCGGCTCCACACAAACTGCGGCGAGGCGATATTTCAAAATATCGGCTTCACACAAATTGCGGCGGGGCGATATTTCAAAATATTTGCTCCACACAAACTGCGGCGGGGCGATATTTCAAAATATTTGCTCCACACAAATTGCGTTATTGCGCAATTTTTCTGATTGCGCTGATTTTGTCTTTGCTGCGGATTTCTGCGTGGCGAATTTTGCCGCTAATCGTCTTCGGAAGCTCTTTCACGAACTCAAAAATACGCGGCTGTTTATACGGCGCGGTGTGGTCTTTCACAAACTCGCGGATTTTCAATTCCAGCTCTTTGCACGCCTCAAATCCCTTTGCCAAAACGATAGTTGCTTTGACAGCCTGCCCGCGCTTTTCGTCAGGCACGCCCGTCACGGCACATTCGAGCACCGCAGGAATCTGCTGCAGAATACTTTCCACCTCGAACGGACTTACGCGATAACCCGAGGTTTTGATTAAATCATCTTTTCGCCCCACGAACGTAAAATATCCATCTTCGTCTTTTTGCGCGATGTCGCCCGTGTGATACACGCCGCCCGAAAACACCTCATTGGTCATCTCGGCATTGCGGTAATAACCCGAAAACAGCCCGAACGGACGGCTTTTTGACACATCAATCACGATTTCGCCCTTCTCGCCCGCCGTACATTCGCTTCCGTCATCGCGAACAACCTTGATGTCATATCCCGGCGCGGGCTTTCCCATTGAACCCGCCTTCACCTTCATTCCGGGAAAATTGCCCATCAGCACCGTACATTCCGTCTGTCCGTATGCCTCGTGCAATTCAAGCCCCAGCTTTTCTTTTATCTTGTTGAACACTTCCGCATTGAGCGCCTCGCCCGCCGTCACGACGTACTGCAATTTGCTCAAGTCGTATTTGTCGAGATTCTGCCGAATCATATAGCGATAGACCGTCGGCGGCGCGCAAAACGTGGTAACGCCATAATCCGCAATGCGATGGAGCAATTTGTCTGGCACAAACGATTCCATATCATAGACAAAAACCGCACTGCCGCACAGCCATTGCCCGTAGAGCTTTCCCCACATCGCTTTTGCCCAGCCCGTCTCCGCGACCGTTAAATGCAATCCGTCATCTATCACGTTCTGCCAGTAGCGCGCGGTAACGATGTGCCCGAGCGGATAGGCAAAATTGTGCTGCACCATTTTGGGATTTCCGCTCGTGCCGCTCGTAAAATACAACAGCATTACGTCGGTATTTTTGGTGGAATCGGCAGGACGGGAAAACGTGTCGGGAAATTGCTCATAAAAATCGTGGAAAGCCTCCCATTTGTCGCGCACGCTGCCCACGGTAATCAATTTTTCTACGCTCGGAGCCTCTTTTACAGCCGCTTCGATTTCTGTTTGCACGGCATCGTCAAAAGACACAATCATCTTTATGCAAGCGGAGTTGATACGAAACGCGATGTCTTTGGCAATCAGCATATTTGTTGCAGGCACAGCGATTGCGCCAATTTTGTGCAATGCCAAAATGAACCACCAAAACTCATATCTGCGCCGCAAAATGAGCATAACGGCATCGCCTTTTTTTATCCCGCGCGATACAAGATAATGCGCCGTTTTGTTTACGCATTTTGCTATATCAGCAAAAGAAAAAATCTTTTCGCCCCCATGGTCATCACACCACACAAGCGCGCGTTTTTGCGGACATTCAGCGGCGTAGCGGTCCACTACGTCGTAAGCAAAATTAAAATTGTCAGGAACTTCAATTCTGAAATTGGCTTTTAAGTCGTCATAATTATCGTAATCGCGGTGTCCCGCCACAAAATCTTTGTAGATGTTCATTCGCTTGACTCTTCTAAAAAAATTCTAATGGATTAGACACAAGATATAAAAAAAAGTTGCACGATAAAAAAAGAATAAAACAAAAAAGCACCAGAATAATTCTGGTGCTCCAGCGGTTGACGGGAGTCGGACCCGCCTCACAGGCTTGGGAAGCCCGGGTACTACCGATGTACTACAACCGCGCAATATGTTTTTATCATATAGAAAAATTTTTTTTTATGCAATAGATTTTTAACAAATTCCTTTTATACACGCACGAAAAAATTCGGTGTAATACAAAACGTCCTGTCATCGCCACACTTGATTTTTTGTAAAACAGGCTCTGGCTTGAAAATCAGCCTTTTGCTGTGTCATTTCCGTGCTTGACACGGGAATTTTTTTCTGCTGTCTGTTGAAACAAGGGTCTTAAGACCCTTGCTGCATCTGCATTAAATGAAAAATTATTCACGTCAAGGTGAGATAATGACAACCCACTTTCTGCCGCATCTACATATTTGCGTACATTTGCACCTCGTCTTCAACGTGCTCGATTTTGATTCCTGCCATTTTGAACATCTCGAGGCTGTCCGCTTCATCGTGATAATGCTTTTCGCACACAACGCGCTTTATGCCGCAGTTTATGATAAGCATTGCGCACGTCCTGCACGGAGTCATCTTGCAATACAGCGTCGCGCCGTCAATCGTGATGCCGCGCTTTGCAGCCTGACAAATTGCATTTTGCTCGGCGTGAACGGTACGCACGCAATGCTGTGTTATCGTGCCGTCGTTGTGAAGCGATTTCCGAAGCAAATGCCCCACATCGTCGCAATGCGGCAAGCCCGCAGGCGAGCCCACATAGCCTGTTACCAAAATCTGATTGTCGCGGGCGATTACGCACCCGCTTCGTCCACGGTCGCACGTTGCGCGTTTGGCAATCGTGCGGCACACTTCCATAAAATATTCGTCCCATGTCGGACGCACATAATCACTCATGGCTGTAAGATTAACACGCAATAGCGATAAGCGCAAGGTCTCGCGCCATTTTATGCAGAAAGCTCATCTGCAAGGGCAGAAAGCTGTTTTTCGTTATCGCTAGTCATCGCGATTTTTATGGTGATTTTGTTTTGACAGATTTGCAGATTTTTGCATGATGAAAGCGCATTTTCCATATTTTTTGCGGCAACCGGCGCCCAGCTTCCGTTTTCAATAAATGCAACCGTGCGGTTTTGAAAATTGCGCTCCGTGAGTTTTGCAATAAAGGACTGCATTGCCGGAAAAATCGCACCGTTATACGTCGTCGTGGCAAGCACCAACTTGCTGTATCGGAATGCGTCTTCCACGCACTCGTGTATATCGCTTCGGGCAAGGTCAAAAATCGCCGTTTGTACCCCGCGCTCCTTGAGCATACCGCACAATTTCTCCGCCGCCGCCTTTGTGTGCCCGTAGACGCTTGTATATGCGATTGCGATGCCCTCCGTTTCGCTTTTGTAGCTCGACCATATATCGTACAGCGAAAGATAGTGCTCCAAATTTTCCGACAGCACAGGACCGTGCAGCGGGCAGATTTTTGCCACGTTGAGCGCGCCGACTTTCTTGAGCACCGCCTGCACATTCTGACCGAATTTCCCCACAATCCCAAAATAATATCGCCGCGCCTCACACGCCCAGTCGTCGTCTGCCACGTTGTTTGCGCCGAATTTTCCGAATGCGTCTGCGCTAAAAAGCACGCCCTCCGCACTTTCAAAGCTCATCAAAACTTCAGGCCAATGCACATTCGGAGCGGCAATAAAACGAAGCTCGTGTTTTCCAAGCGAAAGCGAAAATCCCTCGGCGGCAACGATTTGGCGGTCAGAAAAATCAGTGCCGAACATATTTTTCATCATTGCAAATGCCACTTTTGACGCAACGATTTTTGCTTCGGGATATTTTTGAGCAAAGCGCAACACGTTCGCCGAATGGTCCATTTCCATATGATGCACCACCAAAAAATCCGGCTTTTGCGCCCCCAAAACGCCTTCAATATGAGAAAGCCATTCATCGCCGAAAGCGCCGTCCACGCTGTCCATCACCGCACATTTCTCGTCGATGATAACATACGAATTGTACGCCATTCCGTTCGGCACTGCAAATTGCCCTTCAAACAAATCGATGTTGCGGTCGTCCACGCCCACATATTTTATAGATTCAGAAATCTCCATAGTTCCTCCTGCGTATTACAACAGATTTTACCATATCGCCGCCGCATCTGTCAAAAAAATCTGCTATTTCCAGCCTTCCCACGTTTTTTGCGCCATTCCTACCGTCGCAGCGGTCTTTGCGTTGCGGCAGACGGGCAACGTGAGCAATGCGGCTTGGTTTTCAAACAACTTGGCGGCTTTTTCGCTGTCGTCAAGATACGAAACCGAAGCGTAATCCTTGGCGTTTTTGTTGGTCAGCGCGTCGATTGCGGTTTCAACCGAGCCTTCCGAGCGCTCAAGCGCACTCAACACCGAATCGAATTCGCCCTGCGTCATCGGCTTTTCCTTGAGGTCAATAAACTGAAACGGGATTCTGCGTTCCTTAAAAAAACGCTGTGCCGCCTTGCAATCAAACGATTTATTCGTCCCAAAAATCTGAATCATTGTTTACTCCTTTTTCTTCCCCTCTACTCTCTTTCACGGGGATTAACTGAATATCGCCATCGCATTTTCGGCGAACGCCCTTGATTTCAACCGCCTCGCCGTCGTACTGCAAAAACTCAAAATGGTAGGGCGTTTTCGGCGTTTCGCGATAATCCGCATACCAAATTTTGCTGTCGCCCAACGCTTCCAAATCAAAGAAAAACGCCTCCCAGCGCAGATTTGAATAAATCATCGGCTCATATCCCGCCTTTTTGATTTCATCAAAAAACGCAAGCGTATTTTTCATCACCTGTTCTTTCGTAATATCGTCCGTCCGCGCCCACTCCCACGGAATCGACTCGGGGTCATACGCCACGGGCAATTCCAGCGAAATCCCCGCAAGGTCTGCAATAACGTGCCGCGCCTCCGAGCGCGCTTCCTCCTCCGTTATCGCCTGACTAAAATAATACACGCCCACATCAAGCCCCGCCTTTTTCGCCCCGCGGATATTCTTAAAAAAGCGCTCGTCCGTGTGGATAATCCCTGACTGATAGCCCGTCCAGCCGATACGCAAAAACACAAAATCGCGCCCCGATTTTTTCACCTTGCGCCAATTCACCCGCCCGTCGTGCCGCGAAATATCCAGCCCGAGCCGATAGGTAAACCGCTCATCGCCCTCGTAGCACAGCGCCTGTTCCGTTCGCACAAAACATTCTTCGCGGTACTCATTCGCTTTTACGTTGGGATTTACCTCAAAATCGTCGGGATAATTCGTCGGCGCGGGAGGCGCATCAGGCGAAATACAAATCGCCTGTGTATTCGACGCACACGCAGAAAAAAACACGGCAAGCGCACAGACTGCACCAATCACTTTTGCATATCCAAAAAAAGAATCTTTCGTAGAAAACATAAAACTATTATCGGCATTTTCGCTCTCCAACTCTTTGGAATCAAAAAATAGTCTGCGATTTTCGCTCTCCAACTCTTTGGACACAAAAAAAGACTGCGATTTTTGCTCTCCAACTCTTTGGACGCAAAAAATTGTCATACAGAACTCGTTTCAGCATCTCTCACAAAGCCCAAGTGTGTCAGTATCGCCGCGTTTTTTAAGACAGGCTATGACTGCGTAAAAAGCCGCTCAAAAAGCGAAAGCGGCAGCACGGCGATTTTTTTCATCGAAAACTGCGGTGATTTTATAAACAGCAGCCAGTTGTCGCCGCGGTCAGCGTTGGATTCGGCTTGACGCACCCATTCGGGAAGCGAAATCGCCGCCACATTTTTGCACTCCACGCAATACGGGAATTTTTCTTTTGCCGCGCCCGTCAGCACGATGTCCGCGCCGTTTAAGCTCCCCTCGCGGCTTCGGATTTGGCTTTCGTCGCTTGACTGGTCAAACGGGATTTTTGTAATGCGGCTTATCATTTCGCAGATTTCTTTTTGCCATTCGTGCCCTTTTGCTTTGGCGGATTTTTTCGCAATCGGTTTGAGACTTCGCTCAATTTTTCGAATCAGCGCGTCTTTTTCTTTTGAGTCCGCTTTTTCCTTGAGTGCATCGAGCAAAAACAATTTCTCTTTCGTGTTCAGATTCAAAATCATATTCATTTCCTTTTTTTACCGCCAAACATCGATTCACAACAGAAATAAAAAAACCAGCATGGGTTATGCTGGTTTTTGTGTATGCACATCAAAAATTATGCTTCTGGGTCGAAATCCTCAGGATATTCAGCGGTTGTGTACACGTTCTGAACGTCCTCGTCTTCTTCGAGCTTGTCAACGAGCTTCTGCACTTTCTTTGCGGTTTCTGCATCAACCGAAACATACGCCTGCGGAACCATGTTGATTCCCGCAGAAAGAGACTCGAAGTTCTTTGCCTGCAACGCCTCAAGCACCGCATCGAATGAACTCGGGTCTGTTGTAACCGTAACAACGCCGTCTTCGTTTACGATGTCTTCTGCGCCCGCTTCAAGCGCGATTTCCATCACTTCATCTTCAGAAACTTTTTCCGCGTCGTACTCAATCACGCCCTTGCGGTCAAACATACGGCTTACAGAACCTGTTGTTCCCAAGTTTCCGCCGTTCTTCGTGAAGAAATTGCGAACATTTGCCGCCGCTCTGTTCTTGTTGTCGGTAAGAACTTCAACGAGCACCGCAACTCCGCCCGGCGCGTAGCCTTCGTATACCAATTCTTCGTAAGAAGCCGCACCAGTTTCGCCAGTTCCCTTCTTGATTGCACGCTCAATGTTGTCCTTCGGCATAGAAGCAGCACGAGCCTTGAGGATTGCTGTGCGCAAGCGAGGGTTTGCATTCGGGTCACCGCCGCCCATCTTTGCAGCAATAGAGATTTCTTTAATAAACTTTGTGAAAAGCTGTCCGCGCTTTGCGTCTGCGATTCCCTTAGCATGTTTAATCGTAGACCATTTACTATGTCCTGACATTGAGAACTCCTTAAATGAATAAAATACAATAAAAAAGAGATTGTATATTATAGTATCACAATTAAAAATCTAATGTCAATATTTTATTGAAAAATCGCCCGTTTTCTAGCGTTTTTTGCATTTCCCCCGCGCTTCTGCCGCAAAAAAATACCGTCCGCGCTCTTTTCTCAGAGCACGGACGGCAGGAAGTTACGTTTGAACGGTAAAATAGAAATAACTCAATAATTCAGTTTGTATGACACACTTGCGCCCAGCGTTTTCCCCGTCGGCACAAAACCGATATTCAGTCCGTCGGGAAATCCGCCTGCAGAACCTACATTTGCGCTTGGTTTATGATACCAATGAGGTCGAACAAAGCCGTAGATAATGGAAGTGCCTATAAAAGCAACTCCCAGACTAACAACATAAGGATTTATTCCAAAGTCATCTTCAGAACTCATAAAACACAAAATACCAGCTGCATCAAGTGCTGTCATTAAAAGACCGTCACCCCAGTGTCCATGCGTATATGAGCCTAACCCAAACAGAATATTCTCAAATCCGATTTTCGTATAATCGCTCGATGTATAATCATACGCATTTTTCTTAATACGTCCGTCTGCGTCCACGACTTTTTTTCCTGTACGCAGTGCGATAGTTTCACTATCGTTTACGGTTTTACTGTCCATATCCAAAATTGCGGCTGTTGTTACATCGAATGCCTGTAGCGTAAGAGTGTATGATGTGCCGAATGGTTTGAACTCGCCGAAAATAATCGTCTGCGCGCCCGTTTTTGCGCCGATTTGCTGCATTGTTTCGTCGCTGACCTCGCCTGAAAGCTGGAAGTTCAGCTCTTTTGCAATCATATCGAGGTTATTTCGCGCAACAACAGTCTGTTTTCGTAAATGCACCATGTCGAGCGTGAATGTGTCGAGCAAATATTTGCTCATATCAGCCGACGGGGAAGAAATGCGCAAAATCGCAACAACTGAGCCGCTTTCAATGTTCTCGGAGAACTGTTCTGCCATATTTTGCAGAGCCGTTTCCAAGTCCACCTGCGCAAAAGTTGCCGCCGACACAAACAGCGCGGCAATCAGAGAAAGTATTTTCTTCATTTTCTTTTACTCCAACTTAATCCCATTTTCCTTTGAAACCAGCAGCTTCTGCAGAAGCTTTTAGAGCATTCTTCATCTCGTCAACAGCAGCTTTTTCTTCTGCTGTTTCAGGTTTAGCATTATTATCAAGCCACGTTGAAATATTGCTCTTATAATCTTCAAGCGTCATTCCTGCAAGAATATACACATTGTATTCATAACGACCGTCGTTATAAAATTCTTTCACCCAATGAACTTCTAGTTCTTTCAATCCTGAAAATACTGCTTGAGAAGCAAGGGCAACAAGTCTGTCAGAAAACTCTTCTACACCTTTTGTAGAAGAACCTTTAGATTTCAAGTTGTTTTTAGCAGCAACCGTTACAGAACTAATAGCCTGTGTTGCAAACTTTGAAGCAAGCTCCAATTGAGCGTTATTAAGAGCAACTTTCAAATTTTCGTGTTTCGAAGTTGCATCAAAATAAGGAACATAATTCCCTGCCAGAATTTCAGGAACATCGCCAACATGTCCTGAAACAGCCAATTGAGCCCATTCTGGATTTTGTGGCATTCCAATATTTTTGCCTTGCCAATCAACAACTTTTCCTTCATCAGCTTCAACTACAGGAGCTTTCTTTTCTTCCAGAACAGGCTCAGTCTTTGCCGCTTCTGCGGTTGTACCGCAACCTGTAACCACCATTGCGAAAGCCAAAACAGCCGTTGCAACCAAAAGAATCTTTTTCATCTTGATTCCTCCTACATTGAGAAAATTTATTCAAATAACTCGCGCGCCGCATTTGACCGCAAGTCCTTTACCACCTCAACCCGTGCTTTTGAGTACGCCGCCTCTAAAGTGCGATGCCCAAATTTTGAAAGCGTTTTCGTATAAGACGCAATCGCGTTTCCGCCTGCGTCAAAAATCTGTATCGAAAAAGACGGTTTCACAAACACACCGACCGCATTTGCGCTTTCTTCAAACGATAATTCGATAAAAACAGTGTATAATCCGCTGTCTGCACACAAAAAGCCTTCTTTTTGTAGAATCTCTTTCACACAATTCACCGCAGAGCCGTCGTCTCCGTCTGCAATCACGCGAAACACCAATTCAGTTCTTTTCTCCGTCGCGATTTTTTCAGCCCGCGATTTCATCTCTCTCATCTGCTTGTACAAAGCACTGCTTTTTGCATTATCAAGCACCGAAAGTTCCCGCGCCGCATTTTCCGCTGCCGTACATAAATCGAGGGCTTGTTTTGCCGCCCGAAATGCCGCAATTTTGTCTGCACCGACCGCGCTCATCAGCAAAAAATCAGACTGAGAAAGCGCATTTTCCGCCCTGCTAGACAATTCCGCGATTGCGTCAGCACGGCGAATATACGCACAAACGTAACAGAGAGAGCCAGACGAAAAACATTCGGTAAACTGCACGGCAGGCAATTCGTTTTTTGAAGAAACATCAGTTTGCGATGATGATTTTTTTTGTCTCGCTGTGCCGCGCACCGTTTCCGTTGCCTGAAATCCTGACGATTTTTTTACATCGACTTGCACACCGAAAAACAGCGACAATGAAGCAAGCGCGTCATTTTTTGAGTCCTGTTCACTCGCTCCCGAACCAAGAGCCGATACAAAATCGCTTTCGGGAAATACAAATGTTCGCGACTGAAACCATAGCGGTACAGTTTGCGAATACACCCACGCAGAAGCAAAAATGAGAAAAAAGAAAAAATTTAGTATCAACACATTCTTTTTAGAACGTATTTTTGAAAAAAAAGACTTTTTACCACCCATTACGGTGTTCATTTTACATCATAAAAAGACGTATAGTCAATATAAATTCTTTTTTACACCCTGATATAACGTAGTATGTCTGATATTTCATTGCAAGATATTTTTATCAACAACCTAAAATTCTATAGAAAACAGTCAAAACTTTCGCAAGAAGCCCTTTCTGAAAAGTTGAAAAAGGGAATGAGCTACATCAACAAAATCGAAAGCCGTATGAGTTTTCCGACGATACAGGTCGTGGAACTTATCGCCGACGAACTGGGCATAAAAGCGTATCAGCTTTTTGAAGAGGAACGCACGCCCCGCAATATCATTTTGTCCGATAGAAACAAGTTTGTTTCAGACGTTACCGAAACGCTCTACGACAAACTTTCCGCCGATATGAAAAGCATTTTGGAAAAATTATGATTTTTTCTTCGCGTTGAAGCACTGCAAAACCTCGTCGCATTCTGTTTTGTGCCGTTGAAGTGCTTCAAAACGCCGCCGCATTCTGTTTTGGCTCGTTGAAGTGCTGCAAAACCCCGCCGCATTTTGTTTTGTGCCGTTGAAGCACTGCAAAACCCCGCCGCATTTTGTTTTGTGCCGTTGAAGTGGCATAAAAATCCCCTCGCCGAAAAGGAGAGGGGCAGTCAAGGACTGTTTTGAAAATCAA
>ERZ842401.2502-NODE-2502-length-24525-cov-6.337188_pt1 | contig 24525 bp, 12 predicted proteins | sample MGYA00521270_ERZ842401 | MGnify/ENA primary metagenome ERZ842401 (study PRJEB31892, sample SAMEA3878208) | bioreactor metagenome | biome: Moose rumen | place: Sweden | collected 2011-10 | study: EMG produced TPA metagenomics assembly of the PRJEB12797 data set... | reverse complement strand
AGAGTGATGCACCCAAGGCTTCGTTCTATCTGCCGGTCACGGAAGAAACGAGTTTTATCGGATATCCCAAGGCTCATCTCTATGTTGAGGCTGATGGCAGCGATGAAATGGACCTGTTCCTCATTGTGCAAAAACTCGACGAGAACTACAATGTGCTGCGGCAGTTCACCATCCCCTCAACCTCGCCTCGTACCCACGATATGCTTGAGAACCACGGAGGCGTGGCAAAGTACAGTGGTGCTTACGGACGCTTGCGAGTGAGCCGCCGTCACCTCGACAAGGAACTCTCCACCGACATCATCCCCGTTCAAAGTTTCGACCGTGACGAGAAACTCTCAAAAGGCGAAATAGTGGAAATCGAAGTATCACTGGCACCCATGGGAATGCTCTTCCATCCAGGCGAGACCTTGCGGTTCATGGTAACCTCACTCAACATCACAGTCAACGTCCATCCAGGCGTACCCGCCTATGTGTCAAAGGACAATCGCGGTCGCCACATAATCCACTGCGGTGGCGAGTACCAGAGCTACTTGCAGTTAGGAGTGCTGAAATAGGAAAGCTGTCACAAGGGTATCTGAGGGTGTGTCAAAATTCTGGTTTAGTGCGTTTCGCGCAGAAATCTAACAAATCATCTCAAATCAAACAAAAGTTATTTTATTGATTTTAAGTGAATTAATTATTTGTAAGATTTGGAACGATTTGAATGATTTCTCACGCACAGCGTGACTCCTTTATTTTGGCACACCTCCTCTACATTAATAAAGTGTCTTTGGTGGAATCATAAATTGCAAAAAGTTATGTTCTTGTTTCGGCAAGCCATCTCAATCAGACTCAAGCAATTTATAGACCCCCCTTAATATGTGCCTATTTGTTATTCACTCAAGTTTCTAAAGTTCTAAAACTTTATAAATTTGAATTATTCATATCATAATTGATAGTGGTTTTAAAAATCATCTCTGAATAATCGTTGAAATAGAACATTATTTTTATAAAACAGGGCATTGTTTTCTTGGCAGTAGGCTATAATTTTGCAGTCCTGTTCTATCGTTTTTGCCTTGATTTTACTGGATTTACTGAATAAGAAGGTGGAATTCGAGATTTAACAGATACGTGCCGATTCATTGCATGTATCGTTAAAATAGGAAATTTCATTTATATTATATTTATAAGTTGTAATTATTGTCCAATAACAGAAAAACATTCAATTTATCATTTATTTTGTTAATCAAATGTAATATTCGATGAATCTATTATTTTTAACAACAAAGCAGCTTGCGCGAGTGATTACGCAATGCTCGAAGTGGCACCTAGTGCCATTGTGGATGCTGCTTGCAGTGGCTGTCGCTATGCCAGCCCAAGCGCAGCTACTCAGAGAGGAAAAGGCCGATGTTTCTGGTCTTGATGTCACAAAGCTGATGTTAAACAACGATCAGGGTAATTGGTTTCAACTCTATGACCAATTCAATGCTCCGCAGCCGCCACGTCTGCTGCCGGGCGATGGTTCACAAGGCCTCTTCTATGATGAGGATAACGCCACCATCCAAAGCATTATCTGCACTCAGGACATGCGTTATTACCTGTTAGGCAATTCCAACCGTCAATCGGCCGACGTCCCGTTCAGCACCGCTCATTTCGGCACCGTGGGCACCGAGGCCCAGTTCATCTATCCTATGGTGAATCTGTATGGCCTGGAAGTGGGTGACCTCATTCAATCCATCACATTCTATGTGAGTCCCACCTATGGCAGCTCACTTGCCGACGATGTGGCGAACAATCTGCCCGACGAGGCCGGTGGCGCCACCATTTCGGTCAGCATTAGCGAATTAAACTCTGGATCGCCTACCGTAACCATTGCCGATGCCACCGAGATGGCAGCCAACCGCGCTAACCTCACCGAGGTTTATAACGGCAATCTGCCCACCGGCTCTGACAAGGTCACTATCACGTTCAACCAGCCGTACCAATACCGCGGCGGACGCATCATCATCGACACCTACGTGACCAGTGCGGCAACGATGGTGAACGACTGCAACTGGATGGGCATCCTCACCCGTCAAGGGGCCAGCTTCTACTCCTATCAGGCCACGACCGTCCCCGAGGAAGGTGGCGACCCGGTTACCGAGACCGTAAGCGCGCAGTCAAACTTCCTGCCTACGATGACCATTGAGCACACCCGTCCGGTGAAGTATCATGGCTTCACCACCAAGGAGTTCTTTGACAACAAGACTTATGAATGGACCGACATTGACGGCAACACCCACACAAGCAAGATGAGCGAAGTGGCCACCGACCCCGACCAAATTGTGGCGCTGCTCACCAAGGTGTATAACGACACCGAAATTCCCGGCAACCTGCGCCGCGGCTTCGACCGAGACGGCAATTTTACTGAGCCTTATAAGGAAGTGTCTTATCCCGGAATATTCGAATTGTATCACCGCACGGGTGATCAATATGCCTTTAATGGCGACGCCGCCAATTTCACGAGCAACAGATTTGGTGGCCGCCGATTGGGGTGGGGAACTCCCGCTCTGAGCGCTTATTTCGATGGCTATGACGGCATCCAGAACGCCTGTTACGCCATGCGCAACCCCCACACCTTAAGGCCCGACGTGGATGGCATCACCCTGGTGCTCATTGAAATGCCCGATGACTTTGATGATTATAGATACGTCTTAACCTCAACAGCCATGGATGAATACCTGGCAAAATATTATCCAGAAACTATGTTATTCCCAAACTATCAGGCTTACAATCGGTATTATACGTCAAAAATAGTCAAGTCGGCGCGCATTCTCACCGAGGCAAAACGTACCGGTGAGGGGCTGGATGCCGGCACGTTGTTCAAGATTGACTGTGACAAGATGAACAAGTTCTATATCCTGGGCAAGGGTGGGCTGCGCATCCCGTTTGAGTCAACAAGAGCCTATGCGTCAGACCCCGACCAGAGCGGAACAACACGCGACACTTACCTCTACACTGCGTTCCCCCATTTCTACTATAATCCCTACAATGGCAGGGAGCATTGGGTAGAACATGATGCCGACTATATTATTCACCACATGTTTGAGCAGTTCAGTGCCTATGATTTGAGTACAGCCATAGGCAACAAGGACTTGTATCAAAAACTGATTAACATGCAGTCATTAGACATTGAGCATGACTGCACGTCGATACCTACCACTTATCGTCGCGATGGAACAGGAGTGGGACACCAATTCATGATGTTTGACCCGAAGGAAGATGGCTCCAACTGCCAGGATGTGCGCGACATGATGTTCTTCGTGCCCGACTACCGCATGATGAAAGACGGCAACCGTGACGAGGCTCGAGTGGACTATTTCGTCTATAACCTTGAGCACCGGCCAACGTTGGCACTCTATGTCATCCACCAAGAGCCGGTCACTGCCACCCCCGACAAGACCGAGGACGACCACATGATGCTCACGCTCACCTGGAACAGCAACCTCGACTTGTTCATGCCAGGCAACGAGCAGGCCTATGACCTGTGGCAGGTGATCATCGACGAGTTTGGCGTGGAGCACATCGTGCCCGTTTATTACATGAACGAACAGGACCAGTACACCGATGCGCAGGGCAACGTGCTGGACGACCAGAACGACGAGAGCCAGCGCGTGCAGGTCACTCTGAGCAACATGCCCACCGGCGACAAGACCTATGTCAACGTCTATCAGCCCCGCTACGGCCACAGCTACACCGTGACCTTTGCCGTCTCCGGCACCGATATCGACCGCTTCCTGCACACGCAGATGTCGAACTACCAGAGTTTTGTCATTCCCGGCACCGACCCCACCGAGATGCTCACCCTTCAAGACCTGTCACACTACAGCCGCTTTGAGCCGCAAGAACTGCGCAACTGCTACTCTAACAAAATCATGCTCAGCAACAGCCTCAACGGCATCAAGACCGAGAAGATCGACGCCGGCACACAACTCACCATCACCCGCCAACCCCTGGGAGGCGAGCAAGGTACCGACGCTGTGACTGTGGCAACCATCACATTTGACCCGTCACAGAACACGCTCACGGTGCAAATGGCCAATCAAGCCGATAAGGCGCTGTTCCCCCATGCCATGGGCGAGGAGAGCGGCGACATTGCCGGCTACCATGCCAACGGCGACAACGTGGAGGGCAACAGCGCCTGGACACACACCTATAGCGTTGATGAGAATGGCTATATCGACCTTGAGAGACTGGTTATTTTCGACAATTTCGTCGCCGCTGTGGGCGAGAACACGCACCCCAATGCCTACCGCTACAGCGTGACCAGCAACTACACCGACACCTCAGTGGGCGAGAACGCGGCTCACAGCAATTACGTGGTCGTGCCCATACATAAGACTGAAACGCAGATTGGCGGCTACGACCAGGCTGCCGTGGATGCCGACACCGACCACGCCCTGACATCCTCGGTGGCTTTCAAGACCAGCGTGCAATTCAGCAGCAAGAGCGACATCCTGCGCTATGAGGCCTACCGCTGGACTGAAAGCGACAGCCGCTACATCCTCAAGACGGCTGCCACCGACGAGACCGAGCAGGAGTTGCCGCCTACAGGCATGGCGGGCAACCAAGGCAACTTCTACACCGTGAGCATGAACGACATGGGCTCAAGCTACTATGCCACGTCGCCCGATGTGCCCGTGTCGCCCGACATGGAGCAGACGGCTTGGGCAAGCTTCGTCGATAACTACGTTGCCGATGATGAGCAAAACGGCATCTTCGTTTATACCCCGGTTGTGAAGGCTTTCTCTAAGGGCCTTAACCTCAGCGGCCAGCAGCGCACCGACTACAACACCTACGGCGGACCGGCGCAGCTTGCACCATCGGGCACTATGACGGTGAAAGCTGAAAACGCTGAGATGAGCAAGTACAGTTGGGAGGAGAATGGAAAGACCTATTGCTACTACAACATACCACTCAATGTTGACAACCTTAATATCCCTAACGGTTACGAGCTCTACAAGGCCCGCGTATGGCGCAAGGTCGATCCTTCGTTGCTCAATGAGTCAAACCCCAATTTGACCGAGGCTGAGCGTGAGGCTCACATGATTCGCTTGGGCACCAATGGCGAATATATGTATGATGACATCAACAATGCCGACAATGAGAACATCAGCGTTGATGGTATCAACGAATATGTCTTCGGTGATAAGGAATTTGATGCCACCTATGAAGGCGACCTCAAGATGACCTTTGGAGCGCAGAAGGTGCGCGAAAATGACACTGAGACGGGTGTGATTGATGAATTGCCAGTTCAGTTCACAGTGCGCCTCTATTACAAAAAAGATGCTAATATGAAAAATGCCAGTCAAGACGGAAAAGATTTGACAGCCAGCCATGCTGTTCTCCGTGGCGATAACGACGATGAGAGTATCTATTACATCGTAGAGGCTATTTATGAAACCACAATAAAGGAAGAGGATGTCATCACCGCCATTAATGGTGTTTCGGTTGACCCTTCACGACAAGTGGAGCAGGTTACCTACTACAATGCCATGGGGCAGTCGAGCAGCAAGCCTTTCAACGGTGTGAATATCGTTGTGAAGGAGTACAGCGACGGCTCTAAATCTTCTTCTAAGATTATAAAATAAAGATTAGTAATTTTTCAGAATACGTGTATTGTTGGTTGCTGGTTGTGAAAACTGGCAACCAACTTTTTATTGATTTTTAAAGTGGACTCAGTAAAGGTTACAGCTGTCGGTATTCGTTGGGTGTCATGCCCGTCAGGCGCTTGAAGAATCTGGAGAAGAAGGAAGGGTTGGGGAAGTTGAGCTGCTCTGAGATTTCAAGGATGGAGCTATCGCTGTATTTGAGTTGCACTTTTGCCTCCTGAATGATGAAACGGTTGATCCATTGCATGGCAGTGAGTCCGCTGGCTTGCTTGATGATTGTCCCTAGATGATTGGGGGTGAGGCACAGTTTGCTGGCGTAAAAAGGAATGTTGCGATGCATCGTGCTGTGCTCTATTACGAGCCTTATGAACCGATTCAGGGTGACATATTCTCTTGTTTCGGTCACATCACGCAATATCTGCTGCATCTCGTTTATGTGGTACAACTTCATGAGCATCGCCTGCTGCAAGTGTTCAATGACAGCAGACATCACTTCGGGCTGATGAACCTCGCGCCACATAAGGTTGAAATACTCTCTTATGAGCGAGCTTTGGCCGTCGTTGAGGTCAAACACCAACTCGCTGTCAATTTTGACCACTATGGGCAGGTCGGCGGGAAAAGAGAATGCCATGAAGTCATAATCATCGCTCCTTTCCAATATCTCAATAATCGTATTGGGCAAGCTCACTATACCCATATTTTTTTTCAACGTATAATTCTTAAGGTTGATATTAATTAGCGCCTCACCACCTGTGATTAATAATACTCGGCCATCGTCAAGACGGTAGGGCTGTCTTACCTTGATGTTCTCTGACGCAAAACTATTTACACTAATGCTGATGTAGAAGCGCTCGTCAGTGTAGAAGTTAATCTGATTATCAGAGCGATCATTAATATACTGCAGATTCAGCTGGTTAATGTTTTTTGCCATAAATGGTAGGGGTTTTGTCGTGTTTTAATGCAAAAATCGTTTAAAAAGAACATTTGTACCTTTAAATAGATAACGACCAATGCATAAATCTATTATAATTTTGCGAAAAATTTCATAATTAATTATTTAACTTAAAAACTATAAGATGAAAGGATTAACAAAAATCATTCGCTTAGCTATGATTTGTTGCCTGATGCTAATGGGTACGGTAAGTGCTATGGCACAATCGGCAACAAAGATTAGAGGAAGCGTCATCGACACGTCGGGCGAAGGCCTGCCAGGCGCCAGCGTCAGGGTAAAAGGCGGCACCGAAGGAACTGCGACCGATTTCGATGGCAAATTTGAGTTGCAATGTGCTCCTGGTACATTGCTCGAAGTGACTTACATTGGCTATGTGGCTCAAGAGGTGCCTGCCGCCGATGGCATGGTAATCACCTTAGTGGAAGACAGCGAGATGCTGAATGAGGTCGTTGTGATTGGTTACGGTACGGTAAAGAAAAGTGACGCTACCGGTTCGCTAGCCACGCTTGAAGCTGATCCCAAGCTTAAGGGTGTGGCATCTACGGCCGACGACATGCTCGTTGGTAAGATTGCCGGTGTGACAGTGACTAGTGGTGGTGGTAGCGCTACCGGTGGCTCGAGCATCCGCATCCGTGGCGGCTCGTCACTCTCGGCAAGTAATGACCCGTTGATTATTCTCGATGGTGTTTATCTCGACAACTCTGGAATAGGTGGTGTGGGCAATATGCTCAGCACTATCGACCCTAACGACATTGAGAGTTTCACCGTGTTGAAGGATGCAAGTGCCACCGCAATCTATGGTAGCCGCGCTTCAAACGGTGTGATCCTCATCACCACCAAGAAAGGAAAATCGGGCAGAGTAAAGATTACCTACGACGGCACAGTCTCGATTAGTCACATCAAGAAAAAGATCAATGTGCTCGACGGCAATGAGTTCCAAGACTTGATTAAGAACACTTTTGCAGGTGCCAGCAACCAGAACGAGGTTTACACCAAACTCGGTCTTGCCATTAATCCCGAGACTGGTGAGTGGGAAAGTGTGAGCAACGCCAATACCGACTGGCAAAAGGAGATTTTCCGCACAGCGATAAGCACCGAGCACAATATCAGTGCCCTGGGCTCGATAGGCGAGTTCATGCCTTATCGCATTTCGCTGGGCTATACCAACAATAATGGTATCCTTAAAACCGACCACATGCGCCGCTACACTGGTAGCATTGCCCTCTCACCTTCGTTCTTCAATGGTCACCTCAAGGCCAATCTCTTTGGTAAGGCAATGCACATCAAGAGCAACTTTGCCAACGGAGGTGCTGTGGGAGCCGCCATCTTTATGGATCCCACAAAGCCTGTTTATGATGATAATAGCCCCTATCACGGCTACTGGTCATGGGTGGGTGACGATGGCAACCTCATCAGTGTTGCCACTAAGAACCCTGTTTCGATTCTTGAATGCTGGGACGACCAAGCCAAGGTGTGGAACTTCATTGGAAGTGCCCAACTAGAATATAATGCGTTTTTTGTTCCTGGCTTGAAAGCCAACTTAAACCTCTCGATAGATGCGTCGAGCAGCAAGGGCTATAGCGAAGCACCATTTGATGCTCCATCATTTGCCAACTCACTTGGTTTCCGCAACGACTGGACTAACCACCGCACCAACAAGCAACTTGATTTCTATGCCACCTACGCACGTGATTTAGAAAGCATAAAAAGTCATTTTGATATTATGGCTGGTTACTCATGGCAGCACTACTTTGTGCGCAATGACTGGTACACCGTAGGTCAACATGAGCGTGATGTTGATGGAAATTTGGTACCCAAGGAGACTTCAATAAGCGAAGGCGAAAGCAAGACCGAGCACTATATCTTGTCGTTCTTCGGTCGTGTAAACTACAGCTACGACAATCGTTATCTTGCCACATTCACTTTGCGTGACGACGGCTCATCTCGCTTTGCCAAGAAAAACCGCTGGGGTCTGTTCCCATCGCTTGCACTTGCTTGGCGCATCAGCGAGGAGGTCTTCATGAAAGAGCAAAACACCTTGAGCAACTTGAAGCTGCGCTTAGGCTGGGGTAAGACTGGTCAGCAAGACATCAATCAAGGTGACTATCCTTACTTGGGTTCTTACTCTTACAGCATCAACAATGCGGCAAGTTACTATCGCGATGGCGAGTGGAGCCGTCTGCTCAAGCCCAATGCCTATAATGAGGACTTGAAGTGGGAGACCACGACTACCTGGAATGCCGGTATTGACTTCGGCTTCCTTGATAACCGCATTAACGGTTCGCTCGACTTCTATCACCGCAAGACCACCGACTTGATCAATGCCGAGGCCAAAGTGCCAGCAGGTGTGAACTTTGCAGAGTATGTGGTTGCCAATATTGGCTCATTGACCAACACTGGTCTTGAGTTGACCATGAATTTTGTTCCCATTCGCACCAACGACTTCACTTGGGAGATTAACACCAATGTTGCATGGAACAAGAATAAGATCATAGAGCTAACCAATGGTGACAACAGTGCCGAGATTCGCCGATTTGGCCGCACTAGCAGTGGCGACGGCTCGTTCCAGCTCAAAGCCCACGCCGTTGACCAACCTGCAGGAATGTTCTATGTGTATGAGCAAGTGTATGACTCCGATGGACATCCTCTTGAAGGAGTGTTTGTTGACCGCAACGATGATGGCATTGTCGATGAGAATGACTTGTATTTCTATCACAATGCCGACCCAAGCGTGACCTATGGTTTCAGCACCAAGTTGCAGTATAAGAACTGGGACTTCTCGGTTGCTGGTCACGGTCAAGGCGGTAACTGGATTTACAACTCGGTGGCAAGCAATAGTGCCGAGCTTTCGCGTGCTCGCCTATTTGCCAACGCGTTCTTGAGCAACCGTACCGACTATGCCTTCGACACTAACTGGCAAACCTCCAAGGTGCTCAGTGACTACTATGTTCAGAATGGAGCATTCTTCCGCATCGACAACATCACACTGGGATACTCTTTTGAGAATCTCTTTGCGTCACGATTGGGAGGTCGCGTTTATGCCACAGTTCAAAACCCATTTGTTTTCACCAAGTACAAGGGTCTTGATCCAGAGATTAGCGGAGGATTTGACGACAACTTCTATCCACGCCCTGTCACCTACATGTTAGGTCTTTCACTAAATTTCTAACTAACAAGTTTCACCTTATATTAAAAAATAAAGAACATGAAGATATTAAATAAATTCATGATTGGTGCTGGGATGTGCTTGATGGTCTTGTCGTCGTGTGTCGATGACTTGAATACCGAGCCATTGACTCCAACCACCATCTTGCCCGAGGTAGCATGGGATGACCCCAATGCCTATGAACTTTACACGGCAAAGATTTACTCTGCGTTTGCTATTCCTGGCAGCGATGGCCCCTCGTCGGGCGACATCGTGGGTGCCGACCAGGGAGAGGCAACTTTCACGCGCACCTTGTGGAACCTTGAGGAGCTTCCCACCGACGAAGCACTGGTGGCATGGAGTGACGAGGGTCTCAACGGCTTGAACTTTGTTCAATGGACTCCCACCAATCGCTTTATCATGCTCAACTACGATCGTCTTGAGCTCATCAATGCGTTCTGCAACGAATTCCTTATTCAAACCACACCCGACAAGTTGGCTTCTCGCAACTTGACAGACGCTCAGATTGCAGCAGCCAATGTTAACCGCGCCGAAGTGCGTGCCTTGCGCGCCTATTCCTACTATGTGCTGATGAACTTCTATGGCAATGTGCCTTTCACCGACGAGTCAACAGGAATTGGTGCCTACATGCCAGAGCAGCGAGGCCGCGACTTCTTGTTCCCATGGATTGAAAGCGAGCTGAAAGCTGTGATTAACGACCTACCCGCCAAGAGTATTGCGGGATATGGCAAAGTGAATCGCTATGTCGCCGACATGATGCTTGCTAATCTTTACATCAATGCCGAGGTTTATGGACAAGGCAGTCACTACAACGATGCCGCTGCTTGTCTGGCCGACATCATCGACAATGGCGGTTACGCACTTGAACCCACTTATAAGTACAATTTCCAGGCCGATAATGACCTGTCGCCTGAGATGATTTTCCCCATCATCTATGATGGAGTGTACGCTCAAAGCTATGGTGGCACAACCTATCTGTGTGCCGGAGCTTATGGCGACGACATGGCCCCAGGCGACAACTATGGCTTGCCACAGTACTGGAGTGGAATTCGTTCTCCACACGACTTGAGCCAACTCTTTGAGGAGGGTGACAGTCGCGCTCTGTTCTTCACCGAAAACCGCACGCAGGAAATTCACGAGTGGAACGACTTCAAGCAGGGCTTCTCGGTAGTGAAATATACCAACTTGACCCGCGATGGAGGCAAGGGTAAAGACAATACCTTCCCCGACACCGATTTCCCATTGTATCGACTTGCCGATGCCTATCTGCTCTATGTGGAGTGCGCAATGCGTGGTGCAAGCAATGCTACTGCCGCCAATGCTATCAACTATTACAACCGCATTCAAGAGCGTGCCTATGGCAACACAAGCCACAACATAAACTCCTTGAGCGACTTGACACTCGACAAGCTGCTTGACGAGCGTGCGCGCGAGCTCTATTGGGAGGCTCATCGCCGCACCGACATGATTCGATTCAACCGATTCGTTGATGGTAAAGTGTGGTCGTGGAAGAATGGAGCCTTTGCTGGTTCTCAACGCATAGATGACAAATATTTGCTCTATCCGTTGCCTTCAACCGACCTCTCAGCCAACAGTAATTTAGTGCAAAATCCTGGATATTGATTAACCTCCTAAATAACTGAAGAAAAATGAAAAAATATTATAATTTAATGTTAATGGCACTGCTCGTGTCGGTTGGATTATCTTCTTGCTCGCCCGACGACATGCCTCAGCTCACTCGCTTGGTGGAGCCAGAGCTTAACAAACTGCCTAACGACATTGACGGTACCTCTACCGTATATACTTTCACATGGGAAGCAGCCAAGTTCTATATGGACGACGATATGCAGTCGACAAGCATTGGTTCCTACGAATATCAGGGCATTCAGTATGTGCTTCAAGGTGACCTCATGGGTAACGATTTTGCCAATCCTGTTGCCTTTGGCACAGCAATTAGCGAGAACTATCTCTCCCTCGCTTACGAAGACATAGCAAAGGTGATGATGGATAACTTTGGTATGGTACGCAGTGTGGATGAGACCTCTACTGCCGACTTGGAATTCCGCTTAGTAGCTACCTACGGCAGCAACGAGTCAACAAGTGTGACATCCAACGTGATTCAAGTGCCGTTTACTCTCACCACCATACCTCCTGTTACAGGTCCTAAGGGCAAAATCTTCATCTGCGACATGGCAGGTTGGGGCGCAATGGCACTTTACGCTTGGCCCGAGGCTGGCTCAATGCCAGGATGGCCAGGATTGCAATCAACTGGTACTGCCAGCAAGAATGGCAAGACCTACTATGAATTCACCCCAAGTGATGAATATTATGGTGCAGCTCTTAACTATATCGCCAACAATAATAATGGTGGTCAGCAAATCGACCTCATGCAAGACTTCACCCTTGGTGAGGAAGATGTCTATCTCACAGTATTTATCGATGAGCTTGGCAACCTGAATTACCAGATTGACGAGGACCCAGCTCCCAAGATGTATGTGCTGAGCAACCTTGGATGGAGCGACTACAGCATGTATGTGTGGGCTGGTGGTGCCGACGTTGAGGCTGGCTGGCCTGGTGTTCACTACTCATCTGTCGTGAATATCAACGGCGAGCAGTGGATGGTATTTGAGATGTCGCGTGCCTACAGCAAGACTGCATCCACCAACTGGATCATCAACAACAATAACAATGGCTCGCAGGTCGACATCATGCAAGGTTACACGTTCGACCACGACACCTTCGTGCGCATTGCCGCCGATGGTTCTTACACCGTGAGCAACGGCCCCATTCTCAATGATGAAAACCAGTTTACTGTGTACGCCAATATCGATGAGAGTGGCTGGAGCAGCATCTCATTCTATGTGTGGGGCGACTTGGGCGAGTTATGCGGCGGATGGCCAGGTGCGGCAGCCAGTGGGCCCTTCACCATCAATGGCGTGAACTACTACTATCACACCTTCACAGCTAATGTCCCTGTCAATGTTATTCCTAATAACAGTGGTGCCGGCAATCAGAGTCCCGATATCTCGGGTAACACCGATGTAATCATCAAGATTGCTTCCGACAATAGCTACGAGATAGTGAAAACATTCTAAATCTTTATAATACAGTAACAATTCTGCTTCATCGTGCCGGGGATTCAATGCCCATGTGCAGAGAACCTCGGCACATTTTTAAAAACTGAAAGAAATGACAAAGAATATTAGATTATACTTACTTGCCTTTGTAGCCTGTTTCACTATGAGCGCATGTGGCGGTGACGAGCCTTCTCCCAATGGTGGAAACAATAATGGAAACGGCGGTGGTGGAACAACCCCCACTACTGGCGTTAACATTATTATCGACAACACCGATCCAGTAAGTCTTAAGAATCGCGTCATCTATGAGATGAATGTGGGCTCTTTCACTAGTGCTGGAACATTCAAGGCTGCGCAAGAAAAACTCAGCGAGCTGAAGACTCTGGGTGTTGATATAGTGTGGCTCATGCCCATTTATCCTCGTGGTGGTGGCATCAATAGCCCATATGCGGCAACCGATTTTCAGGCCACTAACCCCAGTTACGGTACTATAGCCGACTTGAAGAACCTCGTTGCTCGTGCTCATCAGCTCAACATGCAAGTGTGGCTCGACTGGGTTCCTAATCACACAGCCACCAATGCCCGCTGGGTGACCGAGCATCCTGAGTACTACAAGAGGCAAGGCGGTTCAATGGTAAATCCCATGGGCTGGAACGACGTGTATCAGCTCGATTATTCCAATGCCAGTTTGCAGGCAGCAATGACAGGTGCTCTCAAGTTCTGGCTTGATAATGCCGATGTCGACGGTTTCCGATGCGACTTTGCCTCAAGCCCCGAGATTCCAACCCAGTACTGGCAAGATGCCATTCCCGAGGTGAGGAGTCACAAGAGTGGTAAGACCATTTATTTCCTTGCCGAGGCCGATATCGTGCAAGATGCCAAGCGCTTGCTCGCTGTGGGCTTCGACTATGACTACGCATGGAATTTCCAAGAGTCACAACTTGCTGGCTTCGGCCCTAACGGAACCAGTGGCGAGAATTTGAGGTCGCGTTGCGAGAACTTTGTGGCTGCCAGCAAGAACGCTAGTGTGGCTCGCATGGTATATCTCACTAACCATGACGTGGCCTACAACGATGGTGGCAAGACGCTCATCTCATTGTATGGAGCCAATCGTCATGCCCTCACAGTGCTTGAATTCACACTCTACGGAATGCCATTGCTCTACAATGGTCAAGAAATAGGTTGTGCACAGACTCTCAACTACTTCACCGATGAGAAGATTAACTGGAACAGCATAGATGCTAAGATGAAGAACACTGTGCGCACCCTCGTTGCTCTGCGTCACACTCAAGCTGCTCTTGCCGACAATGTGGAGCCTTATTTCCACACCACCGATAATGCTGGAGTGCTTGCCTACACCAAGACCAGTGGCACATCACGCGTGCTTGTGGTCATGAACTTGAGTGCTCAGGCAGTGAACGTGAAACTTAACGGAGTCTCGGCTGGTAATTATGTGAAGTGGCTTGATAGCCAGTCAATCTCTACCAATGTGGCTACCAAGGTGCAAAGTGAGGCCTTCTCCTCAACTCCATCTATCGCTCTCGAAGCCAAGGGCTATGCAGTTTATGTTAAACAATAATCAATAAATTATTCAGTTATAAATATCTTTATTTATTCACTTTTTAAAAAAACATCGCAATGAAAAAGATTTTACTATCTTCGATGATGCTGATGGTAGCGATTTTTGCTGCCAATGCTCAGCAAAACAAGTGTGATGTCAATGGTGATGGACATGTTACCTCAGCCGACATCACAGAGATTTACAATTACTTGCTGAATGGTCCTGAGGAACCAACCGAGAATGCAGGCATCTTCATCTGCAACGAAGCTGGATGGGAAAGCGTTGCTCTCTATGCTTGGCCACAGAACGACATCCTTCCCGACTGGCCAGGTGTTGTTGCTACAGGCACTGTTGAGAAGTACGGAAAAACCTACTCTAAATTTGACCTCAACAACAACTATTTTGGCACCGAGCTCAACTTCATCGCCAACAACAACGATGGTGGGCAACAGGTTGACCTCATGACCACCACCCTTGGCGACGAGCCCATCTATGTGACTGTTTATATCAATAGCGTGGGAGCCCTTTCCTATCGCATTGACGATGGCACCGACCCAGGTGATGATCCACAACCCGAAATGGGCTATACCATGTATGTCCACAGCGACCTCGACTGGGAAGAGTATGCCATGTACGTTTGGTCAAATAGCGCTGGTGGCAATGTTGAGGCTGGCTGGCCAGGCATCCGCCCCGCCGAGACCACAACAATCAATGGTGAGGAGTGGCTAGTGTTCAAGATGACAACTACCTACTCTAACTACAACGACACCAACTGGATTATCAACAACAATGGTGGTGGCTCACAATTCGACCTGATGAGCAACTACGACTTCCAAGCCGATGCCTACGTGCGCGTGGCAGCCGATGGCACTTACACCATTAGCGCCTCACCAGCCAACTGATATTCAAAGAAAATTAGTCACGTTATAATCCCGCCTCAATGCGAGGCGGGATTTTTTTCGTTGAATCAGAACATTTCTGCCATATAAAAAGTAATGAATTAATAAGATTATCGTGGTATTTTTGCATCATAAAAATACTAAAGACATGAAATGACTTATCCCGTGAGGTCTCGGCAACGAAGTAATCCGCAGCAACAACGAATGCCAAGAAGTCAGCCAAGACCGAAGTAGCCGACTTCGCGCAAGTCAAGGCGAAGGGCTAAATGGTTCGTAGTTCACTGGCTGAACTTCCACTTGTATGATTTTTTCACCTCTCAATTTTCTTATCGGACACTAATGATTTTTTAAATTAGACCTGCCGCCGTAAGTTGTAAAAAAAACAAGTTACGGCGGAAAGTCTTTAGGGGAAAATGATGGTCAATTCAAAAAAAAACACTACCTTTGCCGTGAAAAACAAAGTAATAAAACAAATGGAATCTAAACCAATATTCATCGGTCGCCATGCCGAGCAGTCGCAACTGCAAGAGGCAATGGACTCTGGCAAGGCCGAGTTCGTGGCAGTATTTGGCCGCCGCCGCGTGGGAAAAACCTATTTGGTCAAACATTTCTTCGGCAACAAATTCGATTTCTATGCCACTGGCATATATGGAGCGTCAATAAAGGAACAGTTGGCCAACTTTACCCGTCAGCTCAACCAGCAGTCCAAAGTCACTTACCCTCAAGCTGCCGACTGGTGGGAGGCATTTGACAACCTCCGTAGCCACCTATCCACCATCAAGCGCCGGCATATCACGGTGTTCATCGACGAGATGCCCTGGATGGACACCCCCAACTCGCGGTTTATAAGTGCGCTGGAGTTGTTTTGGAACAGTTGGGCCGCCGACCAGCCCCGCCTCAAGCTTGTGGTGTGCGGTTCAGCTACCACCTGGATGACCAACAAGCTCATCGGTGGCCGTGGAGGGTTGCACAACCGAGTGACCCGCCGCATACACCTGCACCCGTTCACACTCGCTGAAACCGAAGAGTTCCTTGCAAGGTCAGGGTTCGTGTGGAACAGATATACCATTACCGAGTTGTATATGATTATGGGCGGGGTGCCATTTTACCTAGGGTTGCTCAACAAGAGGCAGACATTCCACCAAAATATCAACCGCCTGTTCTTCAATCCACAGGGAGATCTGATTGCAGAGTATGACATCCTGTTCAGTTCGCTATTTAAAGACAGCTCTGCTTATCAAAGAGTTGTGGAAGCTCTAAACCGCAAGGCTCGCGGACTCACACGCATGGAGATTCAAGAGATTACTGGAATGCAAGGTGGCGGGCTGACTGAGGTTCTGCGCAACCTTGAGAACTGCGATTTCATCCGCCGCTACAATGCATTCGGCAAACTACAACGCGACGCGATGTTCCAACTCGTGGACCAATACACGCTGTTCTACCTGCATTTCCGTCGTGAGTTCAATAGCGGGAATCCCGACTATTGGTCAGCCAATATGGAAAGTGCGGGTCATCGAGCATGGAGTGGCTATGCCTTTGAGCAAGTGTGTCTGCGCCACATTCCCCAAATTAAGAGGGCGTTGGGCATCTCGGGGGTGAACAGCGAGGTGTGCGCATGGAGTGGCGACGGTGGGCAAATCGACCTGATTATTAACCGCAACGATCAGGTCATAAACCTTTGTGAGATGAAATACACCTCAGCTCCCTTCAAACTCACAAAGGCTTATTATGAGAAAATGAGCAGTCGCCGCGAACTCTTCCGCGAACAGACACGCACACGCAAGGCACTGCACTTGACGCTGGTCACCACCTATCCATTGTCGCACACTCAGTATTCCGAGATGATTCCCAGCATAGTGACCCTCGACGATTTATTCGTAGATTGATACTTGACTATCTCATCTAAAAACAACGGAACCAAGGCCGAAGAGGTCATGACTCCGCTTTTTTGTCTATAAACCGTGCTAAAAGTGGCAAAAAAAGTGAGATTTAGCAGGGTTCGCCTAAAATCTAAACAAGTCTTCAGCAACAATAATACGCTGAATGCTATCAATATATGCATTATTGGCCACCCCAAATGTTGTTATTAATGTTACATGGATTGACTTGTGCTTAGGACTAACATCTGCAACTCGTTCAACCTTGTTTGCAATGCTCATGTCATCTTCGTTTGTGAGACTGTATTCTTGCTTGGAGAATTTACATTCACACAAGTTTATGACATTGTCATTGCGGTCTATAATAATATCAACTTGTGCTCCACGTCGGCCATCGCTTGTGGCAGGTGCCGTCCATGTATAGGCAACAGATGCAACTCCAGAGATTCCAAGTGCAGCTTTTATCTGTTCAGTGTGCAACATACACACACGCTCAAATGCCAAGCCACTCCATGAACGATGAGTGAGCGACTCAAGGATGTTGCTCCAATGATCATACTAAAATATTAAGATGGGATGAAATTAAGTTCACCCCACCTTGTTAATTAATTATTAAGTGTCCATTATCTGCTGTGGTAAATTATCTTACGTCCCTTCTGCAAGTAAATTCCACCTTCAATGGGTCGAAGCACTCTGCGTCCCATGAGGTCATAGAACGGCTCATTTTCATTGAATGGTTGAAGAATATTATTTATCGATGTGATGGAAAGAACATACACGTTAGATGCTTCTGACTCTCCCACCTGATAAACCGCCTTAACAGTATAATCGCCATTTTCGGGATTAGCAACATCGAACGATGTGCCTGTGATAAGAGACTCATTGACAAGGTTGCCGTCGCAATAAAGATTGTAGCCGAGTAACGTTAGAGCTGGAGCCTCGCCACCAAGTGAATAGGTTATATCGTCGAGAAGTACGCCAGTGCCCATGTCCGAATTGTTGCGTAGAGCAAAGAACTTAGTGCCATCGGGCAGCGTTACTTCGTAGCGAGTCCACTCTGTGTTAAGCAGAATTATGTCACGATTAACAAGAGTAAAGCTTGATGTCTCGGCATCGGTTGTTGAGTAACGAACCTCAAGATAGTCCTTGCGCTCGGTGGCCGAAGCAGTGCGAGCATAGAATGATATGGTCTGCTCATTGCCATCAAGTTGAGGAGAAATCAACCAATCATTATTGCGATAGCTACTGCCGAATGTGTTGGCGTAGTCACAGATGCTGATTGCCATCTTGCTGCCACTGTGAGGTGCCCATTGTGGATTCTCCTCGATGTCAAGCCAAGCACTTGCTGGGCTGAAAATCATGAATGCCTGTTCCTCTAGGTAGTATGGGAAATCAATGTTTGAACCACTTGCATCCTCAATATCGATAATGCCATAATCACCAAATGTGGCCTCATCCTTTGTTATCCAATTGCCAAAAGTGCGAGCACCATGGGTATAGCTCTCAAAATCCTCGGTCACTATCTCGCTCGAAGCCTCAATTCCTTCGGGAGCATCCCATGTGAAGGTGGCAATGTCTCCATCAACAGTTGCCGTGAGATTGGAAGGAGCTGGTAGGAAAGGATGAACGACCTCAATAGTAAATGGCTCTGATTCATTGTCACTCAGGTTATTGTCGAGGTCGTAAACAACTTTCACCATGAATGTCTCCTCGTCGCCCCAAGCCTGCAGAGCTGTGAGATTAAATGTATATTTAGTTGTTTGGGTTGCAGCAATATTTTGTCCATCAATAGTCTGCTCGAGTTGGTCGCCTCGATAAAGCTCAATGCTGAAGTTTTGGGCATCATTGGTTCCATTGTTAGCTATTGAGACTTCAATGTTGAATTCTTGGTTGACATCCACACTCTCGGGTGCTTCGATTTCAAGCAATGAGAGGTTGTCGGTCAATCGACTCTCGATCTTGATGTTGTCAATCATGATGGGAGTTTGGTCGCTAACAGCATTCTCCTGGAAAGCAATGATAATGAATTCGTTTTGAGCGAACTGGCTCAATGGAACCTCATATAGTTGATATCCCGATTTGTTGACTTCAGCCATGCGAATAGTCTTTACTGTGCTAAAGTCGAAGCCGTCGGCAGCAACTTGAATGTATAGTTCGTCGTCATCGGGATTAGTCTCATAGAATCCGTTATTTTCATATTCCAATTTATTCACATAGAAGCTGAGAACAGGATTCTGGGCATCCTTAACAGCAATCTTGCCTGAGAATGCAGTAACTTGCGACCCAGCCACATTGGGAAGATAAGCCAGCAGTCCATCGTCATCGTCCTGAGAATAATAGGACCAGTCATCGCCCAGCACCCAAGACTCTCCATTGGTGCCGTTAAATCCCCACAAGTAGGTGAAGGCGTGGTTGGCAAACGACTCTATAAATGGAAGTTCATAGTTTGCTCCTGTAATGCAAATTGCTGTTGCTGGGACACCGAGTCCTTTATCTGATTTAGCATAGACAGCATATTGCAATAGCTTTTGGTCACCAGAATTAGATTCGGTCACTGCTTCGTCAATATAGCTCAGACCTTCTATTCCTTGTTGCAGGAAGCTTCCTGTAGAAATGTTGTAAACCGAGTAGGTGAGGTTTTCACCAACATAGCCGCCATAATAGCCTGGTCCTTGGGGAGCCTCCCAAGTCACAACCGGGTGACCATCGCTATTAAGAGCGACTTTAGCATTGAGAGGTGCTGTGGGATAGTCAACACCCACCCAAGCTTCGCCTGTGGCAGCGGGACCAGAGCCAAATTCGTTGGTGCTCACAATCTCGTAGGTTGCCATTCCGTCAGGCACGTTCTCTTCGGTAAATGAGAGGGGCTCACCTGGTTCGGGATTGCTAAATGTTTTCACCTCCTGATTGTTACGGGTAAGTGTTATTGAGGTAATATTGCTTAGCATTGTTCCATCAACACACTTCTCTGGAGCAATAAAGTTCACTGTGGCAGTGCTTTGCCCATTCTCGCCGGCTGTAACAGTGACATTGGTTGCCTGGGCAGGAGCCTTGAGGGTGTAACTCTCGGTCACCTTGATGTCATCAATTAAGAAAAATGCTCCACCAGCCTCGGATGTGGCATAGAAGCCAAAGTAGTAGTTGCCATCCTCGGGCACTGTGATGGTGAATGACTTGGTGCGCATCTCGTCCCAGTAAATGGTGGTCTTGGACAACAATTCAGTTGTCATGCCCTCGACTGTTGCCGCAGTGCCCATATAAACTGAATATTCATCGGGCCAATAGTCAGAATAGCAGCAGACGTCATACTGGAAAGTGTACTGGCGATCGGCCTTGAGTGCGATAGCGGGCGTGATAAGCCAGTCGTCACCATCTTTTGTTCCTGTGTTGTAACCAGTACATTGAGCCGATGGACTATAGAGCCAGCAACCGCTATCGAGTGCAGGGGTCTCGTTGTTGTCGATGATGGTGAAGATGTTAAATTCATCCTCGGTGTCAAATGAGAAATGAACAGGAACCTCAAATGCATCACCGAATATTATACCATTAGACTCGGTAGCCAGGCTTTCAACATCATCGGCCTTGGCTACTACCGAATATTTAACAAGAGCTTGACCACTTATGTCAACGTTGTCGGTAAATGTAGTGGTTTTCAAGTCGGTAGCAACAACCTTTCCATCGGGCAAGCGAGTGATGTCGTAGCTAATGCGACTTTGCGAGAAGTAACCACCATGAACACTGGATGTGGGAGCATCCCAGGTTATATTGGCCTCGCGCTCGCCAGTCTTAGTCATTACTACATTTGTAGCAGGCTTGGGCTGATCAATTCCCACCCACTGTCGCAGTGATGTGGGCTCGCTACTGCCAGCCTCGTTGCTGAGTTTCACTACAAAGTAGTGGAAACCTGCATTGGCGAGAGTTACAGTTGCTGCCACTTGTTGTCCTGCAGTAGCAGTGCCAGTGTCCAACTGTTCGCCATCAACAGTAACAACATAATCAACGTTGCCAGTGAGTTCATTGCCACTTGCTGTGGTGGTGGGAACTGTGAAATTAACGGTTCCCGAGAGTTGATCATCAACAAACGAGAGCGTGAGAGAATTGATTTTATCGGGAGCATCGGCAGCGGGTGTGGCAGGGTTCATGTAGATAGCTACAACTTCTTCAGCATTGGGAAAGCCGGTAAGCAGCGAGGCCACTCCAGTTGAAAGGTCAACTGTGTAGAGACCACTTGAGTCATCGCTCAGAGATGCTGCCCAATACAAAACATCATCATCGCCAAAAGTTGCACTTTGCAAATAGGCAGGTATGATACCGGTAAATCCAACTGGAGTGAGTTCTCCGTTCTTCTTGTTAACTTTCACCAAGTATCCTCCATTGGTAATACCATAGGCTTGACCGTGGCTATTAATAGCTACTGCCACAAGTTCGCCCTCAAGAGTTGCAAGATGTGTAACACTAAGGCTATGGGGATCCATATACCCCCAAGAAACGCTGTTGCCATTATTGAAACAACCATAGGCCAAGTCATCAATTGCATCGTAGGCCAAATCGGTTGCTAATGCTGTGTAATCTTGATCAATTTCGAAAACCTCGTTCCAAGTGGCGCGATCATATACCAGGGTCTTAACCGCCAGTTCGCCAGTGAACCAATCCTCGGAATAATTGGTCATATAATAATATTTGTCGGTAAAAAAACCACCTCCTGATTGAGGTAAATCTTCGTTTTCAAATAGCTGGTTGAATACAGGTGGCGAAGTGAGTTGTAGTCTTGCCACTCCATAGGGAGTGTAGTATTCCTGCCATTGGTCACTATAGAGCAATGCGGTTTCAAAGGTTCTTGAACCATCAAGTTCAATTCCACTTAAGGTGGGCATATTTATTGCCTGGAAATTCTTAAGCATAGGCATGCTGTGGGAAGAAGTTTTTTTACGTTGCGCCCAATCTTTATGGCTGCTTTTCTTTTGATAATTTGTTAATGAGATTTTTGCTGGCTGCTTTTTGTTGGCAGCTTGAGCTGGTTGCATGAAGGCAGCACTCAAAAGTGCCACTATTGCAAACAAAGAAATAGAAAGTTTTAATCGCATAAGTTTTTTAATTTAAAATGTGATAATTTTTGATGCAAAATTAATTTGAGAAATAATAATTTAAATGACTAATAAACTTTTACAATACTAAAATTTATAAATTTTGATATAATCTTACTCCAAAACGCATCTTTTTCCTATTATTTCGAGTAATATTTCACTTTTTTAGTATTAACTTTACTTTGCCTAAAATAATATTATGTATTTTTGCAGACACCTCCTATTTTATAATATATAGGAGGCAAAGAGAATTAAGTCTGATAGCAATGAAAAAATCTAACACATTTATTTATATCTTACTCGTTGTTCTCATTTGGGGAATGACTGAAAATGCTTTGTGCAGCAAGCGCGAGCCAAGCTATCAATCACTATTGTCTAAATCTTCAGAGGAACTATTGAAAATGGGTGATAAGTACAATAACGACCCGTTGAAAGCCGATAGTGCAATGATGTGCTACTCAATAATTGCAGCGCGAAACACACCACAAGCTTCTGTCAAAGAAAAGGAACTTGTTGTTAGAGCACTTAACGAGATGGGGGTACTCAACACAACTCATTATAACAACTACATGAGCGCCTATCAAAACTTACAGATTGCCTATGACCTATGTCATGAAATTAAATATCTGAAAATGGAGCCTTACATCTTGCTTAATATAGGCAATTTGTATAATCTTTATGAGTTCCTATTTCCTCCTGAGGACAAGAGAACAAAGGCTGGAGAGTACTACCGCAAGAGTTTTGATGCTGCATGCCAAATGCAAGAGTGGAACATGGCCATCAGCAGTTACATCAACTTTGTGATGCTCAATATGCCTTATGGGGTGGGGGATGAAGAGGTTCATCAAGAAATGAAGCATTGGATTGATGACAGCATACCTAAAAATATTACTGACTGGAGATTGGCTCGGCATTTCCTTGATGGTAACTTGGCAGTTAAGCATGAAGATTACAATCAGGCAAGAGAGTGTTACCTGATGATGAGCGACGACATCAAGGGTGAAGGCACTCACGATATTGCTCGTGAAGAGTATATGGTGCTTATGTGCATGACTACCACTTATTTTCAAGAAAAACGCTATGACATGGCGATAGACTGCGCTAACAGAATCCTTAACTTGAAGAGCCATCAAGACATGACCGATATTAATGTAGAGACGTTTCGGCTGCTATCGGAATATTATAGTGCTATGGGTGATGACGCTAAAGCCAGTAAATACCACGTTGATTATCTCGAGAATAAGGAAAAACTTATGAAGAATATTGTGGGGCTTGTTCCATCGCAACTCTCCCATAGACTTGAGGAAATGAATATTGAGATTGACAAGATGAATGAGCAAAAAAGGCTTCAATCGTTGTATCTTGCAGTCGCTGGAATCATTATTGTCTTAGCTGTATTGTTCTCTTTTTTCATCATTCGCAAGAACAAGGTCTTGAATGAAAAAAACACTGCACTATATCATCGCATGAAAGACATTATAAGGCTTGATGAAGAGCGCAAAAATGAAAAAGATGTCAAATATAAGGACAGCGGATTAAAAGAATCTCAAAAAATGGAGTTGTTCGATAAAATCAAGGAGGCAATGGACAATACAGGTGAAATTTGTAAACCAACTTTTACTATGGGTCGTCTCGCTGAAATGATAGGGACAAATACTAGTTACCTGTCACAAACTATTAACGAACACTACGGCATGACTTTTACCAACCTGTTGAACTTGTATCGAATCAAGGAGGCTTGCAGGCGCATGGAAGATTCTGAGAATTATGGAAATCTCACCCTTGATGCAATCTCTGAGAGTGTGGGATTCAAAGCAAGGGTAACTTTCACAAAGGCTTTTAAGCAACATGTGGGCATGTTGCCGTCAGAGTACCTCAAGGCAGTGAACACCCACCAGAACAAGATACAACAAACTGCAACCGAAGATATCAACACCGATCAGCACCCCGATTGATAGAATCCAGTTATATTGGATGTCTTGTTTTATTTGCCCTTCCTTTTTTGGGCGTATGCCTGGCGGTCGGCGAGGATGGCGTTGAGGTTCTGCATGGCCCAGTCAACGAGGGTATTGATGTGAGGCACAAGCGTCTTGGCGCGGTCGGTGACACTATACTCTACCCTGGGGGGCACCTCGGCAAAGACTTGGCGTGACACCAGTCCGTCGGCCTCAAGGCTCCGCAAGGTCACAGTGAGCATCTTCTGGGAGATGTCGGGAATCTTCTCGGCAATCTCTGAGTAACGCATACTGCCTCCAGCCGCATCGAGGGTGAGTAATATC
>ERZ842401.2501-NODE-2501-length-24538-cov-8.521137_pt1 | contig 24538 bp, 20 predicted proteins | sample MGYA00521270_ERZ842401 | MGnify/ENA primary metagenome ERZ842401 (study PRJEB31892, sample SAMEA3878208) | bioreactor metagenome | biome: Moose rumen | place: Sweden | collected 2011-10 | study: EMG produced TPA metagenomics assembly of the PRJEB12797 data set... | reverse complement strand
TCTCTTGGAAAGAGACGAATGGAGAATACCTTCATTTTGTGCTATTCGGGTTGCGGATATTGCTCGACAAAGACCCAGAAGCCGATAGGCAAAAACATAATAGAACTCCCTCGTTGTGTAACAAAAGGTTTGGTCGCCTGTCGAGACACTGCGTTGGGGGAGTTATTTGATTGCAGAATGACAGAAAAAATTAAGCTTAGCGGATTGGAATCATTCCTCATGCGCATTGCGGATTATCTTCGCAAGAACATGGAGGAATCTGAATATAAAGAGTACATCTTTGGTTTGCTCTTCTTGAAGCGCATGTCAGATGTGTTTGAAGAAAAGCGTGAAGTCTTAAAGAAAGATTATCAACATCTCCCCGAAGATGCCTTAAATTCTATTCTGGAAGACAAGACAACATACGGTGATACATTCTTTGTTCCAAAACGTGCCAGATGGAACGAAGGTTGGTATGACGAAGAAAACGAGATCGAAGTTCCTGCCTTACGAGACCTCAAAACAGATATTGGGCCTATGCTTAATAAAGCCCTGACTGCTATTGAGGATGCCAACAGCGAAGTGTTACAAGGAATTTTCAAAGACCGCATTAACTTCAACAAGATGAGTGTTGATGGTACGCCTGTTGTAAAAAACAGCGACCTTCGCAAGATGATTGAAGAGTTCAACAACTTTCCACCATTGTTGAACAAGAACTTTGAGTTCCCAGACTTACTTGGTGCCGCTTACGAATTTGTTCTGAAATACTTTGCAGACAGCGCAGGAAAGAAAGGTGGCGAGTTCTATACGCCTAACACCGTTGTTCGCATGCTTGTAAAGCTGTTGCAGGTGGATGAAGGTATGTCTATTTATGACCCAACTGTTGGTTCGGGTGGCATGCTCATACAGTCATACCAGTATATTGAAGACGAAGGCAAGAATCCAAAGAATCTTGCTCTCTATGGTCAAGACAATAAGGATGGTGTCGTTGCCATCTGTAAGATGAACATGATTTTCCACGACATCTTTGGCTCCCACATCAAGTATGGTGATACTCTCGTCAATCCACAGCACACAAAGAATGGCAAAATCATGAAGTTTGACCGAGTAATTGCCAATCCGCCATTTTCTCAGAAGTATTCTACTGAGGAAATGAAATACAAAGACCGCTTCATTTATGGCTTCACACCAGAAGATGCCAGGCAGGCAGACCTTATGTTTGTGCAACACATGTTAGCCAGTTGTGACGAGAATAAAGGCGGTCGTGTAGTTGTGGTCATGCCTCATGGTGTCCTGTTCAGAGGCAGGAAAGAAAAAGAAATCCGTACTGCCATGCTTCAGCGCGACGTTGATGTGCTTGAAGGTGTGATAAGCCTTCCTCCTCAACTGTTTTATGGTACAGGCATTCCCGCATGTGTGATGGTTTTCTCAAAGCGCAAGTCTGACGATATGAAGGGCAAGGTATTCTTTATCAATGCTGATAGAGAATACAAAGAGGGTAAGAAACAAAACACGCTTCGCCCAGAAGATATTGAAAAAATTTCATACGTCTATCTGAATAAGATGGAAGTACCGAACTATTCACGTTTGGTTGACCTGTCTGAAATTGAGCAAAACGGTTATACGCTTAACATCCGCAAATACGTTGATAATACACCTGCTCCAGAGCATCATGACGTTCACGCTCACCTTGTCGGAGGTGTCCCAGCAGTAGAGATAGAAGAAATCAACAGCAATCTTTCATCTAAGATTCACTTTGATGCCTTTACTCTTTTCAGTAGTGGCAATGATAGTTATCGTCAATTCGCAGTAAGCAACCGTGATGAGATAAAACAAGCAGTTGAAGAAAGCAGCGAAGTAAACGCTGTTGTATCGCAATTGCATGACAATCTATCCTCTTGGTGGAAAACTGCCAGCGAAGAGTTTGCCACTATTGCCGGACATCGGGATGCTCTGCTACCGAAAGTAAGGAACAGTTTAATGCAATCTATGCGTCAGGCTCTTGAACCGGTTGGAATGCTCGACCAACATCAAGTGGCTGGAATTTTTGTCAACTGGTGGGATGGTGTCAAGTATGACTTGAAGACCATCATGCAGCGTAAGTGGGATATAGACCTTATCTATCCAGAATATAGTGACCTTGTTACTGCCATGTTTTTTGCCGACGAGCGACAAGCCATCGATAAGAAACAGGAAGATGTCGCAAACTGCGAAGCAAATATAGAAGACATTGTAGAACAAATACTTGAAGCTGTTGACTACGAACCAGAGGAACCAGCCGAAGGCGAAGAGGCAAAAGAGATAAAGCATACGCCGAAATTAGCATACGAACAACTTACGGTTGCACTAAAAGGCTGTGAGGAAGACTCTGACGATGCTAACGAATTGAAAGCTTATTCAGCACAACTCAAAGATTGTGAGGAAGCACTTAAGGCTACTAAATCAGAACTTGACCAGTTGCAAAAGACTCTTGACCTGCATCTTGAATTGAAATGCCTTGGTGTGGAATCTAAGAAACAGTATGTCGTAGGGTTGTTGAATCAGGCCAATAATGAGATCGCAGAAGTAACACAACACGCCACTGCATTCCTTGAGCAGTCAGGTTTACAATTCTGTATTCCTGCTGAAGACGTTTCCATAGAATCTATATTTGCCTCTTTAGATGAGATCAAGAAGTCTGTGCCTTCAAACAAAAATAAGAGAACTGCCGAGCAGAACGCTTTGCTAACAAAGGTTGCTCAGGCAAAAGATGTTCTCAAAGAGTCGAAAAAGAAATTCACAAAGCTTCAGAAAGAAGTCGTGAAGATACAACAGGCTCTCAACGGATATGATGCCACTATGCAATCTATTGGCGGGCAAATAACGGAAGAGGAAACTCGCACCTTGATATTGCAGAAACACTACAATATCATTGCCGACCATCTCAACCGTTACACCGAGCAGGAGAAGCGTGAGGTGATTGCTGCCTGTGAGCACCTTTTTGACAAATATGCAACGTCCGCACAACAGATTGCTGCCGACCGTGATAAAGTGATGAATGAATTGAACGACATACTCAAAAAACTTAAATACGTTGACTGATATGGAAATAAACAAGATTTCAATTCCAAAAGGTTGGCGTAAGATTCCCATTGGCGAATGTGTCGTTGAGAAAAAAAAGTCGCCAATAAAGGTTGATGATGCAGCCAATTTCGGTCAGTACCCCTTCTTCACAAGTGGAGAGGCTGTTTTGCAGCATGATTACAAACTTATAGATGGAGAGAACCTTTATCTGGCTACAGGTGGAATGGCTAATGTCAAATACTATAATGGAGAAGCTGCATATTCCACAGATACCTATGTGCTTGGTACAAAAGAGAATATTTGTCCCAAGTTCATGTACTATGTACTGCTATTCCTTAGGCAATATATTGACATCAATTACTTCCAGGGAAGCGGCTTAAAACACCTTCAAAAAAAGGACTTCAAACACCACGAAATTATCATCCCGGAATTTAAGGATGAGCAACAGCGTATTGCAGATGCGTTGTCTAAACTTGACGATTCTCTTTCACAAACGCAGTCGCTCATTAATAAGTACGATTTGATAAAGCAAGGCTTGATGCAAGACTTGCTTACTTTTGGCATTGACAGCGAAGGTAACGTGCGTAGCGAAAAGACCCACAAGTTCAAGGATTCACCGCTGGGTAGAATACCAGAGGAATGGGAATGTGCAACATTCAAAAATGTCGCCAGTAATATTAGCGATTATATTAAGACAGGACCTTTTGGTTCTTCACTAAAAGGAGAACATTGGAAAGAAACAGGAGTGCCAGTTATAACTATCGGCGCTTTAGGCGAGGATGAGTTCATTAACGATAATTTACTTTATATTACACAGGATAAAGCAAACGAGCTGTACAAATACTCTTTGAAAGAAGGCGATATTCTTTTTTCGAGAGTTGCAGATGTTGGTCGGTCTCTCATAATAGACAAGGACCATGCAGGTTGGATAATGTCGTCTAATTTTATGAGATTACGAATTGATACAGACATAATCAATCCTATCATAATATATTTGAACATAAAGTTCAGCAGACAATTTAAATCACAAATAGCCAGAAATGTAAATTCAAGTGGTCGAGCTGTAACAAACACCTCTATTCTTAATTCATTGCTTATCCCAAAGATGGATAAAAACGAGCAAGAACGAATTGTGGATACATATATGAGAATTGTAGCTGCTCATGAAACGATTGCAAAAGAACAACTCTCTTTATATAATCAAAAGCAAGGTCTCCTTTCCGACCTCATTACTGGCAAAGTAAGAATCTAAAAAAATAGGCTTATGATACTGACCAACGACAACAAATATGAAGAATCCCGTCGGAAACAACTTAAAATCGACGAGTTCAATAGCGTAGAGCACCCTTTCATGGAACAGTTGAAAGAGTTGGGCTGGAATGATGATGCAAACGAAGTGATTGAACTTCAGATGCAACAGCAACCATCTGAAAGTTTTCGCACATCGTTCTCAGAAGTGGTGCTGATGCCTAAACTCAGGAAAGCATTGAAGCAAATCAATGACTTCCTGACAGACAGCCAGATTGATGAGGTTGCCAACCGCATCACGGCATATCAAGGTGGCACACTGCTCGAAAACAATGAGTGCATTTTCAATCTGTTGGTCGAAGGTACGTCAGTATCACGAAACGAGCAGACGGGTGAACAGTCACCTTCTGTTCGCTATATTGATTTCGACCATCCGGAAAACAACATCTTCACAGCCATATCGCAGTTTAAGGTGGCTATCCCTGGCACCGACCATCATATTATACCAGATATTGTTTTGTTCTTGAATGGTCTGCCAATCGTCGTTGTAGAAGCTAAATCACCGAAGGTGTCAGAGCCGTTGCCTGAAGCCATCGACCAACTGATGCGTTATTCAGAGCAGCGTGGAGATACAGGCGAGGGAAATCCTGCGTTGTTCCAATATAACCAGTTTTTAATAGTCACTTGCCGAAACGAAGCAAAGGCTGGAACTATCACCACCCATCGTGAAAAGTATTTCTATCGTTGGACTGACCCTTACCCTATGACTCTGAACGACTTGAAGCATGGTCAGAGTGCGCCCAACGACCAACAACGATTAGTGGCAGGTATGTTGTCTTTCCAAAATCTTCTTGACATTATTCGCATATTCACTATATTCTCTATCAATGACAAAGGCAAGAAGATAAAGATTGTATGCCGTTACCAGCAGTTCCGTGCTGTCAAGAAGATGGTGAAACGCTTGCAGGAAGGCAAGACTAAAGAAGACCGTGGAGGCATTTTATGGCATACGCAAGGTTCTGGAAAGTCGCTTACCATGATGTTCCTTGTACGCCAGATGCAACTTATAACAGCTCTTCAATCGTGGAAGGTGGTATTTGTCACCGACCGCACACAACTGGAAGAACAATTGGGCGAAACTGGTGGCGGTGTTGGATTTAACCTGAAGAAAGCTGAGTTTATAAATCCAAGGGCTGATAAACCTATGTGCAGTCTGAAGGAACTTTTGAGCACCAATACTTCCGACCTTGTAATGGCGATGATTCATAAGTTCCAAGAGTCTGGGGAGTTGGATGATATTCAAATCTTCCCTGTCTTGAACGAAAGCCCCAAAGTGCTTATTCTCACCGATGAAGCGCACCGTTCACAATTCTCCCTGCTGGGTGCAAATCTTGAACGTGCCCTGCCTAATGCCACTCGCATTGGCTTTACTGGTACGCCAACGTCAAAAACCGAACGTTTATATAGAGACTATATAGACAGCTACACCATGCGCCAAAGTATTGATGATGGTGTTACGCTTGAAATCATCTATCAGGGCTTTACCCATAATGCCGAGGTGGAAGACAAAGAAGGCATGGATAAGAAGTTTGAAGATGTCTTCAGCGACTACAATTTGCAAGAACGTTTGCAGATTCTCGGTTTTGGCTCTCGCGATGCTTATATGGATTGTGAAGATACCATCAGGGAGAAAGCCAAATACATGATGGATCACTATGTTTCTCAAATTTTCCCAGGTGGTTTCAAGGCTCAGATTATCGCCAATTCCAGAATTGCAGCCGTAAGGTATAAACGCATGATAGAGGATGCTCTCAAAGCAAAAATTGAGGAATTGGGAAATAACAATCCATTAAGCATCAATATCGACCGGCTGAAAAAAGTACGTGCAGTCGTAGTTATCTCTGGCGACCGCAACGACGAGTTGGAGATAAAACAATATACAGATACCAACTATCACAAACGTAGCATTAAGTCGTTTAAGCTTCCTTTCGATGGTGAAGACGAGGAAGACCCAACAATTAAGGGAGATGTGGGTATCATCATAGTCAACAACATGCTTACAACTGGTTTTGATGCGCCTATCGAACAGGTTCTGTATCTTGACCGTGTGCTTGTTGCTCATAATCTCCTTCAAGCCATAACTCGTCCTAACCGTGTGGGAGAAGAAGGCAAAGATTTCGGCTTTGTTGTTGATTACGTAGGCATAGGTCATCACCTAAAGAAAGCGATTGATTACTACGATGAGAAGCAAGGTCAGGTTGACACCGATGAGACCGATGGAACACTTTCTACCATCGTTAATGAAGAAGAACTTCTGAAAGAACTCAAAAACACACATGGTGCCATTTGGGACTTTTTGAAGAAGAATGGGTTGACCGATCTCACTGACGAGGATGCTTTTTATGACCTCTTCTATGAAGAAGATGCACGTGCAGAATGGTTGAAGCTATATGGCGAGTTCACACGGGCATTCAACGCTGTCCTCCCACGAAAAGAGGCATTGGACTATCTGATGGACTGGAAATCATTTACAGAGATAAACGCCTTGGCACTGAAACATCTTCGAGATGGTCGTTTCAGTATGAAGGGTATTCCGCAGAAACTACGTGCTATTGCCGATGTTTATCTGAAATCCAAAGGGATAGAAGAAAAAGTTGCTCCAATCTCAATTATAAGTGAAAAGTTTACTGAAGAGGTTAAAAAGCGCAAGTCAGAAAAGACAAAGGCGGCAGCAACAGAACATGCCATTAGGAATTACATCGAGATAAATATCGATGAAGACCCTGAACTCTTTGCGTCTTTCTCCAAGGCTCTTGAAGAGATTCTTACGAACTTTATGGGTAATTGGAAGAAGATATATGAAGAACTGGAGAAACTACGTCAACGCATACGTGACCGTGAAAAAGAAAACACCTATGGTCTTGACCGCAAACGACAGATGCCATTCTTCCGCATATTCAAATCGGAGTTGTACAACGACAAAGATTTGACGGAAGACGAGGTAAGCAAAAGCGTTGCCTTGACTATCAATATAGTTGAGAAATTGCAAACAGAGCTTCGCCTTCTCGGTTTTTGGAGCAGTACACCAGCCCAAAATCATTTGAAAGGTGAACTACAGAAAACTCTTCTTTCTCCTGATTTCTGCTCAATGCCTGGTATTGTTACCAAACGGCAGGAGATCATTACAAGAATCATGGAAGTAGCCAAAACCAAACATTCAACTATTATCTCTGAAATATAATGGTTTACGAAATCGAATACAGTAAGCGAAGAAAAACCGTTGGTATTCTCGTAGAACGAGACAGACGTGTTATTGTGAAAGCCCCAGAGGGTTTTCCGGCTTCGCGTATTCAGGAAATAGTTGAAAAGAAAAAAGATTGGATTGAAGAAAAGGTCAATGATTCCTATAAATATCCTACTCAGCCAAGCAAGAAGGAATTTGTTTCAGGCGAAAGTATGATGCTCATGGGTAGGAACTGCACATTGCTTGTGGTGGATGAGAATATCAGAGGAATTAAGTACGACGGATTCTCTTTCCGTATCTCAAAAAACAATCAGGAAAGAGCCCATGACCTATTCGTGGCTTGGTATAAGAAATATGCACTCACCAAAATAGAGCCAATGGCAAAGTCATATGCTCAAAAGTTAGGTGTAAACTACAACGGATGCTCTGTTACTGACTCCATGAAATACAGATGGGCATCATGCACCCCTAAAGGGAATGTCAATTTCAGTTGGCGCATTATCAAAGCTCCTGTATTTGTAATTGAGTATCTGATTGTACATGAATTAGCCCATTTGCGAATATCAGAACATTCTCTGGAATTCTGGAATATTGTATCAATACAAGTTCCATCATACGAAGACGCAAAGATTTGGCTTCGGGAAAATGGAAATGTTCTAGAAGTGGATTTCTGAGTTCGTTCAATTTTAAAATTATTATGTTTAATGGCTCGCATTCTATACAAATATTTGGATATAACTGGGGCTAAATGTATGATTGGAAACAAGAATCTTCAATTTACCAATGCCTCTCAGCTGAATGATCCATTTGATTGTCATCCCAAGTTGCTTGACTACTCAAAGGTGCCAAAGCATAAACTACAAGGATGGATACCTGAGAAATGGTGGATAGAAAAAGAAGAAAACGACGCTCTTAATCTTCGTAACGACACGTGGCTTTGTAGTTTGTCTAAAGTCAATGACTCTATACTTATGTGGGCTCATTATTGCTATAATCACAAAGGTGTCTGTATCGGGCTTGACATAGACAAGGTGATGCAATCCGTTCCTCCAATGTTTGGAGAAATATACCTACAACCTCTTGTTCTTGATGTTCAATATAAGAGTATAATAGAATGTCCAAATGGATATTGTAATGCAATGGGGCTATTTTATTATCAATGGCAAACAAAAGCAAAGGAATGGGAATATGAACAGGAGGTAAGATTAGTCATGCCAAAACCCTGTGATATGTATGCAGCCTTGACTCCTGCGCAAGCCAAACATCCTAAAGAGACATGGGATTGGCGAGAGATACACCATTATATGCCGTTGAAAGGTGAATGTTTTAAATCTATCTATTTTGGCGTCAATATAGATGAGCAAGAGAAAGAAAAAATCATTCAGTTTGTCCGTAAGAAACTGAACCCACACATCAATCTTTACCAAATGCGTGTGGATGCCGATGCCTTTAGGCTACAATCAGAAATAATATGATGGTTACAAACTTGGTGTGTGTTATAGAGTAATTTTGCTACAACATTCAATCACTGTCATTTCGGGCGGAAACTAATGAAATAATGCAATTTCCGCCCAAAAACATATACACGTTAATCAGTAAACGTCAATTCGCCTTGTAGGTTGATATAACGTATATCTATATCCACCCCTGCCAAGGTCCTCTTAATATTTTCATCAGCTATGGACTTCGGAACTGCTAATGCTAGGAAATTTACAGCTCTGGAACAAGCTACATAAATCATGCGTTGGCTCTCAGTCATATATCTTACAGATCTTCGTGGAAAATCATTTAATGAAATACCCTGCCCCTTACTATTAGCTGATAAGAACAATAGTACTGCATCTAATGTAGCACCCTTAACTGCATGTATTGTATCAATGTTCTTATGATAGTCACTGCCTTCATCCCTTGATTGATGAAACCGCTCAACTGGCACATTTTCCATTTCTTTCATCTTATAGCCCACCTGTCTCTGATAAGGCACAAACATAGGTTGTTCATCAAGTTCCCAGAAATCATGCAATAATACACATGTTTGTTCAGACCACTCCTTAAAGCTTAAGGAGAAAGATGGTATTTGTTTCAGAAATCTAAATATCTTTGCATTCCAGTCTTTATTATGTTCTATTTCATGGATAAACTGTCGCTTTGCATCAGGGCTATCTTTAGCGATTAATCTTGACAAGACTAAACGTATTTTTCGGAAGGCATAATCCATATCACTAGCCTCCAATGCAAATACGGCATCAATCAGCAAATATGGCAAATCGGATTTCCAATATTTGAAGTCCACATCTTTAACGCCAGCTAACGTCTTGCATTTATTGACTCCACGGGCCAAAATAATCCTTTTTGATAACTCATTATCATCACAAACTTGATAAAAATCTCGAATAATATCCCTAACATTTCCTTCATCATACTTATACACTACGATGGGAATGCCTTTGTCAATTACACCATGAGACGTAATTGTAGGGACATCGCTCGACTTCAACTTGCTATACAGGTCTATTATCCTTTGATTTGACCTTCTACACTCTGACATTGGTAGAACGTTCCATCCCTGCTCCGCCATCATAGCTTGAAGCAACTCAGGCCTCGCATTATTGAATCCATAAATTGATTGGCAAACATCCCCCACATATTCTAAGTTTTGCAAACCTGCAGATTTCAGTAAATTGAAGAACTCAAAATGTAATTCTGAATTATCCTGTGCCTCGTCAACTATTATATATGGGAATCTGGAAATAAGAGCTCTCGATACTTCTTGATGATGCTTCAAAATATAATAAGCCATCCACAAGGCATCGCTACTCGTTACATATCCTTTACTCAGGCGATAAAGAATCGCAGCCCGGCAATATGACTTTTCATTTGCATCGGTCACTACTTTATGATTCCATTTAAATGCCGCCTTGTCAATAGAGACCAGCGATGGCTTCTTGCTATACATTATTTTTGAGTATTGTCGAAGCTCCATTACAGGATATCGCTGCCATTTTCCTGCAATTTGGACATTGTTATAATATATATGATCCAGAATATCTTCCTCATTCACGACAATTGGTTTCTTCTTACAAGCATCGCAAAGATACCAAAATGGAAGTACTACATATTGCATGATAAAACTATCAATAGTCAACACTTCATTGGGAAAAGTTAACTTTTCATAATGCATTTCCCTATATTTCTGCTTTAACTCTGCACAGGCTTTATTAGTAAACGAAAGACAAGCAAAACCGGTATGTTTTCCATAACGTTCTGCACAATATTGCGACACCACACGTAGTTTCTTAACAATACTTGTGGTTTTTCCGCTTCCAGGGCAAGCCGTCAATATGGTATGCCCTCTTGCGTCTAGATATGCCTGTCGTTGTGGCGTTAAATCGTATTCCATAATTACAGTACCAGATGAGATATTGCTTCTTGAATATATGTGGGTACAGTGAACTTCACATCATCACCAGTCTCTATCTTATCTATCAAGAAAGAATTCAATGTTTGGGCAAACTCCGCCTTTCCTGGTAAACATTTCCACATGAGTAACGCAACATTCTGCTGTTCCATATCATTCAAATCACGTTCACCTATACTATCAATATAAGTTTCAACCTTACCAATGTCATCTGCATTTTCTCGTTTTATAAGTTCATAAAGCCAATTAGCTTTGATGACATCCTTATTTCCTGTTACATTAGCCTTACATATTTGGTATTCCAGCGTTTTCTTTCCAGAGCATATCTTTATTCCTGCTTGTCCGTTAGCCATTGCTAGCATATTGTTGACCCTGCCATTTTTATGTCCGTTGTTAATACCATTCCTTAAAGCATTCAATTGTGTATAATTATCCACTAAGAGAGCATCAAGATTAAACTCTTTATCCTTAGATTCTGTAAACTGGTCTTCATCTGTCACAAAAGCTGCCCGAATTGGCAACCGTTTCTTATCTTCTGATGAATTGAACAGCATCAGGAACTGGTAAAATGCCGTTCCGTCTGTATCAACAATCTCTATCTGATGTTCAATGAGTGATTTGCCTATTAACTTAGAAAATGTTTCAACCAATTGACATTCTGATATACCTTCAATAAACAGGTATCCATTAGAAAAAAGCAATTGCGAACGAGTCACATCAAAATACCGTGCTATCATATTACGGTAGTTTTTAACCTCAACATTCTTCAACAGCCTGTTATTAGCTGCGTCGCGAACAATATCTTCAGAAAGTCTATCTTCAAAGCATTTCCCAACATGATATGCAGCATTATTCTTTAGCAGTATAAGATTCTCCAATGGTATCTTTGATGTTAAAGTTGGCGAATGGGTAGTGATAAATGTCTGACTGTTATCACTGGTATCTGCGTTTTTAAGAAAGTTATATAGATTCACTTGCAACTGTGGGTGAAGGTGGGCTTCAGGTTCTTCAATCAGTAATGCATAGATACTAACATTTTCATCCGTATGACAATCTTTAATGTCACTCAATACCGAAGCTATATATATCAAGTTGTTGTATCCAAGACTATTTTGAGTTAGCATAAATCCATTCTTTTCATCTTTAGAAAATGGTAAGAAAGGTTTTATGATATTAACGATATACTCAATTCGATTCTGCTCTATATGCAACTCAACATCCTTAAGGTCTGACATGTTTATTTGGTTCAGGTTATCGTTTATACCAGTCTGAGTTGCTTTAACCTCTTGCCTTTGCAATAGCAGGTCATTTGCTGTATTTACTATTCCTTTTACGTCTTCTTCCGAACCTGCCCTGTCTATCTTTCTTTTAATTACTCTTCCTAGCAAGTTATTTCGAGTGCTCATCAAGTCACGAGTGCAGTCACGCAATGCCCCCAAATAATAAGGATGAAAATAATGGAAAGTGTCCCAATCTGCACGGAGGCCATTCTCTTCTTTTCCTGTGATATAGGATGAATAAATTCTACCTTGCTCTTTTATTTCAAAACTCAAATGGACTCTAGCAACCATAGTGCCATCATCTTTTCTATACAAATATTGATAAAATGCACCTTCTTGTTCTAATGATAATCCTTCAAATAGATAACATATGTCAATTCTCGTTGATGGAGTCACCATTTTGGTGCCATTTACATTTTGTGTAATCTCAACAAAGAAATCCTCTTTTGTTATTTCTATATCTCGATTAGGTTCACCCCATGAATAGAAAAGGCGAATCGCATCCATCAAAGATGTTTTCAGCTGCCCATTGGCTCCGATAATCACATTCAAATTCTTATCGAATTCAACCAATAGTTCTTTAATTCCCCGAAAGTTCTTTATATAAATCTTGCTTAGATACATAAGTTTGTGATATTAGGATAAAATTATATTCATACTCTGGTCTACATCATAAATATTATTATTTATTACATATAAATGATGTAACAATTGACTATTTTATGCTCTCCAAAATCTTAATTAGTCTTCCTAATTCCGAGTAAGTATAATCTCTGCCACTCTTCAACTTCTCATCCATTGACCGATTGGCATTGGTCATAGCATTGTCAAGACTACCGCCATTCCGCTCGAAGTAACCATGAAGTCCTTTGGTTTTGATGAAGAACTCTATCGTTTTCCGATACTCCACGCATTGGTTGAGGTCTTTGAGCAAAGGCTCCTGTTCGTCGTATGGACGTGAGGTGTAACGGAAATAGTAAAGGAAGAACAGTTCTGTGCAGCGGTGAGTCTCGAAGAACTCCACCTCGCAGTAGATGCCTTTCTTCGGTTTATTAATGGGCTTGGCATACTTCGCCTTTAGCTTCTGATATTGGGAACGCTCAGGCTCCTTGTCCTTCGTGTCCATATCGATGATGCAGAATATATGGCTGTAACCCATTGTCACCCCCTCTGCTATCTTGGCATCCAGTTCCTTGATATTGGTATGTTTCGGATAGTCAGGCTTGATGGTCAGACGCTTGAATACGTCGCATAAGGACTTGAAATAGAAGAATTCCGTCGGTCCTTCACCCAAAATGAGTGCTGTTTGTCGTAGCTTTCCCATATCAGTCCTCTAAATTTATAAAGATACTACCAAGTTCTGGCTTGGCTCCCAATCTGCCAATGCGGTATGAATTGTAAAGTGACAGATTCTTGTGTAAGCCGAATGAATCGCCACGGGCATATTCGGATGAAGCTGTCTCTTTGTTCTTCTCAACAAACCATACCACGCCTCGGTTCTCGTTAATCATGTCTTGTGACAAGAGGGTAGTTTCCTGACTTGTGATAACCAGTTGTGACTTATCTGAATTGAAGATAAAGACATTAAGATAGTAGTACAACAGGTCGTTGTGCAAATCCTCGCCCAGTTCATCAAGATAGTACACATGAGGACTCGTTATCAAGTCGTATAATGCATCGAGAATGCGGATGTACTTCTGAGTTCCCTTTGACTGCCATTTAAGTGGAATGTCGAAATCGCCATTGTCTGAATGGTTCAAGAAGGTGATGGAATCTGTGGTTGGCTTCAACAGAACGTCTTTCATTTCCTCCGGGATATTCTCTTTCTGGATGCGCTCGCGGAAATCGTTAGGCACAATGCGGTCTTCAACAACAGGACGATATTCCAAAATGTTCAAGTCGGCCTTCTGGAGCATGGTGTTATAGAACTTACGCTTCTTAGGATTGCTGTAAGCATCCTTCAAAATCTCGACAATACCTTTGTCTCCATCACCATCTATCTCATGGTAGTTGTCCATAATCCAAGCATGAAGCGTGTTGAATGGAGCTATGTCTTCTTTCAAGGCAGCCTTTCGGCATACGGACAATACGCTGTGATTGTTCAGTGTGTTTTCACGGATGCTCTCTTGCGTCTTGACTTGTAGTTTGAGACTCGCACCAAACTTGATGTCAGCCTGTACGTTCTCGCCCACAAAACTGCGCTCATAGAACAGCGATTTTGATTTGTTTGGGTAATAGTACAAGGCTTCACTCAGAATATGCTTGTCGTTGAACTTGACATCGTAATCATACCGGATACCATCGGCATAGAATGATACGTGCATTTCCGTTGGCTTATCTTTAGTGAGCACAAATGGAATGCAGCCACCTATTTCTACGGTTGCATCCGACTTTGCCAAAACCAACAGACGGAACACCTCGTTCATGGCAATCAGCATATTCGACTTACCCGAAGCGTTTGAACCATATAGGATGCCTAACTTGTACAAGAAGACACCATCAGCAACTTCAGTGACAAGTTCCGAAGATGGTCCCTTGGCCACGAAGCTTAATTCCTGCTTGTCGCGAATGGAAAGATAGTTCTTTACCCAAAAATCTCGTATCATACCGCAATATTTTATCCGTTATCGTAATTTTACTACAAAATTACAAATTATTTTTGCAACAGGAATAAAACAACTGGGAAAAACGTAAATAAATTACAATTTTGAGTATTTTTAACATTATCTTTGATTTTTGCATGGCTAATTGGCATTAAAAAGGCTTTATCTTGTCACTGAAACTCCATGACTATCCATGATGCAAAATAGCCGACTCAACTCATTTGTTTACGCATTGTTTACGCAGACATGAAAAAAGCACTTGCGAGAAACTCGTAAGTGCTTGATTTTTCACTGTGGACCAGGTAGGGCTTGAACCTACGACCTCCAGATTATGAGTCTGTTGCTCTAACCAACTGAGCTACAAGTCCATCGCCATTGGCGTTCGGGTTGGGCCACCTAGAGTCGAACTAGGCTCTTCAGAACCAAAATCTGACGTGTTAGCCGATATACTATAGCCCAATCCTATAGCATTTTTTCAAATGCGAATGCAAAGTTATACTAATTTTCTGAAACTACAAAATATTGATTTGATATTTTTCGATTTTTTTACATTTTTACATTCTTGCGTAAAAAAATATTTAAAACATGACACTATTATTTGCAAATTCATACGGATTTTATTAACTTTGCATGAATATGTGCGGTGAACATTCGTTTGCCGCCTCTGCAACATGTGTGCGGGGAAACACAACTAACGCTAGTCCTTATGGATAAAGACAATACTATTCACAACAAAAAAAGAAATAAAATCAGGTTGCACCACGAAGGCAACCACACTCTATTTATTACGGGGCTGATAGCTGCTGCAGCAATTGCACTCGCTGTCATATTCCTACGTCCCCAGTGGGTGGCCTACATCATAGCAGGAATATTCCTCATCATCTACGGAATATTAGTCAACTTCTTCAGATGCCCTATCAGAATGTTCCAGGGACCTACTACAAAAACTGTCGTCGCTCCGGCCGACGGAAAAGTCGTGGTAGTGGAAGAAGTGGAAGAACAAGAGTATTTCCATGACAAACGTATCATGGTGTCTATCTTCATGAGCCTTACAAACGTGCACGCCAACTGGATTCCGTGCGAGGGTACAATAACAAAAGTGGAACACCAGAACGGCAATTTCATGAAGGCGTGGCTGCCGAAAGCCAGCACCGAAAACGAACGCTCAACAGTCATAATCAAAACGCCACAGAGCACGGAGGTGCTCGTCAGACAAATCGCAGGGGCAATGGCAAGAAGAATCGTCACCTATTCTGAAGCAGGACAGGAATGCTTCATCGATGAGCATATGGGATTCATCAAGTTCGGTTCCAGAGTCGACGTATATCTGCCTCTCGGCACTGACATATGCGTACAGCTTGGACAAAAAACTGTGGGAGACGAAACGGTTATTGCTAAACTTAAGTGATATTTATTATGAAACGACAAATACCTAACATACTCACTTGTTGCAACCTCATCTGCGGTTGCATCGCAGCGTTCTTCGCTTTCTATTCAGTTTCATTTGCAGGGGCAAGGGCCGCTGCCGACACTCACGGATTCGCCATGCTCGTCAACTGCTATAAGATGGCGTTCTTCTTCATTCTGCTCGGAGCGGTTTTCGACTTCTTCGACGGATTCGTGGCACGACTCCTGAAAGTGAGCGGACCAATCGGCGTCCAGCTCGACTCGCTAGCAGATGTGGTCACTTTCGGAGTGGCACCGGGAGCAATGATATTCTCTCTCTTCTCTAATGTGTATTATCCGGGGGCAATGCAGGGACACGCATGGTTCGCATTCATCCCTTATCTCGCATTCCTGCTGCCCGCGTTCGCTGCCTACCGACTTGCGAAATTCAATGTCGACGAACGCCAGCACGACGGATTCCTCGGACTCCCTACACCGGCTTGCGCCATCTTCTGGGCTGCGCTGATCTACAGCTCACCAAAATACCTACTCTCGCAGCATTTCAATGCCATTTATCTCATCATATTCATGCTCGTGTTCTGCTACCTCATGGTCAGCGAAATACCTATGTTCTCTCTTAAGTTCAAAGGATTCGACTGGAATTTGCCGGGAAACAAGATGAGATATGTATTCCTCTTCATGGCTGTCATAGCACTCACCGTGGCGGCTGTATGGGGAGCATTGGAGAATCTCTTGGTTCAGTATATGTCAAGAGCACTCGTGGGAATCATCGTCCTGTATATCTTCATCTCAATTGGGAATATGTACGTGACAATGAAGAAAGACGAAATGGATTATTATGAAGAGTATCAGAATGACAATGTCTGATTGCATGAACTCCATTTATCACATCCTTTCCTAATCATCACTTTTCAACAACTATTCAACATTTATTCTCTAACTATGGGCTGTCTGGTTGCTATTTTGTTTTTCGTCTTTTTCCCTATCATATATATGTGGGTTCAGCTAAGGAGAGGTATGAACCAGTTCAACAGGCAATTCGACCAGCAGAGCAGGAAACAGGACACCGGCAACACCGACTCGAACGCACAAAACACCGAAGGACAGAATGAAAGGGGAGGATATGAAAAGAAAAAACATGTGTTCAGGGATAATGAAGGTGAATACGTGGATTTCGAAGAAGAATAACCGTAAATTACTTACATATGACACCCGAACCAATTGACATCAGGTTTATGAAAGAGGCGCTGAAAGAAGCGCAATGGGCCTTCGACAGAAACGAAGTGCCGGTTGGGGCCATACTTGTTGCCAACGGAACAATCATCGGACGGGGGCACAACCTCACTGAAACTATGCAGGACGTGACTGCACACGCCGAGATGATGGCTATAACCGCTGCATCCGAAGAACTCGGCAGCAAATATCTCGACTCTTGCACTCTGTATGTCACAGTGGAACCATGCATCATGTGTGCTGGAGCTATCGGATGGAGCCAGATAAGGAGGGTGGTATACGGAGCAAGCGACCCAAAACGCGGATTCCTGACATTCGCTCCTAAAGCGCTACATCCAAAATGTGAATGTATCGGAGGACTCATGCAGGAAGAATGTGCAAAACTCATGACATCATTCTTCAAACGTAAACGCTAAATACATACTGCGATTACTGTGATTTTTCAAACTTACCGACGTGTGACAAGGAAGATGAAATAAACAGTAAATCGTCTGTTCAATCCAAATCGACAATTTAATTACAAGACATATGAAAAAAATCCTTTCTTTTCTACTTACTGCCTTCGCCGTCTTCACGGCTAACGCGCAGGAAGATTGCTTCCGCCTTTCAGGAAAACTCGCCGAAACGGGCGACACCGTCGTTATGTACGTAGAGGAAATCGACGGGTCAAGCTCGCAACAGCAGCAATCTATGGTGGTTTGTGAGAATGCGTTCGAAACCACCCTCGACATCAACCGTCCTACCGCCATTGCCCTCTACAACAAGATAGGCGAGGCTCTAAGCAATCAGCCTATTTTGCTCATAGCATTGCCAAACGAACATTGTGTGATAACTGGATCATGGTCCGATTGTAAATACGAAGGTTCACAATTCTATGACGATTTTAACCGGTTGGTCGACCTCAGCAAATCCGCTCAAAAGAATGCCGTGGCACTGGTAGAGGAATTCCAGGCCAGAGTCAGTGCCGGCGAAGATGCTAATGCCATCGTGGCTGAATACCGGCCGAAGATAGAGGAGATTTATGAAAATTTGGCACGCGATCGTGAAGCATTCATACGCTCCAATGCCGACAATGATGTGGCGGCTGTCTTTTTCCTTAACATGGATATAGAGAAACGGTTGGAGCTCTATCCGGTTCTCTCTGATAAAGTGAAAAACGGAAAGATGAAACCACTGCTTGATTTCGTCATGGATGAATCAAGAAAGGAAATGGAGAAGAAAGAGCAGGCAAAAGCCATTCAGGAAGGAATGCCGGCGCCCGACTTCACCCTCGACGACATAGACGGAAAACCGCTCGCGCTCTCACAACTCAGAGGCAAATATGTGGTCATCGATTTCTGGGGATCTTGGTGCGTGTGGTGCATTAAGGGAATGCCGAAAATGAAGGAGTACTACGAAAAATATGCCGGCAAACTGGAAATTCTCGGAGTCGACTGTGGCGATTCGCAAGAGAAATGGAAAGAGGCGGTGGCTGAACACCAACTGCCGTGGAAACATGTCTACAACTCTGAAGAAAAGGACATCACTGTAACCTACGGCATATCAGGATTCCCTACGAAAATCGTGGTCGACCCGCAAGGCAACATCGCCAAGGTGGTGGTGGGAGAAGACCCCGCTTTCTACGAATTCCTCGACGAACTCCTCAAGTGAAAACTCTTGACACAACCAGCTTGTCTGCTCCCCCGCTTACGGTCTGAAAGGCCAAACAGCCCTTAGCACAGGGCAACACACTGGGCAAACATAATGGCATTACGCAGCTCATAGCCAACTTTCCTTTATTTCTGCGTATTTATGCGGGAATTGAAAATAGTCTGCTGGAAATAAAAGAAGATTTCTGTCCGAAGGACACTCGTTTTTCCGGAAAAAATAAAACTAACTCGTTTATTAATCAACTGAATATTATGAAGCATTTATTCCTATCTGCACTTTTAGCAGCCATATGCCTTACTGCATGCAAAAATGCTGCCAACAACAACGACAACACGTCGGAAACCAATACTCCTGAAAACGCGGTGCAAACGAAAGATATTCCTGCTCCTGACAACAATCCCGAGGCTATGGAAGTGGGACTGCCTGAAGGTTCTGTCGCACCTGATTTCACCCTCAACGACATCGACGGAAAGCCTCTCGCACTCTCTTCGCTCAGAGGCAAGCACCTCATCATCGACTTCTGGGGTTCATGGTGCGTGTGGTGCATAAAGGGCATGCCGGAAATGAAAAAGTATTACGACAAGTATTCCGACAAACTCGAAATTCTCAGTGTCGACTGTGGTGACTCTCCGGAAGAATGGAAACAGGCGGTGAAGGACAACAACATGACATGGAAAAACGTTATAAATGACGAGGAGAAAGACGTGTCCGAAATTTATAAGGTAGAGGGATTCCCAACGAAGATTGTTGTCGATCCCGACGGGAAAATCGTCAGGACTTATGCCGGTGAAGATCCTGCATTCTATGAATTCCTTGACCAGCTGCTGAAATAAACCGTATGAAACACCGCTTATTGCAAATCTTGTGTGCCGCTTGCCTCGTTGCTTTGCTGGCTTGTTCGTCGAAGAGGGAGCCTGAGGCTTCCGCTGCTGATGTCAATCCGATGGCTGGATACAGTTCTGAACCGCTTTCTGAAGATGAAATGCGACAGTTCCTGAATGAAATGGAGGAGGAACTCAAACAACTCGGACCCGAGGAAATGAACGAGGTCATGGAGGGAGCGGTCAGCGAAATACAGGCCGGACTGCCGGTGGATGTGTCTCAGGGAATGATTATATCCGATGTGCAGCTCGCCGACAGCGCTATCGTGTATTACATCATATGCGACGAGTCAATAATCAATATGGATGATTTCGACAATGCAAGCCAGGAAGAGAAGGACAGTCTGAACAACGTGGTTCAGCTTGACACCGATAATCCGGAAAATGCTCTGTTCCTTACGATTTGCAAAGTGGCAAAACTCAATATGAAATATGTCTTCGTGGGTTCAGACACCGAAAAACAATATGAGGTGATGCTGAAGCACGAAGACATGTAATTCCTTTAAATCTGCTGAATTGCACGTTTGAGAAAAACTTGCCTATTTCACTACGGTGGTGCCTAAGGCGAAGTTCTTCTCGCCGTTGCCCGTGTTCTCAATTATATCTACCTTCGCCGACAAGTCGTCAAGGTAGTGAACTATCACTGCTTCCTGAGTGCATGGTAACACCGGCGAACCGAAGTCAAGCTGGCCGTGGTGGGCAAGTACTATATGAACGATGTAGTAAATCTCGTCCTTCGGTATGCCTTTCTCCTCTAAAGTCATCTGCAAGCGGTTGGCGGATATGTAGATGTGTCCGAGTAGATGCTTCATCGACTGAGGATCACCCTCCTTGTTGTATTCATATAGTTTGCCGTAGTCGTGAAACAAAATGGCCAGTATGCAACGCTCAACCTTGATGGCATAGGGCAGACATGGATAAAGGCCCTCAAGCATGTGAAGCATCTGATACGTGTGGTTCAGCAAACCGCCGGGAAACGCATGGTGAACATTCGTGGCGGCTGGATACTGAGAGTAGGGCTTGAACAGAACATCGGCATATTCCCTTATGGCCTTTATCAACTGCTCGTCGGTGCAGTAACTCAGCAACTTCTCAATGCTCGAATCCCATTCTTCACGCTTGATTGGGTGGGGAAGCAAAGCATACAGTGGATGACCCTCATCTGGCTTCTGACCTGGGACCATGTCGGCTTTGCGGGCGGATTTCTTGCCGGCATTGTCCTGTATCTGTGAAAAACTGACTAGCTGACCGAATACGGGTGGCTCATTCGAAGCCACGTCCCATACAGCCAATGTCAATTCTTCTTCTTCATTCTTAAGCTTCAAAGTGCAAAATGGTGAACCGGTCTTCGTCGTAGAGTTGCTCCGGCCGATTACGAGATATTCCTTTTCTGTTTGCATAATAAATTTTTATTTCTGCAAATTTAATCATTCTTTGTGGATTGAATGCTTTTTTTATTTTTTTTTTATAAATTTGCAACCGACAATTTTTATTTTAAGAATAATTTTTATAATAAAACAATAAAATTTATGAGAGTACTTATTGAACCAGACTATGACCAAATGTCGAGATGGGCTGCAGAACATGTGGCAATGAGAATCAACGAGGCTGAGCCTACTAAAGACAAACCGTTCGTGCTCGGATGCCCTACGGGAAGCTCGCCGCTCGGACTCTATAAGGAGTTGATACGTATGAATAAGGAGGGGAAAGTTAGCTTTAAGCATGTCGTCACTTTTAATATGGATGAATATGTCGGACTGCCTGAAAGCCACCCGGAAAGCTACCACAGCTTTATGTGGAACAACTTCTTTAGCCACATAGATATCAACCCTAAAAACGTGCATATCCTCAACGGCAATGCAAAGGACCTTGTCGCTGAATGCGACGCTTACGAAAAGGCTATAGAAGAAGTGGGTGGAATCGACCTCTTCCTCGGCGGCATCGGACCCGACGGACATATAGCATTCAATGAGCCTTTCTCTTCTCTCGGGAGCAAGACTCGAATCAAGACCTTGGCAACCGATACTCTGCACGCCAACTGCCGATTCTTCGACAATGATATCAATAAGGTGCCGAAACAGGCGTTGACTGTAGGTGTGGGAACGGTGCTCGCTGCACGTGAGGTCATGATTGTCTGCTCAGGACACAATAAGGCTCGTGCATTGAAACACGCTATCGAACAGCCGATTAGCCACGTTTGGACCATCAGCGCAATCCAACTCCATCAGCATGCCATCATCGTCTGCGACGAAGCGGCTTGTGCCGAACTCAAGGTGGCTACCTACAAATATTTCAAGGAGAAGGAACAAGGAAACCTCTAATTGACGTTAATGTTCTTTTTTGATCTGTATTTTATTCCGGCTATTTGATGTCATATTTTTATCTGTTTAACTAAAAATATCAGTGTCATGAAAAAAATAGTTTTGTTAAGTTTAATGTTGTTTATAACTGTTGCTATAAACGCACAAAACCAGAGGGGATTTGTTTCCACTGGGCAGAATGTTAACGTTCGGAAAGGTCCTGGCACTAATTTCCCGATATTGACCGATGGACAATATAAATACAGACTCAAAAAAAACGATGTGGTATTTGACAAAGGACAGAAGAAAAATGGTTTCCGTATGGTGGAATTGCTGTTAGCTGAAATTCCTGAACCTGTTGTCGGATGGGTGTCTGAACGCTATCTCCGTCCGGTCACTCTATGCGAAAGTTGTGGCGGGTGGGGCATTGATGGGCCTGACACTGAGCACCTCACTAAATGTGAAAAATGTAAAGGGAAAGGATATGTGAAATAGCCTTTTAAAGTGGACTCAAGACCACGATAATCCTGTTATAAATAAAAAGAGTACTTATGCTTGCATGGCATAAGTACTCTTTATTATTATGTGGGTTGTTTAATCACAACTTTTCAGCACAATGAGGGCAGTATTTGAAGCCTTCTTCAACCTTACCGTGGCAACGCGGGCATTGACCCTTCTTCACTCGCTTGCGAGTCTCGTCAATCACCGTGGCCGACACGATACCGGTTGGAACGGCTATGATAGTGTAGCCTAGGACCATGATCAGAGCTGACAGAATCCTGCCTACTGTAGTCACAGGGGTTATGTCGCCATATCCCACAGTGGTCATTGTCACTATAGCCCAATAGATGCTGCTCGGAAGGTCGGTGAAACCGCTGCCGGGCTCACCGTTCTCAATCACGTATTCTATCGTACCGATTATCGTCACCAATATCAGCACGAACAGCAGATAAACCATTATCTTGGCAAGACTCTTGCGAAGCGACTGAACGAAGATGATGCCTTCGTTTATAAACGTGAACAGACGGAATATCCTGAACACGCGGATCAATCTGAAAGCACGGATAAGCACCAGATAGTGAGCGCCGGGAAGGATAAAGGAGAGATAGAGCGGGAGGGTGGAAAGCAAATCCACGATGCCGAAAAAGCTGAATATATATTCCTTCGGCTTGGGCGAGCAGTAGATTCTGACAAGATATTCAATGGTGAACAGTGCCGTCACTATGTATTCTATTATGCTCAGCACCATCTTGGTCGTTGCTCCCGGACGTGGGGTGCTCTCCCATATCGCAACAACGACACTGATGAATATAATCACAAGCAGAATGATGTCGAATCGACGGCCAGCCGGTGTGTCGGTGCCGAATATCACCTCATTCAGCTTCTGCTTGCTATACCACGGATATGTCTTCCTGAGTCTTCCCAATTTTATTAATGAGTTAATTCGCTGTAAAGCATGCCGTCACAAATGCTGTCGGCTGTCTCCTTACCGCAGAACTGCGCTACTATCGTGTAGCTCAACTGCAAAACTGCCGCCGGACCTTTGCCAAGGAAGAACTGGCCGTCGCATACCACCAACTCGCCGGTTGTTTCGGCACCTTTCAGATAACTTTCAAAACCTGGATAACAGGTGGCTTTCAAGCCTTCAAGCAGACCTAAGTTGCCGTATACCAATGGAGCGGCACAAATGGCGGCAAGAGGCTTGCCGCTGGAATAATGACGCTTGATGAGCTCCTTCAAACCCGAGTGCTGGTCCAGATTCGACGCACCTGGCATTCCGCCTGGAAGATAAAGCAAGTCGGCATCGTCGTATGCCAAGTCATCAAACAGGGCGTCCGACACGATTCCTACATTGTGGGCACTTGTCACCACTTTATCTCCTGTCACCGACACTGTAGTCAATGGCAATCCGGCTCTGCGGCATACATCCACAAAACCCAATGCCTCTATATCTTCAAATCCGGTTGCTAAAAAAACGTATATCATAATCTTATTTTTAATGTGAATCTACATTTTGTAATCAACTCATAAACTTAGATGTTTCTGCAATTTTTGTGGGAAACTAAAAACAACACCGCTACCAACGAACGTACCTCCCGGCTCTCCCACCAACGCCATCCACCTCAATTCTCGCTTCAACCTCTCTTCAAATGCTACTAGTGGAGCGGAAGTCTCCCGGCTTCCGCACATCGTATATGGAAAAATCCCGTGGAGCCGACGTTCCCTCCCTTG
>ERZ842401.2499-NODE-2499-length-24552-cov-55.596400_pt1 | contig 24552 bp, 15 predicted proteins | sample MGYA00521270_ERZ842401 | MGnify/ENA primary metagenome ERZ842401 (study PRJEB31892, sample SAMEA3878208) | bioreactor metagenome | biome: Moose rumen | place: Sweden | collected 2011-10 | study: EMG produced TPA metagenomics assembly of the PRJEB12797 data set... | reverse complement strand
TTCTTATACATGCCGAACAGATAGCCAATCTCGCGGCCACCCACGCCGATGTCGCCAGCGGGCACGTCCATGTCGGGGCCGATGACCTTATACAGCTCCATCATAAATGCCTGACAGAAGCGCATAATCTCGGCATCGCTCTTGCCACGCGGTGCGAAGTCGCTGCCGCCCTTGCCGCCACCCATGGGCAGCGTGGTCAGTGCGTTCTTGAACGTCTGCTCGAAGCCCAGGAACTTCAGGATGCTCAGGTTTACTGAGGGATGAAAGCGCAGACCACCCTTGTAGGGGCCGATGGCACTGTTGAACTGTACGCGATAGCCGATGTTCACCTGCACCTCGCCCTTGTCGTCGACCCAGGGCACACGGAATGTAGTGATGCGCTCCGGCTCAACGATGCGCTCCACAATCTTGGCTTTCTCGAACTCAGGGTGCTGGTTGTAGACATCCTTTATCGATTCCAGCACTTCGCGGACTGCCTGCAGGAACTCTAACTCGCCTGGATGCTTGCGCTCCAAGCCTTGCATGATTTTCTCAACTTCCATAGTGTTACGATTTAAAAGTTTTGTCGGTTTGTTATTAGAACACCGCAAAAATAGTGAAAAAACCGATACGTGCCAAGGAAAAAGACGGAAATTTTGCATGTTCGCCTTTCATTTTGTCATTAATTAACGCTTTGTCGTGGGTTATTGTTTGGTGGCAAGTGACTTTTTGCCTAACTTTGCATGCGATTTTAGAAACAAGACCAACTAAACTAAATTAAAGATGTATAGACTATTGATAACGCTGTTGGCCGTGGTTGTATCGGCTACAACGCGAGGACAGATGATGGATCCCGTGCACTTCAGCTCGCAGCTGAAGATGCTTGCGGACAACGAGGCAGAGATTGTGTTCAGTGCCACAATCGACGACGGATGGCATGTATATTCTACCGACATAGGCAGCGACGGCCCAATAGCTGCCACATTCAACGTGGTGAAGATGGAGGGCGCCACCCCCGTGGGCAAGCTGCGTCCCCGTGGCCATGTGGTGCACCACTACGACAATATGTTTGGCATGGAGCTGAGCTATTTTGAGAAGACGGCAGCCTTTGTGCAGAAGATACGTTTCACCAAGCCCGAATACACCATCGACTGCTTCCTGGAGTATGGTGCCTGCAATGACGAGATGTGTATGCCTCCCTCGCAGGTGGAGCTGAAGAAGAGTGGAAAGGTGGAGCTGACCAAGACTGCCGAAGCAGCGCAGGACACCGAAGCAGCTCCTGAGGATGCCCACACAGCTGTGTCGGCAGCGGACACCGCCAGCGTTGCCCCCGCAGGGGGTGAAGGTGCGGCAGCGGACTCCGTAGCGTCGGTGGGAATCAGCAGTGCCGACTCCTCTCTATGGACTCCTGTCATCTCCGAGCTGCGTGCCGCAGGCGGTGCCGACGGCGTGGCCGACAGCTCGCCGCTCTACATCCTGTTGATGGGCTTCGTGGGTGGACTGCTGGCCGTGATGATGCCGTGCATCTGGCCCATCATCCCCATGACCGTCAGCTTCTTCCTGAAGCGAAGCAAGAATGACAAGTCCAAGGGCATTCGCGATGCCATCACCTACGGCATCAGCATCGTGGTCATCTATATGTCGCTGGGGCTTGTGGTCACCGCGCTGTTCGGCTCCGACACACTGAACGACATGTCTACCAACGCTGTGTTCAACGTGTTCCTCTTCCTCTTGCTCGTGGTGTTTGCCCTGTCCTTCTTCGGATGGTTCGAAATCAAGCTGCCCGACGGATGGGCCACCAAGGTCGATCAGAAGAGCGAGCAGCTTTCCACTGGCCGCTCACCGCTTGTGTCGCTGCTGTCCATCTTCCTCATGGCCTTCACGCTGGTGCTGGTGTCGTTCTCCTGCACGGCTCCCATTGTTGGACTGCTGCTCGTAGAGACCGCTACCAGCGGCAACTGGCTGGCGCCTGCTCTGGGCATGCTGGGGTTTGCCGTGGCGCTGGCGTTGCCCTTCACGCTGTTTGCCCTCTTCCCCTCGTGGCTGAAGCAGGCTCCGAAGTCGGGTTCGTGGATGAACATGCTGAAGGTGTCACTGGGCTTCGTAGAGCTGGCCTTCGCGCTGAAATTCCTTTCTGTTGCCGATCTGACCAACGGCTGGCATATACTCGACCGCGAGGTGTTTCTCTCACTATGGATAGCAATATTCGCCCTTCTGGGTGCCTATCTCTGCGGCTGGCTGAAGTTCCAGAGCGACCAGGTCGACGGTCAGCCCGCCAAGCCCATGCCTGTGTTGTGCATCATGGGCGGACTGGCCTCGCTGGCCTTTGCCGTCTATATGGTGCCTGGCCTGTGGGGCGCACCGTGTAAAGCCGTTAGCGCCTTTGCTCCGCCGATTAACACGCAGGACTTCAACCTGAACACCAAGGTAGTGGAGGCTCGTTTCACCGACTACGAGGCCGGCATGGCCGCCGCACGTGCCGAGGGCAAGCCGGTGATGATAGACTTCACGGGGTTCGGGTGTGTGAACTGCCGCAAGATGGAGGCAGCCGTATGGACTGACGCCCGAGTGGCAGACAAGCTCACGAAGGACTATGTGCTCATCTCGCTCTATGTAGATGACAAGACGCCGCTGCCACAGCCATTTGAGGTCACCGACGAGGAGGGTAACACCAAGACGCTGCGCACCGTGGGGGCGAAGTGGAGCTACCTGCAGAGCCATAAGTTCGGCTCTAACGCCCAGCCTTTCTACGTGCTGCTCGACAACAATGGGCACCCGCTCACTGGTAGCCGTGCCTACGATGAGGACATCCCCGGCTACCTCGACTTCCTCGGCAAGGGTCTGCGGCAATACCGGCAGACCCCATAAGCCGTATGGGAGCCTATGGGGCTTATAAGGCTTATAGGCCCTATAAGTCCTATACTATGGGCAGAGATATGCCGCATATTTTCTGATAGACATCGAGGGCATAGACGTCGGTCATGCCACTGATGTAGTCGATGACGGCCATGATGCGACGCTCCAGGTCGGTACTCTCAATGTCGTACTGGCTGCTGACGCGCCCTATCAGCTGCTGCGAGTAGTAGCGGTCGGGGTGCTCGATGGCCTCGAGCATCAGCTCCATAAGCGTGGCCATGATGCGATAACCCGACAGCTCTACGTCGAGCACGGGCTTGCTGCGGTAGATACGGGCTTTTGAGATGTGCGTGCAGCGCTGGTAGGCTTCGTGCTGTAGCGGGTTGATGTGATCTATCAGACTGCCCTCGAAGGTACCCTCGAGTATCTGCTGCTCGTTGTCCATGAAGGCACGCACACACTCGTTTTCCAGTTTGCCTATGACGCACGCCCTGAGATACTGCATCTGCTCGTTGGCGTCGGTCAGCTGTTCGTCGCTGATGCGCTGGCTGATGCGCTGCTGCGTGTCGTCGTCGAAGAAGTCGAGCATCAGATGGGCAGTCTCGTCGAACGACAGAATCTTCAGCTTGTGGGCATCCTCCAAATCCATTATTTCATAGCAGATGTCGTCGGCTGCCTCGACAAGGTAGACCAGCGGGTGGCGGGCATAGCGCAATGGCTCGCCGGGCTGCGACAGTCGGCTGATGCCCATCTCGTCGGCTATGCGCTGGTAGGTGTCGGCCTCGCTGCTGAAGAATCCGAACTTGCCTTTCTTTCCTGCTGCCGACGATGCAAACGGATACTTCACGATGGCGCCCAGCGACGAGTAAGTCATGACAAACCCGCCAGGCCGGCGCCCCAGAAACTGGTGGGTGAGCAGGCGGAAGGCGTTGGCATTGCCCTCGAAGTGGGTGATGTCGCTCCAGAAGGAGTCCGACACACGGTCTTGCAGGTACATGCCCTTGCCCTCGGTGAAGAACGACTGTATGGCCTTCTCGCCCGAGTGGCCGAAAGGCGGGTTGCCCATGTCGTGGGCCAGACAGGCTGTGGCCACAATCTGCCCTATCTCGCCTACGAGTGGGCTGAGGCCGCTATGTCGCTGTGGCAACATGGCAGCCACGTCGTTGCCCAGCGACATGCCTACGCTGGCCACCTCGAGCGAGTGGGTCAGCCGGTTGTGCACGAAGATGCTGCCTGGCAGGGGGAACACCTGAGTCTTGTTCTGCAGTCGGCGGAAGGGTGCCGAGAAGATAAGGCGGTCGTAGTCGCGCTTGAATTCGGTGCGGTCGTCGTGGCGCTCTGGATGACGGTGTTCCTGTCCCAGTCGGCGGTTGGATATGAGTTGGTTCCAGTTCATCATAATGGTGGCAATGGTTCGAATGTTGTTCTGTATTCTTGTGGAGTCATGTTGGAGTGCTTGCGGAACACGCGGATGAAGTAGGACGTGTCGTCATAGCCCAGCTGTGCCGCAATGTTCTTGATGGGCATCGCGGTAGTGGCCAGCAGCAGCTCGGCGCGTTCCAGCTTGCGACGGGTGATGTAGCTTGCGGGTGTCTCACCAGTGGCATGGCGGAACAAGCGTATCAGATGGTCTTTCGAAACGCAAGTCTCGGCTGCCAGCGTGTCGAGTTCTATCTTGTCATCCGTGTGCTGGTGGATATAGGTGAGGGCATGTTGCACACGACGGTCGTGGGCCACCAGACGCTTGTGGGCATGATGCAGGAAGCGCGACAGCAGTATCTGCAAGATGCCCTGCACCTCCATGCGCTCGTAAAGGGGGCGGCGGCCCTCTTCTTGCAGCACGTTCATCAGCATGGCGTGGTTGTCGTAGGTCTCTGGGTTAGAGTCGGGCAGCTTCAGGTGAGGCATCAGCTGGCACAGATGCTTCATCATGGCCTGCTCATTAGTCAGGGCGTCGGCCTCGTTGGGCATGTCCCACTCATCGAAGATGCCCTGCCGGCTGGCGTCCTTTTGCTCGTAGAAGTGAATGTAGTAGTGGGTGAAGCGCCCATCGCAGACATAGTGATGGGTAGTGAAGGGCGGTATCAGGTAGAGCCGTCCTTCATGCAGCTCCAGTCGCCTGTCGGGCAGCAACACCTGCGCGTGGCCCTCCACTATATAATATATACGCGCGAAGGGGCTGCGCACATTGTGCCAGTTCCAGTCGGCCTGATGGTGTGCCAGACCCACGTTGAGCAGTGTCAGTGGAGCTATCATGGTGCAAAGATAATAAAAAAAGTCGATATTGTACCACTACTGAGCGATTATTTCCTTTTAGACGTCGATTTTATTACTTATCTTTGCAGCAATCTAAAACATTCATTATGACATACAACGAAATCGGCAAGACAAGCATGAAGGTGTCGAACCTGGGATTTGGCGCTTCATCGCTGGGTGGTGTGTTTCGCAGCATTCGCGAAGAAGAGGGCATACGTGCCGTGCACGTAGCCGTGGACAATGGCATCAACTTTATCGACGTGTCTCCCTACTATGGCCATCTGAAGGCCGAGACCGTGCTGGGCAAGGCACTGCGCGAGATACCGCGCGACAAGTATTATCTCTCTACCAAGGTGGGCCGCTACGGCAAGGACGGTGTGAACACATGGGACTACTCCGCTGACCGGGCCACGCAGAGCGTCTACGAGAGCATGGAACGCCTGGGCGTGGACTACATCGACCTGATCAATGTGCACGACATCGAGTTCCAGGCCTCGCTGCCCGGTGGCTTGCAGAAAGTGTGCGACGAGACGCTGCCCGCACTGGTGGCACTCCGTGAGAAAGGCGTGGTGGGCCATGTGGGCATCACCGACCTGCAGCCGGAGAACCTGCGGTGGGTCATCGAACATGTGGAGGAGGGCACGGTGGAGAGCATCTTGAACTTCTGCCACTACTCGCTCAACGACACGCTGCTGGCCGACTACTTAGGATTCTTCGAGCAGCATGGCGTGGGTGTCATCAATGCCTCACCACTGTCTATGGGGCTGCTGTCCAGTCGTGGCACGCCCGACTGGCATCCTGCACCCCAAGCACTGAAGGACGCCTGCCGACGTGCCGCCGACTTCTGTGCCGAGCAAGGCTATCCCATTGAGAAGTTGGCCATGCAGTTCTCCACAAGCCTCAATCCGCGTATCGCCACCACGCTCTTCAGCAGTGCCAACCCGGACAATGTGCTGAAGAACATCGGTTATGTCAATGACCCCATAGACGGGCAGCTTGCCGCCAAGGTGCAGGCCATCATCGGCGACCAGATGTTCGTCCGCTGGAAGAACAGTTAAATAGTAAATAGAAAATCTGTAAATGGTAAATATCATTGATGCTCACAGCCACCTCTGGCTAAGACAAGACACCGAGTGGAATGGCCAGGCCATCCGTACCACCCGCAATGGCCGCTCGCTGTTCCTCGGCGAGGAGGTGCAGATGTTGCCGCCCTTCATGACCGACGGTCGCAACACCGCCGAGGTATTTCTCTCCAACATGGACTATGCTCAGGTAGGCGCTGCCGTCGTGGTGCAAGAGTTCATCGACGGTCTGCAGAACGACTATCTGAAGACCGTGCAACAACAATATCCCGACCGCTTCTTCTGCTTCGCCATGGCCGACTACCTGAAGGACGGCTTCTACGAACAGGCTCAGCACCTGATGGCCGTCGACGGCTTCCGTGGCATGGCCATCCCCGGCCACCGGCTGTTAGGCCGGTCGCTCACCAGTCCGGAGATGATGAAGATGTTCCGCCTGATGGAGGCCAACGGCTGGCTGCTGTCCATCACGCTGGCCGACGGCACAGAGCAGGTGGCACAGCTGCGCGAGGTCGTCAGCGAGTGCCCGCAACTGAAAATTGCCATCGGTCACCTTGGCATGGCCAACCCGCCGCAGTCGCCCTGCTGGGAGAACGACGCCTGGCGCGAGCAGATACTGCTGGCCAGGAATGAGAACGTGATGGTGGAGTCCGGCGGCATCACCTGGCTCTACAACGCGGAGTTCTACCCCTATCCGTCGGCCATCCGTGCCATCCGTGAGGCCGCCGACCTCGTGGGCTGGGACAAGCTGATGTGGGGCAGCGACTATCCGCGCACCATCACCGCCATCACCTACCGCATGTCGTATGACTTCATTACGCGGTCGGCGGAGCTGAGCGATGACGCGAAACGCCTCTTCCTGGGTGAGAATGCCCGCCGCTTCTACGGCTTCGGGCCGCTGCCGGAGCTGCCGTATGTCAAGAACATGAGTGAATAATTAAGGACAATGAAAGCAATACAGATTACAGCCGAAAGGCAGATGGGAATCGTCGATATTCCCGAAATGGAGATGAAAAGTAACGAGGTGCAACTGCGCCTTGAGTATGTGGGATTCTGCGGCTCAGACCTGAGCACCTACTTAGGCAAGAACCCGATGGTACGGATGCCCGTGGTGCCGGGGCATGAGGTGGGCGCCATCATAGAAAAGGTGGGTGCCGACGTGCCCGAGGGTCTGAAGCCCGGCATGGTGGTGACCTGCAACCCCTACACCAACTGCGGCAAGTGTGCCTCGTGCCGCAACGGCCGCGTCAACGCCTGCGAGCACAATGAGACACTGGGCGTGCAGCGGTGGGGCGCCATGCGCGAGCGTATCTGCCTGCCGTGGGAGAAGGTCATCCCCGCCGGACTGTTGACGCCGCGCACCTGTGCGCTGATAGAGCCGATGAGCGTGGGCTTCCACGCCGTCAGCCGCGCCCAGGTCACCGACATCGACGTGGTGCTGGTCATTGGCTGCGGCATGGTGGGCATGGGCGCCGTGGTGCGCTCGGCACAGCGCGGCGCCACCGTCGTGGCTGCCGACATCGACGACGACAAGCTGGCCTTAGCCAAGCAGATGGGTGCCAGCTATACCATCAATACCCGTACCGACGATGTGCATGCCCGACTGCGCGAGATGACCGGCGGCTTCGGCCCCGACGTGGTCATCGAGGCCGTAGGCAGCAGCGAGACCTACCAGATGGCCGTCGACGAGGTAGCCTTCACGGGCCGCGTCATCTGCATAGGCTATGCCAAGACCGAGGTGTCGTTCCAGACAAAGTACTTCGTGCAGAAGGAGCTTGACATACGCGGCTCGCGCAACGCCCAGCCCTCCGACTTCCGCGCCGTCATCCACTACCTGGAGCGTGGCACCTGTCCCGTAGACCAGCTCATCAGCCGCGAGGTTGCGCCCGAAGAGGCTCCCGCCGCCATGCAGCAGTGGGCCGATAGCCCCGGCAAGGTGTTCCGCATACTGGTTCACTTCTAAGCAATCAAACAAACAACTACTTAACACTATGAACAAGAAACTGATTCTACTAACCTTATGCCTGGTCGCTATGACGGTCAGCGCACAGAGTCTCATCAAGGGAGGCCAGTTTATAGACCTGCTGCTGCCAATGGAGGGCAGCGTGGCAGCCACAGCCAGCGACTGGGGCACCACGGCTGGTGAGAACACCCAGTACGCAGGCACGTGGGCAGGCACCTTGGGCCGCTGGAAGGACAACGGCATCGAGGACACCCAGCGTTCCTACTGGGGTGGCAACATCATCCAGGGCGACGATGGCCGCTACCATATCTATGTGGCGGGCTGGCCCTCGGCCACCTGCGGTCACATGCAGTGGTCGAGCAAGTCGCGCGTCTATCATGTGGTGAGCGACAATGTCTGGGGACCTTACACCTACGTCAGCGACATCGGTGGAGGTCACAACCCCGAGATATACAAGACGGGCGACACCTATATTATATATAGGATACAGCCGCTGGGCTACTACAAGTCGACCACGCTGGGCGACACGTGGGAGTCGGGCACCTACACCTTCGACCTGCGTGGCCGTGCGCTTATTGCTGGCGAAAACCGCGAGACGAGCTTGTCGAACTGTTCGTTTGCCAAGCGCGAGGACGGCTCGTTCGTGATGATAGACCGTGGCGGAGGCATCTGGGTGAGTCGCGATGGTCTCGACGACCCGTGGCATCAGCTGACCGATGCATCGGTCTACCTGAACAGCGAGATAAAGAATCGTGGCTCGCTGGAAGACCCCGTCATCTGGCGCGACCACTTGCAGTACCACATGGTGGTGAACGACTGGCGCGCCCGCTACGCCTACTACTACCGTTCGCTCGATGGTCTGCACTGGACGAAGGAGGCCGGCAAGGCCTATACAGGGCAGGACCCCTTTGCCCGCCACAGCGACGGCACGGTGGAGCAGTGGCACAAGTATGAGCGCCCGCGCATCTATCAGGACGAGCTGGGCCGTGCCATCCGCATGAACTTCGCCGTCATCGACTGCGTGAAGCAGAGTGATTTGGCCGGCGACAACCACTCGTCGAAGAATATCAATATGCCTCTGACCCGCCAACTCCTGTTGGAGGTGCAGGCGCTGAGCAGCACCAGTGCCACCGTGCTGGTGAAGGCCGAAGAAGGCTTCAATCCCAAGACCGACCTCGACTTTGCAACGCTGAAGTTCGGCTCGCACAACAAGGTGAACTATGGCAACGGCTTTTCCTATGCCTCCCACGCAGACAGCGGCGATGACGTCATCATCACCTTCACCGGCTCGGCCGGTTCCATCAACGCAGGCGAGTGGGCACCGAAGATGGTGGGCCTGAAGACCGACGGCACGCTGGCTTTTGGCTATGCCCGCATGCCCGACGTGAATTACCGGCCCGCCATGCTCTCGGCCGTGATGCCGCAGGTGGACGAGCAGAACCAGGCCGTGAGCGTGATGGTTACCAACTACGGTCAGTCGCAGTCGGAGACCACACAGCTGCGCGTGCTCGACCAGAGCGGCAACGTCCTCTCTGAGGGCGAGATTGCACCCATCGCTGCCTACGACAGCTTGCAGGTAGTGTTGACACCGAAGCGTGCCATCAGCGGAGGCACCAGTGCGCTCGCCGTTGTGTTCCGCAAGAACAATCAAGAGACCGACCGCAACACGCTCTCTGCTGCCGACATCGTAGCCAACCAGGCCATGCTGAAGGAGCTGACCGACTCGGCCTCCACGCTGCTCACCCGCGAAGACTATACGGAAGGGCGCGACGCCTTGCAACAGGCCATCAACGAGGCGAAGAAATACGCTGACCGCTTCAGCCTGGCAGAGACAGCAGCTGCCATCACGGCATTGAAGAAGGCCATCCGCAACTTCCTTTTTGCCAACGGCAACGTGACGGAGAGCTACGATTTCTACAGCTGGGCCATGACGGCCAATGCCTCGCTTGCCATGACCACACAGACCGTCGCAGTGAAGGATGGCGCGACTACACTCAGCGTTCCCATTGCCGACTACGTCACCGACGGCACCAACACCCAGCACTTCAACGGGCGACTGGCCTTCAGTCAGGGCGGCTCGAACTTCAACCTGCGCAACAATGGCGTGAACAACGCCAGCAGTGGCCTGTTCGACTACAACAAGGACAGCTACTTCTGCATACTTAACCTGAACCCGGGCGACAAGGTCAGCATCCGTGTCACGGGCGTGCCCCTCTACTTCGTGTCGACCAACGTCTGTCTGCAGAGCGATGCTTCGCAAACAGCCGTCGCCAGTGGCAGCGAGGTCACTTCAGATGCCACCTATGTTGTGCTGGGCAATGAGGGGCAGAAGGTGCGGCTCGACCTGAAGGGCGTGCACTACACCACCATCAAGCTCGTCACCATCGAGACCAGCGAGAAGGAGCGCATAGCACCGCCCACATGTCGTGTCACCGGAGCCTACTACAACCAGCGCACCGTGACCATCGTGCCAGGCATGGGCTCTGCTGGCACCGATGCCGAAGCCACCTACTACACCACCGATGGCACCACCCCAGGCATTCCTGCCGATGCACCCGATGCATCTCCTGTGGGTATCCTCTACACGGCCCCCTTTGTCGTCAACGAGACAACCACGGTGAAAGCCATCTCTTATCTGCCCGATATGACGCCGTCGGAAGTGTCTGAGACCGTCATTTCCGCTGGCACCACGCTTTCGCTCAACACACCGACGTTCCAGCTTGACGCACTGACGGGCAACCAGCTGTCGCCCGTGGTGAGCGTCACTTGCGACAACTCGTCGGTCATCGGTATGCCAGATGCAACAGTGGTCTATACATTCCGCCCAGCCAAGTCAGGCGAGAACGGCGAGGAGGTGCAGATGCCTTTCACCTTCACAGAAGACGGCACGTTGCAGGCGCTGGTACTGGCCGAGGGCTACGAAGAAGCATCGGCCTCCATCACGCTGTCTGGCAGCTATGAGGAGCAACACTTCATCGACTACACCGCCATCACTGCCGCCGACATCAAGTCGGTGCTTGGCAGCTCCTGGGCTGTTGGCACTCAGCCCACCCGTTGGGCCTACTGGAGCACGGGCGACACCTATTATGTGGCTAACACCGCAGAGACAGGCGACATCCACATAGGCGACCGTGTGATGACCGACCAGGGCAAGAGTCTGCTCATGGGCTACGGCATAGGCCGCAACACCACCAACGGCGAGACCCGTTTCTGGATAGACCAGCCTCAGGCTGGTGCCATAGCCCTCTATGAGGTCAACGAGACTCGCGACAACTCTGGTCGTCTGACCCCCTACTATGTCCTTCAGGCTAATTCGTCCACGATGGAGCACGTGCTCAACACAAACTACACGCTGGCCAAGGCACATGTCTACATGCCTGTCAGCAGCAAACCTACGGGCATCAGCGTGCAACAGGCGTCTGCCGCCCCCCTATCTGTCTACAACCTGAAAGGTCAGCGCATAGCTACCTCTCAACTCAAGAAGGGACTCTACATTGTACGCTCTGGCGCAGAAGGAAAGAATGGAAAGAAAGTAATCATCAGATAATGCGTTACATGGCTCGCCTTGCCACCTTGCCACATCAGCAGGAGGGGGAATACTATGTCGCCCTGTTCCAAGACTGCCCTGCAGGCTGTACCTCGGCCGGCAAATGGCAGCCGATGGAGCGGATGTTCGCCTATACGAATAATTAAGCTGACTAAACAAACGCCTATAAATGAAACGGATCATCCTTCTTTTATTACCACTTGTGGCCATCGTCGCCCCATCTTCTGCCCAGCATCGCGTGCTCTATATCGGTGACTCAGTGACCGATGGTGGCTGGGGACGCAGCGGCGGCAGTAACAAGCCGTCGAGCGAACGGAACCTGTGGGACCTGAACCATCTGTATGGACATAGCTACATGATGCTATGTGCCGCCCACTATCAGAGCCAACAGCCCGAAGCCGACTATGAGTTCCTGAACCGGGGCATCAGCGGCGATGACCTCAGCCGCTTGGAGGCACGGTGGGAGGAGGATGCTGTCAGCCTGAAGCCCGATGTACTATCGCTTCTCGTTGGCACCAACGATGTTCATTATTATTTGGAGAACAGGAACGGCGATTTCAAGTTCCAAGACTGGGAGCAGCGTTATCGTGTTTTACTCAACCGCGTGCGTACGGCCAATCCTGATGTACGCTTTGTGCTGGGCACACCGTTTGTGGCAAAGGTAGGGAAGGTGGGGGCTGCTTCTGACTATATCGTGCGTGACAGCCTGATACACCAGCTCTCGGGCATTGTCGGTCGCATCGCTCGCGACTATGACGCCATACTGTTACGCTACGACTCACTCTTTGATGCCCAGAAAGCAGAACACCCATTAGTGCCTATCAGCCACTGGATATGGGATGGCATACATCCCACAGCAGCAGGTCACCAGCTGATGGCAAACCTGTGGGTGAGCCAATGCCGCGACTTGATGCAGACGGACAACCGTGTAACCATCAATGTAACCCACGAGCAACTGGAACAATGCCCGGAAGGCCCTTACGAGGCATCCTGGCAATCTATTGCTGCCCACTACCACACACCTGGATGGTTCCAGGATGCCAAGTTCGGCATCTTCATCCACTGGGGCGTCTACTCCGTTCCGGCAGCAGGCAGCGAGTGGTATCCCAAGCACATGTATAACGGGCTGGCCAAGGTGCACCGCGAAAAGTGGGGACAGCAGTCGCTGTTCGGCTATAAGGATTTTATCCCGCTGTTCCGTGCCGAACGCTTTGATCCGCAGCAGTGGGCAGAACTATTCAAAGAGGCGGGTGCCCGCTACGTCATCCCAACGGCCGAACACCACGACGGATTTGCCATGTACGACAGCCGTCTGACACGCTGGAACGCCAAGCAGATGGGACCACAGCGCGACATCATCGGTGAACTGGCCGAGGCGGTACGGGCTGAAGGCCTGAAGTTCGGTGTCTCGAACCACCGCATTGAGAACTGGGACTTCATGTATCCGCTCAACATGCCACAAGACTCCACTGACCTCTTCCTGCCCGAATATGCCGACCTCTACGGCCCGCCTCAGAAACCCACGACACAAAGCGGCATGGGGCCGAAGGCACTGGCAACCGCAGCCAACGGCGGGGCCACTGAGGCAATGATCAACGAGTCTGCTCAAGAGGGCCACCATCCGCAGAGCGATGCCTTTCTGAACGAGTGGGAGCTGCGCGTTCACGAGATTATCGACCGCTATCAGCCCGATCTGCTCTACTTCGACAACGGCATCAACTATCGTTCGCTCGATCCGTGGAAGCTGCGTCTCGCACGATACTATTATAACAGTGCCTACCAATGGCAGCGGGAAGTAAGCATTCAGTCGAAGGCACAGGCTTATCTGGCTGGCTCCATCCAGGACTTTGAGCGTGAGAGCCGTGCTCCGCGCCGCCCCTACGACCGCTACTGGCAGGTAGACGACCCCATTGGCAATAAGTTCGGCTATATCGAAGGGCTGAAGCTGCAGAGTGCCGAAGGCATCATACGCAACCTCGTGGACAACGTGGCCTGTGGCGGCAACCTCTGCCTGAACATCTCGCCCAAGGCTGATGGCACCATTCCCGACGACCAGCAGCAGATACTCCTTCAAATAGGGCAATGGCTCAAAACTAATGGCGAAGGAATCTACGGCACTCATCCATTCAGCACCTTCGGTGAAGGTCGCAACATCCGCTATACACAGTCGAAGGATGGGCATACCATCTATATGTTTGTCAAAAACTGGGATGGCAAACCATTCACCATCCACGCCCTTAAAGGTCATCAGCTGAAAGGCATTACCAGCCTTGCCAACAGGAAGAAAGTAAAGTTCCAGCAGCTTGCAGATGGTCTCCGAGTCGATGTCTATGGCGAGGCCACCCAAGCAGTTGCCGGCTTTATTGTTAAACTGAAATAGAGTGAACATCGACCTGTATGGCTGAAAATGGCCTAGCTCCGCATCCACGTTTCCACCCCATCCCTCAAAAGGAGTTTTGCTGGAAAAGTTGCAATCTTGCCATTCTGCTTGTAACATGCTGTGTTCCAGTGGGAACTATGTATGGCAAGTTGCCATTTTAGTTGCAATTCGTTGCCACTTTTTGCAATTTTTCACAGTTTTTGAGCCGTTTTTCGGCATTTCCGCAGATTTTTTTCAGCATTCTCGCAGCCATCTTTTGAATTTTGCATGCATCCGCCTGCTATTGCCTGCTGACATATCGTGCGGCTATGCGCTGTGCTTTTACAGACTTTTACAAACCTTTTGTAAGACCATTACAAAGCATCTGTAAGACCATTACAAAGCCTTTGTAATAGTGTTTAAATCATTTTTAAAGCAGACATGCTTTTCGTTTCATCAGCCTCCATGTTCCGCAAGATACGCTCTATATATAATAAAGGTATCGCGCATGAGGAAGACACTCATGGCTCATTCCGTCTTTAGCCTTTTCGTCCGAACTGGAACATCGACGTGTATAATCTTGGTATGAAAGACGCCGAATTGGCAAAGATAATTGAATGTAAACACATTTTTTCAACCCACAAATACCATTTTTTACTTATTAAACATTGATTTTGAACTTTTTGTTGTAAATTTGTAGCCAAATATAGTTATGGAATGGAACGTAAACGAATAAACCGTCAAAAAAAAGATTTTTATGCCAAGGAAATACGATACCGCTAAAAACCCAATACTAAATAATCCTTACGAGGAGCCCTTTCTGTATTATGATACAGACATGGACGGCAATTTGGATTATTCTCATGTTATAGTTGGCCGTCGCCCGTTTACGACCTCCATTGATATTGTGCCCAAGCATCAAGACCAGATGCAGATGTTTGGTGGTTCTGATTTTGAAGACGCAGACCCTAATGCAGCCTTTATCAATGAGATTCGCTCGCAAGTAAAGAAGTGGCGGGAGAATAATTACAATGGTGTGACCCGCGTCACTCGGGAACTGCTGAATTATTGGTTTAAGAATCCAGAGCGCCAATGGCACCTTCAGCTTTTCTTTTGCCAGCGAGAAGCCATAGAAACGGCCATCTATCTTAATGAGGTGGCAGACCTCGATCCCAACATCGGGCGCGACTTATTGCGCCAATTAAGCGAAAGAGTGGCAACCGTTTCTGATGACCCGCAATTTGTCTTGCCTCGTACAGCCTTCAAAATGGCTACAGGCACTGGCAAGACGGTGGTCATGGCGATGCTGATTCTATACAACTATCTGAATCGGAAAGATAATATGCAAGACACCCGCTTTGCGGATAACTTTCTGATTGTAGCTCCAGGTATTACCATCCGCGACCGGTTGAGTGTACTCTATTTGGATAACAGCCATAAAGCCCGATTTGAACTGAGTGACTACTATCACAAACGTGACTTGATACCACGGCATTTCGAATCCCTGTTAGGGGGATTGAATGCCTCTATCACCATCATCAACTACCAGCAGTTAGAGCCAAAAGTGCTTTCTGGCAAACACGCCTCCCCGCTTGATGGAAAGTTGCAGTATGTGGATGGTGAACCGAAAAAGCAGACCGGCAAGGAGGATTACACAGTGATGCTGACTCGCATTCTTCATAAAGGTGCAAAGGGTAAACGTATGCTCATTATCAACGACGAGGCACATCACTGTTATTTTCCGAAGAAGTCAAACGTAAAAGGGAAGAAAGACGAAGAGACAGCTGAAGGCGAGGCCGAAAATCTGAATGCAATGGTGTGGTACGAAGGCTTGCGACAGATGAAACTCTGTGGCTATAAGATTCAGCACGTTTACGACCTGTCGGCCACTCCCTATTATCTGAAAGGCTCCGGCTATGAGGCGTATTCACTTTTCCCGTGGGTGGTCAGCGATTTCGGATTGATTGATGCGATTGAAAGCGGGTTGGTGAAGATACCATTCCTGCCCTCGTTCGACAATACACACGACCTTGACGAACCTAAATTTCGCAACATCTACAAGCATGTGAGTGGCGAACTCTCAAAAATGGGTGTTCGAACAGCCAAGAAGAAAGCCAAAGAAGAAGGGAAACAAGATGATAAACGAGAGACACAGCCGAACCTCCCCACATTAGTCAATACGGCTTTAGAACAGTTTACCAAAGACTACGAGAAATATGAGCAAGGCATAAGAACTGATGGCGAAGAAAAGGCCAATCTCTATACAACGCCACCAGTGTTTATCGTTGTCTGCAACAATACGATGGTGTCCCGTGAGGTCTTCAAGTATATTGCTGGCTATGAAACCACGAACGAACAAGGAGAAACCATTTATGTGAAAGGCCATTTCGATACATTCAGTAATTATGACGAAAACAATCTGCCTAAGGCTAAGGCTCCAACCCTTCTGATTGACAGTAATGCTATTGACGAAGCATCACTGGTCATCACCGACGAATTCAAGAAACTCTACGCATCGGAGATTGAAAACTTCAAAAAGAATTATGCTGTGCTTCATGGTTCAGGCAGTGCAGACCAGTTGACTGATGCTAAGATTTTGCGTGAAGTGGTGAACAGCGTGGGCAAGCCCAATACGCTTGGTGCCCACATCCGCTGCGTGGTCAGCGTGTCGATGCTGACCGAAGGCTGGGATGCCAACACCGTGACTCACGTCATGGGTATTCGTGCTTTCGGCTCACAGTTGCTTTGCGAACAGGTCGTAGGTCGTGCCTTGCGCCGTCGCAGCTATGACTTGGTGGCATACGACTTGGATGGAAACGAACTGGATCCGAAAGTTGCCGCCAAGCGTAGTAAGAAGAATGTGGTATATAAGTTTCCGCCAGAATATGCTCATATCATCGGTGTGCCGTTCAAGACGTTCAAAGGCGGTAAAGGTGGTGTGCCTAAACCTCCCAAGCCTAAAACCATCATTAAAGCTTTGCCAGAACGGAAAGAGTTTGAGATTCGTTTCCCCAATATGGTTGGATATCGCAGCGAAACGCCTGACGGCGAGATTCGGGCCGACTATCAGAATGTGCCCAAGTTTGTCATCAACTTCAACGAGATTCCGACCAAGACCGTTCTGCAAAGCGCGATTGCCCCAACGCTACAAATCATGGCAGTGGAATATGACGACTTGCGCGATGCCCAAGTCATCTATTATCTCACTTGGCAACTCATTCGCAATTATTATACCGACCGTGACGGGGGCCAACAGTTCCAGCGTTTTGCCCCCTTGAAGCAGATTGTGCAGCAGTGGTATGATGAACAAATAGAAGTAGTGGGAGGCGATGAAGAGCCGGAGGAAATGAAACGTCTGGTCATTCTTTGGCAGCAGTCCAAGATATTAAGCAGTATCTATGAGGGCATCCGCCAAGCCAACAGACAAGACGAGCGCATCACGGCCATTTTGAACTATTACAACCCGGAAGGCTCTACGGCCCATGTGTTCGGTGCCACGACCAAAGCTGTTTGGCCTACCACTAAGAGTCATGTCAACTATGTGGTGGCCGATACGCAGTCGTGGGAACAGATTGCAGCTAAGACGTTAGAGAAAATTCCAGAAGTCGTCAGCTACGTCAAGAACCATTTCTTGGGTTTCCAGATTCCCTATATGGTGGAAACTGAGGAACACCAGTATATGCCCGACTTCATTGCCCGTGTCGAGACGCCGCGAGGCGAGCAAGTCAACCTGATGATTGAGATTTCAGGCTTTAGCGACGACCGCACAGGACACAAGGATGCCAAGCGCCACTATGCTCTCGACTACTGGCTGCCCGCAGCCAACAATCTGGGGCAGTATGGCCGTTGGGCTTTCGTAGAGATTTCTGACATTGATAATATAAAACGAACACTTATTAACTATATCCGTCAATTGTAGAAAAATGGAGAATCATATAGTCCCAATAGAGGAATCTCATGGAGAGGTTATCATCTACCAGCCAGACAAGACAATAGCCGTTGAGGTCAGGCTGGAGGACGAAACCGTTTGGCTTACGCAGCAGCAAATGGTCTCGCTCTTCCAGTCAAGTAAGGCGAATATCAGTGAGCACCTCCGAAATATCTATGAACAAGGAGAACTTGACTCGGCGTCAACCGTTCGGGATTTCCGAACAGTTCGAAAAGAAGGAAAGAGAACGGTCGCCCGTACGCTTACATACTACAATCTTGACGCCATCATCTCCGTTGGATTCAGAGTAAACACAAAACGCGGCATCAAGTTCCGTCAATGGGCAAACAAGACTATCAAGGACTATCTGCTAAGGGGCTATGCCTTCCACCAACAAATGATAGCTATGCAACGGCAGATAGATGTGCGCATGGAAGAACAGACAGAAAGGCTTACTCATATTGAAGAACATTTGCGCGAGCACGACCAGAAGTTCGATATGATAGTCAAGACACCAGACTTACCTCTTGAGGGCGTTTTCTTCGACGGACAGGTGTTTGATGCATTTAAACTGGTGTTACAGCTTGTCAAGAGTGCACGAAGTAGAATCATTCTTATAGACAATTACGTCAATGCCGAAGTGTTGACCATGCTCGACCAACGGGCAGATGGTGTCGGCGCTTGCATATATACAGCCCAAATAGATTCTGCATTGCAATTGGCTATCCAGCGGCATGATGCTCAGTATCCTGCCATCCCTGTCCTTCAGTTTCGGAGAAGTCACGACCGCTGGCTAATCATAGACGATAGCGTCTATCATTTTGGAGCATCGCTGAAAGATTTGGGAAAGAAATGGTTTGGCGTATCTCTCTATCAAGATATTACTCCCGAAGAATTACTCAATAAAATCCAATAGAATCGTATGAGCAAGAATATATACGACCCAAAGCATCCTGTCTCGCATATAGAGCATCAGCAGGAGAAACGTGCCAGCATCCCTACCACCGAGCGACAGGGAGAGGAAAGTGCCATCGTGGATGGTGAACCGCAACAGTCGGAGTACGACATCTTCCGTCATGAGTTCCGTCGTGGCAACGACCCTGAACTCTATTGGCTCAATAAATACCGCAACGACAATGAAGACACGCAGCATCCGTCGTTGAAGACCGACATTCGCAGCCTGTATGTCCATGAGGACGTGAACCCGGAACAGCTCATTAACCGCCTATACAAGGTACGCGACGAAAAGGCTGCCGGATTTGAGAACCAGACGGAGCTCTTCGAAGAGATGTTCCGTGAGCAGGACGAAGAGGACGAACTGGAGCGTGTGGCAAGCTATTATCAGCACAACGAGAACTGGAAGAATCGTCTCATCTTGGGCGACTCCTTACTGGTGATGAACTCGCTGCTGAACCGTGAAGGGATGCGTGGACAGGTGCAGTGTGTCTATATCGACCCGCCTTACGGTATTAAGTATGGTGGTAACTGGCAGATGCGCATCAACAGTACCAACGTGAAAGAAAACGATGGCGGCATCTCTGGCGAACCGGAGACAATCAAGGCTTATCGTGACACATGGGAGTTGGGCATCAACAGCTATCTTTCTTATCTCCGTGACCGTCTTGTGATGGCTCGTGAACTGCTCACGGAAAGTGGCTCTTGCTTTGTGCAAATATCAGATGAGAACGTGCATCTGGTTCGCAATCTAATGGATGAAGTGTTTGGAAGTGAGAACTTTGTTTGTTTAATTACCTTTAGAAAGCGTTTGATGCCATTAGGAAGTAAGACATTGGAAGAAATGGCAAACTTCATAGTGTGGTATGCAAAAGATAAAGAACTAATAAAATATAGGCAATTGTATAAAAAGGTGACTCCTAATCCTAAAGGAAGATGGACTGGTGTTCATGAAAATGGCAAACTGAGGCGGTTTACAAAAGAAGAAAAACAAAACTTTGCAATTACACTAATGACAAAGAATGTTTTCCAAACTGTTTCTCAGTGGGCACCATCATATTCTGAAGGCAATGTCTACGATTTCGAATTTGAAGGAAGAGTCTACAGTCCATCAAAAGGCCAATGCTGGTTGACACCTAAAGCCAAAATGGAAAAATTAGCAAAAATGGGGAGACTCTTTGTGGAGGGTGATAGTCCAAGATATGTAATGCTTCATGAAGACTTCCCCTATTCAAAACTTACCAGTCCGTGGGATGATACAGCTCCTGCACAAGATAAAGAATATGTTGTTCAAACATCAACAGAAGTTATAAAGCGTTGCATCCTCATGACCACCGACCCAGGCGACTTAGTCCTTGACCCTACCTGTGGCAGTGGCACAACGGCCTACGTAGCAGAGCAATGGGGACGCAGATGGATAACGATTGACACCAGCCGTATTGCACAGAACATTGCCAAGCGACGCCTGACAACAGCACTCTATCCCTATTATGAAACGTATGACGAGAATATCCGCCACGGTTTTCGCTATAAGAAAGTACCGCATATCACGCTGAAGTCTCTGGCTAACGACCTGCCTGCCGAAGAAGAAATACTCTACGACCAGCCAGAGATTGACAAGAAGCGCATCCGTGTCAGCGGTCCCTTTACTGTAGAGACCTTGCAGAACTACAACGTGCAGTCGCCGGAGTCGCTGGTAGAGCGGAAAAACGAAACCGAGGACAACCAGCAGTTTGTGGAGCGCATCTTCAGCAACCTGCGGGCCAATGGCATCCGTAACGGACTGAAAGGACATGCTGCGCTCTTCCACGGACTACAACAGGTGCCAAATCCCTATTTGAATGCCCGTGGCTTCTACAAAGACGAACAAGATAATGAGGTGCTGGCCTACTTGATGATTGGCCCCAAGTTTGGCACCGTAAGCAAGCAGGCCGTGACGATGGCTATCCGCGAGTTCCGCCAGCGTGTTTCTTCCGAAGGTGCTTCCACCTTATATATATTAGGCTTCTCCTTTGAAGATGATATAGAGAATCAGGATGTCAAGGACTACAACCTCGGCACCTTCCATGTGGTGAAAGTACGCATGAATGACGACCTGCTGCAAGACGGTCTGCTGAAGAAAGACAAGGCTGCTGGCTCGTTCATCATCATTGGTGAACCTGACGTACGGTTGGTGCGTGACGATGACGACACTTGTCACGTTGAGATACAAGGTATGGACATGTACGACCCCATCCAAGACCGGGTGGCTGAGCGCAATGTGGCCGACATTGCCTATTGGGAACTTGACGACCGCTACAGTGGCACCGAGTTCGTCGTGCGCTCCATCCATTTCTGCGGTGGCAAAAAAGATGAATTCAACAACTGGAAGAAAGGTTTGCAGAGCGTAGCCCCCAAGGCCGCCAAGAAGAACGTTGAGCGTACCCTGCGCATGGAGTTCCCCGATGAAGTCTGGGATACCCTCTATGGCTACCGTTCAGCCCCCATCAAGTACGAAAAGGGCCGCAAACTTGCCGTCCGTGTCATCTCACAATTCGGCGAGGAAAGCACGAAGGTCCTAACGATGGATTAATGGCATTACTGTTTTATCGATGAAGAATTAGATTCTATTATCCGCTCGGCTCTGCCGCTTCGCTTTCGAAGAACTACGACATCAAATATCGTATGGGTGATGAACTTTCCGAATAAGCGAGAGCAGAGCAAGCTGGCTTGCTTTGCCGAGTGTGAGGAAAGTCGAGCGAAGCTCAATTGAATGAATGAGTTACGGCTTAACACCCATGAGTTAGTGGTCAACTATTTAAAATAAATATTGTAACTTTGCAAGAAAATTATGAAAGCAGAACAGGCAGAAGAGGTAACAAGCCTCATGAAATATAAGGATGAGTTTGAAACTGTTTACAGCCTTATAGTTGCCCATAAAAAGCGGGCAATGAGTGCCGTGCATAACGAGTCCATTGCTATGCTTTGGGAGGTGGGTGCCTATGTGTCTGAAAGAATAAGTAAGGCATCTTGGGGTGACGGCGTTGTTCGTATGTTGGCTGAGTATATTCACACCAAGAGTCCAAAGGCTAAAGGGTGGAGTTATCGTACCATTTACAAGATGGTGCAATTCTATGATACCTATTCATCTGAAGAGTTCGGAAACGTTGTTAGCCATTATGGGATGCAAAACTTCCTTTCTGTATTAGGTGAAAACATGTTGCCCTTGAATGAAAGCGCAATTGTGCCAATTGAATCGGCAATATTACAAGGAAGTGAATTTGTGCCAATCGAATCGGCACAAATTCCATCCGTTCTTTTTGCTACGGGCTGGAGCAATCATCAGTTGATTATGAGCCAGTGTAAGACTGACGAGCAACGGCTGTTTTATATGCTATATGCAGGCCGTGAGCAATTGGAATACAAGGAGTTGCAGCGTGCATTGAAAACAGATGCGATGTCTGCTATTCTTGGGAGTAGAGATGTGCAGTCGGAAATGATGAAGCGGCAATATCCACAAAGCGGTGTTCTATTTAAAGACACTATCTATTTGGAGATGTTTGGTTTGCCCGTTAAGCACAAGGAATCAAAACTAAGGAAAGAGATTATAGCTCACATGAAAGATTTTATTTTGGAGATGGGCAAGGACTTCTTGTTTATTGACGATGAGCACCGAGTGACGGTGGGCAGCAAAACGTTTAAGGTGGATTTACTGTTTTATCACAGGTTACTGCAATGTATGATTGCCATTGAACTGAAGACTACCGAATTTCATCCAAAGGATTTAGGGCAGTTGGAGTTCTATTTAGAGGCTTTGGATCAAGAAGAACGACGCTCGAATGAGAACCCAAGCATTGGTATTATTCTCTGTAAGGATGCTGATATGGAAGTGGTACGCTATGCTTTGAATCGCAGTATGTCGCCTACGATGGTGGCTCTATATAAAGAGCAGTTGCAGGTTGGTAGTGTTATTCAGCGTAGCCTTGTTGAGTTTTGTAAGTTCCTAAAGAAATGACTTCGGATTGGTAAACTAAAACTAAGGTTATTTCAAAATATAAGATATATGATATCAAAAGAAGAAATACAGGCATTGCTGCGCAGCACGGAGAATTTTCGGGTGGAGCGAACGGTATCCACGACGAACATGGACAAATTCTGTGAAGCCATTTGTGCCTTCTCCAATGATTTGCCAGACTCTCGTCAGAAGGGTTATCTGCTGATAGGTGCCTATGATGACGGACGGCTGTCGGGACTGAAGGTGGACGATGCTCTGCTAAAAAAGATTTCTGGCATCCGCTCGGATGGTAACATCCTGCCATTACCTGTGATGACGGTAGAGCGGGTGGAGTTTCCTGATGGCGACCTTTTGGTAGCAGAGGTTTCCCCTTCGCTGCTGCCTCCTGTGCGGTATCGTGGAAGGGTGTTCGTGCGTATCGGTCCCAGACGTGACATAGCCAGTGAAGCGGAAGAACGAATATTAACGGAACGACGCATGGCATATATGGCAACCTTTGATGCTACACCTTGTCTCGGTGCTACATTGGATGACTTGAATCTGGAGTATATCAAGAATGAGTATCTGCCTTCTGTAGTAACCCCAGAAGTGTTAGCTGATGACAAACGGGACATCAAGGAGCAATTGGCTTCAGTCCGTCTGTATGACCGCATTCATGGTTGCCCTACATACGCAGCTCTCATCTTGTTTGGCAAAAATCCTCGCTATTATCTGCCAGGGGCATACGTTCAGTTTGTACGCTTTGCAGGCAAGACTATTGGCGGAGAGGTGTTGAACGAGAAACGTTTTCAGGGCCCGCTTTTCCAGTTGCTGCCTGCATTGGAATCCTTTGTCAGTGATGCCATTATCACGCAAAGACCTGTCGCTGTGAGTCTGTTCCGTGAGAAGACCGTCATCAATTATCCCAACAATGCTTTGCGTGAGTTGATGATGAATGCCTGTATGCATCGTGACTATCAATCGAATATGCCTATTCGGCTATATCAGTTTGACGACCATATTGAAATAATGAATGCCGGAGGACTATATGGTGAGGCCCGTCCTGAGAATTTCCCTAATGTAAATGACTACCGCAATCCTATTATAGCGGAAGCCATGAAGGAGATGAAGTATGTCAATATGTTCAACCAAGGTATAAGACGTGTGCAGGATATGTTGCTTGATAATGGCAACAAGGAGGCTGTTTTTGATGTATCAAAGTTGACTGCATTTGAAGTGACTGTGTTTTCAACCGTGGATGTCCCTCAAGATGTCCCTCAAGATGTCCCTCAAGATGTCACCCAAGGTGGCACTCAAGGTGATACTCAAGGTGGCACTCAAGGTGACACTCAAGGTGGCACTCAAGGTGGCACTCAAGGTGACACTCAAAGTAATGCCCAAGGTGATACTCAAGGTTATGCACTTGATATATGGATAGAAGAACAGATTAGGAAAAATCCAAAGATCACTACCGAAGAATTGGCAGAAATAAGTAAAAAGGGACTTAGAACCATCAAACGCCATATCGCAAAACTCGCTCATATCAAATATGTCGGTCGTGGCTATAGTGGTCACTGGGAAATTGTTGAAAACGATGCAGAAGCTTAATTGAGAGACAATGAAAGTGGAGTATCTTGGCAATCAGGAACTGTTGAAAC
>ERZ842401.2498-NODE-2498-length-24558-cov-7.512101_pt1 | contig 24558 bp, 28 predicted proteins | sample MGYA00521270_ERZ842401 | MGnify/ENA primary metagenome ERZ842401 (study PRJEB31892, sample SAMEA3878208) | bioreactor metagenome | biome: Moose rumen | place: Sweden | collected 2011-10 | study: EMG produced TPA metagenomics assembly of the PRJEB12797 data set... | reverse complement strand
GTCTGCACGTTCGTGCGGTACACCGTTTCCCAGTACCAGCCCGAACCTGCACCCATGCCGATTTTATCCAGGATGTCAGTCTTTGTGAGCGCAAGGAAATCCTGCAAGCCCTTGCCGTCGTTCACGCTGGCAATCATCTCTGCGTTCAGCTTCTTCAAAAGGTCGCCGTCGGCAATCCTGGAAGCGGTAAAGGCACGGAAACGCATCTTGTCCGAGAGAGAGTCATAGTCAATTTTTTTTATAACATCACGCTTTCTGAGGTATTCGACCGCCTCGTGGTAGGGCATGTTCTCGATGTCCTCTGCGCTCGGCTCCGCAAACTCATTCTTGCGCACAGCTGAATCCAATCCCATCATCAGCGAGCGGGTAAAAAGCTTTGCGGCTTCTCCCATTGCTTTCCAGTCCGGCGGAAGTACCTTGGTAGTTCTAAGGATATCAGGATTGCGGGAAGCTTCCTGAATGTAGGCTTTTATTCTTTCTGCGTAACTGTCAGAGATATTGAGCCAGGCGGCAGTAGAAATGCGGTCAAGCCTTTTAGCCTGGCTTTTTTCCTGGAAAATATTCTCTACTGCCTCTTCTGAAAAAAATCGTCTTTCCCTGCATCAGAAAAACCGAATGACGGCTGTGTCTTTACGAAAGCGTCCTTCTCGTCAACAGGCTGAGGCAGATGCACCTTCTTGTACAGAGCCTTCAAACTCACGGGAACGCCACGGTCAATCGCATCGCGGATAACTTCCCACGGAGCGAAGTCCGTTGAGTCAATGTCATATTGCGGGGCAAGCTCACCCGGAAAATTAAGCTCGATAAAAGCGTTGACAAGCTGCTGGTCGGAAAGCTGGAGCTTGTAGGCATCTCCCTTGACGAGGTTGTCATAAGTCTGGACATGGGTTTCTCCCTGGGCATGAGTGCCGTACTGGGCCGTATTTGTTGTGAGAGCCTGTCCCGTGATGGCATAGGCAATCTCGGTGTCGCAGAGCTCTACAATTTTGTTGAAGTCGTTGATCTGCGAGCTTACAACTTTAATGTCCTTTACATTGCCGAACGCGCCGGAAGATCCGCTTTCCCAGTTCTGCAGGGCCTGCGTCAGGTTTTGGGCACGGGTTTTTGCTTCCTCCTCACTCTTGGTCTCAAAAATTGCAAGGATTGAAGGAACTCCGCAAAGCTCGGCTGCCATTGCCCAGAACTTAACGCCCAGCTGCTTGAACTTCCAAAAGGCGTATGCGCTCCTTAAGGCAGGACGTCCCCAGACATTAAGCTCACCGTCGTCATTACGGTGGATTATGAACTTGCGCCTGTCGCTCAAGACAATGTTCTGAGAGGTAAGGACAGGAACGCCCCATTCACGCTCAAAGTGCTGGGGAAAACTCAGCGCAGTTCGTGGAATAGGCACAAAATCAACAGGAACATACCAGCCGCCCAGGAACTCCCAGACAATCTCACAGGCTGCAAGACCGTAAGGCACGGCGTTAAGAAGAATGTTGTTCAGCTTATAGAAAGTGTTGAAGGTAAGAAGATGCTCGCAAGCCTCGTTTATCTTTTTGTTCTCTCCCTCTGTGATTGAGCCGTACATCTGCAAAACCTTATTCTTACGGTCCACGACAAGAGACTCCACGCGGGCATCATCCCGCATTTCCTCAAAAATATTCTCCCGTTCCTGAACGGAGTTTATCCAGTCCTGCGTGTCAGAGACATAATTTGCAATGCTGCGGAATCCGTTTAAGTCTATTACCCTGCTTGTTACGCTGTTTGTTCTTGCCATAAAAAATACCACCCGTCTACAAAAATTTTTCTTGGATAAAAGATAGCAAAACAGAAAAAAAACATGGCTTTTCCTGTATGCGCTTTTTCGGGCGAAAATGCTTACCCGGCATTGCCAATAAGTTGCCCTTAAATGCGGTGAAAAGGTCGGTGAAATCGGTGAATAATTTTTGGACGGAAAATTATCCATCTTACTGAAAAAAACGCTCTGAGAAGGCTTTTTTTAAATTCGACATCACCCTACGATTGCCGCATTTCTTTCTCCGTATGCTTATATATCCTCAGAGGTCAAAAATGAAAATCTACATTGCGGGAAAGATTTCCGGGGATCTGGAATACAAGGCAAAATTCCGTGCTGCGGAACAAAAGCTCCGGGACATGGGACATTCGGTGATGAACCCTGCATGGATCTGCTCTTCCCCCGAATTTGACTGGAATGATTACATGAAGGTCTCGGGCGCGATGCTTGACGTGTGCGACGGGGTGCTCTTTCTGAAGGATTGGCTCTCAAGCAGGGGAGCGAGGGAGGAGATGGAGCGGGCGACAGTGACCCGCAGGCATATTTTCATGGACATTTCAGAAGTCCCGGGAGGGAAGGAGGACACATGAGCGGATATATCGCGATTCCGTCAAATGCCAGAATGGTAAAGTGCGGGGATAAAAGTCTTCATTTCGACACTAAAGAGAAAATGCTCAAAGCTTTTGGTCTTACGCAAGCACGGATGGACTACCTTCTTGATTCAGGGGCACAGGCTTACAGGGGTTACTTCTTTGATGAAGAGATTTCCTCCAGGCGTGGCAGTAAAAGCATTCACGAATGATAGGATGGGCTTATGAAACGAATACGAACATTACAGCTGGCCCGCACTGGCATTCACGGTACGCAGTCGGCACAACTTACAAAACAGGATTTTGCGGAAATGATTGAAACTTTTACTCAGAGTCCTGTGTATCTTGGTCACGAAAGTGCCCATAAGGATTTTGAGCCAAGCTGGGGAAAGGTGATTGAGCTTAATCTTTCTGACGACGGTGAAACACTTTATGGCGACGTTGTACTTGAACCGGAAGTGGACAAGCTTTTCAGTGACAAGAAGTACAACGGCTGGTCAATCGGCTGTCCGAGACGAAAAATTGACAACAAGCGAGTTCTTCACCATCTTGCCCTGCTCGGAAGCACTAAGCCCGCAATTCCAAATTTGCGACAGGTCAGGGTATCACAAAGCGAGTATGCGGAAGAAATTTCTGCTGCCGAATATAAGTTCTCAGGCGAGATGCCTGAGTTCAAGGACAATTATCAGGAGGAAATTCCCATGACTGATGAGGAAAAGAAAAAGATGGAGGCTCTTGAAGCTGAGAACAAAAAGCTCAAAGAAGAAGCCGAAAAAGCAGCTGCTTCCAAAAAGGATGGTGAGGACAAAAAAGAAAAGTTCTCTGATTCCAAAGAGTATGCAGACATGCAGAAGAAAATCGAAGACCTTGAAGCTTCAAGAAAAGAAGCTGTTGTAAAAGGTGTTTGTGACAAGTTTGCTGATATTCCTGCAGGACTTAAAGACAGTGTTCAGAAGGTTGCCGGCGTTCTTGCTTCAACAACTGAATCTTTTGAGTTCAGCGATAAGGACGGAAACAAGAGCAGCAAGTCTGCCATGGATCTGTTCAGCGACCTTCTTTCCGGGCTCATTGCTGCCCCTAAAAAAGAGGATGTAACTTCTCGCCAGGTTAACACTGACGAGTTTAACGACAAGAAACCTGACGGCAAGGAAACCGACTGGGGTAAAGTTGCCGCCAAGCTCTAAGGAGATGGAAAATGGAAAAGGTTGATGAATTCTTTGACCGCGGCGTGCTCCATGCAGGACACCCGCCAATCGTGGACCATGTGACTCTTGCAACTTCAAGCAAGAATCTCAAAGCCGGTACAGTTTTGAAGAGCGGGGAAAGCGGATTTTCTCCTGCAGGAGACTCTGACACGCCAGCCGCCGTTCTTCTGGCAGATGTTCCTGCTCATGCAACAGAGGCCACTGAAGGTGTACCTGCAGTCGTTCACGGAATGGTTGTCAAGAGCCGTCTTCTTGACTTTTCAGGTGATGAGGAAGAAGAGGCAGGAGATACCCTTGCCGCGAAACTTCCTGCGATCGGAATCTACCTGACACAGGGCGGATGGTCAGAATCAAACTTTAACTAGGGGGAAGAAAATGGCACTGTATAAAAACGGTACGCTCATCATCAAGAGCGAGGACATTGAGCGCGTGATTTCCGCAAGACCAGAAAACACATCAAACGGACGCGCCTACTTTAAGCAGACAAAACTCAAGAACTCCACTCACATTTCGGCTGCGGAGCTCAAGAGGGAATACGGCAATGTTCCTGTCGTTATCCGAGGTGACACGGGAATTGTTCCAAAGCACGGCGTTGATGTTTCCGACATCGTGCCCATGCCTATTGAGATTGACGACAAGATTTCTGCCGTTGACATGGACGAGCTTTCACGCACCACAGACATGGGGACAAATCAGATTGTGGACGATTACCTTGAGCAGCACGCCGACATGGTGACGAACACAATCAACGCCCTCTGTTGCCAGGCGCACAAGGGAAGCATCGACTATATGATGAAGGTGGGAAGTGGCTTCGAGCGTTATCAGGTGAACTACGGAACCGTGAAGTCAAAGTCTTTCAGCAAGCAGCTTGCAAACCTTACTCTTGGCGATGCAATCAAAGACCTTTCAGAAATCAAGGCACTCTGCACCGCACAGGGTGTGGGCGGTCCAGGTGAGTTCATTGCCGCAGGAGATGTGTATGCAAAATACATTGACCTCCTTACTGCCGCCAAGCAAAGCGAGAATGTAAAAGACGGCTACCTCCAACTTGGCCCCCACAAGGTTCTGGAAGACAACGACAGTTATGTGGACATCAGCAAGAACGGAACAAAGTCAACAAAGTCAATCTGCGATTCCAAGGAAGTCGTTTACCGTGCCCTTAATGCTGGGCAGAAACTCTGTTTCCTCCGCCTTGACGATGTGGTTCAGCGCACGGCAGTTCCCATTTACTCATTCACTGAAACCGGTGAGGGTCAGAGGGGAACACGGCTCTTTACCAAGAGCAAGCCGTTCCCTCTCGTAAATGTGAAGGGTCTTGCCAACGGCAAGTATCAGTGATGTAAAAACTTGTTTGGCGTGTGGCAGACTAGTTCTCGCCTTATAAAGGGTCTGCCTGGGCATGGGAAACCGTGCCCTTTTTTTATGCCTACACAAAAAGGTTAATTAAAATCTTATGTGTAACAATTATCATCGCTATGGATTTTTTGGATTTTAATAACGCAATTCTAAACAAAAATGAAACAGACTTCTTCAAGCTCGCTACAAAAATATGCCGGAAATATGCCTATTATTATTCACACCTGAACAAAAATATTACTGAAGACTGGGAATTTACAGCTGATGAAGCAGTTCTAAAAATCTTGGAGCTGGTAAAGAATGACAATTGGTCTCATACTCCGAATTATTATTTTGGCTGCCTGAAAAATGAAGTTAAATGGCAACATCTTAGATACCTGAAAGAACACGGTCATGAGTTCAGTCTGGAGCAAATTACAACTGATTTAGACGGAAACAATTTTGCAGGCTCTATAGAACTTGTTCCTGTAAAAGAAGAGAGAACATATCAACAGGAAATAGAACTAAAAGCTGTACGAAAAATCCTTGAACTTGCTGATGATTTTAAACCGCGAAAAGTATGTGAAATTGAATCAGGCATAGAGCATAAAACCTTTTTGCGTTTAGTCAGAATCTGGAATATTCAGTTTGATAACGGAGCTACAAGACGTTTTCTTGAATGTATGAAAGTTTATAATGTTTATAAAACTTTAGATTATGATCTGAGTTTAACAAGAGCATATTTTCAAGGAACGCAGCTTCCTTTCAGAGCAAAGACATGTATTTCTCTTGCCGAAGAATACCTAAAATTATTTAAGGAAAACAGACAGGTCTTTATGAATAGATTTGTTTATCCGCCGAACAAATCACGTTGGAATGAAAAAATCAGGTAAATACTTTTTGTTATTCTGAATAACCTTTAACGCTCCGGGAAACTGGGGCGTTTTTTTATGCCTCCACAAAAAGCCGGTCAGATTTTCTGTGTGATATTTTTATTTTGCAGGAGGTTTGATTATGCCGGAAGAAAACGAAAACCAGGCACAGCTCACAGTTGAGGACTTGAAAAAAGAGCTGCCGGATCAGGATTATGAAACTTTTACTCTTGGAGAAGATACGGTTGCGGTCCGCTGTCTTTTAAAGGCAAAGATTGCAGTTAAGGGAATGGTTCAGAGTACAGGGCATGTTTACAGTGAAGAAAACGAAGTTTGCCGTGAAGCAACTCTTAAATATGCACTTTATGAAATGTTTGCATTTGTTGGGCAGGAAAACCGCGCCCGCGAAAAACTGGAGGACTGTCAGCTTCTGATTGAGACAAACTTCGGAAGCATTATAAAAAAAAGTGATGCAGAAGCTTCTTCTGGACCTGCCGTAGGCTATATGAGTGCCGGAAGAAAAAGCCCTATGGAAAGACGGAGAGGCTGATGGGAGTTCAGATAACAAGAAGCTTTAGAGAGATTTCAAAACGGCTCAAAAAAGGCTGCCTTGAACCGACCATGCGCAAGGTGAGTAAGTATCTTGTCTCTTCTGCAGTCGGAAAAATCAACAAAAACATTCCGCCTGCAAATGCACCTCTTACTCAGGAAGTAAAGAGAGGCAACAAGACTCTGCGCGACAACGGTCAGCTTATGGCAAGCATTGCCCCGCAAAACGGCAAGGACTGGGCAGCTGCTCAAACTAACCTCAAGTATGCAAAGATCCAGCAGGAAGGCGGAACAATCAACAGCAAGGGAAAAGGCTTGTGGCTTCCGGCATCTGCACAGACCAGAAGCCTCATGAGGCGCTATAACGCTCAGAAGCCTGGCGAGCTGATAGAGGCGATGAAAGCTGACGGCTACTCATTCTTCCGCACGGGCAAGGTTTTCTGCGCCAGAAAGAAAGGCGGAAAGCCTTTTGCCCTTTTCGTCATCAAGCAGAGCGTGAGGATTCCCGCCCGTCCGTTTTTGTACATCGACGAAAAGGACAAGAAGTTTATCCAAAAAGAAATCCGTAAGGCAGTGCATGACGCGCTGCAAGGAGAAAAAGGCAAATGACGGCTGAAGAAGTTGTTGAATCACTCAAAAGCGAAATAAAAAGGCAGCTGGGATTCCCCGCATTCCTGCTTCCTCAGAAAGCTGTAAACAATACGGCGCACATTGACCTGCTGTATCAGGATATGAATCCAAACGGTGACGGAAATGAAAAACTTTCTTTTCTGGCAGAATACCGTACATCCGGCACTCATGCCAAATGGCTTACCCAGACGGTAAAACTCAGACATAAACTCAATGAAATTGAAAATAACTTTATGCCTTTTGAAGCAGACGGCGTAAAGCTTCGTGCCTACTGGATTAGGAACGGAAACGCTCAATGGGTGTACCCTAGTGAAGAAGAAAGCTCTATGCCTGCGGAATATGTTATTCCTTACAGAATAGAGATTGATATACCTACAAGGTTACTAACGGAGGACTAAAATGAAACCAGGTGGAAAAGATGGAAAACTGTACAAGAGCCATTATGGAGACCCCATTCAGGGCGGTGACGAAATTGCACTGAAGTCAAGCGGATTTTACCGTATTAAGAGCGTAGGAGTGGCAACAGCACTTCCCCAGCCAAAAGAGGAAGACAGAAAAAAAGGCGCGCGTGCGCTCGGTGCTGGAGACATAGCCTACCTTTGGAAGGGGCAGAAACTTGCGGAAGGTGATGCCGTTGAGCCAATGTTCTTGAAGCTCATAGGTTTTGTAAAGGATGTATCAAACTCAAAACAGGGGCAAACCTTTGATGTTTCAACACAGGAAAATCTTGATTCTGGCGTAAGGGAATACATTACAGGAGCATTCACCGAATCAAGTGGAACGATTAACGGAACTGTAGAAACTGACAGCGAGGAGCAAAGGGAACTTCTTAATCAGTTTGCCTCTGTCGCAGTTTCTGACGGTGAACATTATGCGGTATTCAATGCAAAGGAAACAAAGCAGGACTACATGCTGAGCCGTCGGGAGACAGAAACCGTAGGAGAGACCGCAGTATGGGAGCACTTCCCAGTTACTGTCGAAAGCCTCAATATGGATAAGCCTCTGGACGGTGAGCAGAACTTCAACTTCAACTACAAGGTTGACGGCGGAAACCATCCAGGCGTAATTTACTACACCGTGCGTGATGAAAATGCTGCTGTGGAACCTGACGGCGATACAGGGCAGACAGAGCCTTCGGATCCTGCGGCCCTGGACGGAGGACAGACTGGTGACCCCTCGGATCCCATCCCTGACAATGGAGGAGAATGATGGTACTGACAGAGATTCCCAGATATGAATTTTACCCTGACATTTCGGACAACCTGAAACTTCCTGAAAGTGAAAGGCTTTCTGTTGAAATCATTCGTCCGACGGGAGCTCAAAGGTCAGACTTTACGACGGTAGTTGCGACCCGTGAATTCTATCCTACAGACCAGCCCTTTGATTCTGACGGAAACATCAGGGAACCAAAAAAACTGAAGAAGGTTACTGTAAGCACCAAGTTTGACGCTGACTGTATCCTCCGTACATGCGTTGGAAAGATAAGAAACCTTACGATTGAAACGACTGCAAAAGACGGAAAGACCGCAAGCCGTAGCATCGCTTCCGGGACTGAACTTGCCGAATGCAGGGCATACGGGGTTGAAAAGATAATCAGCGCAATCTGTGTTGAGGTTCAGAACGACAGCCTTTCCGACTCAAAAAAAAAGATTTCCGCATAGCCGCACAGATAGTTTTCTCCGGGCTTCATAAGACCGAATGGAGCTCGGAGTATGAAACTGTAAAAGAAATCATCTGCTGGCCCGAAAGCGAGACGGGCTACATAAGGATTGCAAGGAAAGACATTGCCTCCTACCTTACGGAAGAATTTTTGTCCGCTTTCAGAATGTGGCAGACAATCTGTCGGTACGGGTGGCCACAGGGCAGAGGATACCTGAACGAGCCGAAGTTTGTAGTTGATGCCGTAAGATTGTTTGACAGGGAACAAGCAAACTACACTGCATGGAGGAAGGATAATGACAGAACTGACTGAGGAACTTAAGGTTCTTGTAACTGCGGAGGTTGACAGAGCAGTTCGCGATCTGCAGAAGGTTGACAAGCAGACGGAATTATCGTCCAAACTGTTCAAGAATCTCGAAAAGTCTATAGCATCGGCCTTTTCGGCGACACAGATTATTTCTTTCCTTAAGGATTCTGTCGAGGCATATTCTGTTCAGCAACAGGCAGTCGCAGTTCTTAACAATACGCTTGTCTCAACGGGGGCCGCAGCTTGGACCACCGGAGAAGAGCTGCAGAAAATGGCCTCAAGCCTGCAAAATGTTACAAACTACGGGGATGAGACCATTCTTTCAATGCAGAGTGTCTTGCTAGGATTCCGTAATATACAGGGGGTAAATTTTAATCGTGCGACGGAATCAATTCTCGATATGGCAACCGTCATGGGTGGAGACCTTACAAGTGCAGCTCAAGCTGTCGGTAAGGCTCTGGATGATCCGATCAACGGACTGGACAGCCTGAGAAGGCAGGGGTTCTATTTTACGGCCGCCCAAAAAAACATGATTCAGGCACTGATTGATGCAGGAGATGCAGCCGGCGCCCAAAAACTGATTCTTGACGAACTTGACAAGGCCTATGGCGGCTCGGCGAAGGCAGCTGCCCAATTTCTGGAGCAGCTGACAAATGCATGGGGGGACCTTAAGGAAGGAGTTGGGGCTTTTTTTTCCGGGATTCCAGGAGCGGATGCCATTGGTAAGGGTGCCATTAAGGCCCTGCAGTTTTATGCAGACGGATTTTCCAATTTTTGGGGATACCTGGCAGAAGATGTCGCACTGGTCAAAAGCGCCTTGGGTGATGACGGGGCGTATCAGGAATGGTTCAACAGCCTTGACCTTGCAAAGCAGTATGAAACAGCCCTCAAAAACATGGAGGTTGCCAGACAAAATCTTAACAAGGCCACGGAGGAAGGAAACAGTAAGGAAATTTCAGAAGCGGCTGAAATTCTAAACAGATGGCAGAATGTGGTCAAAACAAAGTCGCAGGAACTCAAGGTTCAGCAGGAAGAACTCAAGGCTCAGCAGGAACAGAAAAAAGCCTTAAGTGACGCATATGAGCTTATGGACGCAATAAACTCAGAATACGACAAACTTTCCGCCAACGACCCCAGCGTCCAGCTAGTTAAGTACCGAGAGCAGCTTGAAAAGATAGCCACCGATCGCGTCAGTCTCAGCAACATTGACCCCACTCTGGAAATAGATGTTACGGATGCGCTTTCGCAGCTTGACTACATTGAAAAAGCCATAAGGCAGAAAATAGCGGATTTGCAGAAGGACGGGAAAAAAAGCTGGCAGGACTGGTGGGAAGATGTTACGGGAATTTCAAAGTCTCAGTTTGCAAGCGGAAGAGAGGCTGGAGCAGCCTATGTTAAAGGTCTTGAAGAAGCGCTGTCTGATGCGCAGACTCTCTCTTCTGCCTTGGGAGAAGAATTTGACCTTGCCGAGTACCTTGGAGCTCAGGAAGATGAGGTTAAAAATGTTCTGGAGACTCTTCTTTCAATCCCAGCGGACCAGATTGACGAACAGTACCGTCTTATCGACGGTTCCATTGACGAACTCATACAGAAATATGCACAACTTAAGGCTGCAAGAGAAAGTGCCGAAAAGTCAGATTCAATAATCGAACTGCTGAACGAGCTGGAAGAAAGGGTTAACTCGCTTGGAATGTCGGAGCGTGAACTTGCGCTGGCAAGACTTGAAGCGGCTGGTGCAACGGAGGCGGAAATCCGTGAAGCTGAAAAACTATTTGATTTGTTGGCTCAGCAGGAACAGGCAGTCGGAGACTGGGAAAGTTTTTTAGAGAATTCTTTTGACGGTCTTCTTGAAAAATGGCATGTGACATCTGATGAACTTAGAAAAAGCATTTCGAAACTGGGAGCAGACCTTACAAATATGGGAATAAATGCGGCCCTAAGCGGATTTGAGAAGTTTGGCGAAGCACTGGGAGAAGGCAAAGATTCTGCGGATGCAATGCACTCTGCCCTTGCCTCAATGGCGCAGGAAATACTTCAGCAGCTCCCTGTTTTGTTTCTACAGGCAGGCCTCCAACTTGTTGCAACTCCCGGGATGTGGCCAATTGGTCTTGGATTCATTGCCGCAGCAGGAAGCACTGCCCTTGTCAACGGCTTTGCCAAGGGATATACGGACAGTTTAAGTCAGAATGCAGACGGCGGTGTTTTTGGAGATGAGACATATAGCGCATTTGCAAAGGGCGGTACTTTTACTAACGCGATAGTTTCGAGCCCGACTTTTTTCCGATTTGCAAAAGGTGGAGGATTCGGCGCAGGGGTAATGGGAGAAGCGGGACCAGAAGCAGTCATGCCTCTGACAAGGGGAGCGGACGGATCCCTTGGCGTTCATGCGGCAGGATTCGGTGAAAGAGACTATTCGCTTACCGTAGTAATCAACAATTATGGTAATGAAAAAGTTTCGGCAAAAGAAAGCACCGATGAGAAATCAGGACAAAGAAAGCTCGAAATACAGATAGGCACGATGATAAACGCTCACCTTTCTTCCGGCAAGGCTGACAAGGCCATGAAGTCACGGTATGGCGTTAGCGTGCAGGGGGTGTAAATGACCGAAATAGTATGGCCCAAGGAACTTCCTCAAGTACTTATGTCTGATGGACTTTCCGCAACGAAAAAAAATTGCATTGTACGAACTGAAATGGACGCAGGACCCGTCAAGCAACGCAGAAGGTATACGGTTGCGACCAAGGAGTTTACCGGCAGCATCATCTGCAATGAAGAACAGCGGCTTCGTCTGGAAAGATTCTATGATGAGGAAATTGGAAGCGGTGCCCTTAGATTCGTCATGCGGGACAGTCAGACACTCAAGCCGGCAGAATTCCGTTTTCTTGAAGCCCCTACTGAGGACAATGCAGATGGGCTTTGGAAAATTACATTGAAATTGGAGAAGATGAATGCCTGAAAATAAAATATCTGAATCGGCGGTAAAGGCCATGACAGCGCAGGAAACAGATGCCGTCATGCTCCATCTGCTGACGCTCTCCTACAATGACACGCCACTCCTAAGGGCGGTAGATGACAGGAGAAATATAGTTTCCAACGGAGAAACTTACAATGCAATTGCCTTTTCGGTTCTGCTTCCTGATCAGGGAAGTGACGGTAATAAAAGTTGCCGTCTTCAGATAGACAACACCGACATTGCCGTCTACAGGGCAATTAAGAATGCCATTAAAGAAACCCGTAACAGCAACTCAAGCATAGAGGCTAGTGTGTCCGTAGTCCTTTCCTCAGAGCCTGATGAGTGCATACAGGGGCCATTAAATTTTATACTTCGCAACATTACCGCTACGGTGCAGTCCATAACCGGCGAGCTTTATGACATGTATCTTGCGGACAGAAATGTAACGAACCTTACCTATTCTCCCGAAAAATTTCCGGGGCTGTTTTTTTAGGAGGTGCCATGTATGTATCCATGGTGCAAAGAATATGTGGGAATTCCATTCGTATCAGGAGGAAGAACCCATGCAGGGTGCGACTGTTATGGTCTTGTTCGGCTGATACTCACCGAGCAATACGGATATGACCTTCCCCTGCTTTCAGGAGATTACTCAAACGCTCTTAGCATTGCCGAAACAAAGAGGCTTTTTACTGATAATGTACCCATATTATGCGGTGCAAAGATTGATTCTCCAAAGGAGGGCGCTGTTGCGCTTGTAAAGGTAAGAGGACGCCTGTGTCATGTAGCCCTTTATGCAGGCGACGGATATATAATACATGCAAGACATAAAGTCGGTGTAATATGCGAACGGACGGACAGCCCCGCCCTTGCCGGCTGCATTGAAGGATGGTACCATGTCAGTGAAAGTTGTCGCCCTGCTAAATCCCTTCTCAACTGAGCGAACCGAAAGCGAAGTCTCGACCGCCCCTATAGAAGTCATTATAAAAAATCTTGATGCGGAAATTCCAGGAACACAGTGGCGAGTACTTCTCAATGACGAAGTAATTGAAGACTTTTCCAGAATTCCAAAAGACGGGGATACACTGTATGTCAGACTCATACCCGGTAATGACCAGCATGAAGTTGGGGAAGGAATGAAATGGGGCGGAGCCGCATTGACAATTTTAGGAATTGCCGCCTGCTTTATTCCTTATGCTGGCGCGTTTTTAGGGCCTGCTCTCATAGGAGCTGGAGTTGGATTGCTTTCGGGCGGTATCTACATATACAATTTTCAGGTACCGGAGCTTAACGAAAGGGAAGCACCAGAACACGATCCCTCAATTCGGGGGTCAAGGAATCAGAGCCGTCTTTACGGGTATGTACCCATTCTTTTGGGGCGAAGGAGAATCTATTGCGACAATGCCATGCAGTCCTATACGTGGGTGGATCCTTCAAGTGGGTCAATGTACCTGTACCAAATGTTCTGCCTGGGGCAAAAAGATATGGAGATCGAGTCTGACTCGTTCAAAATTGATGAAACTCCGCTTGAGTCATTCTCCGCTTCAGGTAGCATTCAGAAGATTCTTGCAGGAGAAGACTCCATAGTAACACTTAAGGTTGCACACGGAGAAAGCGAAGCTCCACTTTCACACAAATGTGTACACGAAATACAGATTCAAAAAATATTGAAGCACGAGGCAGACTCTGGTGTAAGCGGTGCTGTCATACAGACGACTCCCGACAAAACGGACGAAATAAATGTTGACATATTTTTTTACAACGGACTCGGGGAGTATGACGATAAGGGAAACCTTAAAAGCAGGACTGTAATCGTCCGTGCCTGGTACAAGGAAGCATCTCAGCCTGACGCTGCCTATCAGAGATTAGGTTACTTTAAGGGCTCATCAGATTCCATAAGTGGTGCCGAACTTAAAACTAAAAGATATGCAATCACTAAATCAGGTCTTACTCCCGGGAAATACACTATCAAGATTGAGCGTGTGTCAGGGGATAATTCAAGTGGTCAAATAATCGACTCCGTTTATGTAGGTTCAATCCGTGCCATAAAAAATGAGCAGCCGGTGTTACCGGAAATTTGCCAAAAAATCACCCTTATAGGATTGAAGGTAAAAGCAACAGACAAACTTCAAAATTTCATCGAACAGTTTAATGTGTGCGCAAGGTCAAAACTTCCAGTCCTGCAAGGAGATGGCTTTTCCTCCGTGGACTGGAATAGAACCGCACTTAGCTCAAATCCTGCTTCTTGTGCCGTATATGCCATGCAGGGAGAACTTGCCCAGCAGAGACTTTCTGACAGGGAAATAGACTGGCAGGCATTCTCCAAACTCTCACGGTGGTGTGATAAAAACGAATATGAGTGCAATGCTTATGTCTATGACTCTATCACGATTAAGGAATTACTTGATTCGATTGCATCGACCTGTCGGGCGGAAGTATTCAGACAAAACGGAAAACTTACAGTCGTTCAGGATATAGAACGGGCTTCATTTACGCAGATGTTCACTCCAAGAAATTCCTGGGGATTCAAGGAAACAATGGAACTTCCTTCAATTCCTGAAGCCCTAGAACTTGATTATGACGATGAGGAGGCAGGATACGCCCACAATCAGTGCATTGTATATAATACGCCGGATGGCAACAAGCAGAAGGAAGCTGGTGTTACGCAAAAAGTCAACTTCTGGGGCGTGACAAACTCCCGTCAGACCAGAAGGCTTGGAATGTACAAATATGCGGTTTCCAAACATAGGGGAAGCCTCTATCAGTTCAGTGCGGATTTTGAATATCTCATGTGCAACAAGGGAGACTGGATTAAGTATGCAGGAGATATAGCTCTTGCCGGAATTTCACAGGGCCGCATAACGGAAAGATTAGTTGACACTGAGGGACTTGTTTACGGATTCCGCGTTGATGAATCTTGTCCGACAGAAACAGGAAAAGAATACGGAATCCGCATACGAAAAAAAACGGGCGAATCCGTTTTGTATAACCTCGCAAATTGTTTTGAAACCGAACTGAGACTTGAGGAACCTGTTCCAAAGAAAGATGCTCCAGAAGAAGGTGACCTTTTCATGTTTGGGCAAAGAGGGCAGGAAAGCATTGACTTGATTATAACTGACATTCAGTGCGGAGAAAATCTGTCAGCGGATATTGTATGCGTTGAATATGCACCAGAAATTTTTGGTGTTGACGATGACGGCTTTGTTCTTCCCGACTACAAAAATAACCTTTCAGAAACAGCCGGAACTGTTGACCATGGAACGATAAGCGTGGATTCATGGCAGACTTGGTACACATATAACGACAGTAGGGAACAGCCAGAAATCCCAACTGGCAACGGAGTTTCTGACGGATGGCACAGGGGGGCAGACTGATGCTAGCAGATGGATGTCAAGTAAAACAGCAGCGACCATATACGAAGGAGAATGGTCTGTACCAAGCCCAACTGCAAACGCATCATCACACGACATAGCCTCACTGCTGGAAGGAACTTTTGCAAGCGAAGACCGTCCCGAGGATGTCAAGGATTTAAATGCCATAGCGACAAGAGATGGCGTGGAAATAACATGGAATTCTCCTGGGCAAGGATTAAAAAACACGATTACCAGGTATTGTGCAAAAGAATTCTCTGCAGGCGATGAAGGTTTTTCTGCTGAAACTTCACAGACATCTGTTTTGGTGCGATACGAAGATTTTGTTGTACCTGATAACGATAAAGGATATTCCAGAGTTAATAGATTTCCAGAACAGGAAGAAATCAAAAATCTTTCAATTATTGTTTTTGCAACAAACATTTATAATAAAGTGTCAGTTGGTGCGATAAAAAAAATAGACACAAGTTCTTACGGAACCTGGAAACTTCCAGTTCCTGTTGTTGCTGCGGAAATAGAGGCGCGCCTTGTAGTCTTGAAAATTTCACTCCCAAAGAGGTCTGACAACAGGGAAATATACGGAACAGTCCGCTATCAGGTACAAGTTAAAAGACTTGGATGTGCTGATGATGATGTAAATCCATACAGAGATGATATACCAGCCGATTTAAACTGGTACAAACCCGCAACATCCAGTGACCCTGAAGGAGCGTCAGAAAACTACAGGGACGGAACAAGCATGGACTGGTTGGAAATTTCTGGCAGCACATATACCCAATACCTTCCTCTCCTTGGTCAGGATTTAAATCCCCAAAAACTTGTTAATACTAAATACCAGTTTAGAGTCAGGGCCGTAAGTGACGCAGACACAAGTTCACCGAACGAAAATATATATGTAATTGCAACCTGTAAACTTTTGTCCGATATAGTTCATGCACACGAGTACTACAAAGACTTGTATGTCGAAAAACTTTCTGCAATTTCTGTGAATGCAGGAGAAATAACAAGCGGTTCTCTTAAGTCTCCGATTAAAGAAGGAGAAGGAAGTTCTAGAGTAATACTAGATTTGACGAATGAGGAATTCCGAGTAGGAAATAACCCGAAGCTAGAGAATGATGATGCGGACGATGCATTTTATTTGCACTACAAAAAAGGATCCCTTACCGCTCGTTTTGCTAGTTTCCTCATAAAGGCAATGGCATCTGTTATTTCAGGCTTGTTCGCCGTTAGGGATAAGAATGGAAAAAAGGAGAACTTTCTTGTTGTCAATCCAGAAGCCAGTGATGATAACGATGAGAATTCGGGGGTAGGTAGCAATGTTCCAGCTCAAACGGCTCGACTTTTTGGCACGATGCAGGCTGAACGGTCTGAACTTGCTCCCGATGACAGGCGGATGAAGGAGGTTGTGGATTATTACGCCTGGAGTGCTGCGACTCTTACTAGTACAAATCGCAGTAGAAACCCTAGTTTTGAACTTGCAAAAGATTTAATTTATATGGCAGCCGTGGTCGACGAAATTTTCTGGAGTGTATGGGAATATAAATCAGATAGTAGTGAATTGCTTCCCCTTATAGAACTTCGTGAAAAACTTTATGAAGGAGAATTCTTAGACAGCGGAATTTTCTATCCGAAAAAATTCTATGTCCGTCCAGCTGATTCAGAAAGATTATATGCAGATGAGACTGATGAAATTCTGTTTAAGCGGATTGATGAAGAGACAGGAAATATCATCTATACCTATTATGAGGATGTAAACAAACTTTTTAGTGACAAACTTTTTAGTGAAGGAAAGATTTACGAACCTTACATAGGAAGATTAGAAAAAATACCCCCTGCTGTTCCCGTCCCGTTTTCTTATAATGTCGAACTAATAGGAAAAGATGAAACCGGGGTGTATTTATATGATGCCCATTCGCGTGAGGATGAGGTTTTGTTTTTTTGGGTAAAGACGGTGTCCCATCTTGAACACGATCCCTTGCCGGGAGAAGCGGAGGCCAAGCTGATTGCCAACGGAACAATTACTGCTCAGAAAGTATACGGGGCAGTATGGAACGAATAGGAGGATGAAAAATGAAATGCCCAGAGTGCGGAAAGGTAATGGCTCATGCGGGAGTTCTTTCAAGCAAAGAAGAAGAGGATTTTTTGTTTGCCGAAACAAAATGCCGCTGTGCGGAACAGGCAATATCATCTGCTAAAGATTGTGCAGAATTGTTCTCAGATGGTCAGCTGTATGAATATTTCAAGGCCAGCTGTGACGAACTTGCAGAAGGTCTCTTTTTGAGAGAAGTCTTCTTCAAAAAAATTTCTCAGAGGCTTTCTATTCCAAAAAATAAGATACAAATTTTTGAGGCGGAGGTTTTTGTACATGGCTGAAACGGCAAGCATCTCTGCACTTTCAAATCTGCTTAGAGAATTAAACACGGCAAGACGACAGCGTGGTATGGAGGAGATTGCGTTCTCCCTTCCGCCAGCAGGAAGTCTAATGAAAGTAGAACACATTACGGCGATTTATGATGCAATTCCTAAAAATACTGACAATATCGAGTATAAGAAGGAACCTTTTGAATATCCTCTTCCGGGGAGTCTTATTCTCAAAAAAAATATAGATTTTATTTCTCAAATGAGAAATGATTTGGACGATGGACTTGATTGTATTTCGTGCGCAAACATTTGCGTTTCTTCCTGTGCGTCAACCTGCGCAAATAATTGTGGGGCAAACTGTCTTAAATCATGTGGGGAAAATGGATGCGCATCAAGCTGCTCAGGAAAAACTTGTACGCAAAGCTGTTCAAGGAGATGCGGCCATAACTGTACAGGTGCCTGCACTGATGGTTACTGCTGGTTCCTTTTTATCGCTCCATGTGTGAACGATGACTGTGCTCAAAATTGTTATGCTGGCTGTTCTGGCGGTTGCTCCGGTAAGTGTAGTAACGCATGCTCCGATTCATGTATATCATCTTGCAAAACCGGTTGTGGAGAATGCGCATCCTCCTGTGCCAATGAGTGTAATTCAGAATGTCACGGAAGCTGCCAACGAGGATGCGAGGTCGATTGCTCATTTTCTGCTCGGGCAGGGAGCGTCCTATGATTCAAGAACAAAAAACTACCCATGGTTTGACAGTATCATTTAATACAACAGAAGATTGCAACCTTAGATGTAAATACTGTTATGAAACATGTAAGAAACCCCAATCACTCTCTTTTTCAGATGCAAAATCGTTTGTTGATTTGCTTATGGAAGACCCCGATCCTTTAGGATTTTTGGGAACCGAAAAAGAATCTTTTGCAAAAAATTTATACAGGCAGGGAATCATTCTTGACTTTATAGGCGGTGACGCCTTAATGGATGTCGAGTTCTTGGATGCTATACTTAAATATTTTATCTATCGTGTTAATACTTCGAGCGGAGAAAATCCAAGAAGATGGCGCAGTTCCTGGCGCATAAACATTTCAACCAACGGAACTCTTTTTGAAAAACCATCAGTAAGAGCTTTCTGTGAAAAATACAGGCACAATCTTTCGATGGGAGTGTCTTTGGATGGATGTCCTTCATTACATGACATGAATCGAGTTTTTCCAGATGGAAGTGGTTCAATGAATTCAATCATCCATTGGTGGCCGTGGTATCGCAGAAATTTTCCGCTCAACGCAGACTCGACCAAGTCAACTCTGGCAAAAAATTCAATTCCATATCTGTATGATAGTCTTTTATTTTTGCATGAAAAAATGGGCATCAGGCACATTAATCAGAATTTTATTATGGAGAATATGAACCTGAAACAACAAGATCTTAATTTGCTGGATGCGCAAATGGAAAAATGTGTCCGATATGTACTTCTTCACCGAAAGGAGATGTTCTGGTCCATGATAAAAAAAGAAACCTTTGCAGAACATCATCTTTCCAGAGGTTTAGATTGGTTTGACAGCGGACATTGTGGCTCCGGGTGCATGCCGGCTTTAGGAACAAACGGAATGATTTATCCTTGTTTCCGATGGCTGCCACATACCCAAAATAACAAGGTTCCTTATGTGGCGGGAAGTATAAAAAAAGGACTTTACAACAAAAGTGCTTTTAAACAGGTCCTTACAAAGGCGACACGTTCATCATGTACTAAAGAATCTAAATGTAAAACCTGCGAATATGAATCTGCCTGTCCTTATTGTATTGGAGGTTGTTTCGCTGAATATGGCGATTTTCGCAGAACGACTCATATTTGTGAGGTTATAAAACTACAGTGCAAATGGTCTAAAATTTATTGGAATGAATACAATCGTCTGGAAGGATTAAAGCCTGAATATCCTACAGAATTCTGCTTGAAGGGGGTAAGAGATGGAATATATAAAAATTAAGGACGGAAAAATCTCATCATACCGCATAGCCAATGAAATTCCTGAGGGAGGAATTGCTGTCCATGATTTTAAGGGCCTTATAGGAGACCCGGTAACATTCTATACGGCAGACTGGAAGAGAAAAACAAATGAAGAACTGTATCGAGAAGGACTACTTCCAGTTCCAACTGGTTACCGTTTAAACAGCGCAGGTAAGCTTGTGCGGCTTTCCTTTAAAGAAAGACTATTAAAGGGGTATGAGAAAATTCCACTAGGATGGAAAATTAACGCCAAAGAGGATGACATTGAGCCTATGAGTGCAGAAGAATGTATCACGGCGGGCATCAAAGAATTGCCCAAAGGAATGAAGTGGAACGAAGATAAAACTGAGTTGATTCCAATGACCGTTGATGAACAATATGCGACTGGCGCCATAACAGAGGATGAGTGGCGTGAATACAAGTGCAATCAATTAACAGGCATTCTTAATGCCATTGATTCTCAATCTATTCGTGCACTTCGTAGTATTTTGTCTGGATTGGGAACTGATAAAGACAGGGCAAAACTTGCAGATTTGGAACTTTTTGCGCAATCCATTAGGGAAAAATTGTCTGACATCCAAAAATAAAAGATGCACTATGCGCAATGCAAAAAACATCAGTTTTTATTACAATTATGTATTCTTTGTTTATTATAATTCATATCTGAAGAGTAAACATTCTTTCTATTTTCTTGAAAACCAGTAAAATACGAAGAGAATTTTTTAAAAGTATCCAATACATCTTTTCTGATTCCGTCCAGAGAAGTTTGCGCAAACCAGTCTGTAAAGTCCTTGTCCTTATTAAATAAGTCACTTGGTGTTGATGCGGTTAAAGATTTAAACCTCTTGTCGTCTGCCAATGTTTTAGCAATCTGTTCACGAAGTTTTTTCTGTTCCGCTTCTACTTTTGAATCGTCTGTTTTGTTTTTATTGAAATCTGTCAGTTCTTTTTCAAGCAAAGCCCAATCAAAGCTTGCGCCTTTAAGAACATCATCTATAAAAAATTTATGATAGTTGTCGATTATTTTTTTTACATCTTTATAATCATCCGCTTTCTTTTTATCAGATTCAAGAAAATGCCCATTTTTAATATTTTCCCGTGTCTGGGCAACAGGCTTTAATTCAAAACGCAAAGTTTTAGACAAAGAGTAAAGACCTGTAAAATCACCAATTGTTTTTTTCATATTTTTCTCCTCCAAGCTTATTTAATTCTTCTCGAATTATTATACCATACTACCTGTCGCAAGAAATGACACACCCCTGCTTTTTCTTGAAATCATTTTTAAAAGTTCAAGCATCTGAATGTTTTCTTCTGTTTTCCCGATTGGAATAAGGGCATTCCTCAATGTGATTGAGTGTGAGTATCCGTTTTTCTGGCCGCAAAAATTTTCAATGGTTTTCATAAAATCTTCTTATTTTCATTATACTCTTGTTATCGTTTCATATCTAGGATACCATTACTTGGCCTTGTTGCGAGGTCATACAGGCTGATGACCAGACGGAATCCGATGATGCTCAGTGTGGCAAAAAAGGCAAAGAGGCACTTCCATTGCCACATGGGGGTGGCGGCGAAGTCTACGGTGTTGCATAAGAAACTTGCAACAAAAGCGCCTGTAACGATGTAGTAAGAACTTTTCCTTTTCATTTTTTCTCCTTATGTGTATTTATTATAACATGCTATAGAGCCAATGAACGGCACTGTGAAATTTTTTTATGAAATTTACAGTGTCGCTGCTTGGTACTCTGGGACTTTCCGTTCTTTATGCAGAAGGGTCGTAACCCAAATACTTTAAGTGACGAACAAATGCCCTGTATTCCCGGCACTCCCTGCATAGTCTGCACAGATGGTATATTCCGTAAGGCAGAAGAAGAATTGGCAGAAGCATGACGATCAGTATGGCAAGTATGCCGCCCAGAAAAACCTTTCCGTATTCCATAATAAAACCTCCTTGTTATTTCATTGCCTTTCCTGCAAGGGAAGCAAACGCATGCAAGAACATGGCGTAGACACCAGTATCAGCCAAAAGCCCTATTGGAACAGGAGGCTTAAGTCCCGCCTCGTAGTACATGTCCGCAGTCCTCTTGTGGGCATTGTAGTCAACAGCGATTACGGCTCCTCCCAGAATTGCGAATGTTCCAATGAATGTTCCCAGAAAAAGGAAACCTATGATAATCCAGTGGGTGGTGGCAGGCCCTAGTTCGGAAAAGTCGAGCATCTCATAGTAGACATTTTCCATGCACTTTTTGAAGTTTTCGGAATTAACCGCAGCCATTCGCTGGAAAGTATTGGCGGCAACGCGGTCTTCGTCAACCCCTATTGCTCCATGGGGAATCTTTTCTGTGAGAGTTTTATAGTATTCGCTTTCGTAGGCTTCGGGAGCAAAATCATGCTCATAGAGATAGTTTAGCCTTTCTTCTTTTAATGCTATAAATTCAGGATTGGTTGTAGTGACTGGAATATCAAACCGTGGAAGAAAAGCATCAAACGCCAAGCAGAGAAATGCCAGTATGGCAACCGCCTCGGGAATGAGCCAGCACAGCCTTTGCAGGACACACCTCTTATGCTCGGCCTTGGTGTCTTCGTAAAGCAGGGCTAGTTGGAATTCATCGCTATTCCTGTAATTCTCCTCCTTTTTTCTTTGGTTGAATTCCTCAATCTCTTTGCCAGAGCGCAGGGCACCGTTATTGAAGAGCCACTCCACATCTTCTAGCGGATATTTCCTTGAGGAAACCATGCCCATGAGTTCGCTGTATGCGTCAAGAACGGCCTGTTCATCCTCCGTAGCGTCATCAGAGGTTGCAAGTCCAAGTTTGCTGTTCCGTTTCCTTTCCCTCTCGATTCGTTTGTTGACCCTTTCCTGAGCCTTGTCGTAGAGGGTCTGAATCTTTCCAAAGAGCACATCTCGTTCAAGTTTTTCCCTAGCCAAATCCATGTTTACAGCCATGCCGCACCTCCTTAATACGGTCTGATTATAACACACCAGAGTGCCAATGAACGGCACTGTAAGTAATGCTTCAGAAAATATGGAAATTGTTGCTACAATGGCTTTTGCGGATGCACATCCCTTGAAACTTTGGAAAGTTTTCTTAATTTGAAATATATAGGCATGTTGGGATTTGCAAAGTGTAAATCCCTAAAGAAGGTTAAGTAAACACAAATTCGTTTTCTTTCTCTCCCTTACACCTTTTCAAAGTCTGGCTTCCATGCAGCAAACTGAACCAACTGCTCATCAGTCCTGTGGTAGTAGCGTTCGCCTTTGTCGAGCTTTGCGATTTCTGCCATTTCGTCGCCGGTCAGTTCAAAGTCCATGATATTCAGATTGTCTTTGATGTGGTCAACGTTCTTGCTTCCGGGAATTACCACAAAGCCCATCTGTACATGCCAGCGTAAAATCACTTGGGCGGGTGTTTTGCCGTATTTTTTGCCCAGTTCAGCAAAAACCGGTTCCTGAATCAAAGATTTGTCGCCATGTCCAAGAGGATACCAGCTCATCAATTTGATGCCGTACTTGTCCAGAGTTACGCGTAAATCCTTCTGCGTAAAATATGGATGGGCTTCCACCTGAATGAATTGAGGAGCAGTTTCCCATTTAGTTTCAAGTTCTTCAATATATTTTCCTTCAAAATTAGAAATACCGATAGAACGTGCTTTCCCATCGCGGAGAGCCTTTTCCAGCTGACGATAACCTGCAAGCCAGTTTCCCGCCGGCTGATGGATGTAAAGCAGATCAACGTAATCTACCCCAAGACGCTCAAGAGTTTCGTCAACGGCGTTTGGATTTTCGTATTCCGACGGCCAGAGCTTTGTGGAAAGAAAAACTTCGCTTCTTTTCACACCGCTTTCTTTGATTCCTCGTCCAACAGCGCGCTCATTTACATAAGCGTTAGCTGTGTCGATGAGTCGGTAGCCCATCTTAAGAGCCTCGCGAGTGCTGTTCTGGGCATCTGCTGGTGAGAGCATAAAAGTTCCAAGTCCGATTACCGGACAAGTTATTTCATTGTTTAATTTGATTGTCTGCATGTTGAGTCTCCTGTCATTCCGAAACTGATTCTGAATTTCTTTTGAAACTAGTGTAGTATGAAATTTCATCTTTTCAAAGTGCAGATTTCAGCTTTGTGTAGGATAAGCGACAGATTTTGTGAATGTGCCTAGAAATTGACATGAAAAATTTGGGCGTTCCCGCCTGCCTTTGGCAGTCGGTCGGGCTACTCCAGGTTCCGCTATCGCTCCATTGCTGCGCAACGGCTACGCCGCCTTGCGTATCCCTAACGCAAAAAGATGCCTGACTTTTAAAAAATTCTCAGTGAGAATTTACCATGTTAAAATAAGAAAATAAAAAAAATTATTTTCTCCCGATATCGTGAGTTTTTATTGAAAATTTCAGAAATTTATGGTACAATTTCCTTGTTGGAGATTTAGTATGACGACAGTACCTGTAAAAGACAAAATAGAATACACTGTTTCTCTTGTAAGCGACTTTGCAAAAAAACATTCGCTTTCCACGACACAGGCATTTAATTATCTTGACCGCTTTAATGCCATAGATTTTGTAAACCAGCATTATAACATTACGCACACGCTTCCTTTTACAGAGATTCTGGATGATCTTTCATTGTATTGTAAAAATCATGGGGGCAACTTGTAATGTTTCTGTATCATGGTTCAACTGTAGAAATCAAAGAAATAGATTTGAGCCTTTCTAAGCCGAACAAGGATTTTGGAAAAGGATTTTACCTTTCTGACAATTATAAGCAGGCCTATGAAATGGCAAGTTACAAAGCAGGACTTTTTGGTTCAAAGCCTTGTGTAACAAAATTTGAGTTTGACGAAAATCTCTTAAAAAATGGAAGTTTGAAAGTCTTGTCTTTTTCTGAGTATTCAAAAGAATGGGCTGACTTTGTTTTCAAAAACCGCAATCAGGAAAATAAAGATTTTTCGCACGA
>ERZ842401.2497-NODE-2497-length-24559-cov-4.644874_pt1 | contig 24559 bp, 32 predicted proteins | sample MGYA00521270_ERZ842401 | MGnify/ENA primary metagenome ERZ842401 (study PRJEB31892, sample SAMEA3878208) | bioreactor metagenome | biome: Moose rumen | place: Sweden | collected 2011-10 | study: EMG produced TPA metagenomics assembly of the PRJEB12797 data set... | reverse complement strand
AACATCACGACATACACCCTCTGGACTCGCGACATACACCCTCTGGGCTTAAGACATACACGCCCGCAAGGCCGAACATCCCACCCACGCGGCGCGTAGTCGGTGCGTCGACGCCCGTCCGTCGGACGTCTATGACTGTGCGGACAATCCATTTCTCATTCGGTGTGACTGTTTTGTTTTCCCGTGCGACAGTTGTCCCGCTTCCTCCGACGAGAAACGAGGCGGAACCGGAATATCTCAGTCGTATTCGCGGACGGCGTCGACAAGCTCCTCGGCCGTGAGGAACCGCCCCTTCGCGCGGCAGACGATGATGCGGCTGATGAGCGCGCTTTCGAAGTCGGATATGCACACGCCGTCCTTGCGGTGCGCGTGAATCAGGTCGGCGCACGCACGGATATCCGTCACCTTCATCATGGGGTTGGACGGCGTTTCAATAAAAATTGCTTTGGTGTTTGCCGTGAGCGATTTTTTTACCAGCGCAAAGTCGCTCGTGTCAATGTAATGAAAATGCACGCCGTAGGTTTCATACACGTTAAAGATACGCCATGTGCCGCCGTACAAATCGCTGGACACCAGCACGTCGTCTCCGGGCGCAAAAATTTTTGCAAGGCAGGATATTGCCGCCATACCGCTTGAAAGCGCAAGGGCATCGATGCCCCCCTCCAGCTGTGCCATGATCTTTTCCACTTGTTCGCGGGTGGGATTCTGCAGGCGGGAATAGTCAAACCCCGTGCTTTGCCCCACTGCCGGATGAGCATACGTGGCAGTCTGGTAAATGGGAAAGCTGACCGCCCCGTAGTGTGCAGGCTTGCTTTCGTCCGCTTGTTTATCAAGATGGAGGCATTTCGTTTCCAAACAGAGGCTCATACAGCTTTCTCCTTAACAGCGTCTTTCTTTCTATAAAATTGCACTTGCATTACCTAGCCCAATACTAGGAAAGCATTGCTAATTTATTATTTTATACTGATTATTTCATATCAAGTCAATGGGGTTTGCCACTTCCTGCCCAATGGTGCTGATAAAAGCCAAAAAACAAAATATTATCTGCCTTCCCCCTCGCATATATTTGCAAAAGCCCCTATACTGTATTGATGAAACGAAAGCAAAACGGCTTGTTCGTGCTGCTCTTTTGCTTCGTAGCGGCACTGTGCCCTGCGGAGGAAATGCTCAGCTCCCTGCTTGCCGGCTACCTTCGCAACGACCTTGACCTCCAAAAGCTTTCTGCGGAAGCGCAGAAACAGCTCCTTGAGCAGAAAGCGACGAAAATTTCAAATGGATTTAGTTTTCAGCTTGAGAGCGGCACTATAGAGTTTCGTCCCGGCTCTGACTCCTACGTGACGTTCAGACCTTCAGCAAGCATCAGCATTCCGCAGGCAAGCAACCTTGTGTTCACGCTGTCCAGTTCAGTCCGCTTTGATGACAATGACAAGAACGATACTTTTTCAAACACAAAGCTTTCAGTGAGCATAGACCTCTATTCCGATGCCATGCAGAAGCGCAAAATCACTTTGATGAAGGCGGAACGCGCGGTACTTGAAGCCCGCCGCAAGCTGCAGGACGGCTTTCTGTCTGCGGAGAAAGACTTTTACACATCGCTCAAAAAGCTCTACAATACGGCGATAGAGATTACCTCTGCGCAGAATGACCTCTATGACGACCAGCTGTCTTTAGAGACCATCAAGGCGCAGGGCTACCAGCAGACATCGCCCAAGTTCCGCTCGGCAAATATGAAGGTACTCTCAGATCAGCATACGATCCAGACAAAGCAGCGCGAACTTGAGCGGGAGACAAAAATCTTCGCTTCCCGCTGCGGCGTGGCTTACGATGGCAAAGACGCGCTCGGCTTCCTTCCCCGCGCCATTCCTGACGTACAGGCGGTAGACGTGCTTTCTTTCAGCAAGGACAGCTACACGGGCATAGAGAGCGCGGTGTGGACCAAGCGCATCAACGAGCTTTCCCGCGAGGCGGACAAATCTGTCAATATCTCTGCGAATGCAGGCTATACGTTTAACAATTCGGCTACCGATTCCGATACCGTAGACGCAGGGGCGACGTTCAAGTGGCACGACACGGGACTCAAAGTCACCACCGGCGTGGAAGTGCCCGTGGACGGGGACGACAAGATGCCTGTGTATTCGCTTGGGCTTTCCTTTACGCCAACCCCCTTCCGCCTCGCAAAGATTTCGGAACAGGAGAAGCAGCTTGCACGGGAGCAGGAAGACCTCGCCATCAAGTCCGCGGAAAACACCTATGACACATCCGTCATCAGCCAGCAGACAGCTCTTGAAGACCTGCGCTGGACACGGCAGAGCAACGAGGAGCTCTATGATATGTATGTGGCACAGGAAAAAGAGCTTGCTCGCTACTACAAGGCGGGGGTCATCACCGAAAGCGAATACAGGGCGGCTCTGGTGAACAGGGAAAACTACCGCATGAAGCTTATCATAAATGCAATCGATATGATTTTGTATAATCAGGAGACCACGCTCCTGTTCCACCGTGATGAGGAATTATATAATGGAAAAGAAAACAAAAACTAGGCGGGGACCGCCGTCCACGCTCGCCATCTGCCTTGCCTTAGTCATCGTCACCGCCCTTGTCTGCGGGGGACTTATCCTGTCCAAAAAATTCTCAAAGCTTGGAAAAAAGACAGGCAGCACAAGCTACACCGTGCGCTCTGAGACCTACGAGAACATCATAGATATTTCGGGCGTGGTGTCTGCGGCGAAAGAACAGAAGCTGCAGGCGCTTTCGAGCGGCACGGTCATGGATGTCTTTGTCAAGCAGGGGGATGTGGTGAAGAAAGGGGACGTCATCCTTCAGCTTGATGATACCACCGAGAAATACAACCTCGCCAAGCACGACTATGATATGCAGACCACGCGCATCTCTGGTTCCGCCATGCAGTATTCGCTCATGCAGACACAGCGCGAAGCCCTTGTACAGAAGATTGCCGAGCGCAAGGTCACAGCCACCTTCGACGGCATCATAGCGGCAATCAGCGTGTCGGAGGGAGACTCCCTTGAAGCAAAGGATTCCATCGGCACGCTTGTGGACAAGAGCTACCTGATTGCCGATGTGGAGATTGCGGAGACGGACGTCAGCAAGCTTGCGGTGGGGCAGACGGTGGACTTTGATTTTGCCGCTTACGACGGCACGGTGGAAGGCTATGTGGTGAGCTGGCCCGCCATAGGGGAAGTGACAAGCCGCGGGGCAACAATCGTCAAGGCTCGGGTGCGCATAGATACCTATCCGGAAGAGATTTTGCCTAATTTCTCATTTTCCGGCAAGATTAAGATTTCTCCTGACGAAACGTACCTGCTCGTCGAGCGCTATGCCATAGGCAGGGAGAATGGTCAGGCTTTCGTGGAACTCGCTCAGGGCGGACGGCGGATAACTGTCACCGTGGAGCCTTACGGTTCGGAATATGTAAAGATAACGTCAGGGCTTTCCGGTGGAGAAGTGCTTGCAGCCCAGAGCGAGCCGCGGGCGTCCGGCTGGAACAAGCAGAGCGGCATGGGAAGCAGCACCCGTGCGAATGCTGCAGGAGCCGCAGGTGCCAACCGCGCAGGCGGCGGCATGGGCGGTCCCCCGGGGAGGTGAGCATGGCGGAAGCAGTCATTACCATGCAGCACGTAAAGCGCAGCTATCAAATGGGCGATACGCAGGTCTTCGCGCTGCGGGATATTTCGTTTTCTATTACTCAGGGTGAATTCGTCACCATCATGGGCCCCTCAGGCTCCGGCAAGTCCACGTGCATGAATATGATAGGCTGCCTTGACCGTCCCAGTGACGGCATAGTCAAGATAAACGGCGAGGAGACGGCAAAGATGAGCGAGAAGCAGCTTGCCGTGCTGAGGAACCAGACTGTGGGCTTCGTCTTCCAGCAGTACTTCCTGCTCAATTCCATGACGGTGCTTGAAAACGTCATGCTGCCCCTGCGCTATGCGGGCGTTGACAGGCGGCAGCGGCGGGAGCTTGCTGAGGAGGCGCTTTCCCGCGTGGGGCTTGAACAGCGCCTGCACCATCACCCCTACGAGCTTTCCGGCGGACAGAAGCAGCGCGTTGCCATTGCCCGTGCCACCGTCACGCGTCCGCACATCATCCTTGCCGATGAGCCGACGGGGGCACTGGACAGCGAGACGGGCAGGGCGGTGATGAAGCTTTTCTGGGAGATAAACGGCACGGGCACCACGGTGGTCATCGTGACCCACGATCCGGCGGTGGGGGCAAGTTCCCGCCGCTGCATCCGCATCCTTGACGGACTTATCCAGTCTGACACGGCGCAGGAGCCGCAGGAATTCGGCAGATGATAGAAGATTTCCTCAACGCGCTCCAGAATTTCAGGCGCAATAAGACGCGCACTTTTCTCTCCCTGCTCGGCATCATCATCGGCGTGGCATCGGTCATCATCATCATGAGCATGGGGCAGAGCGCCACCAAGCAGATTGAAGATTCCATCGGCACGAGCGGACTTGACATGGTGAGTGTGAGCTCGGGTTTCTGGCGGCGCAGGCGGGCTGCGGTGACGCTCCAGTTCAACGAGTCTTTCCGCGAAAAGCTTTTTGAGCAGGTGGAAAACATCAAGAAGGTCTGGTATAAAAACAGCTTTTCCATGACCATCAGCTACGGAGACACGAGTGCGAGCACGTCGGGAACTGCCGTGGAGACCGGCTATCTGGAAGCGTTCGGGCTTGCCTTGGACAGCGGCGAGCCATTCAACATCACGGACAATGTGATGGGCACTCAGAAAATCATCATCGGCAGCGAGGTGGCGAGTACGCTTTTTCCCAACGGGAGCGCGGTGGGAAAGCATGTCACCATCGTTGTTGACAAGGTGACGTTCAATTTTGTGATATGCGGCGTGCTTAAGGAGCAGTCTGCGGGTATGGAGAATGCCACCAACGGCAGCTTTGTGCCGCGCGGCTTTTACGCAAAGAAGATTGTCCCCAATCCCCTTGCCGACACGATTATGGTGCAGGCTGCCTCTACAGACAAGGCTTCCACCGTAGCTTCTGCCATTGAGAGCTATTGCACTGCGCTGTCTGGCACGGAGGGCTCAGTGAGCGTGAATTCCATGCAGACTTTCCTTGAACAGATGAGCGAGGTGAACACGACAATCAGCGCAATGCTTGCGGCAATCGCGGCAATTTCGCTCTTGGTGGGCGGCATCGGCATCATGAACATCATGATTGTGACGGTGACGGAGCGCAAGCAGGAAATCGGCATCCGCAAGGCGCTGGGGGCAAGTCCTGCCGTTATCCGGCAGCAGTTTCTCATTGAGTCCGCGAGCATTACGGTGCTCGGCGGTGTGGCAGGCATTGCACTTGGCGTGCTGCTCAGCATTGCGATTGAGTATGTGCGCAAGCAGTCCTACATTGTGAGCTGGCAGGCATGCGCGGTGTCCTTCGTATTCTCTGTTCTGGTAGGCATATTCTTCGGCCTGAGCCCCGCCTCCCGCGCCGCCCGCCTGGATCCCGTAGTGGCGCTTTCGGGGGAGTAAGTTCTCCTGCATATAACCATCAGCAAGGAATTCCCAAAGAGCAAAATCTGTGATAAATTAAAGCCTGTACGTATGAAATTTATCAAGAATATTGCGGCAAGCTTGAAGCCTGCGGTGGGCAGGTTTCCCGTTACCTTTCTTCTAGGCTTTGTGACAGCCATAGTGCTGTCTGTAATGGTCCATATAAATTTTTCTGACGCTTCAAGCACACAAAGCGACCAGTTGGAAACAATCCTCGCAGCCCTCGCCCGTACCACAATCTGGTGCATGGTCTTTTCCTGTGCGGCGGGGCTTGCGGTGGAACAGCTTGCACGGGCACTATTCCTGAGCCGCAAGAAGCAAAGACGGATGATCACCGCTTTCTGGCTGGCAAACCTCGTGCTTGTCGTCCCCATGTACTTTTTGTGGCGCATAGAAAGCGAGCGGATGTATCTTGCTTACGGTATGACGCTGTTCGCCCTCGTGGCGCTCTGCCCCTATTTGCTGCATTTCACACAGAAAGACGATGAAATTGTGCTGAACATTTCTTTTTCCGCGCTGATTTCTTCTATTATATCCTGCTGTGTGGGAACAGGACTAACCATAATCTGGATGGCATTCATCATACTGATCCATGACTTCAAAGATGCGGAGCAGGTGTACCTCTGGATATGGATTTTCACCTTCTTTGTTGTGTGGATTGGCTGCTTTGTCTCTTACGCTTCAAAAGCCCACGAGGATATCAGCATTCCAAAATCGTGCAAGGTGATTTTCCTGTATGTGCTCTTTCCCCTCTACCTGCTGCTCTTGGTAGTGCTCTACGCCTACCTCGCAAAATGCATCATCACCCTCTCCCTGCCTATGCGGGAGATAAATCTCTTTGCCAGCTTTGCCTCTGCGCTCTATCTGCTTTTCTACCTGACGCTTTCCTACTACCAGACCAAGGCGGTGCGGCTCTTTACCCGCTTTGGCGCCTTTGTGCTGCTGCCGCTCATTGCCGTGCAGTGCTATATTTCCGTTGACCGCATCCTTGCACACGGAGTCTCCATAGCCCGCTATGCGTCCGTGCTGTACATCACGTTCAGCATCGTGGTCATCTTCCTGTCCTTCGTAAAGAAGGGAAAGTTCATGCTCTACTGCTGCCCTGTGCTTGCCGCTCTCGCGCTTTTTTCGAGCCTGACCCCCTGGAACTTGATAGACGTCCCCTTCCGAAGCCAGACGGGAATCATCATCCACACGCTGGAAAAGCACGGGCTTTTTGTCGATGGCAGGATTCTTGCCGAAAGGACAGCGGCAGAGCTTTCCGATGAAGACAAAAACACAATCATACGGGCATACCACAAGCTTTTAGATACAGAGAGGGAGCCGGACTGGTATGTACATATAGCTGACGAAGCGGATAAAAACGGCGGGGGAGCGCACTTTGATTTTGAAGAGACCTTCGGTTTTGCCCAGCGCAAATACGGCGAAGCAGAGCGGCGGCAGTGGGTATTTAAACTAGAGATGCCCGCCCATGATGCCATAGCGATTTCACCATACACGGAACTGTATCAATTATATTTTGAAAATGCGAATTACAATACCATATTGAAATACGCAGACTGCAGATTTGATATGAGAGAGAAATTTACAGAACTGTGGAAAGAGTCTGCCGCCGCAGGAGGAAAGAAGCAGTTAAGCGAGCCTCTGGTCTTCAGCGACAGCAGGGGATATACGGTGTTCATCACATTCATGAGCATGTCTATATGGGGAACCGAGGATGAATTCTGGGAAAAGGTAAACGAGGGGGATTTCTATTCATCCGTAAGAGGCTTTGCCTGCCGGAGGAAGAACGAGTGACAGACTACCTTTCCCAGCTGAATGACGAGCAGCTGGCAGCAGTCAAGACTACAGAGGGGCATATCCGTGTGCTTGCGGGCGCAGGTACAGGGAAGACACGCGCGCTCACGAGCCGCTACTGCTACCTCGTGCAGGAACTGGGCATTGCGCCGCAGAACATACTCTGCGTTACCTTTACAAACAGGGCGGCAAACGAGATGAAACAGCGCGTCCGCAATATGCTCGGCGACATGGACCTCGGCTGCATCTGCACGATACACGCATTCTGCACATTGCTGCTGCACGAAGACATCAACGTGCTTAATTTTCCCAAGGACTTCATCATTCTTGACAGGGAGGACTGGCGCGAAATCATGCTGCGGATTTTTGCAGATATGAAGCTCACGCTCAAAGAGACCACCGTGCAGCGGAAAATCGATGAGGTGCTGGAGGGCAAGAAACTGCAGGCGGACACGTATATAAACTACATCTACAAGCTGAACAACGAAGAGCTCAAAGCGCTCTGGACAAATCCCGAAGCCAGGCTGGAGCAGAACCAAGAAATCTTCCTCCGCTTCCTCTACGAGCAGAAGAAATGCTTCGGCGTGGATTTCAACGACCTCATCAACTTTGCCACCTATATACTGGAAAACTTTCCCGCAGTGCGCGAAAAGTGGCAGGACAGGATGCAGTACGTGATGGTGGACGAATTTCAGGATGTAAGCGCCAAGCAGTACCGCATAGCCCAAATTCTTTCCGCCAAGCACAAAAACCTCTTCATCGTGGGAGACAGTGACCAGACCATCTATTCATGGCGCGGCAGCCACGTCAAGCTCATACTGGACTTTGACAAGAAATATCCCGATGCAAAAACCATCGTGCTAAGCCAGAACTACCGCAGCACACCCCAGATTCTTGCTGCCAGCAACGCACTTATCCGCAAGAACAGCGTGCGCTACCCCAAGGAGCTGTATGCCACCCATTCCGCAGGCACAAAGCCCCGTTACTTCCATGCTGACAGCGACATAAAAGAAGCCGAATGGATATGCGGCGAAATAAAAAAACTCACTTCAAACGGCGGGGAAAAAGCCCTCCGCTACCGTGACATCGCCATACTCTGCCGCGCCCACTATCAAACCCGCGCTTTGGAGGAAGTGTTCATCAAAAACGACCTGCCCTACCGCATCCTCGCGGGCACCGAGTTCTACGGCAGGCGCGAAATAAAGGACATTATATGCTACCTGCGTATGCTCACCGCCGCCGATGACGTGGCATTCTACCGCACGATAAACACACCGTCGCGCAAAATCGGCAGGCAAAAACTTGCAGCCATCAAAGACTACGCCGAACGCCACAACTGCTCGGCATATACCGCGCTCCAAGAGCTCCTCGCTGCGGACACGCCTCTGTTCAAGGGCACGGGGGCGGCAGCATATATCAGCGCGATAGAAAGCGTAAAGGCAATGCTCACCCGTCCCGAAGCAGAAAGCCCCGCGGCACGCACGGAGACTAAGCTGGGCGACATCCTGCAGGCGGTGATGGACCGTTCCGGCTACGAGGCATTCCTGCGCCTTGAAGCAGACCAAGACAGGCTGGACAACGTGGCAGAATTCAAACGCAGCGTGCAGGAGGCAGGGCTTGACGATGATGCCACACTGGAGGACTTTCTCAATCATTTAGCGCTCTTCACAGACCTTGACCGCGAAGACAAGCGCGATGCGGTAAAACTTTTGACCATACATGCTGCCAAGGGAATGGAATTTCCCGCTGTCTTTCTGTGCGGCTTAAATGAAGGCATTTTTCCGAGCCGCAAGGTGGGCACACTGGAAGACATGGAGGAAGAACGACGCATAGCCTATGTCGCCATGACGCGGGCAAAACAGCGGCTGTATCTGAGCGATGCCGCAGGAACGGCAAACGACGGCATCTTCAAATATCCGAGCCGCTTTATCTTTGATGCGGGACTGGACAAGCTCGAAATAGTGAAGGAGCTTGACAGCGATTTAGTGGCACGAGCGCAAAGCTTCATCAGCTACGATGAACAGCGGCTAGACAAGCTCAGAACGCTTTTCCACGAGGGCGACAGGGTGAAGCATCCCGTATTCGGGGCGGGCACCATCATTCTGGTAAATGCAAATGCTTGCTGCTATACGATTAAATTCGAGGGCATGACAACGGAGCGCAGCATACAGTTTGCGGCACGGCTTGAGGCGGAAGCATGACAATACCAGAGAAATTCCATCCGCAAGATGTGCTTGTGGGCATCATCATTGCCTTTGTATCCATTCCAATCAGCATGGGCTATTCGCTCGTTTCAGGGCTTCCCGTTGCCTACGGGCTTTACGGCTCGCTGCTTCCGGTCATTGTGTTCGGGTTGGTCTCCACATCGCCCCGCTTTGTATTCGGCGTGGATGCGGCTCCCGCTGCGCTTGTGGGCGGTATGCTTGCCGCATTCGGCATCGCTTCCGAAAGCGCCCATGCCGTGCAGCTTGTTCCCGTAATCAGCCTGCTTGTGTCGCTGTGGCTCGCGCTCTTCTTTCTGTGCAGGGCAGACAGGGTGCTCAAGTTCATCTCGCAGCCCGTCATGGGCGGCTTCATCACGGGCATAGGGATGACGATTATCTGTATGCAGCTGCCCAAGCTTTTCGGCGGGGACGCGGGCAGGGGCGAAGTGCCGGAGCTGCTCGCCCACATATACCACGAGGCGGTCCGTTGCTTCAACCTCCCCTCTCTGCTCCTCGGGACGGGGACGGTAGTTGTCATTCTCACCGGCAAAAAGCTCAATCCCAAAATCCCCATGCAGCCAATACTCATGTTTGTAGGGGCGGGACTGACATTTTTCTTCCATGTAGATAGCTATGGCGTAAAGACACTGCCTGCCGTAGCACCGGGACTGCCCGCCATCAGCGTTCCAAACCTGCAGCTTCTAGGAGCATACGGCAAGGACATAGTAATCCCCAGCCTTTCAATAGCGGTGGTCATCCTGTCGGAAACACTGCTTGCCACAAACAACATAGCGCTCAAGTATGAAGACAAAATCAACACCAGACGGGAAATCCTTGCCTACGCGCTCAGCAACCTTGCCTCTTCGTTCAGCGGCTGCTGTCCGGTAAACGGCAGCGTCTCGCGGACAGGCATTGCTGACCAATTCGGCGTGCGCTCGCAGCTTATGTCGCTCACGGCGGGGCTTTCCATGGCTCTCATCCTGCTCTTTGGGACAGGCTTCATCGCCTACTTACCGGTTCCTGTGCTGACAGGCATTGTCATCAGCGCACTCCTCGGCACCTTTGAGTTCGGCATGGCATGGCAGCTGCGCAGGGTTGACAGGGCTGAGTTCTTCATCTTTTACGCCGCATTTTTCGCCGTGCTTTTTCTCGGCACGATTTACGGCGTCATCACGGGGGTGCTTCTGGCGGCGTTCACCTTCATCATCAGGCAGTCAAAGCCCTCGGTTGATTTTCTTGGCGTTGTACCGGGGCTGAGCGGCTACTATTCGCTCACCCGCAAGGGAACTGCCACCCTGCCTATCAGAGGGGTCATCATCTACCGCTTTTCAGGTCCCCTCTTCTACGCAAATATCGGGCAGTGCCAGAAAGACATAGAAGGCGCGCTCCGCGATGACACAAACACCGTCATCATCGACGCAAGCGGCATAGGCAGCGTGGATACGGCGGCGGCAAAGGGGCTGCTCTCCCTCTACCACAAGCTTGAGCGTAGCAAGATACGGCTGTACATAACAGGGCACGTCAGCAGCGTGAACGACCAGCTGCGGGTCTTTGGTGCCGCAGAGCTTATCCAGAAGCGGGCTGTCCGCGCCAAAACATCCTTTGCGCTTGCAGACACAGGGCTTTTGCAGCCCTACCCCGTCGATGAAAGCCAGCGGCAGGGAATGCGCCCCTACAGCCCTCAGCTCGCGGAATTTGAGTGGGCATTCGGCTCGGAATCTCACGCCATGATGGAGCAGTTCGCGCACCGTGCCGCGCAGAAGATAGCGGACAAAAAAGTCCTCGACCTCAGCAGAATGCGCAATACGGAGAATGAGTTCTTCCAGGGCTACTGGAACGACATCGAAGAAGAGCATCTGCTCGACATCCTCGGAACAGAAGTCAAAAGGCTCAAAGCCGAGGGCAGGATAGACAACAGCATGGAAATCGAATCCATCATCAACGCCCGTCACGAGTTGCTTGAAGAGCGGGTCAAAAAATGCGAAGGCAAAACAGCCAAAAATTTGTTACCATAAAGCACAGTTGTGTGTTATACTTAGTGATATGACAAGATATGTTTTCAAGCGAATTCTTTTCACCGCGCTGCTTTTGGCAGCAGCTTTCACCGCCGCTGCCAAGGATATGTTCAGCGGCAGGACATACCGCGCAACAAAGTTCCTGCTCCAAGGCATGGATTTAATGCCGTTCATAAACATCGACGGCAAAAGCTACATTCAGCTCAGCTTCAATGACGATGGAACCTTTGTGCTGGACTCTTCATTGCAAAACATAGACCTCTTTGCCGATGGAGTGGACAAAGAAGGCACCTATGAAGTCAATCGCAGACAGCAGACGATTACCCTCTCCATGCAGGGAGATGATGTTTCCGCCTCATACACAGATGGCGGCAATATCATCACCATAGAGGAGGACTACGACTCCGAAAACGTAAGTCTTGAGTTTACCGCGATAGAGCTCATTCCTGCAAGGGAAGCTAGCGAAGTGTCCATTGAATCTCTGGAAGACAGCTCCGGCAACAGAAAAGTCAGTACAAGGACATTCATCGGGCGGAGCTATGCGTCAAGCTATATCTTTGTCGATGGCACCGAGTACTCTTCTATCTTTTCGATGATGGGAATGGAGATAAGCTCGCTCCTCCAGTTTAACTTCATCGACGAAAAGACAGTGCACCTCTTTTCTGAGTCAGGTGCCATGATGGGAGGGGAAGAAAATCTGCTTGATAACGATGTAGAATACTGGGTAGACACAGCGAACCAGTCGATAACGTTTTCTAATCCCGATGAAGAGGGAGAACTCGTGCTGTACTATTATGGCGGCGGCTCACGCTTGAAGGTAATTCAGCCAAATGATGAAGGGGTTGAAACCGTCATCTACTTCGATCAGCGCAAGTAAAGAACAGGGGCGCTTATGGCTTATTTTCCACTTTTTGTCAACCTGCAGAATAAAACGGTTCTGGTAATCGGCGGCGGGGATGTTTCCTTCCAGCAGATTTCCACTTTCCTTGTCTTCGGGGCAAAGATTTATCTGCTTGCAGACTCCACGACGCAGAGCCTCGAGGTGCTTGTCAACGCCTATGCGCCCCAGATCATCCACTGCAAGGAAAAGCCTTCCGTGGACGCCATCAAAGCCCTCGACTGCACGCCAACCCTCGTGATTGCCGCCACCGAGGACGCCAAGCTCAACAGCGAAATCTACGCCTATTACCAAAACCAGAGCGTGCTTGTGGAAAATATCAGCAGCCGCGCCAAGTGTGACTTTATCTTTCCCGCCATCATCAAAAGGGGCGATGTGGTCTGCGGCATTTCTTCAAGCGGAAAAAGCCCCCTCGTTTCGCAGTTCATCAAGAGCCTTGTGGAAAGCTCCCTGCCCGAAAGCATCAGCGACATCAACGAGCACATGAGCGAAATACAGCGGGCGGTAAAACAGTCCGTCTCAGACCCGGCAAAGCGCGCCCAGGCCATGAGGGCAATCTTTACCCGCCTGCTTGAAGACGACAACCAAACCCCCGACTATGAGATAGACGGCATCATTGGAGAAGCAGAATTATAATTTTTTTACTTTTTTTCTCTACTTGTGTCGAAAAGCAGCTTCCTCTTTTGATAATAACAGTGTAGTCTCTGTTTCAGAGGCTTAAAAAATACCACCTGTTATTATCATGGAGGATTATAGGATTTATGAAAAGATTTGTCCTTGTCATCTTGCTTGCTCTTGCCGCGGCTTCAGTGCCATGCACACCGAGCAAGCCTGCCGTCACCATCGTGTATGCCACTGCGAACGGGAAGAAATTCCACAGCAAAAGCTGCCGCACGATTAAAAAATCAAAAGTCGAAGGCATTCCCCTAGAGGAAGCAATCAAGAAGGGGCTTGAGCCATGCAAAATATGCAAGCCCAGCAATTGATTAAGTTGTTGACCTGCATTTAAAAATAAAGCCGCACCTGTCTCATAGGTGCGGCTAAGTCATCAAAAACTATTAAGCATTTTCCCCAGCGGGGGCTGCCTTTTTGGCAATACGGGCATCTTTGCGGGCCTTGTTTTTAGCAACTGCCCTGCAGCGTTTGCAAACCTTTACCTTCTTGCCATCAATCTCCTGCTCATACAGGATTTTAATCTGTTCTGCACCACAGACGGGGCATGTGCCGCGTCCGTGATTTGCTTCCTTGCGGATTCCTGTTCCACGATGCGCTTTAGACATTACTTACTCCTTTGCTGCATTTGCCTTTGCAGGCTTTTCCTCACCCGGCTCCGGCAACTTGTAATCAACCAGTTCCAGAATGACAACATCAGCGGCATCACCCTGACGGAAACCAAGCTTCAATACGCGGGTATAACCACCATTGCGCTCCTTCATGCGGGGACCAATATCCGTAAACAGCTTGTGCAGGATTTTGTCATCTGCAATAAACTTAGCGGCAATCCTTCTGTTGTGCACGCTGTCCACTTTTGCCCGCGTGATAAGCTTTTCAGCCTTCCTGCGTACTTCCAGCGCCTTTGCTTTCGTCGTAGTGACGCGCTCATACCTGAAAAGCGATGTCACCATGTTCCGTGACATAGCACGCCTATGCGCGGATGTACGTGAAAGCGGATTAAATCCATTCTTATGATTCATTCGTTCTCATCCTTATTTTTACGGAAAGTGAAATTCTTGTCCTTAAGATGGCTGTAATCAGTCATTCCGAGGGTCAAGTGATGCTCTTCAAGCTTTGACTTGATTTCCTCAAGGCTCTTTTTACCAAAATTACGGGTTTTGGTGATGTCATCTTCCGTCTTTCGTGTTAATTCACCGATAGTGTGAATATTGGCATTCTTAAGGCAGTTTGAACTGCGAACGGAAAGCTCAAGCTCCTCTACAGGAGTGCTAAGCAGCCGCCGAATCTGTTCATCGCCTTCGTCTAATTCATCACCTGTGGAATACTCATCTTCATTGAAATTCACAAAGATAGAGAAATAATCCTTCGCTATCTTTGCGGCTTCAGCAAGCGCATCCTCAGGCTTGATTGTTCCATCAGTCCAGACTTCAAGAATAAGTTTGTCATAGTCGTTCCGCTGACCTACACGACAAGGCTCAATAGAGTATTTTACCTTTGGTACAGGTGTAAAGATGCAGTCCATTGGAATCGTCCCGACGACCTCAATGTGGTGCTCATTTACTTCCGCAGGAACATATCCCCGTCCCAAATCAACCTGAATTTCAACCTCAAGGCGAGCCTTTTCCATCATCGTGAAAACCTCAAGCCCCTTGGTCATTACTTCAAGCTGACCTTCTTTTGCAAAGTCGTCACTTTTTACAGTGCCCGGTCCCTTGAATTCAAAGAGAATTGTATCCTGCTCAACATCTCGTGGCAAACGCAAACGAATCTTTTTCAAGTTATTCAAGACTTCCATGACATCTTCCGAGACATTAGGAAGCTTCTCGAATTCACTGGAAATAACATGAGGAACGCCATCGGCATCATAAGACGTAATCCGTACCGAAGAAATTGCATATCCCTGAATCGAAGAGAGAAGCACCCGACGCAGGGTATTTCCTACCGTTGTTCCGAAACCGGACTCGAAAGGAAATGCGGTGAATTTTCCATAATTCGGATTAGTATCAAGATGCTCAAATTGAATTCCCTTCGGTTTTTTAAAACCTTTGAGCAGATTTTTGCGAGCCATCTGAACTCCTTATTATTTAGAATAAAGCTCAACCACGAGCTGTTCTTTCACATCAGCCAGATCTGTCACTTCCTCGCGACGCGGATACTGCACAAAAGTGCCCTTCACGGCCTCTTCATCAACGGTCAACCACGGAGTTGAGCCTGACTTTGAGAGCTCTTTGAGGCCTTCCTGAACAACGGCGAGCTTCTTGCTTCTCTCTTTCACCTCGATAACATCGCCCGGCTTCACCTGATAACTGGGGATATTAACGATCCTTCCGTTCACCAAGATATGCCGATGCAGCACAATCTGCCTTGCCTGAGCACGGGAAACTGCATAGTGCATTCTGAACACAACATTGTCGAGACGACTCTCCAAAAGGCGGATAAGGTTGTCGCCAGTAACGCCAGACATCCGGAGAGCATTCTCAAAAGTGATGTGGAACTGCTTCTCCAGCATTCCATACATCCTCTTTATCTTCTGCTTCTCGCGAAGCTGGATGGCATACTCACTGCGCTTGCCAATGCGTCCCTTGGGATCTTTTCCAGGAGCAGCCCGCTTCTTGTTGATCGGGCACTTATCGCTTTTACAACGCTCACCCTTCAAGAACAACTTTTTCTGTTCCGTCCGGCAAAGCCTACAAACAGGACCTGTATATTTTGCCATTGCATTATCTCCTTACATGCGACGTGTCTTGCGCGGGCGGCATCCATTGTGCGGAATGGGGGTAACATCAGAAATAGACTTTACCTTCAATCCAAGCGTACCAAGGACACGGATGGCGTTCTCACGTCCGATTCCCGGACCCTTCACAAAGACATGCACCTCGCGCAGACCATAACCAGCAGCCTTCTGCACCGCAGTTTCCGCAACGGACTGCGCCGCAAACGGCGTAGATTTTTTCGCCCCACGGAATCCCAATCCACCGGAAGAAGCCCAAGAAATTGCATTTCCCCTCAGGTCTGTGATAGTTACAATCGTGTTATTGAAGCTTGCCTGAATGTAGACATTGCCCTCATAAACACTTTTCTTTTCTTTTCTTTTCTTTACAGCTGGCATCACTTACCTCCGTCCTACGCCTTCTTCTTGTTGGCAACGGTCTTCTTCTTACCCTTGCGCGTACGAGAATTTGTACGAGTCCGCTGGCCGCGCACAGGCAAGCCCTTGACATGACGCATTCCACGGTAGCTGCCGATGTCGATAAGGCGCTTGATATTCAAACCAATCTCAGAACGCAGACGACCTTCGGTCTTATAATTCTCATCGATGATCTTGCGAATCTTCGTCAAATCATCTTCTGAGAGATCATTAATCAACGTGGTCGGATTAATCTTAGCAGTCTCACAAATTTTGCTAGCCGATGAACGACCGATGCCATAGATATATGTCAATGCAATATTGACATGCTTGTTTGGGAGGTCAACTCCCGCAATTCGAGCCATTCAGTTACTCCTCAACCCTGCTTTTGCTTATGCTTTGGGTTAACACAGATAATGCGGATAACTCCGTTCCTCTTGATAACCTTACACTTATCACAAATGGGCTTTACGCTGGTTCTCACTTTCATAAAAGTCCCCCTGAAAACGTGAAATGTTTGCATTAAATCATGGCAATTCGCAATGAATTACAATCTAATGCACCGCTCTACTTTTAAGCGGTGTAATAATATAACACGTTTTTCACAACTTAATCTAGACCTTATACCAAGAATTTTTCTCTTTTTAAAGACTTCTTGGCCTCAGTCCTTTCTTCGTCAATCCATCGTGATGATGCATTTTCAGAAGAGCCTCCACCTGAGACATTGTATCAAGGTCAACACCAACCAGAATCAGCAGAGAAGTTCCACCCATAAGCATTGCAATAGACGCAGGGAACTTAAAGATATTCTGAATCACTGTTGGCAATACGGCAATGACTGCCAAATACAAAGCTCCAGGAAGTATCAGACGGTTTAAAACCTTCTGAAGATATTCCTCAGTTTTGTCAGTTCTAATTCCCGGAATAGAACCACCGTTTTCACGGATATTTTTTGCAATTTCCGTAGGGTTCAGCGTAACCTGAGTGTAGAAGTATGCAAAAAATATAATCAGCAAAACCTCGATGACATTATACAGAATGCCCAACGGATTAAGCACCGCAGACACCTTCATCAACCACGTAGCCCTGTTTGAAAGGCTGTTTGCAATCTGGAGCGGGAACGTCAGGAACGCAGAGGCAAAAATAATCGGGATAACTCCAGACGGGTTAATCTTGAACGGTATGTACATGCTCTGCCCGCCGTACATCTTCCGCCCGACCACGCGTTTTGCATAATGGACAGGGATTTTTCTTTCCCCTGACTGCTCATAGACAACAAGCCCGATGATGACCACATACATCAGAAGAGCGACAATGACGAACACCACATTGATGTCGCCGTTTGAAACGCTCTTCCACAGCTCATAGGCAGCACTCGGAATACGCGCCACAATACCGGCAAAAATCAGCATAGAAATGCCATTGCCGATACCATGGGAGGTAATCTGGTCGCCAAGCCAAATAGTAATCATCGAACCCGTCGTGACGGTCAAAACAGCGAGGGCGTTGAAATAAAGTTTGTTTTCAAAGATAATCGCCCCCGGCTGCTGCTGGTTGATGGCGTCAGCATAGACAGTGAGCGCACCGGCCTGGATGAGACAGACAAAGATCGTTCCCACCCTGGTCCACCACGCCACCTTCTGCTGACCGCCCTCTTCCTGCGCAATCCGTTTAAGGGAAGGGAAAATAACCAGTGCAAGCTGCATGATGATCTGTGTCGAAATATACGGCATTACGCCGAGCATAAACACAGAAAATCGCTCAAATGCACCGCCCGCAAAAAAGTCCATATAACTGGCAAACGCACTTTCCGCACCACTTGCAAGGTTGTTGAAGTACTGCAGAAGCAAGGTTGCATCAATGCCCGGTATTGTTAAAACGCTACCAAGTCGAAAGACAGCAAGGATAAGCAATGTAAAGAGTATACGGTCACGCAGCTCTTTTACTCTGAACATATTTACAACAGGATTGTTTGCCATTTGTAACTCCAACGTTTATTTCTCAGCAGACTTTTCGTCATTAGCAGGAACAGTCACTGTTCCGCCAGCCTTCTCGACCTTTTCTTTGGCAGAGGCAGAAATCTTATCAACGTTGATAACGAGCTTCTTGGAAATTTCTCCATCGCCGAGGATCTTCACCTTGGCACGGCCCTTTTTGAGCAGATTCTTGGCAACCAATGACTTCCTGTCCACGGTTTCGCCATCGGCGTACTTGGCTTCCAAATCCTTCAGGTTGAAGATTTCATATTCTTCCTTGAAGGGATAATTTGAAAAGCCGCGCTGAGCGATCCGCCGATATAGAGGCATCTGTCCGCCCTCAAAGCCTACGTATGTCTTTCCACCAGAGCGGGACTGCTGACCCTTGTTTCCCCTTCCTGCCGTAGTACCACGACCAGATGACGAACCGCGGCCAACGATCCGCTTCTTTCTATTTGCACCCTCGGGTGCATGCAACATAAAATCAGACATTAGTCAATCTCCTCAACCTTTACCAAGTGCGCCACAGCGTGCACCATGCCCCAGACGGACGGATTATCCTCATGCTCAACAACAGAGCTGATTCTCTTAAGTCCAAGACTACGGACAGTCGCCCGTTTATCAGGTTTTTGACCGATAACACTCCGTACAAGAGTAATACGTAATTTCTTCGCCATATCAGCCCCACAAATCATTCAATGACTTACCACGATTTTCTGCAATCTTGCTTGCATTCATCATGTTTTCAACAGCATCAAACGTCGCACGGATAACGTTCACCGATGTCCGAGAGCCCTGAGACTTGGAGATGACATCCGTAATGCCTGCGGCATCCATTACCGCGCGGACCGGACCACCGGCCTTCACGCCGGTACCGGGACAGGCAGGCTTCAGCAGCACGGCAGAGCTCTTGTACTTTCCAATAACCTCATGGGGAATGGTGCCATTCTTCATCGGAAGCGTCGTAAGGTTAGACTTAGCCTTGTCAATGCTCTTCCTGATAGCCTCGGTCACGTCATTCGCCTTTCCAAAGCCAAAGCCAATTCTGCCCTTCTGGTCGCCCACAACGGTGAGGGCGGAGAATGACATCCTGCGTCCACCTTTTACCGTCTTAGCGGTGCGGTTAAGCTTTACGAGCTTTTCCACGAATTCATCAGCAGGCTTTCTTTCTTTATTATTCTGGTGTTCCATAGCTCCTCCTAGAATTCAATCCCCGCTTCGCGGGTGGCATCGGCAAGAGCCTTTACAACGCCATGATAGAGATACCCATTGCGATCGAACACAATCTTCGTAATGTTCTTGTCCTTCAAGCGCTGACCCATTGCAGCACCGAGCTTTGTCGCGCTCGCAACATTCGCCCTGAGGTCAATGAAGTCCTTCTCAAGCGTCGAGATGGAAGCAAGCGTCCTGCCCTCATCGTCATTTATAACCTGCACGTAAAGGTTGTGGCCGCTCTTATACACACTCATGCGAGGGCGTTCTGCCGTACCGTAAATGGACTTACGGATATGAATCTTCCTATGCAGACGTTTTCTCTGTTTATCACTAAGTTTCTTAAACATACCAGTTCACCTTATTTTACGCCAGTCTTACCGACTTTACGCCTAATAACTTCTGTCTCATAGCGAATACCCTTGCCCTTATACGGCTCAGGTTTACGCAGCTTACGCAAATCCGCACAGTACTGCCCGACCTTCTGCTTGTCGATGCCCGATACCGTCACCTTACCCTCTTTGTCAGCAGTGACAGTGAGGTCGTCCGGAATCACCGCGATGAAATCCGTTGAGTATCCCAGATTCATCACAAGCAGCTTTCCCTGCACCTCGGCACGGAAACCAACGCCCGTTATAATCAGCGTCTTTGAGAAACCGCTCGTAACGCCTGTGACCATATTGTGGATGAGGTTGCGGTACAGACCGTGGGCAGCATTTGCCGCCTTCGATGAAACGACGGGATCCACGACAATCTCAGTCCCCTTCACCTCAACCTTCACCAGATTGTTGAACTTCTGGACAATCTCGCCCTTCGGTCCCTTCACCTTCACCGCGTTATCTTCAACCTTGACCGTTACACCTGCCGGAATAGCAACAGGAAGCTTACCAATCTTTGACATTCTTTCCTCCTATTCTATTACCACACGGTACAGATCAGCTCGCCGCCGACCATCTTCTCAGACGCCTTTTTGCCGGTCGTAACACCGCTTGACGTTGAGACAATCAAGGTACCATAGCCGTTAAACACGCGGGGCAAGTCCCGATAGCCTGAATACACACGGCGGCCAGGAGTTGAAATCTTCTTCATGCCGTGAATAACCGGGGCATTTGCCTCGTCATACTTCATGAAGATGCGGATAATGCTGTGACCATCATCGTCCTGCACCTTCTTGAAATTCTTAATATAGCCTTCCGTCTTTAAAATCTTGACAATTTCCAGTTTCATCTTAGAGGTAGGAACATCTACCTTCTCGTGACCGACCTTTGCTGCATTCTGGACTTTTGCAAGCATATCTGCTACTGGATCTGAAGCTGCCATCTCTATACTCCTGCCACTCTACCAAGATGATTTTGTTACACCGGGTAACAGCCCATCACTTGCCAATTTGCGGAAACAGATACGACAGATCTTGAATTTCCGCAAATATCCATGGGGACGCCCACAAATCTGACAGCGGTTATACCGGCGGGTGCTGTATTTCGGAGTCCGCTGCGCCTTGATAATCATCGATTTCTTAGCCATAAATTTCCCCTTACTTCCTGAACGGCATACCGAATTTCGTCAGCAACGCACGGGCCTCATTGTCAGTGCGCGCATTGGTAACGATATTGATGTTCATACCGGAAATCTTCACAATCTTATCAAAATCAATTTCCGGGAAGATGATCTGCTCGGTTATACCAAGAGAGAAATTTCCATGACCATCAAAGCCGGTCGCCTTAATTCCACGGAAATCCTTTACACGAGGCAGTGCCACATTGACCAGGCGGTCAAGGAACTCATACATGATGTTTCCCCGCAACGTCACCATGGCGCCGATTTCATTTCCTGCACGAACCTTGAAATTTGCAATGCTCTTCTTCGCCTTTGTTTTAACAGCTTTCTGACCAGTAATCTGAGTGAGATCTGTAACTGCAGCGTCAAGAAGTTTCTTATTCGTGAGAGCCTCACCCACACCCATATTCACTATAATCTTCTTGATTACAGGAATCTGCATGGTGGATGTATATCCCAGCTCCTTAAAAAGCTCAGGAGCGATTTTTTCCTTATAGACTTTCTTAAGCCGTGGTACGTAACTTTCCATTACAGTGTTTCTCCACACTTGCGGCAGACACGAAGCTTCTTGTCACCGTCAAGCTTATAGCCAACTTTCACCGGGCGGCCGCACTTCTTGCAGACAAGCGCCACGTTTGAAATATCCAGAGGTGCCTCCACCTCAGCAATGCCGCCAGCATCCTGCTGGCTCCTTCTCTTCATCGCTTTCTTGACAAGGTTTGCGCCGCTGACGATAACACGGCAGCGTCCGTTCTTCTCGAACACACGCACTATGGTACCGCGCTTTCCCTTATCCTTACCGCTGATGATCTCTACACTATCATCCTTATGAATCTTGTACTTATGCTGCATAATATACAACTCCTCAGAGGACTTCCGGAGCGAGTGATACAATCTTCATAAAGTCCATATCACGCAGCTCGCGAGCCACAGGCCCAAAGATACGCTTTCCCCTCGGATTCTTATCCGCATCAACGAGGACGCATGCGTTGTCATCAAAGCGGATATAGGTTCCGTCAGGACGGCGGTATTCTTTCGCCACGCGCACGATTACCGCTTTCTGTACCGACCCCTCTTTTATCGTAGATGTCGGAATGGCTTCCTTGACAGCTACCACAACAATGTCACCAATACCTGCATAACGGCGGTGGGATCCTCCCAGAACCTTGATACACTGAACCAGCTTGGCTCCGGAGTTATCGGCAACAACCAGATTTGACTGCATTTGAAGCATACTGTTACTCCTGCCTTATTTGGCCCTCTCGAGGACAGCATCGAGACGCCAACATTTATCTTTACTAATAGGGGCGCATTCTATAATGCGGACAGTATCGCCCTCATGTGCATCATTATTTGCGTCATGAGCCTTGCACTTCTTAGTGCGCGTAACATATTTCTTGTAAAGGCGGTCCATCTTCTTTGTATCAATAGACACAACGATCGTCTTGTCCATCTTATCGCTGGTCACAATGCCAACGAAAGAACGCTTTCCACCCTTCTTATGAACCTTCTGTTCTTCCACGGGTCAGCTCCTAGTTTTTTGCAGCAATAGCTTCAGCAGCAGCCTTTCTGAATTTCTCCAGATCCTGCTGGTGAATAAGCGTATTGAGGCGGGCTATCTCGCGGCGCATCGTACGCTTCTGCATCGGATTATCTACATGACCAACGACTGCCTGAAAACGAAGGTCCATGTACTCCTTCTTCAATTCATTCCGCTTTGTTACAAGCTCGGCGTAAGAAAGCTTCTTGTCATCAGCCTTTCTGAATTTCTTTGCCTCTGCCATTTCTTACCCCCTACTCCACTGTCGGGCGGAAAGCCACTTTTGTCTTGATGGGCAGCTTGCTTGATGCCAAGTGCATAGCCTTCTCAGCCAACTTCAAGTCAACTCCGCCAATCTCAAATAAAATCATACCGGGCTTGATGACCGCAGCCCAGAACTCAGGCGCACCCTTTCCCTTACCCATACGGGTATCAGCAGGTTTCTTTGAAACAGGCTTATCCGGGAATATGCGCGTCCACACCTTTCCCTGACGGTTGATGCAGCGGTTGATTGCAACACGCGCAGCCTCTATATGCTTTGCACCCAGCCAGACCGGCTCCAAAGCGACAAGGGCTATATCACCAAAATCAACCGTGTTGTCACGGGTCGCATGCCCTTTAATTCTACCGCGCTGCACCTTGCGGTGAGCGACTCTCTTAGGACTAAGCATTTTCTACTTTTCCTCCCTCAGCTTTATTTGCCTTTGGAGCACGGGTAGACTTACGCTCGCCAGAAGAGTGCCGTGGCTTCCTCACGATATCGCCAGCATCCTCATTCCTCTCGCGGCCATAATTCATACCGTTATAGACCCACACCTTGACGCCTATCTTGCCATAAGTCGTCAGAGCCTCATAAAAACCATAGTCTATATCAGCACGGAGTGTATGCAGAGGCACACGTCCTTCCTTATGCTCCTCGGAGCGGGTCATATCTGCACCAGCAAGACGACCAGAAATCCTGATCTTGATTCCCTGCGCACCGCCCTTCATAGCGTTTCCTGCGGACTGCTTCAGAGCCTTGCGGAAAGAACCGCGGCCTGCAAGCTGGCGGGCAATGTTCTGCGCAATCAAAGAAGCATTGATATCGGAATGCTTGACTTCCTTGATCTTTATCTGAACCTTCTTTGTCAGCTGGTTCTGGATATCTGCGCTGATTTTTTCAATCGTCGCACCCTTCACGCCGATAATCACGCCCGGGCGAGCGGTGTGGATGACGATGGTCACACGCTGGGGATGGCGGATAATCTCAATCTCTGCGATCTCCGCATTCTTACATTCAGGGAGCGCATTCACCAGCTTACGGATCTTGATATCCTCAAGAACTAAATCCGCATACTCACGTGGATCCGCATACCACCGAGACTGCCATGTCTTGTTTACGCCAAGACGCAAACCAATAGGACTAACTTTCTGACCCATATTACTTTCCCGCCTTCTCGTCAACTATAACGGTGATATGGCACATGCGCCTCAGAAGCTGATCCGCACGCCCACGGGCACGGAACCAGACTCTCTTAAGCCTCGGACCCTCATCGATCCGAATCTCCTTCACATACAGCATATCCTCATCAAGTTTCTTATTCTTGTTAAGCGCATTAGCCATCGCGGACTTCAGCGTCCCCTTAATGAGCCGCGCGCCCTTCTGCGGCATATTCTCCAAAATAGCCACAGCTTCCGAACAAGGCTTCCTCTTGATCACGTTTGCTACAGGGCGAACCTTCGTAGGAGAAGCAATCAAGAATTTGGTTGTTGCTACATAACCTGTTTTCTCAGTCATTTCAACCACCCTTATTTACCTTTAGCGCCTTTATCTGAACCGCCATGGCCTTTAAACGTACGGGTAGCAGCAAACTCACCGAGCTTGTGACCTACCAGGTTTTCCGTAATGTATACGGGAATCCATGACTTACCATTGTACACAGAAATAGTGTTGCCAACCATTTCGGGAATAATCGTAGAGCAACGAGAATAAGTCTTTATCATCTTCTTATCTGCTGCTGAAGCTTTATAAAGACTTATTCTCGTTGCTCTACG